>Ga0209300_1000152_pt1 | contig 43089 bp, 41 predicted proteins | sample Shrwel_input2_RT_FD_187535 | JGI IMG/M metagenome (GOLD analysis project Ga0209300, IMG submission 187535) | Subsurface microbial communities from deep shales in Ohio, USA - Utica-3 well 1 S input2 RT (SPAdes) (version 2) ... | reverse complement strand
CCTGGCAGAGGCCTCACCAGCCGCTGCTGGCTCAGCGTTGGGTCAACTGCCTGTACAGTTGCGGCAGACGCACCGGCAGCTGTTGCGGCTCCTTGATCAGCGTGTAGCCGTTGGCCCCGAACATGTATGGCAGGTAATCGCCGGCCTCGCGGTCGATGGTGATGCAGAAAGGCAGCAGTCCCTGCTGACGCGCCTCCAGTACCGCCTGGCGCGTATCTTCGACACCGTAGCGCCCTTCATACAGGTCCAGATCGTTCGGCTTGCCGTCGGTAACCAGCAACAGCAGCTTGTGCCGCTGCTTGCACTCGGCCAATAGACGGGTGGCCTGGCGGATCGCCGCCCCCATGCGCGTGTAGTAGCCCGGCTTGAGTGCCTGGATGCGCCCGCGCGTCTCATCGCCATAGGCCTGGCGGAAACTCTTGAGTTCCTGCATGCGCACCTGCTGGCGGCGCAGCGAGGAGAACCCATAGAGGGCGAACTGATCGCCGACAGTCGACAGCGCCTCGCCAAACAGCAGCATGCTGTCGGTCACTACGTCGATGACCCGGTGCTCGTTATCCAGATGCGCATCGGTCGACATCGAGAGATCGGCCAGCAACAGGCAGGCCAGGTCACGGCGATTCTGCCGCTGCTCCATGAACAGACCGCGCTCGGCACAATGGCCGTTCTGCCTCTCGACGTGGAAGTCGAGCCAGGCCTGAAGGTCCAGCTCGGAGCCTTGCGGCTGCTGGCGCAGCCACTGACGATCGGTACGCAGGTGCTCGAACTGACGCCGCAAGCGCCGCGCCAGCGGCGCCAGACGTATCGGCAGTGGCTTCGCTTCGGCGCCACGCGGCAGCATCATCTGGAGGTTGACGAAGTCCTTCTGCAGGCTCTGCTTGCGATAGTCCCACTCCGGCAGTTTGATTCCGGCGCCCAATGGAATGTCGTCGAAGTCTGCCGCCGGCAGGTCCAGGTCGAGTTTCAGCCCGCCACCCTGGCGCATGCGCTGGCGCGACAGGGCCAGTTCGTCCAGGTCCTCGGCCACGCGGGCGGCGTCCAGGTCCTCGGTATCGTCGCCGCAACGATCCAGCTCGACATGCTCGGACCAGCTGAACAGGTTCTCCAGACGAAACAGCAGCAGGCCACTCTTGCTGGTGCTGTCCTCGACGCGTCGGGCCCGCTTGCGCTGTCGGCTCTGGCCGTTAGGCGGACTTTCCAGGGCACCCTCGCCGTCCGCGCCCTGATCCAGACTCTGCGGTTCGCCCAGGTTCTGCGCCGGATAGAGCCACAACGGTACGGGCCAGGGCGCACGTTCGCTGCGCGGGAACTGCACGACACAACCGGGGTCTCGCAGCGCCTGACACACGGCCTGCTCCAGGGCGGCCTCGCCACGGGGCAGGTCGGATGGATCCGGACGCAACTGCAGGTGCGCCTCGACCAATCGGCGATAGCGCGAGCGCATTGTCGGGAACTGTTCGAGCAGGCGCTGCGTCCAGCGCTGGTTGTCGCGCGCCCAGTGGCGCATCTCACCGGCCTGCGCGGCCAGCAGTGCGAGCCAGCGATAGAGGTCGCGATTCAGGGCCGGGTCCGGATAGACCGCCAGGCTTTCCGGCAGCCTCAGGTTGCTGCTGTCGCACCAGGCCACAGGCAGCTGCTTGCAGGTGCCGGCGACCTGCTGCAAGAGATTGCGCCGTACCAGCAGGTCGCGCGCGCTGGCCGCCTCGACACCGATACCGCTGGCACCGCCCATGGCGCGAAACAACAGCGACAAGGGCCGCTGCATCTCCTGCAGTTCGACACGCGCCTCGGGAAAGTCCGGGCTGGCGCGGCGAGTGATGAAACGGTGCCAGACGCTACCGACCCACTCTTCGACTTCGATGGCGAATGCCATGGTGATCACCTCGTAGCGCTTGGAAAACGACGACGGCCCGCTAGTCAGCCGGGCCGTCGATGCTCACTGCGTCCCGACTCAGGCGGTAGCCGCGACCGTGGAAGCCACGGTCACCCGGCCACGCTGGCGGAAGCTGTAGAGGTAGCAGATCAGGCCGATCAGGAAGAACACTCCGGCGATCAGGCGCAGCCAGAAGAAGACGGCCAGCTGATCAGCAGTGTTCATGAACGACATGGCAGCGCCATCGGCGGGCAGACGCTGCAGCCACACTTGCACCACGCCGGCGGCGGTGAGGAACAGGGTGATCGCCATCATCGAGATGGTCATCAGCCAGAACCCCCAGACTTCGATGGTCTGCGCCCGTGCATCCGGCGCTTCACCCAGCCCGCGCAGGCGCGGCATGGCGTAGCTGATCATCGTCATCACGATCATCGCGTAGGCACCGTAGAAGGCCAGGTGACCGTGGGCGGCCGTCAGCTGCGAACCGTGGGTGTAGTAGTTCACCGGCGCCAGGGTGTGCAGGAAGCCCCACACGCCTGCACCGAGGAACGCGGTGACCGTGGTGCCCACTGCCCAGAGCGAAGCGGCGCGGTTCGGGTGCTCGCGGCGGCGACGGTTCACCATGTTGAAGGCGAACAGCACCATGGCGAAGAACGGCAGCGGTTCCAGCGCGGAGAAGATCGAACCCAGCCACAGCCAGACGCCCGGTGCGCCGATCCAGAAGAAGTGGTGACCAGTACCGATGATGCCGGTGATCAGCGCCATGGCAATGATGACGTACAGCCACTTCTCGACGACTTCGCGGTCCACGCCGGTGATCTTGATCAGGACGAAGGCCAGCATCGAACCCATGATCAGCTCCCAGACGCCTTCCACCCACAGGTGCACGACCCACCACCAGTAGTACTTGTCACGCGCCAGGTTCTCGGGGTTGTAGAAGGAGAACAGGAAGAACACCGCGAGGCCGATCAGACCGGTCATCATCACCGTGCTGACCACGGTCTTGCGACCTTTGAGCATGGTCATGCCGATGTTGTAGAGGAAGCCCAGCGCCACGATCACGATACCGATCTTGGTGATCGTCGGCTGCTCGAGGAACTCGCGCCCCATCGTCGGCAGCAGCTCGTTGTGGGTCAGCTTCGCCAGCCCGGCGTAGGGCACCAGCAGATAGCCGAGAATGGTCAGCACGCCGGCTGCGGCGAACACCCAGAACAGGACGATCGCCAGTTTCGGGCTGTGCAGTTCGCGGTCGGCTTCCTCGGGAATGAGGTAGTAGGCCGCGCCCATGAAGCCGAACAGCAACCAGACGATCAGCAGGTTGGTATGCACCATCCGTGCGACGTTGAATGGAATCAGCGGGAACAGAAAGTCGCCAACGACGTACTGCAGCCCCATGATCAGACCGAAGAGGATCTGCCCGACGAAGAGCATCAGCGCAAACACGAAGTACGGCTTGGCGACGGCTTGCGATTGGAATTTGAGATGCGGATTCATGATGCTCATCTCTCAGCCCTCCCTGTTTGGCGGCCAGCTGTTGGTGTCGATCTTCGAAGTCCACTTGAGGAACTCCGCCATGTCGTCCACTTCCTGGTCGGTCAGATGGAATTGCGGCATCGCCCGGCGACCCGGCGCGCCCAGCGGCTGGGCCTTCATCCAGGCATGCAGGAACGGCTTGAAGCCCTCCTCGCCGCCGCGACGAACAAAGACGTTACCCAGCTCCGGCGCGAAGTAGGCGCCCTCACCGAGCAGGCTGTGGCAGCCGATGCAGTTGTTGTTTTCCCAGACTGCCTTGCCGCGCACGACCGCCTCGGTCATTTCCGATTCGTTCGATCGCTCGGGGAAAGTCTGCTCTGTGTGATAGGTAAGGCCCAGGAATACCAGGAAGAAGAACACGCCTCCTCCGAAGTAGATATTCCGGGCCATACCCTTGGTGAAGGTCTCGGACATGGTCGCCTCCTATTGGCTTGGCGTGGCCAGTTTAAGAAGGCGCCTATCGAAACCCGCTTGATAGCAATCAAGAAAAACCCGAACGCGGTAGTCAGGCTTTCCTCAGCCGGCAATGAAAGAGGCAGCGACCCGCATGCAGTCGCTCACCCCGTCTGGTTTGGGGCCCGGCGGCAGCTATTCGCCGCGGATGTACTGTTCGAGCTGCTGGATCAGGCTGTCCTGCTCGGCCATGGTTTCCTTGACCACGTCACCGATGGACAGCAGGCCGAGCGTGCGCCCCTCCTCCACCACCGGCAGGTGGCGCAGGTGCTTGTCGGTCATGATCTGCATGCACTCTCGCAGGGTCTGCCGCGGCTCCACCGTGACCAGCGACGAGGTCATGATCGCGCTCACCGGCGTGGCAAACGACGAGCGCCCGAGCAGGACCATTTTCCGTGCGTAGTCGCGCTCGCTGATGATGCCTACCAGCTTTCCACCGGCATCGGCGACCGGCAGCGCGCCGACATTCTTCTCGGCCATCAACCTCAGTGCATCGAGCACCGAGTCGGTCGGGGCGATGGTGACGACTCCTTGTATCTGCTTGGCGCTGAGCACCTGGGCGATCGTTTTCATGGAATGCTCCTGTTGTTCTCCGGCCGGGGCGGGGCCGCCCCGTTTCTCGGCATCCTTCGATCAACATATCGCGCCAGGCGCGGCCGGCAAAGTACCCGCCCGGTTAGCCCAACCGGCGCTAGGCGGTCAGCTTGAGGCCCAGCAGGCCGGCCACCAGCAGCAGCAGACTGAGCAGGCGCCAGAGCCCGGCGCTCTCACCGAACAACAGAATGCCGAGCAGTACCGTACCCAGTGCACCGATGCCCACCCAGATTGCATAGGCGGTACCGACCGGCAGGCTTTTCATCGCCTGCGCGAGCAGATAGAAGCTCGCCGCCATGCTGAGCAGGGTGAAGACTGTAGGCAGCGGGCGGGTGAAGCCCTCGGATGCCTTGAGCCCCAACGCCCAGGCAACTTCCAGCAAGCCGGCGACGACCAGCATGATCCAGGCCATATTCATGGCTACAAACTCCATGCACAGGCAGGGTCGTCCCCGCAGACTCAGGCAGGCCGGCGGGTCGTCCCGCGGCGAGGCGGACCTTAGCACAGCGCGCCGCAAGATGGCCGACCGGAGGACTGCCGGCTAACCCAGGCCGCGCAACAACTGGAGTTGGCGGCGCAACTGTTCAGCCTGCGCCCGTTCAGCGCGCAGGCCAGCGGCCAGCTCGGCGTTCTGCTGCTCGAGGCGGCGAATCACCTCGCCCACGCCCTGCATCAGCCCGCGCAACACGTCGAGTTCGACGCACTGCGCCTTGCAGCGCAGCCACTGCAGCCAGCAGAGCAACATCAGCAGCAGCGCCGCGAAGGATGAAAACAGCATGACCATCCAGGACAGACTCATCGGCATTGTCTCGCACTCCCTATGCGCCAATCGCAACGCCGGCACGATATGTCCAGACTGACGACAGGTCGATATTGTTTACTTGCACAGGTAAACAATTGGTGCGCACCGGCGGCGTACCGCGGCTGATACGGCTCGAAAGCGCACCTGCCTACGCCGCGACATGTCAAGGAAGTGGGCGGATGATAGCTCCCCCTCAGTCATCCACACCCAGCCGGGCCGACGCCCGAGCCGGGCGCGCTGGCATACGGTCCAGCTGCAGGAACAGCACCGAGGCGAGCATGGCCATGGCGCCGACACAGAGAAAGGTCAGACGAAACGCGTGCAGCAAGGCGTCGCCCGTCGCGCCGGGGCTGGTGAAGCCTCCGAGCAGAGCACCGGCCGTGGCCACGCCCAGGCTCATCGACAGCTGGACCACTACCGAGAGCAGGCTGTTGCCGCTGCTGGCGTCGCGATTGCTCAGCCCGACCAGCGTCACGGTGTTCATCGCGGTGAACTGCATGGAGTTGACCATGCCGATCAGCCCCAGATGCAGGAGCACCCAGGGCCCAGCTGTACGCTGGTCGAACAGCGCCAGACTGGCGATCAGCGCCCCCAGCAGCAAGGTATTGCCGACCAGGATGCGTCGGTAGCCGAGCCGGTCTATCAACTGACGTGCGATCGACTTGGTCAGCATGGCGCCGATCGCCAGAGGCACCATCATCATCCCGGCCTCGGCTGGAGAATAACCCAGCGCCAGTTGCAGCAGCAGTGGCAACAGGAACGGCAACGCACCACTGCCCAGGCGGGCGAACAGGTTGCCGAAGATGCCGACGGCAAAGCAGCGCGTGCGAAACAGCCTGGGGCTGAACAGCGGTTGCTCGATGCGACCGGCACGCAGCCAGTAGGCCGCAAGGCAGGCGACGCCGGTCGCGAGCAGCAGCATGACGCGCGCATGCGGCAGCTGCAGCTCGCCAAGCCCTTCGAGCGCGATGGTGATCAACACCATCGCCGCACCGAATAGGGCGAAGCCCAGCGTATCGAAGCGCGTCCGCTCCGGCCCACGCAGATCCGGCATGAAGCGCAGCGCGGCGAGGCTGCCGAGCAGGCCGACCGGCAGGTTGATCAGGAATATCCAGTGCCAGGAGGCGTACTCGACGAGCCAGCCGCCCAGCGTCGGCCCCAACAACGGGCCGACCATGCCCGGCAAGGCGATGAACGTCATCACTCGCACGAACTCGCTGCGCGGAAAGGCCCGCAGCACCACCAGTCGACCGACCGGCAGCATCAGCGCCCCGCCAATCGCCTGCACGACGCGGGAGACGACCAGCAGGTTGAAGCTGCTCGACAGCGCACAGCACAGCGAACCCAGGGTGAACAGCGCAATGGCGACAAAGAACACGCGCCGTGAACCGAAGCGATCGGCCAGCCAGCCCGAGGCGGGAATCAACAGCGCGACCGTGAGCATGTAGGCGATGACCACGCCCTGCATGCGTAGCGGATCCTCGGCCAGGTCGCGCGCCATCGCCGGCAGCGCCGTATTGAGAATGGTGCCGTCGAGCGTCTGCATGAAGAACGCGGTTGCGATCAGCCAGGGCAGGACCCGAGCGGTGCGAGCGTCCAGTTCGACAGGTGATTGCATGGCAGCCTCTGAAAACCGAGGGGCATCATGTTAGAGGATCGCCGTCCCTCCGGTTCGCCAGCGCAGCGGCGTACAGGCCCGGCTTCGCCGTCTGCACACCTCTTCACCGCGCGCAAGTCTGCGACAAGTTGTCGCCGTAACAATTTATTTCTTTCAACATTGGCGCGAATCATTATCATTAGAAGGCGCAAGCGAGATCATTCGCGTCACACCTCGTCAGGAGTACCACTCATGCGCCATCCGATCATGCTAGCCACCGCCACCCTGCTGCTCGCCCCGCTGGCCCAGGCCAAGGAATACCCGATCGGCGAACCGCAGCAATGCGGCGGTATGGAAGTCGGTGCGGTCTACCTGCAACCGGTGGAGATGGATCCGGCCGGCATGATGCGCGCCGCGGCCGAGTCCGATGTGCACCTGGAGGCCGACATCAGCGCCCTGGAAAACAACCCGAACGGCTGGCAGGAAGGCAGCTTCGTGCCCTACCTCGGCATCCAGTACGAGCTGCGCAAGAAGGGCTCGGACGAAGTGATCAAGGGCGACTTCCACCCTATGGTCGCCAATGACGGGCCGCATTACGGCGACAACATCAAACTGCTCGGCCCCGGCAAGTACCAGCTGACCTACAAGATCCTCCCGCCCGGCTCCGGCCATGCCATGTTCGGCCGTCATACCGACAAGGAAACCGGCGTCGGCCCCTGGTTCGAGTCCTGCGAGCTGACATACGAATTCACCTATGCCGGCATCGGCAAGAAGGGCGGCTACTGATGGCCCTCCCGCTGTTGCGACGCGCCCTGTGCGCAACGCTGCTCGCCAGCTTCGCCGCTGGCGCGCAGGCGGGGCTGCCGACCTACGAGCTGACCATCCGTGACGGCCACTTCGAACCGTCGACCATCGAGGTCCCGGCACGCCAGCGTTTCAAGATCGTCGTGCACAACGCCGGCAGCGGGCCGACCGAGTTCGAGAGTACGCCGCTTCGCGTGGAGAAGGTCCTCTCGCCGGGCGTCACCTCCTTCGTGGTGATCCACCCGCTCAAGCCGGGCCGCTATCCGTTCTTCGACGAATTCCATCTGGACCTCCCGCAAGGCGAGATCGTCGCCAAGTAGTCCCTGCAAGGAGACAACCATGGGCCAATCCCTGTTCATCGTCTGGCGCGAAAGCGTCGAGGCCCTGCTGGTCATCGGCATCCTGCATGCCTGGCTGCGCCAGCAGCCGGCGGCAGGCGGCGCACTGCGCATGCTCTGGAGCGGCGTAGCCGGGGGCCTTGGCCTGGCCCTGCTGCTGGCCTGGGGAGTGCTGCAGGCCGGCGAGTGGCTGGCCGGTAGTGCCGGCGAGTGGTTTCAGTGCGCCATGCTGGTCACGGCCAGCCTGCTGATCCTGCACATGGTCGGCTGGATGCACCAGCACGGGCGCACGCTGAAGGCCAGCCTGCAGAACACCGCCGCCGAGCGGCTCAGCCAGGGCAACGGTATCGGCCTCGCCGTGCTGGCGATGCTGGCGGTCGGCCGCGAGGGCAGCGAGACCGTGGTGTTCCTTTATGGCATCGGCAACCAGCAACAAGGCCAGGACCTCACCGGCTTCGTCATCGGTGGCCTGCTGGGCTTCGCCCTGGCCCTGCTCACCTATGGCCTGCTGCAGGCTGGCAGCCGCTTCTTCAGCTGGCGGCGTTTCTTCCAGGTCAGCGAGGTACTGCTCCTGCTGCTGGGCGGCGCCCTGCTGATGGCTGGCCTGGATCGCTTCGCCGGCCAGCTGATGGGCATGGAGCTGCCCGAGCAGGTCTATGGCTTCCTAGGTGACCCTCTCTGGGACACCTCTGCCCTGCTCGATGACGGCAGCACCCTGGGCAGCACGCTCGCCGGGCTTACCGGCTATCGCGCGATGCCTTCGCTCGCCGCCGTGCTGACCATGGCCCTCTACTGGCTGGCAGTCTGGCTGTGGCTGCGCCCCCGCCCGCAGCGCTCGCTGGCCGCGGAGCCGGCATGAACAGCGCGACACCCCTGCTGGCACGACTCGGCGACGGGATGCGCCGTCATGCCAGCCTGATTCGCACCGTGCAATGGATCGTGGTCGGTTTCTACGTAGTGCTGCTGGTGCTGCCGGCGTTTCTCAGCCTGCCACCCTCGCAGGCACGAATGCTGGATGACCTGACCCTGTTCGCGCAGTTCGTCTTCTGGGGCCTTTGGTGGCCATTCGTCCTGCTGTCGATGATCTTTTTCGGCCGACTCTGGTGCGGCGTGCTCTGCCCGGAGGGCTCGCTCAGCGAGTGGATCAGCTGGAAGGGCCTGGGCCGGGGCACGCCACGCTGGATCCGCTGGAGCGGCTGGCCCACCGTCGCCTTTGTGCTCACGACTGTCTACGGGCAGTTGATCAGCGTCTACGACTACGCCCAGGCGGCGCTGTTGATCCTCGGGGGTTCGACGGTCGCAGCCATGGTCGTGGGTTTTCTCTATGGACGCGGCAAGCGCGTCTGGTGCCGCCATCTATGCCCCGTCAGCGGCGTGTTCAGCCTGCTCTCGCGGCTGGCGCCGCTGCACTACAAGGTCGACGAGCAGCGCTGGCTGGAAAATCAGCCGCCGCACCTGGCCACGCCCAACTGCGCCCCACTGATCGACATCCGCCGCATGCGCGGCAATAGCGAATGTCATGCCTGCGGCCGCTGCAGCGGGCAGCGTGGCGCGGTCCAGCTCAGCGCGCGCTCACCGAACGAAGAGATCCTCATCGTCGGCTCGCAATCGCGCAGCCACTGGGACAGCACGCTGCTGCTGTTCGGCATGATCGGCCTGGCGATGGGCGCGTTCCAGTGGACGGTCAGCCCCTGGTTCATCAGCCTCAAGCAGGCGCTCGCGGAATGGCTGGTCGAGCGCGATATCTTCTGGCCACTGGAAGCCAATGCCCCCTGGTGGCTGTTGACGCATTATCCGCAGGTCAACGATGCCTTCACCTGGCTCGACGGCACGGTCATCCTGCTCTACATCTTCGGTTGTTCGCTGCTGATCGGCTCGGCCCTCTGGCTGCTCTTGCGCGGTGCGACCTGGCTCATGGGCCGCGGCGGCGACGTGTTCGAGCACCTGGCCCTGGCGCTGACGCCGCTGGGCGGTGCGGGCCTGTTCCTGGGGCTGTCCGCAACGACGGTCAAGCTCCTGCGCTACGAAGGCTTGGCCCTGGACTGGGCGCAGCCGGCACGCGCGGCGCTGCTGTTCGGGGCCATCGCCTGGAGTCTGCTTCTGGCCTGGAAGGTCATCAGCGTGCGCGGCGGCCACGGCCTGCGTCGACTCCTCGCCTTCGCGCCGGTCATCGCCGCCTGCGCGCTGGTCGGCTTTGGTTGGTATCTGCAGTTCTGGGGCTGGAGCTGAGGGCACCTGCTGCCCTCGCGGTCGACGCCGGCGATCAGCCGCGCAACACGAAGGCCGGGAACAGCCGATCCAGGCGTTCCCACAGCCGCTGCTGGTCGTAGGGTGCGCGGCTCTCGGCGAGGTCTTCGTCGAGCATGCGCGCGGTGCGCACGCACTGCACGGCGAAACGTTCGACACCCAGCCGGCGCAGACGCTGGGCCAAATCCCACAGGCTATCGGCATCGAACAGCTGCCAGTGCACGGTGGTCCGGCATTCGTGCGCGACGCCACTTTCAAGCAGATGCTCAAGACTCTTCCAGTTGGCCTTGCCGCTGCCCTCCACGCCGGTGATCGCCGCGCTCTGTTCGGGTAGCGCCTTGACGTCGAAACCGACCCAGTCCACCAGCGGCAGGATGTTGGCGAACAGCTTCGGCTTGATGCCGGCGCTGTGCAGGCCGACCTTGTAGCCCAGCGCCCGCACCTGGGCGATGGCCTCGGGCAGCGCGGTCTGCAGGGTTGGCTCGCCGCCGCTGAACACCACCGCCTCGAGCAGGCCGACGCGCTGCTCGAGAAAGCCGAGAATCTCCGACCAGGGCTTTTCCTCGCTGCCGCAGGCAGGAATCAGCTGCGGGTTGTGGCAGTAGCGACAGCGCCAGCCGCAGCCCTGGCAGAACAGCACGCAGGCCAGATGGTCGGGAAAGTCCAGCGTGGTCAGGGGGACCAGCCCCCCGACGCGAAGTGCTGCGGTCACCGCGCCGCCGCTTCAGTGAAATGCAGGCGCTCGCGGTGCTCGGACTGCTTGCCCGGATTGAAGGCCGCGACTGGGCGGTGATAGCCCATCACGCGGGTCCAGACTTCGCAACGCTGGCGCTGGTCCTGGGGCAGTTGGCTGGCTTGGCTCATGTTGCTTCTCCTTACTTGCTGGGGTGTGAGTATGCAGCGCCGCATTGTGCGGAGCTGCGGGGCATGGGGTCGCAGCTCAGACGGCCCGAGCCGCTTCGGCCTGCTGCAGCAGCGCCTCATCGCATTTCGGGCAGAACTCGTGCTCGCCAGCGAGATAACCGTGCACCGGGCAGATCGAGAAGGTCGGCGTCACCGTCAGATAGGGCAGGCGGAAGCGCGACAGCGCATTGCGCACCAGCTTCTTGCAGGCCTCGGCCGAAGAAATCTGCTCGGCCATGTACAGGTGCAGCACCGTGCCGCCGGTGTACTTGCACTGCAGTTCGTCCTGCAGCGCCAGGGCCTCGAACGGGTCGTCGGTGAAACCCACCGGCAGCTGCGACGAGTTGGTGTAGTACGGCGCCTCGGCCGTACCCGCCTGGAGGATGTCCGGAAAACGCTTGCGGTCTTCCTTGGCGAAACGATAGGTGGTGCCCTCGGCCGGCGTTGCCTCGAGGTTGTAGAGGTGCCCGGTGTCTTCCTGGAACTGCACCAGCCGCGCCCGCACGTGGTCGAGCACCTCGAGCGCCAGCGCGCGACCGGCTTCGCTGTGCAGCCCCTCGGCGTCATCGGTGAAATTGCGCAGCATCTCGTGCAGGCCGTTCACGCCGATGGTGGAGAAGTGATTGCGCAGGGTGCCGAGGTAACGCTTGGTGTAGGGGTAGAGCCCGGTATCCATATGCTGCTGGATGACCTTGCGCTTGACCTCCAGGCTCTGCCGCGCCATCTCCAGCAGGCGATCCAGCTGCTGGAGCAGGGCCGCCTTGTCGCCGCGGTAGAGGTAACCCAGCCGCGCGCAGTTGATCGTCACCACGCCCAGCGAACCGGTTTGCTCGGCCGAGCCGAACAACCCGCCGCCACGCTTGAGCAGCTCGCGCACGTCCAGCTGCAGCCGGCAGCACATGGAACGCACCTGGTTGGGCTGCATGTCCGAGTTGAGGAAGTTCTGGAAGTACGGCAGCCCGTAGCGCGCGGTCATCTCGAACAGGCGCTCGGCGTTGTCGCTGTCCCAGGGGAAGTCGTGGGTGATGTTGTAGGTTGGGATCGGGAAGGTGAACACCCGGCCGAGGCCGTCGCCGGCCTGCATCACTTCTATATAGGCGCGGTTGATCAGCTCCATCTCCGCCTGCAGCTCGCCGTAGGCGAAGGGCATTTCCTCGCCGCCGATATAGGGAATCTGCTCGCGCAGGTCTTCCGGGCAGACCCAGTCGAAGGTCAGGTTGGTGAACGGCGTTTGCGTGCCCCAGCGCGACGGCACGTTGAGGTTGTAGATGAACTCCTGGATCGCCTGGCGTACTTCATCGAAACCCAGCCGGTCCTTGCGCACGAACGGCGCGAGATAGGTATCAAAGCTGCTGAACGCCTGGGCGCCGGCCCACTCGTTCTGCAGCGTGCCGAGGAAGTTGACCATCTGCCCCAGGGCGCTGGACAGGTGCTTCGGCGGGCCCGCCTCGACCCGTCCGGGAATGCCGTTGAAGCCCTCGGTAAGCAGCGTGCGCAGCGACCAGCCGGCGCAGTAGCCGGCGAGCATGTCCAGGTCGTGGATATGCAGATCGCCTTCGCGGTGCGCCGTGCCGATCTCCGGGCTGTAGACCTCGTCCAGCCAGTAGTTGGCGGTGACCTTGCCCGACACGTTGAGGATCAGCCCACCCAGTGAATAGCCCTGGTTGGCGTTGGCCCGTACGCGCCAGTCTTCGCGCGAGAGGTATTCGTTCATCGAGGCCGCGACATCCACCACCGCCTTCTTGTCACGACGCAGGCGCGCATGGCGCTCGCGGTAGACGATGTAGGCGCGCGCCGTGTCGAAGTACCCCGCCGCCATCAGTGCTCGTTCGACGCGGTCCTGAACCTGCTCGATTTCGACATGCGGTTCGCTGCTCAGCTGCTGTGCTACCGCTTCGGCCAGCGTCGCCGCGGCCTGCTCGGAGAACTCCCCGGTACTCCTGCCCGCGGCGGCAATCGCGCGCGCGATCTTCTCCGTACTGAACGGCATGTCCCTGCCATCGCGCTTGCGCAGCCGCGTCGGTGCCTTTCCGACAGTCATGTCCACCCCTTGCTCCTCACAACATCTAGTTGCTGTTCATTCAGAAAACACAAGATGCTGTGCATGGTAGAGAGGTAGGCCGCAGATAAATTGATGACCGTCAATTTGCTGCGGATGCTGGAAATTTTTTTAACGCGACAGATCGGCGCAGCCGGCTTACTTGTCCAGCGTCAAGGAAGCCGAGCCGCCGAGCCTCCTAGCATGCCCCTCGATCAACTGCATCTCGTGCGCCGGGAGGACCGATGCTTACCGAAATGTCCCTCATCACCGCGCTGCGCAGCCACCACCTGTTCAGCCGGCTACCGGATGCCGCCATGCAGGAGGTCTGCGCGCTGGCAAATCTCAAGCGGCTACCGGCCGGTGCCACCCTGTTCCACCAGGGCGACAAGGCAGACCGCTTCTACTATCTGTTCAGCGGTCAGGTAAAGCTGCATCGGGTGGTCTGCGACGGCCAGGAAAAGCTCGTCGAGGTGATGCGCGCCGGCGATTCCTTTGCCGAAGCCCTGCTGTTTCGCGGCACGCCCTATTACCCGGTCAGCGCCACGGCTCTGAAAGCGAGCCTGGCGGTCAGCCTCAACGGCCCGCATTACCGACGCATCCTCGAAGAGCAGCCTGGCATCTGCCTGGAGATTCTCGCCACCCTCAGCGTGCGCCTGCACCAACGCATGGTCGAGATCGACACCCTGACGATGGCCAACGCCAGCCGGCGGGTGGTGCGCTTCCTGCTGCAGTCCGCCGGCGAGCGCGACGGCGTGGTGACCCTCGACGTGCCCAAACGCCTGGTCGCCTCCAAGCTCGGTATCCAGCCGGAAACCTTCTCGCGCATCCTTCATCGCCTGGTAGAAGCCGGCACCATATCCGTGGAGCGCCGGCGCATCGAGATCCTCGACGCGAACACCCTCGCTGCACACGACGAGTAACGCGCCGGCCGGTTCTTGACTGCAGTCATGCACGCCGGCCGGCCGCATGCGGATACTGCCCCCTCCTCGCCAACGCATCGGGAGTGCTCATGACCACGTCAAACAACGGACCGCTGGTGTATTCCTGCTCGGGCTGCTCGAACGTCGCGCAGATGGCCAATACGCTGGCGGTTCGCCTCGACCGCGCAGGGCTGGCGGAAATGTCCTGCATTGCCGGCGTTGGCGGACGGGTGGAGGCGCTGGTCAGGAAAGCCAACTCCGGCCGGCGCATCCTGGCCATCGACGGCTGCCCGCTGCACTGCGCGCGAGCCTGCCTGGCGCAGCACGGCGTCACCCCGGATGTGCACGTCACGCTCAGCCGCTACGGGCTACGCAAGCGCTATCGTCAGGATTGCAGCGAAGAGGAAGTCGGCGCGCTGTTCGAGGACATGAAGGCGATCATCGCCAGCGACCGCATGCGCCCCCGGCCGCTGGCTTGCTGAATGGCTGACGCCGGTCAGGTGCCGGCTGGCTGAGCCCGGCCGGCCGCTGCGACCTCTTCGCCGGCGCCCTGCAGCATCTTCCACAGCCAGCCCGGCAGGGTATCGGGGTCCAGGCTGTCGATCAGATTCTTGATCGCCAGGCCCAGCTCGGTATCACCTTCGATGATCAGCCGACGGCGGAAGAACAGCGTGTCCGGATCCTCCTGGCGACTGGCGAGCAGGAGGAATTCGCGCCAATTGCCGCGGATGCTCACTTCCACCGGCGCATGCTCGGCGATCCGCAACCGGCCGTTGGCGCAGGTGAGGCACCAGGCCAGACCAAGATCGCAGACCTCCAGCTTCATCCAGCGTGCGTCCAGCACGTCGAATGCGCCGTCGGCCAGGGCCTCGGCGAAAACCTGATTGAGGCTGCGCTCCAGCGCCAGACGCTGGAGCAGGAACGGCGCCTTTGCCGCCAGGGGCAGCAGGCGGCTACCGAGGTTCACCAGATGCGTGCGCGGCTTCAGCATAGCCCGGCCTCCTCGGCACGCAGCATGCCCGGCTGGCCATGCCAGTAGCCGTTGCAGCCGTCCACCGCGAGTGGCGGCAGCCCGCCCTGGCGCACGCTATCGAAGGCGGCGATGACCTGCTCCATGCCTTCGGCCCGCGGGCTCAAGCGCAGCAGGTCGGCGCCGGCCTGGACCAGCGCCGGATAATCGGCCAGCAGGTTGCTGACCGAGGCGGACATCGTCTGGATGCCGTTAATGGTGAACAACGGTTCGTTCTCCTGGCTGAGCAACGGGATGCCTTCCGGGTAGTTCTGACAGCAGAACTGGCAATCGTCCTTCGGCCGATTCTCGGCGCGCGCGGTGAAACAGCGCGCCGAATAGGCCAGCGGCAGATGGCCATAGGCGAAGATCTCCACCTCCGGCCGCTGCACGCCGAGCTCATCGGCCTGGCGCAGCGCGCTTTCGATCAGTTGCCCGGATGCCTCGACCGGCGGAACCCAGCGGATCATGCCGCTGGCCACCAACTCGCCCAACGCATGGCCGTTGTAGATGTTGAGCGCCGGTCCGCCGACGAAGGGCAGCTTCTTGCTCGCCAGGTACTGCACGGCGCCCATGTCGTTGGCCTCGACCAGCAGCTCGCCGTTGTCGCACAACCGGCGCAAGGCGGAGAGTTCGGAAGCCGCCTCTACCAGCGTCAGGCCGGAGAGCACCAGCTGCGCGCGCGAGGCCTCGGCCAGGTCGCGTGCCAGGCCGAGCCAGTCATCGAGCATCATTGCCCGGCGCTTGGAGCACACCGTTTCGCCCAGGTAGATCACGTCCAGCGGCTGATCGGCCATGCTGGCGTAGAAGTCGTGGGTCTTCTGTCGATCCCAGTAGAACAGCACGGGGCCGAGAGCTAGTTTCATGGTGGTGTCCTCGTTTATTGCCAGGCGCGGTGGTAGGCGCCCAGCGTGGTCTGCGAGCCCTCGGAAAGCCCGTCGAGCACCTCGCGCCAGGCCGGCTGTACCGCGTAGCGCTGCGGTGCCTTGAGGTAGCTGTCCAGCGCGGCGCGCCAGACGCGGGTGACCTGCTCGACATAGGCCGGGCTGCGCTGGCGACCCTCGATCTTCATCGCCGTGACGCCAATGGCGGCCAGTTCGGGAATGAGGTCCAGGGTATTCAGGCTGGTCGGCTCCTCGAGCGCATGGAAGCGCTTGCCATTGACCATGAAGCGCCCTTTGCACAACGTCGGGTAGCCGGCCGACTCGCCTTCGGCGTAGCGGTCGATGAGCACATTGTTCAGGCGGGAGGTCAGCCCCTCGGCCTCGTCGCTCCAGCGCACCGCCTTGGCCGGCGAGCATACGCCGCAGAGGTTCGGCGACTCGCCAGTGAGGTAGGACGAAAGGTGGCAGCGGCCCTCGGCCATGATGCACAGGCTGCCAAAAGCAAAGACTTCGATCGGCACCGGGCTGCTCGCTGCGACCTGCTTGACCTGTTTGAGCGACAGCACCCGCGGCAGCACCGCCCGGCTGATGCCGTAGCGTTCCTGGAAGAAACCCAGCGCGGCGGCATTGGTTGCCGACCCCTGTACCGACAGGTGCAGTTTCAGCTGCGGATGCCGCTTGCTGGCGTAGCCGAGCACGCCGGCATCGGCCGCGATCAAGGCATCGACGCCCAGGTCGGCGGCCTGATCGACGGCGCGCTGCCAACGCGACCAGCCCTCCGGCTGGGCATAGGTATTGACCGCCACATAGAGCTGGCGGCCTTTCTCGCGGATCAGCTGCAGGCCTTTGTCGAGCTGCTTGTCGTCGAGATTGAGGCCGGCGAAATGACGCGCATTGGTGTCGTCACGAAAGCCAACGTAGATGGCATCGGCGCCCTGCTGGACGGCGGCCTTGAGCGCGGGCAGGCTTCCTGCCGGGCAGACCAGGTGCATGGCAACTCCTAGACGTATGGAAACGGGCGCGCCGTGCGACAGACGCAAGCGTCGCCCGGCTGATGGCAAACAGCGGGCAGTCTAGGGAGCCGGCTCGGCGCCAGCATTGATAGGGGTCAAGGTTGAACGGCCCGCCACGGCAGGCTCGCGACGGGCTCAGACGCCCTCGTCGCCCTCGAATTCCTCGGTGGCGCGGGCGACCATCTGGCGCCAGGCGCCGGATTCCTCGGCCAGCAGGCGCATGGCCTTGAGGCTCGCCTCGAAGGCATCGCGGTAGTGCAGCGGGTCGGCCTGGCTGACCGCCAGCTCGGCATGCGCGCGCGCCTGGTCGAGCAGCGCTTCGAATTCGTCCCGGTCCAGCGCCATGGTGTTCTCCTCGCAGGTTGCAGATTGAAGATAGACCACCACGGCGCGCCGGGAGTCGCCGCCCAGGCCAGCGGGCCGACGAGCGCGCCTACTTGAGCTTCAGCCGCCGCGCCAGCTTGTGCAGGTTGCTCGGGTCGACATCGAGCAGCCGCGCAGCCTTAGCCCAGTTCTCCCCGCACAGCTCGAGCGCCCGCACGATGGCTCGACGCTGGCTGTCATCGACCGTCTGGCGCAGCGGCAGCACAGTGTCACCAGGCTCGGGCGCAGCCGGCTCGGTGGCCACCGCCAGGCTCGGCAGCGCATGGCTGTCGAGGTCCAGCATGTCCGCCTCGAGGGTGAGGATCTCGCTGCGCGAGGCGCCGCGGCTGAGCAGACGCAGGGCCGCGCGACTGATCACATGCTCGAGTTCGCGCACGTTGCCCGGCCAGCCATAGCCCAGCAGTGCGCGCTCGGCCGCCGGCGACAGGCGCACGCTTCGCAGGCCCAGGCGTGCCCGATTCAGTTCGAGGAAATGCCCGGCGAGGATCAGCACGTCATTGCCGCGCTCGCGCAGCGGCGGGATCGGCGCCGGGTAGACCGACAGCCGGTGATAGAGGTCGGCGCGAAACAGGCCGTCGCGCACGCTATCGCGCAGGTTGCGGTTGGTCGCCGCGATGATCCGCACGTCGACCTGACGCGGCTTGTCCGCACCCAGGCGCTGGATCTCGCCGTTCTGCAGGGTGCGCAGCAGCTTGGCCTGCACCGTCAGCGGCAGCTCGCCGACTTCGTCGAGCAGCAGCGTGCCGCCGTTGGCCGCATCGAAACGCCCCGGGCGATCGGTGGTGGCGCCGGAGAACGCCCCCTTTACATGGCCGAACAGTTCGCTCTCGGCGAGTGACTCGGGCAGCGCCGCGCAGTTGACGTGCACCAACGGCTTGTTGCGCCGCCGCGAATGGCGGTGCAGCCAGCGCGCGAACATCTCCTTGCCCACGCCCGTCTCGCCGAGCAGCAGCACCGGCAATTCGGAGTCGGCGACCACCTGCAACTCGCGCAGCAGACCGCGAATCGCCTCGCTCTGCCCGAGGATCTCGCTCTCTCCCGGGTCGAAGCTGCTGTCGGAGACATCGCTGCGCGCCAGGCGCAGGCCGCGGTTCTCGTGTTCGAGGCGAGTCACCCGCACGGCCGCCTCGATCATCAGCGTGTAGCGCTGCAGGTCCAGGCGGGCGGCATCGTCGAAGGTCCCGGCATGCAGTGCATCGAGCGTCAGCGCGCCCCACAGCTTGCCCTCGACGAACAGACTGACGCCCATGCAGTCGTGCACCGGCAACGGCTCACCGACATGCTCGTCGAGCAGGCCGTCGTAGGGATCGGGCAAGCGGCTGTCGGGTTCGAACCAGGTCGGTTCACGCTGCGAGAGAATTGCCGCCAGGCGCGGATGCTGCGCGACCACAAAGCGCCGGCCGAGGGCCTCCTGCACCAACCCGGTGGCGGCCAATGGGCGCAGGCTGTCGTCGTCCAGGCGCAACAGTACGACCGCACCGCAGCGAAAGCGCTGTTGCAGCGTGTGCACGAGCCGCTGCAACCGCACGGCGTTGGGCAGTTCGGTGATCAGGTCCGCGAGTAGAGCCTCTTCCATCATGGTCATTACTACCTTACAAGGTGATAAGAACCCTACCCGAAGACGGTAATGTTCACCAGCACCAGCTGGAATAGCTTGTTTTATCAAAGGGTTACACATGGCATGCCGGTTGCGTTGGTAGCCGCAACCTCTCACAGGAAATTGCCATGAACCTGATCGATGAAACCCTGGGGACCCTGGCCTGCTCGATTCCCGGGGCCACCCGGGTGTTGCGCCAGTACCATCTCGACTTTTGCTGCGGCGGCAACGTCCCGCTACGCGAAGCCGCCAGCAGCCTCGGCCTGGATGCCGAGCAGATCGCCAACGAACTCGCCGCGCTGGGCGACACCCAGCAGGGCCCGGATTGGCGCCAGGTCAGTTCCGGCGAGCTGATCGAGCATATCCTCGCGCGCTTTCATGAGCGCCACCGCGATCAGCTGCCGGAGCTGATCCGCCTCGCCAGCCGCGTCGAGCAGGTTCACGGCAGCAAGCCCGAATGCCCTAACGGGCTGGCCGAACACCTCTGGTGCATGCAGCAGGAGCTTGAGAGCCACATGCTCAAGGAGGAACAGGTGCTGTTCCCCATGCTGCAGCGCGGCATGCGCACCCCGCAGACCGATGGCCCGATCTCGGTGATGCGCTACGAACACGACCAGCATGGCAATGCCCTGGCTCAGCTGGCACTGCTGACCAACGACATCACCCCGCCGGCGCATGCCTGCAACACCTGGCGCGCGCTGTACCGCGGCCTGGAAGAACTGCGTGACGATCTCATGCAGCATATCCACCTGGAGAACAACATCCTGTTCGCCGGTGCCCAGCAGTAACCGAGCCAGGCGGCGCACCACGCCGCCTGGCCAGGAGAGCCGTCCGATGAAGCATCTGATCCAACCGCTCGCCTGGGGCGTGACCCTGGCCTCGATATTGGCGGCCGCCAGCGCGCTGGCACTGAGCCTGGCCACCCCAATGGCAGCCGCCGCGACCGCCGCACCTCATCACCTGCACAGCGCGCAGGAGGCTCTGCCGGTCAGCGCGGGGCACGCGACCGATGCGGCGCTGCGCGAGGGCATGAGCCGGGTCCGCGATGCCCTGCAGAGCGCCGGCAGGGCACCCGACGACCAGGCTGCCGCGGTGCTCGCCGGTGAAATCGAAGCCGCCGGCGCCTACCTGGTGGCCAACTGTCGCCTGCCCGAAGCCGCCGACACGACGCTGCACGGCGTGCTCGGCAATCTTCTCGGCGCCGCCGACCGGCTGCGCGAGCCCGGCGCACCGCGCGACGCCGCGCTGCGGCAGGCACGCTCGGCGCTCGCCCGCTATCAGCAGCTGTTCGACGCACCGCACTGGCGCTGACGGCCGTCAAACTCGAAAGACCGCGTCGCGCAGTGCTATCGTCAGCGACGCGCGCCTCGTCAGACCTAGAACAAAGGATGCCCTTGCATGGTGCTTCATCGCGTACATCACCAGATTCTCCGCAGCCATCACCTGTTCGAGCCGCTCAACGAGGAGCAGCTCGACGAACTGATGGCCTCCAGCCAGCTGCTCAACCTGGACAAGGGTGACAACCTGTTCCACCAGGGCGAGCCGGCCCACTCCTTCTACTTCGTCATCTCGGGCGCGGTGAAGATTTACCGCCTGACGCCGGACGGACAGGAAAAGGTCTTCGAGGTGATCGGCAACCGGCAGACCTTCGCCGAAGCGATGATGCTGATGGACACGCCCAACTACGTAGCCTCGGCCCAGGCGGTCTGCCCGACTCAGGTCTATCGGTTCTCCAATACCGCGTACATGCGCCTGCTCGAGACCAACCAGCGCCTGGCCTTCGCCCTGCTCGGCAAGCTCTGCGTGCGCCTGCATCAGCGTCTCAACGAAATCGAAACGCTGTCGCTGAAGAACGCCACGCACCGCGTGGTGCGCTACCTGATGACCCAGCTGGCACGCGCCGAGGCCACTGCGTTCGAGCTGCCGATGGCCAAGCAGCTGGTCGCCGGGCATCTGTCGATCCAGCCGGAAACCTTCTCGCGAATCATCCGCCGCCTGATCGACGAGGGCATCATCACCCAGGAAGGCCGACTGATCACGGTGCTCGACCGGCAGCGCCTGGAACAGTTCGAGTGACTTGATTCCCGTCATGGGGCGTATAGCGCGGGCTGTGACAGCCTGCGGCTACGGAGGAAACAGACCATGGCCGCCTGCCTTTACTGTCAACGGGACAACCCCTCGGGGCAAGACGAGTGCCGTCATTGCGGCATGCCCCTGCCAGCCCTTGCCGACGGTGCGGGCGCGCGCCGTCAACGGCGCTTCCTGTGGTTCTGCATCGCCCTGGCGCTGTTCTGCGCGGTGATGATCGCCTGGCTGCCTCGCAGCATGCCCTGACTTCAGATGCAAGAAAGGCCGCCCAAGGGCGGCCTTTCTTGTCTGCGTCGATCAGAAGTGGAAGTTGGTGCTCAACAGCGCCGTGCGCCCCGGTGCAACGTGGGCCATGTGGCTGGTGTAGACCTGGTCGAAATAGCGCTTGTCGGTCAGGTTCTGCACGTTCAGCTGCAGATCCAGATGCTTGCTCACGCGATAGGCCGCCATCGCATCGTAGCGCCAGTACGAGGGCACCTCGACGCTGTTGGTGACATCGCCGAAGCGCGAATCCACATAGTTGGCGCCGCCACCGACGGTCAGCACCGGCGTCAACTGGTAGGTGCTCCAGAAGCTGAAGCTGTTCTGCGCAGTGTTCGGGATGTCGTTGCCGTTGGCACCGCCAACCACATAGTCGACATCGGCCGGACCGTTGCCAGGGCGCGCATTGGCATCCACACGGCCGCTTTCGACGATCTCGCCGTCGAGATAGGTGTAGCTGGCAAAGGCATTCCACTTCGGCGTGATCTGGCCGTTGAGGCCCAGCTCGAAGCCATCGACGCGGGTTTCGCCAATGTTGCTCGTGGTGCCATCGGCTTCGAGTACGCGGGCGTTGGTCTTCTCGGTGCGGAACAGCGCCGCCGTGACACCCAGACGGTCGTCGAAGAAGTCCCATTTGGTGCCGACTTCGTAGTTGCGGTTGCGCTCCGGCGTCAGCTCCTCGGTCGCCACGGCGATATTGCTGGCACCCTCGCCGGCAGTTTCACCCACCGGGTTGGCCGAGGTCGACCAGGCCGCGTAGACGCTGCCATTGGGTAGCGGATTGAACACCAGGCCCAGCTGATAGCTCCAGAAATGGCTCTTGTTCTCCAGCTCGGTCGTTCCGTCGACGGTGTTGGTACCGCGCGTGACGGTCACGCCGCTGGCCCGGGTTTCGAAGTCGTCGTAACGCAGCCCGACGTTCAGCGACCAGCGCTCGTCGAACTTCAAGGTGTCGAAGATATAGGCCGACAGGGTATCGGTATCGGTATCGGTGAAGGCGTTGCTATCGGTGATGCTGCCGGTCCACGCCGCCTCATGGTCCGGATTGCTCAGGCTGGTGCAGTCGCCGCTGCTCACGTGCGCCGGGCTGCACGTGCTGCCTGCGGTGCCCGGGCTGATGAAGTAGGCGCGATTGTGAACGCCCTCCCGACTGATCTCCACGCCGGTGACGAGGCTGTGCTCGATCGCGCCGGTGGCGAACAGTGCCTTGAGATCGGTCTGGTTGACCCAGCCCTCGGACGTGGAATTGCGGCTTTTCGGGGCCCGATAGACCAGGCCCTGCGACAGGTTGCCGGTCTTCGAGTCGTTCGGCGTGGTGACGATGTAGTCGAGCGTGGTGCGCACCACGCGCGTGGTGTTGAGCAGCGTCAGGCTGTCGTTGAGGTCGTGCTCGAGCTTCAGCGTGCCGGCGTCGGTCGTGCTGTCGCGGTAGTCGCGGTTGCTCAGCCCGTAGAAGTTGTCACGATCGACCGCGACCGGCTTGCGCACTGAGTCGGGCGCAGTGGCATCGGTCAGCGGCAGTCCGTAATCGGGGATGTCATCGGTTTCCAGATGATAGTAGGACAGCGTCGCCCGCGTCGGTGTGTCGAAGCCGAAGGTAATCGTCGGCGCCACGCCCCAGCGGCGCACCTCGACACCGTCGCGCCCAGCCACGTTGGCTTCATGCTTGAGCAGGTTCAGGCGCCCGGCGACGTTGTCAGCCAGCACCCGGTTGACGTCCAGCGTGTAACGGCGCGTCTGGTCGGAGCCATAGGTGAAGCTGGCATCACCGAAGTCCTGCTGCTTCGCGGTCTTGCTGATCAGGTTGAGGCTGCCGCCGGTTGAGCCCGCGCCGGTATAGGCCGAGCCCGGCCCCTTGCTCACTTCGATGCGCTCGATATTGAAGATCTCGCGGGTCTGCGAGCCGACATCGCGCAGGCCGTCGATAAAGGTGTCGCTCTCGGCATTGAAGCCGCGAATGATCGGCCGGTCGCCTGCCGGATTGCCACCTTCGCCGGCACCAAAGGTGATGCCCGAAGTGGTACGCAGCGCATCGACCAGGCTCAGCGAGCCCGTGTCGCGAATCACCTGGTCGGTGATCACGGTGACCGACTTCGGTGTTTCACGCAGCGGCGCGGTGTACTTGTTGGATGCCGATTCGTCGGCCTTGTAGGCCTCCTGTTGGTCGCCGACCACGGTCACGGCGTCCAGCGCCACCGGCTCGTCGGCGGGCCGACCGGCACCGGCGGCAGCAGGAAGCGACAGGGCAGTGACAGCGGCGCCCAAGGCAGAAGCAAACAAGCGAGGGGAATTCGGTTCCGGGATTTGACGCGACATCGACGAAGGCATCCTTGATAATGTTATGCAAAGCAAAACGATAATTCATATTGTTTGAGAATATATTCTGATACATTCCGCCCCCGCTTGAGAACTGCAAACGCGAACTTTTATCACTCGCAGGGGTATCGCCCATGCTGCTACGCATCGCCCAAGTCTTTTCTGCAGAAGAGGTGGCCCGCATCCGCGCCGCGCTCGAAGCGGCCGAATGGCTCGATGGCCGCGTCACCGCCGGCTACCAGTCGGCGCGCGCCAAACACAACCTGCAGCTGGCCGAGGACGATCCACTGGCTCGCGAGATCAGCGAGGCGATGTTGCAGCGGCTCTGGCAGCATCCGCAGTTCATGTCCGCAGCGCTGCCGAACAAGGTGTTCCCACCGCTGTTCAACTGCTACACGGCCGGCGGCGAGTTCGGCTATCACATCGACAATGCGGTGCGGCAGGTCCGCAACAGCGCCGAGCGGGTGCGCACCGACCTGTCCGCAACGCTGTTCTTCAGCGAGCCGGACGAATACGACGGCGGAGAGCTGGTGATCCAGGACACCTATGGCACGCAGCGGGTGAAGTTCGCTGCCGGCGACATGGTGCTCTATCCCAGCACCAGCCTGCACAAGGTCGAAGCGGTAACCCGCGGCGCACGGCTAGCCTCGTTCTTCTGGATCCAGAGCCTGGTGCGCGAGGATGCCCAGCGCACCCTGCTCTACGAAATGGATCAGGCCATCCAGAAACTGACTGCCGATGTGCCGGACCACCCATCCCTGGTGCAACTGACCGGCACCTACCACAACCTGCTGCGCCGCTGGGTCGATGTCTGAGCACCGCCTGCGCCGATGCGAGGCCGTCGACATCAGTGCCCTTGGCGACGAACCCCGGGCCCTGGCACGCCTGGCGCTGAACGGCGCCGCCACGGGCGATGCGCACGCCCAGGCATTGCTCGCCCAGCTGCTGCTCGATGGACACGGCATCGAGGCCGACCCGCGACTGGCCCTGAGCTGGTTTCGCATCGCCGCCGCGCGCGGCCATGCCATGGCGAGCAACATGGCCGGGCGCTGCCTGGAGCACGGCTGGGGTTGCCGGGCCGACGTCGCCGAGGCGGCGACCTTCTATCGCCGCGCCGCCGCGCTGGGGCTCGACTGGGGCTGCTACAACCTGGCCAACCTGCTGGCCACCGGGCGCGGCGTGCCGCAGGATCTGCCGGCGGCCTACCGCCTCTACCGGCAGGCCGCCGAGGCTGGCCACGCCAAATCGATGAACCTGGTCGGGCGCTGTCTGGAAGACGGGCTTGGCGTCGCCGCGGACCCGGCAGCCGCCCGCGCCTGGTACCGACGTTCGGCCGAAGCCGGTGACTTTCGCGGCCAGTTCAGCCACGCCGCGGTGCTGCTGGCGCAAGGCGCCCTGGCCGATGCCCGCCACTGGCTGCAGCTGGCCCTGGCGAACGGCCACCTTAAATTCATCGACACGGCTCTGACGGCGCTGCGTGCCGCGGCGCTCCCCGAACTCGAGGATATCGTCGCCGCCTACGCCGCGCGCCGCGCCGCCCTCGCCAGCGGCGCCCGGACATGAAAACGCCCCGGCAAGCGGGGCGTTCTTCAACCGGCGGCGCGGCTTAGATGTAGTAGGCCTTCAGCGGCGGAAAGCCGTTGAACTCCACCGCGCTGTAGCTGGTGGTGTAGGCGCCGGTGGACAACCAGTACAGGCGGTCGCCGGCGGCCAGGTTCAGCGGCAGGCCGTAGCGGTAGTTCTCGTACATGATGTCGGCGCTGTCGCAGGTCGGGCCGGCGATCACCACTTCTTCCATCTCGCCCTTCTTCTCGGTCCAGATCGGGAACTTGATGGCTTCGTCCATGGTTTCGATCAGCCCGCTGAACTTGCCGACATCGGCGTAGACCCAGCGCTCGACCGCGGTGCGCGACTTGCGCGAAACCAGCACCACTTCGCTGACCAGGATGCCGGCGTTGGCGATCAGCGAGCGGCCCGGCTCAAGGATGATCTCCGGCAGCTCGTCGCCGAAGTCTTCCTTGAGGAAGCGGATGATCTCGGCGGCGTAGGTTTCCAGGTCGTTGGTCTTGGCGATGTAGTTGGCCGGGAAGCCGCCGCCCATGTTGATCATCTTCAGGACGATGCCGTCCTCTTCCTTCAGGCGCTCGAAGATCACCTTGACCTTGGCGATCGCCGCGTCCCACACGGAGATGTCGCGCTGCTGGCTGCCGACGTGGAAGGAGATGCCGTAGGGCTCCAGGCCCAGCTGGCGGGCGAGAATCAGCAGGTCCATGGCCATGTCGGTCTGGCAGCCGAACTTGCGCGACAGCGGCCAGTCGGCCGTGGTCGAGCCTTCGGTGAGGATGCGCACGTATACCTTGGAGCCCGGCGCGGCCTTGGCGATGTTGCGCAGGTCGGCCTCCGAATCGGTGGCGAACAGGCGCACGCCCTTCTCGAAGAAGTAGCGGATGTCCTTGGATTTCTTGATGGTGTTGCCGTAGCTGATGCGCTCCGGGCCGACGCCGCGGGACATCACCTTGTCCAGCTCGTAGATCGAAGCGATGTCGAAGCTCGAGCCCTTGTCCTTGAGCAGATCGATGATCTCGACCGCCGGGTTGGCCTTGACTGCGTAGTAGATCTTGGCGAACTCGAAGCTGCCGCGCAGATCGTCATAGGCCTTGCTGATGGTCTCGGTGTCGATCACCACGAAGGGGGTTTCGTGCTGGTCGGCGAAGGCCTTCATCTTCTGAAAGGTGGCGCGAGGGTAATAGTCTTCGATCTTGATCATGCCAGGGCTCCGAAATCGGGAAACGGAATCGAAATTAGGGAGTGGGCGCATACGGCCCGTCACGAACGCCTGATCAGTTTCCCCACTTTGGTTCGCCTACTTCCCAAGGCATGTCGCCGAGTATCACGGGTGATCTCTCGTCGTCAGTACTTGAGCCGGATGGATCGTTGCCAGCATGGACGTTCGGGCGCGAACTTTAGGACCAAGGGGGGCCCAGATCAACCAAAAAAACGCCCCGACCGGCCATCCGCTGGCGGTTGTTCTCGATACTCAACAAAGCGTCCTGGAAACTGCACAAATCCTGGCTTTGCGAAGGGGCGAGCGGGCCACAGGCGCTGTCGTTTGCCGCTATAATCCCCGCCTTTTTTGACAGACCGACTACTCCGTCGACGGGTTCCTTATTCAGATGACCACTCAGGCCGCCGAAGTCGCGAAGCGCCGTACCTTCGCCATCATTTCCCACCCCGACGCGGGCAAGACCACCATCACCGAGAAGCTGCTGCTGATGGGCAAGGCGATCGAGGTCGCCGGGACCGTGAAGTCGCGCAAGTCCGACCGTCACGCCACCTCCGACTGGATGGAAATGGAGAAGCAGCGCGGCATCTCCATCACCACCTCGGTGATGCAGTTCCCCTACCGCGAGCACATGGTCAACCTGCTCGACACCCCCGGCCACGAAGACTTCTCGGAAGACACCTACCGCACCCTGACCGCGGTGGACAGCGCGCTGATGGTGCTCGACGGCGGCAAGGGCGTGGAGCCGCGCACCATCGCCCTGATGGAAGTCTGCCGCCTGCGCGATACGCCCATCGTCAGTTTCATCAACAAGCTCGACCGCGACATCCGCGACCCCATCGAACTGCTCGACGAGATCGAGGCGGTGCTGAAGATCAAGGCCGCGCCGATCACCTGGCCGATCGGCTGCTACCGCGACTTCAAGGGCGTGTATCACCTGCGCGAAGACAAGATCATCGTCTACGTGCCGGGCCACGGCCATGAGCGCACCGAGCAGAAGGTCATCGACAAGCTCGACTCCGACGAGGCCCGCGCGCACCTGGGCGACATGTACGACGATTTCGTCGAGCAGCTCGAACTGGTCCAGGGTGCCTGCCACGAGTTCGACGAGCAGGCGTTCCTCAAGGGCGAGATGACACCGGTATTCTTCGGCACCGCGCTGGGCAACTTCGGCGTCGACCAGGTGCTCGATGCCATCGTCGACTGGGCGCCGATGCCGCTGTCGCGCGCCGCCCACGAGCGGGTGGTCGAGCCGGTGGAAGAGAAGTTCAGCGGCTTCGTGTTCAAGATCCAGGCGAACATGGACCCCAAGCACCGCGACCGCATCGCCTTCATGCGCATCTGCTCGGGCCGTTACGAGAAGGGCATGAAGATGCGCCACGTGCGGCTGAAGAAGGACCTCAAGATCGCCGACGCGCTGACTTTCTTCTCCAGCGAGCGCGAGATGCTGGAAGAGGCCTGGGCCGGCGACATCATCGGCCTGCACAACCACGGCACCATCCAGATCGGCGACACCTTCACCGAAGGCGAAGTGCTGGGCTTCACCGGCATCCCGCACTTCGCCCCGGAACTGTTCCGCCGCGTGCGCCTGAAGGACCCGCTCAAATCCAAGCAGCTGCGCCAGGGCCTGCAGGAACTGGCCGAGGAAGGCGCCACCCAGGTGTTCTTTCCCGAGCGCAACAACGACATCGTCCTCGGCGCGGTGGGCGTGCTGCAGTTCGACGTGGTCGCCAGCCGGTTGAAGGAGGAATACAAGGTCGAGTGCGCCTACGAGGCGATCAACGTCTGGTCGGCGCGCTGGATCGAGTGCAGCGACGAGAAAAAGCTCAAGGAATTCACCGACAAGGCCTACGAGAACCTCGCCGTCGACGGCGGTGGCCACCTCACCTACCTGGCGCCGACCCGGGTCAACCTGAGCCTGATGGAAGAGCGCTGGCCGGACGTGAAATTCCGCGCCACTCGCGAGCACCACTGAGACGACGCGGCCAACGGCAAATGCTTCGCGAGCAAGCTCGCTCCTACGAGTCCGTGCCCTGTAGGAGCGAGCTTGCTCGCGAAGCACTACGACAACTGAAAGAGACGCAACGGAATGCGCTTTCATGGATGCGACCTGCGCAAGGGGCGGGTCAGCCTGCCCAATCAGACCTACGTCCTAACCTGCGTAACGCTTAATCGCACCACCCTGTTCGCAGACTGGCCCGCCGCGTCATCGCTAGCGCAGGAAATCCATAGGATCGGTCAGTCACACGCGGTCGACTCGCTGGCCTGGGTCGTCATGCCAGATCATCTGCATTGGCTCGTGCAGCTGAAAAGCGGCTCGCTAGCCCAGTTGATGCAAGGCCTGAAATCGCGGAGCGCGATCGCCACCAACCGCCTGCGCGGAAGTCACGGGGCGATCTGGCAGAAGGGCTATCACGACCGCGCTGTGCGAAACGACGAAGATCTGCGCAGTGTTGCGCGGTACATCGTGGCAAACCCACTGCGCGCTGGGCTGGTCAGGCGTCTCGCCGATTACCCACTCTGGGACGCCGCCTGGTTGTGACGAGAGGGCCCGTCCTGCCTGGAAGCTTCGCGAGCGAGCTCGCTCCTACAAAAAAGCCAGCAAGCCTGCCCGTAGGAGCGAGCTCGCTCGCGAAAAGCCTGTCTCCGGCGGCTCAGGCCAGGCGAACCGGGGCGCTCTGCAAAGGCTCCAAACCGACCGGACACTCACGACCCGCTGCGTCCCCGCCAGCTTCGCGAGCGAGCTCGCTCCTACAAAAGCCAGCAAGCCTGCCCGTAGGAGCGAGCTCGCTCGCGAAAAGCCTGTCTCCGGCGGCTCAGACCAGGCGAGCCGGGGCGCTCTGCAAAGGTTCCAAACCAACCGGATACGCACGGACCGCTGCGCTCCCGCCGGCTTCGCGAGCGAGCTCGCTCCTACAAAAGCCAGCAAGCCTGCCCGTAGGAGCGAGCTCGCTCGCGAAAGGCCTGTCTCCGGCGGCTCAGGCCAGGCGAACCGGGGCGCTCTGCAAAGGCTCCAAACCGACCGGACACGCACGGACCGCTGCGCTCCCGCCAGCTTCGCGAGCGAGCTCGCTCCTACAAAAGCCGGCGCGCAAGCCTGCGAGACCAAGCCTGAGCCCGCTCTCCCCCGCTCGCTACTCCGCTTCCTCATCCAGCACAAAGGCGACCAGAGAATCGCCGATCTCCGTCCCGAACGAACCATGCCCGCCGGCCATCTGCACCACGTATTGCTTGCCGTTTTTCTCCGACACGTAGGTGATCGGCGTGGCCTGGCCACCTGCCGGCAGACGGCCCTTCCATAGCTGCTCGCCGGTCTTCAGGTCATACGCCCGCAGGTAGTAGTCCAGCGTACCGCTCATGAAGGCCACCCCGCCCGCGGTGACGATCGGCCCGCCCAGCGCCGGCGTACCTACCGGGAAAGGCAGCCCCAGAGGCGCGCTGTCACGACTGGTGCCGTTCTTGTGCAGCCAGACCTTCTTCATGCTGCGCAGGTCGAGCGCGGTGACATACCCCCACGGCGGCGTCTGGCAAGGCAGGCCAATCACCGACATGAAGGGCTTGAGCGTCACCATGTAGGGCGCGCCCAGGTTCGGCTGCAGGCCGGTTTCGCCGCCGCCGGTGCGCTCATCCGGAGCGACCTCGCTACGCTTGACCATGGTCGAGACGAAGGCCAGGTAGTTCGGCGCGCCGAACAACAGCTGGCGGTGTGGATCGACCGCTACGGACGGCCAGTTGAAGGTCCCGACATTGCCCGGGTAGATCAGCGAGCCCTGCTCCGACGGCGGCGTGAAGTCACCTTCATAGCGCAGCTTGCGGAACTGGATGCGACACATCATCTGGTCCAGCGGCGTGCCACCCCACATGTCGCGCTCGCGCAGCGGTGCCTGTGGCGCATAGCTCAAAGCCGAGGTGGGCTGGGTCGGCGCGGTGAATTCGCCGTAATCGGTGCCCTGCGGAACGGGGATCTCCTTGACCGGCACGATCGGCTCGCCGGTGCGCCGGTCAAGCACGTAGAGGTCACCGCGCTTGGTCGGCTGGACAATGGCCGGCACCACACCCTGCGGCCCGTCGATGTCGACCAACGTTGGCTGCGAAGGCAGGTCGCGGTCCCAGAGGTCGTGGTGCACGGTCTGGAATTCCCAACGTACCTTTCCGGTCGCCAGCTCCAGCGCGACCAGGGTAGCGGTGAAGCGCTCCGTCTCGGGTGTGCGCGGTTTCGCCCATTGGTCGGGCGTCTGGTTGCCGGTGGGGATGTAGACCAGGCCCAGCGACTCGTCGGCCACCGACGTCGTCCACCAGTTCGGCGTGCTGCGCGTATAGGTCTCTCCCGGTGGCAGGGGCTCGGTGGCGTCCGGGTTGCCCGGGTCGAAGTTCCAAACCAGTTCGCCACTGCGCACGTCGTAGGCGCGAACCACGCCCCCGGGCGAATCCACCGCGCCGTTGTCGGTGATCGAGCCGCCGACGATGACCAGCCTTTCGGTGACCACCGGCGGCGAAGTCGGCAGATAGACACCCAGCGCGCCCTCGCCCAGGCCGGCCTTGAGATCCACCACGCCGGCATCGCCGAAGTCCTCGCAGGGCTTGCCGTCGTCGGCGTCCAGGGCAACGAGCGTGCCGTCGTTGGTCGGCAGGAACAGGCGGCGCTCGCAACGCGCCGCTCCCCGCCCGGTATCGCCGGGGCTCGCGGCGTAGCGGCTCGCATCGTGGAAGGCCAGCCCCCGACAAGTCATGTGCTGGTAATACTCGGCCTCGCGGTTGATGTTCGGGTCGAAGCGCCAGCGCTCCTCTCCGGTGGTGGCGTCCACGGCGATGGCGATGCTGTGAGGGGTGCAGAGGTAGAGGTTGTCGCCGATCTTCAGCGGCGTGACCTCGTAGGTGAACTCGCCCGGATCGTTCGGCCCCGGCAGGTCGCCGGTGTGGAATTCCCAGGCCTTCTTCAGTTTGCCGACGTTCTGCGGCGTGATCAGGCTCGCCGGTGAGTAACGGTTACCGCGGTCAGAGCCACCGTAGGCGGTCCATGCTTCGGCCTCACGGCCGGGCTGGCCTTCCGGGGCAAGGCCTTGCATCTGCGCGTCGCTGAACTGGCCCTCGATCGAGTGGTAGTCCTGCGTCAGCGAGTAGCCGGCCATCAGCGCGCCGGCCAACAGGCCCACGCCAAGCAGGCCACTGGCACCGTCACGCCAGACCCGCCGGCGGCCGACATGGCGATTGACGAAAGGCAGGATCAGCCAGAGCCCGAGGATGCACCAGAGGTCTATGCGCGGCGCCAGCTGCCACCAGTCGAAACGGACTTCGTACAGCGTCCACGCCAATGTCCCGAGCAACAGCGCGGCGTAGAGCCAGAGCGCGGCGCGTCGGCGAGCGAACAGCAACCCGGCAACCAGCAGCAGCCCGACACCGGCGATCAGGTAGTACCAGGAGCCGCCCAATGTGGCCAGGTAGCCGCCGCCTACAGCCAGCACCACGCCCAGCACCACCACCACCAGGGCCGTCAGGGTGATTCGCAGGGGCCGTGGCCCGTGATCGATGCTCATGCAGTGCCTCCACCGTCTTGTTCTGGAAATCCGGGAGCGAAACGTTCTGACACAAAGACTCCCCCGGCATTCAGTGGATACGGCGGCGGGCCGTTTAGTTCAGCCCTTGCAGCACACCGCTCAGGGTGCGGCGCCGACCGAGAGCGGCTGTGTCTCGGACTGTTTGAGCAGTGCGTAGATCGCCCCGGTCAGCAGGCTCCCGGCCAGGATCGCGGCCAGGTAGAGCAACGCATGGTTGATCGCGTTGGGGATCAGCAGCACGAACAGCCCGCCATGGGGCGCCAGCAGCTTGGCACCGAACGCCATGGACAGCGCGCCGGTCAGCGCACCGCCGGCGATGCTGGCAGGAATCACCCGCAGCGGGTCCTTGGCAGCGAAGGGAATCGCGCCCTCGGAGATGAAGCAGCACCCCAGCACCAGCGCGGCCTTGCCGGCTTCGCGCTCGGTCTGGGCGAACTTGCGCCGGGCGATCAGCGTGGCGATGCCCATGCCGATCGGCGGCACCATGCCGGCGGCCATGGTCGCGGCCATCGGCGCGTAGCTTTGCGAGGCGAGCAGCCCGACGGAGAAGGCATAGGCCGCCTTGTTCACCGGCCCGCCGAGGTCGACGCACATCATGGTGCCCAGCAGCAGCCCGAGCAGGATGGCGTTGGAGGTGCCCATGGTGTCGAGGAACTCGGTGAGCCCGGCGAGCAGCTTCGCCACCGGCGTGCCGACGATGTAGATCATCACCAGGCCCGTCACCAGGCTGGCCAGCAGCGGGATGATCAGGATCGGTTTGAGCGATTCGATGCTGGCCGGCAGTGGAATCCAGCGACTCACCGCCTTGGCCGCATAGCCGGCGACGAAACCGGCGATGATGCCGCCGATGAAGCCTGCGCCGAGCGTGCCGGCCAGCAAGCCGCCGATCATGCCGGGCGCCAGGCCCGGGCGGTCGGCGATGGAATAGGCTATGTAGCCGGCCAGCAGCGGCACCATCAGCTGGAAGGCGGTTTCGCCGCCGATCTTCATCAAGGCAGCGGCTAGCGTGCCCTCCTCCTTGAACGCCTCGATGCCGAAGACGAACGACAGGGCGATCAACAGGCCGCCCGCCACCACCATCGGCAGCATGTAGGACACCCCGGTCAGCAGGTGCTTGTAGACACCGGTCTTCTCCGCTTTCTGCTCCCCTGCCACGGCGCCTGCCGTAGCGCCACCGCCGAGCACGGCCGCCTCCTGCAGCGCGCGATCCAGCGTCGCCTCCGGTTGCTTCAACGCGACACCGGTGCCGCAGCGGAACACGCGCTTGCCGGCGAAACGGGCGACATCCACCTCGATATCGGTCGCCAGCAGCACCGCGTCGGCCGCCTCGATGGCCTGGGGGGCGAGCACATTGCGCGCGCCCACCGAGCCGCGCGTCTCCACCTGCAGGTCGTAGCCCTTGCGCGCGGCGGCCTGCTGCAGCGCCTCGGCGGCCATGAAGGTGTGTGCCACGCCGGTCGGGCAGGCGGTGATGGCCACCAGCTTGGGTTTGCCGGCGGAAGGCGCGGCCTCCGCTTCGTCGACCGGCGGCAGTTCGGTCGCGGTATCGGCGGCGCTGCGCAGGAAGGCTTCCGGGACGAGCAGCGCCTCGGACGGGGTCGACTGCACGACACGCTTGCCGACGAAGCGTTGCAGCGACAACGGCCCGGTTTTCACCACCACCACCAGATCGGCATTGGCGATCTGCGCGGGCGTCAGCGGCGAACCGATGGCCTTGGGATCGTGAACTTCCACGGCGGTCGACCAGCCCAGGCGCTGGGCCGCGGCTTCGAGCAGGCGCGAGGTCAGCACGCTGGTGACCATTCCGTTGGGGCAGGCCGTGATGATGAGCAGATTCATTCCTTCACCTCTTGTAATTATTGGCTGAGCGGCTGCAGCCGCACGGCCGCTTCAAGCTCGGCGAGTTGCGCCCGATCAGTGATACCGAAGCCAACCTGCCCGACGGCCTGAGCCGCAATCGCCGTGGCATGCGCCAGGGTGCGCTCGGCCGGCCACCCCGCCAGCAAGCCGTGGAGCATGCCGGCCAGCAGCGAATCCCCCGCGCCCACGGTGCTGACGACCCGCACCTTCGGCGGCTGGGCATGCCAGGCGGCAGCCGGCGAAAACCAGCTGACCCCTGCGGCGCCCTGGGACATCACGACATGCTCTATGCGGGCATTCAGGCGGCGCGCCTCGTCGGCCAGGGCCCGAGCGTCGGCCGGATCGAGGCCACGCGCCTGGGCCAGCTCCTCTTCGTTGGGCTTGATCAGCCAGGGTGACAGGGCCAGCCCTTCGCGCAGCGCCGCGCCACTGGTATCCAGCGCGACACGCGCACCGAGCCGCGCGAGCCGCTGCAGCAGCTCAACGAACCACGGCACCTCGACGCCACGCGGCAGGCTGCCGGCCACCACGACCAGCTCATGGCCAGGCACCAGGCGTTCGAGGCGGGCGAGCAGCTCCTCGCGCTGGGCGGCACCGACCTCCAGCCCCGGGCCATTGATATCGGTAATCCGCCCATCCGCCTCGGCCAGCTTGATGTTGCTGCGGGTCTCGCCCGCCACGCGGACGAACTCGTCGGCAAAGCCCCGCGCGGCGAACAGCTGCTCGAAAGGCTGGGCATTGGCTTCGCCGAGAAAGCCGGTCACGGTCAGCTGATGGCCGAGATCGGCCAGGACCTGGGCGACGTTGAGCCCCTTGCCCGCGGCATGCACCTGCAGGTTGTCGCTGCGATTGACTTCACCCAGACGCAGCGCGGGCAGCTGCACGGTGAGATCGAGCGCGGGATTGAGGGTGACGGTCAGTATGCGCGCCATCAGCAGTGCTCCCCGACGAAGGCGCGCACTTCATGGGCGCCGGGCAACATCAGGGCCTGCTGAGCCAGCCTCTGACAGGCGACGAAGTCCAGCTCGCGCACCCGCGCCTTGACCAGCGCAATGCTGCGCGCCGACACGCTCAACTCATCAACGCCCAGCCCCACCAGCATCGGTATCGCCAGCGCATCGGCGGCCAGCTCGCCGCAGACGCCCACCCATTTGCCCTGCGCATGGGCGGCTTCCACCGTCATGCCGATCAGGCGCAACACGGCCGGGTGCAGGCCATCGGCCTGGCCGGACAGCGTCGGGTGGCCACGGTCGATGGCCAGCGTGTACTGGGTCAGATCGTTGGTGCCGATGCTGAAGAAATCGACTTCCTGCGCCAGCACCGGCGCGATCAGCGCGGCGGACGGGATCTCGATCATGATGCCCACCTGCAGGTCGGCCACCGGCAGTTCGACGCGCAGGCGGTCGACCAGCGCCTTGGCGGTGCGCCATTCCTCGATATTGCCGACCATGGGAAACATGATCCGCAGCGGCCGGCCGTCGGCGGAGGCGAGCAAGGCACGCAGCTGGGTTTCGAGGATGTCCGGGCGCTGCAGGCTCAGGCGAATGCCGCGCACACCGAGGAAGGGGTTCTCCTCGGCCGGCATCGGCCAGTACGGCAGCGGCTTGTCGCCGCCGACATCGAGCGTGCGCACCACCAGGGGCCGGCCTTCGAGGGCTTCCAGCACACGGCGGTATTCGGCTTCCTGGGTCGCCTGATCCGGCGCCTGAGCGTGGTTCATGAACACCAGCTCGGTGCGCAGCAGGCCGATGCCCTCGGCACCGAGCGCCACCGCCTCGGGCGTCTCGCCGGCGGCGCCGATGTTGGCAGCGATCTCCACCGGATGGCCGTCACGGGTGATCGCCGGCTCCAGACGTCGCTCATGGGCCAGGCGCTTGCGTTCCTCCCGCGCGGCGCGCTCGCCCCGGGCCTGTTCGAGCTGCGTATCGCTCGGCGCCACCAGCAGCTCACCGCGCTCGCCATCGAGCAGCAGCAGGGTATTGGGCGCCAGGCCGAGCACACCGGCCCCGGCGCCGACGATGGCCGGAATACCCAGCGCCCGGGCAATGATGGCGCTGTGCGAGGTGGCGCCGCCGCCGGCGGTGAGAATGCCGGCGACGCGCTGGGCATTGAGGGTGGCGACGTCCGACGGCGCCACCTCGTCCATCACCAGAATGTAGGGCTCATCCGGGGCCTGCTCGGCTTCGACACCGGCCAGGCAGGCCAGCACGCGGCGGCCCACGTCGCGCAAGTCGGCCGCACGCTCGGCGAGCAGCTGGTCATGCAGCGCCTCCTGCTGCTGCGCCGCGCTTTCGATTTCCTCCATCCAGGCCGCCTCGGCGCTGAGGCCTTTCTGCAGGCGCACCTGCACCTCTTCGCGCAGGGCGGGATCCCTGAGCATGGCCTGGTGGGTGGTGAAGATGTCGCGGATGCTGGCGACCTGGCTCTGTGCGATCAGCGTGCCGATTTCCGCGAACACCTTGTCCAGCGCCGCGTCGAGCCGCTGCAGCTCGACAGCGGGCGATTCGCCGCGCCGCGGATAGTCGATCGGCTGCGGCTTGCGCACCAGTACCGGGCCGATGGCGATGCCGGGCGAGGCGGCGATACCGATGACCTGCTCGCCGGCCCGCAAGGCGGGCACGTCCTGGGCGGCTTCATTCAGTTGCACGGTGGCAACTGGCTGCTCCGCCGGTTCCCCGCCGGCTAGCAGCGGCTCGATTTCCTCGCCGAGCCCTTCTTCCACCGCGCGCACCAATGCCGGCAGCGCATCATCGGCGATCGAGGGCTCGGCAATGAACTCCAGCACCTGCCCACGATGCGAGCCCATCGCCAGCAGCTTGCTCAGGCTCTTGGCCGACACCCCCACGCTCTGGCTGCCGGCCAGGCGCACGCGGATCTCGCCGGCAAAGGCCTGTGCGACCTCGGTCAGCACCTTGGCCGGGCGTGCGTGCAGGCCGTGGGCATTGGCCAGCGGCACCCGCGCGCTCGGCCAGTCCGCCGGCACTTCGCCGCCCAGCGCTTCGAGCACTGTGCGACTGGAGGTCGCCTGGCTCAGCTCCGCGCCGCGCCCCTCGATCAGCAGGTTGCACAGGCGCTCGAGCATCGCCCGGTGTGCTTCGCCGAGGCTGGCCAGCACGAACAGGCCGTTGAGCGGCTGGCCATGGTGATCCAGCGACGCGGCGGGTGTGACGAACGCCAGCCCCGGTCGCTGCACCGACTGCTCGCTGCTCAACCACCAGAGGCCCTCGCCCAGCGGCAAGGCCTGGTCAAGCGCGAGCCCGGCATTAAAGCCGGAGACCACGCACTCGGCGCGCTTGAGCAGCTTGACGCCCTGCCAGGCCAGCTCATCTAAGTCCTCGGCGGCAACGCCCAGCCCGACCAGCTCGCCATCGAGCGCCAGTTCCTGCGGCGCCCCCTGCAGCAGCGCGATGATCGCCTCGGGGCTTTCGGCCTTCTGCAGCGCCTCACTGAGGTCGCCCTCACCGAGGGCGCGGGTCAGCAGCTGCAGCAGACGCAGATGCTCGTCGGAACGCGCGGCGATGCCGATGGCAAGGTGGACCTGCTGGCCGTTGCCCCAGTCGACGCCCTCCGGAAAATGCAGCAGCCGCACGCCCGTGGTGAACACCTGATCGCGGGTCTCCGGGGTGCCATGGGGGATCGCGATGCCCTGGCCGAGAAAGGTCGAGCCCTGGGCTTCGCGTGCGCGCAAACCGTCCAGGTAACCGGGCGCCACCAGCCCGTCGGCGACCAGCACCTCGGCCAGCAGCGCCAGTGCTGCGTTCTTGTCGACGGCGGCCTGTTGCATGTGGATGTGCTGGGCATTGAGTTCAAGCATGGAAAACACTCCTTGCGGGCACGCGATTGTTCTTATCCCGCCGGCGACATCAGCTATTGCACCGACTGTGGGCTGTGACTGAATCACTGCTGAAACGTTTCAGCAAAGGCTGGCACATTACGCAACTTTGCGTAACTCTAGAAGCCCGGAGGCCGACCATCCGTCTTGGTCAGGGCCATCACTGCGCCGCCGCGCCCAGGTGCGAGCGCACGTTCCAGCAGGATTTTTTCGTTGAAACTGACCGACCTCGCCCGCCTCGCCAACGTTTCGGTAACCACCGCCAGCTATGTGCTCAACGGCAAGGCGCAGCAGCGGCGAATCAGCCCGACCACCGTCGAGCGTGTGCTGGCGGTGGCCGAGCAGCAGGGCTTCCAGCTCGACCAGCAGGCCGCCGGGCTGCGCCGCGGCCAGTCGCGCACGCTCGGCTTCATCGTCCCGGACCTGGAAAACCCCAGCTACGCACGTCTGGCCAAGCTGCTCGAGCAGCGTGCCCGCCAGCGCGGCTACCAGTTGCTGATCGCCAGCTCCGACGATGAGCCGGCTACCGAGCGCCAGGTGGTGCAACTGCTGCGCTCGCGGCGCTGCGATGCGCTGATCGTCGCCAGCTGCCTGGCAGCGGACGATGCCGGCTACCGCAAGCTCCAGGCGACCGGAACCCCGGTGATCGCGCTGGACCGTGCGCTGGATGCCGAGCACTTCTGCTCGGTGGTCAGCGACGACCGCGAGGCCGGCGCGCAACTGACCCGCTCGCTGGAGGTGCCGTCCGAGGCGCATGTCGCCCTGATCAGCGCGCGCCCGGCGCTGCGCATCAGCCAGCAGCGCGAGGAAGGTTTCCAGCAAGCACTGGCGCAGCACCGCGGGCCGGTCAGCATCCTGCGGGCCGAGCAGTTCAGCCGCGCCTGCGGCCGCGAACAGATGCTCGCCCTGCTCGACCGCGGCGCGCTGCCCGATGCGCTGGTCACCACGGCCTATGTGCTGCTCGAGGGTGTCTTCGATGCGCTGCGTGAGCGCGACCTGCTCTGGCCCGAACAGCTGCGGCTGGGCACCTTCGGCGATGCGCAGCTCCTGGATTTCCTGCCGATCCGGGTCAACGCGATCTCCCAGCAGCACGCGCAGATCGCCGAACAGGCGCTGGAACAGGCGATTCGCGCGATCGAAGAGCACGACTATCGGCCCGGCGTGATCGCCATCGCCCGCGAACTGAAGATTCGCCGGCTCTGACGTGCGCCACCAAGCCCCGAATCGGCACCGAGCCTGCGCAGATCTCGCAGGCAAGGCCGGGCCTGGCGTCATTCGCGGGCAAGCTCGCTTCTACAGGTTCTGCCACTATAGGCAGACCGTTAACCCGGCGGCCTGACAGCCCAGCCGCCCCATGAACGAACCCACCCTTGCAATGAACATCGAACAGATCATCCAGCGCCTGCATGCGATCCGCGATCGCAACGACTGGCGGCGCTTTCACAGCCCCAAGAACCTTGCCATGGCCGCCAGCGTGGAAATGGCCGAGCTGGTGGAAATCTTCCAGTGGCGCAGCGAGGACGAATCGCGTCAGCTGCCGGCCGAGGCCCTCGCCCATGCCGGCCAGGAGGTCGGCGACATCCTCATGTACCTGCTGCTGATGTGCAGCGAACTGGGCATCGACATGGAGCAGGCGCTGCTGGACAAGCTGGCCGACAACGAACGGCGGTTTGCCCGATGAGCGACCGCCACTTCGATGCGCTGGCGGCACGCTTCGCCGAAAAGATCTACGGCGGCGCCAAGGGCGCGATCCGCCTGGCGGTGCTGCAGGCCGACCTGGCCGAAATCCTGCCGCCACGGCCGCTGCGCGTACTCGACGTGGGCGCCGGCCTTGGTCACATGAGCCTCTGGCTGGCGCAGCAGGGCCACGAGGTCACGCTCGCCGAACCCGCCGCCCCGATGCTCGACGGCGCCCGCGAGCGCTTCGCCGCCGCCGGGCTCCAGGCGCGCTTCATCCAGGCCAGCTGGCAGCAGCTGGCGAGCGCCGGGGAGCAGACCTATGATCTGGTGATCTGCCACGCGGTGCTCGAGTGGCTGGCTGAGCCGGCAGCGATCCTGCCGGTGCTGCATGGCCTGCTGGACGCCGATGGCTGGCTGTCACTGGCGTTCTACAACCGCGATGCGCTGATCTACCGCAACCTGCTGAAGGGGCATTTCAAGAAGCTGCGTACGCAGTCGTTCGCCGGTGAGCGGCAGAGCCTGACGCCGCAGCAGCCGCTGGACCCGCGCGAGCTGGCGGCACAACTGGCCGAGTATTTCGCGGTCGAACGGACAAGCGGCGTGCGCGTCTTCCACGACTACATGCCGAGCGATTTCCAGGCGCGTACCGAGCTTGGCGAGCTGCTGGAGATGGAACTGGCCTATCGACGCCATCCCACCTTCCAGGGCCTGGGCCGCTACCTGCACTGGCTGTGCCGGCCCCGCTGAGGGCGAGGAGGAAACCATGGCGCCAGCCGCGAGAACCCTGCGCAGCGGCGCGCGCGCGTTGAGCGTGTTGCTCGGCTTGTTGGGCCTGGCCGCGTGTGCCGCGCGCAATCCATACACCGCCGACTCCACGCCGCTGCCGCCTGCACCAGCAGCCTCCAGCGAGCGGGCGCTCGACCCCGCCGCCTACCCCGCGGCACCGCTGGACTTTTCCGCCTACCGCAGCTGGCGCTGGCAGGCCCTGCCGGCCGGCTCCGGCGTCATCGGCCCGGAACAAGTGCAGGAGATGGTCGCAGGCGCTCTCGACCAGCATGGCCTGCGACCGGCCCCTGCGCAGCAGAAGGCCGATGTCGAGGTGAGCGTGGGGGTACGCAACGAGCGGCGCATCCGTCAGGTCTACGACGACTATGGCGGCTATTACGGGCGCGGCCCTTACGACCGTGCCTATGGCGCCTGGGGCAGCGTTCCGCTGGTGCGCAGCTACGAAGAAGAGGTGCTGGTGGTGAAGATCGAACTGTTCGACCCGGCGCTCGGGCGTCGAGTCTGGAGCAACCGGGCCGAGGCACGCGTGAGCGATGACCGCGGCGAGCGGGCCGACGCCTTGCGCCGGGCCATCGCCCAGGCCCTGGAAGATTACCCGCCGCGCTGATGCCCAGGCCGGCGCTCACCCCTCAAGGCCGTTGGCCGCTATCGTCGGAGATCGCTCATGCTGCGCCACCTCGTTCTGATACCGCTGCTGCTGGCCCTGGCCGCGTGCCAGACCGCCCAGCTGCAGCGCGACTTCGACCCCAGCCGGGATTTCGCCGGCTATCGCAACTGGAGCTGGAAGGAACCGGCCGTGCAGTACCGCCCGGACGATCCGCGCCTGAAGAGCGACCTGACCGAGCAACGCATCCGTAACGCCATCGCCGAGCAGCTCGACCAGCGCGGCCTGCGGCCGGCACGCGATGCGGCAGGTGCCGGGCTGCTGGTACAGGCCTGGTACATCGTCGACCAGCGTACCCAGACCTATACCACCCTGTCCGGCGGGGCCTGGGCCGGTTACTGGCCAGGCTACTGGGGGCCGACCTACGCCGACAGCCGCACCGTGGACTATCAGGTCGCCACGCTGCAGATCGACCTGTTCGACGCCCGCGACGGCAAACTTGTCTGGCGTGCCAGCAGCGAGGACATCCTGCGTCGGGCCAGCGGCCCCGAAGAACGCGCCGGCATGATCCGCCAGGCCGTGGCACGGGTGCTCTCGCAGTATCCGCCGCGCCCCTGAGCCGATCGGCGCGCTGCCCTGCCGGCTGCCGGTAGCCTTGGCTGGCAGCGGCGAGGATAATCCGCGCCCCATCGATCGTTCCCTGGAGGCGCCCATGCCCACCGTCGCCTGGTGGCTGCTCACCCTACCCTTCATTGCCGGGGCATTTCTGCCGCTGCAGGCCGGCATCAATGGCCAGATGGCCCGCCAGCTCGGCAGCGCCCTGAGCGCCGCACTGGTGTCGTTCGCCGTCGGCACCCTGGCGCTGCTCTGCAGCGTCCTGGCGCAGCGGGCGCTGCCCAATACCGAGGCCTTCCGCAACCTTAGCTGGTGGCACCTGAGCGGCGGCCTGCTGGGCGCTTTCTTCATCGCTACCGCCGCCTTCGCCGCACCCCGGACCGGCGCCCTGCTGTTCATGGTGCTGGTGCTGGCCGGGCAACTGGCCATGGCGCTGATGCTCGATCACTTCGGCTGGGCGGGTTTTCGCCAGGCGCCGGTCAGCCTGGGCAAGCTGGCCGGCCTGGCGCTGATCGTCGGCGGCATCTGGCTGATCCAGCGCGGCTGAAAGCGGCGCCGTCAGCGGCGCTCGAAGGCATAGAACAGGTTCGGTTCGCTGACGAGATAGAGGTCGCCACGCGCGTCCAGGGTCAGGCCTTCGCCCTGCGGAACGCTATCCTCGAGACCGGCAAAGCCAGACCACAGCGAGCGGAAGCTGACCATCTCGCCGTTGCCGTCGAGTTCCAGCAGCATGCGCGCCTCGTCGCTGAGCAAGACCAGATGGCCGGTGCGCTCGTCGAAGTGCACCGAAGCCAGGTCACTTGCCATGTCCTTGTCCTCGATCCAGGCCTGGCGATCGATGATCTCCAGGCGCATGTCGCCAGCGAGCGCGGCCCGCAGGCCGCGAATCTCGTACAGCTTGCGCGGCGAGTGTTCCTTTACCACGAACAGGCGGTTGCCGGCACGGTCGTAACCGACGCCCTCGAAGCCGCTGTTTTCGTCCGCGTGCAGGGCAAGGGTCAGCGAAGGATAATCGGCGCGCCGCAAGCGGCCTGCCTGCTGCGGTACGGGCATCATCACCAGCGCCTGACGGCGTTCTTCAGCCACCAGCAGCAGGTCGTCGCCCAGATAGGTCACCGCCTCGACATCCTCGAAGCCCTGCAGCGGGTAGCGCGCGATGAAGCCACCCTCGCGGTCGATCGCCAGCAGTTCGGAGGGCGAGTTCACCACCGCCCAGAGATGCCCCCGGCGCTCATCCCAGGTCAGCCCCGAGAGGTTGTCTTTCACCGTGGCGACCGGCTGGGCGTCGATGCGCACCCGGTACTCCGGCAGCCACAGGCTGCGATGCTCCCAGCTCGACTCGTTGAGCGCCGTGCGGAGCGAATACAGCAGTCGCTCGTCAAGGTGCACCTGGCCGGCGGCAAACAGGAGACACAGCAGGAGGCCGCCCAGCCAGAATTTTCGGCCCGCATGTTCGCGCAAGCGTGCAATCGCCTTCATCGTTCGCTCTCCGGTTCGGTCTTGCAGCCTGCCTGTCGGCAGTTGCATTTGGATGACGCAGGCAAGACGTCCCGAGAGCGACACGCATGGCCAAGCCGAGTACGGACCCCGTCAGGCAAGGCGGGTTCCCCCGACGTGACGGAACTCGCCTGCACCGCCGTAGCCAAAGTGACGAATGGCGCTGCGCTGCAGCGTCGCGATCGTCCAGGGAGAGCAAGATGCGGGTAGAAGGCGTTTTC
>Ga0209300_1000151_pt1 | contig 43144 bp, 37 predicted proteins | sample Shrwel_input2_RT_FD_187535 | JGI IMG/M metagenome (GOLD analysis project Ga0209300, IMG submission 187535) | Subsurface microbial communities from deep shales in Ohio, USA - Utica-3 well 1 S input2 RT (SPAdes) (version 2) ... | reverse complement strand
CCACGAAGCCCAGCACGATGGCGAGCAGCATCACGAACGGCACCGGCCCCTTTAGGTCAACATCCTTGAAGCTGTAGTAGCGGATGTTGCTCACCATCAGCACGCCTGCTGCGGCCACCACTACTAGCATCAGCAGCTTGAAGACGAAGGCATTGGCATCGAAGCTGTGGAAGGTCCAGACACTCGCGGCCACCAAGGCAGCGGCAGAAGGACTGGGCAGGCCGATAAACCACTTCTTGTCAGTGGAGCCGATCTGTACATTGAAGCGCGCCAGCCGCAAGGCGGCACAGGCCACGTACAGAAAGGCCACCACCCAGCCGATCTTGCCGATGTCCTGAAGGATCCAGGTGAAGGCGACCAGGGCAGGCGCCATGCCGAAAGAGATCATGTCGGCGAGGCTATCGTACTCAGCGCCAAAGGCACTCTGAGTATTGGTCATGCGGGCTACGCGGCCATCCAGGCCATCGAGCACCATGGCGATGAAGATCGCAATGGCGGCGGCCGAGAAGTCACCGTTGATACCGGCAACCACGGCGAAGAATCCCGAGAACAATGCGGAGGTGGTGAACAGGTTCGGCAGCAGATAGATACCACGCCGCCGGATCTTCTTACCATCCTCGACCGCTTCTTCGACCACCTCCGTCTCGCGCAAGAACGTCGCGGTGACATCCTCGTCGTGTTCGGGGTGTTCGTGCTCGGTCTTTTGCGAATCCTGGCTCATAGAGGTCTTCCGTTGCTGGGATATGTGTCAGTGACACGAGAACCATTCTACATGCTAGTTCCGGCAACGATAGTAACGGTTGGATGTACGAAAACAGCGAGGGCGCGGAAATCCGCGCCCTCGCTGTGATGACGGCTGTCGTGCTTGGCCAGGTCTGTCGATCAGACCTGTCAATTAGACCTGCCGATCAGTTCTTGGACTTGTCGACCAACTGGTTGGCGGCGATCCAGGGCATCATGGAACGCAGCTTCTCGCCGACCTGCTCGATCGGGTGCTCGGCGTTGAGGCGACGACGCGCGGTCATCGACGGATAGTTGGTCTGGCTCTCGGCAATGAAGCTCTTGGCATAGTCGCCGTTCTGGATACGCTTGAGGGCATTGCGCATCGCTTCACGGGACTGGTCGTTGATGACTTCCTTGCCGGTGAAGTACTCGCCGAACTCTGCGTTGTTGGAGATCGAGTAGTTCATGTTGGCGATGCCGCCTTCGTACATCAGGTCGACGATCAGCTTGAGCTCGTGCAGGCACTCGAAGTAGGCCATTTCCGGGGCATAGCCTGCCTCAGTCAGGGTCTCGAAGCCGGCCTTGACCAGCTCGACCGCGCCACCACAAAGGACGGCCTGCTCGCCGAACAGGTCGGTCTCGGTCTCGTCACGGAAGGTGGTCTCGATGATGCCGGTACGACCACCGCCCACGCCTGCCGCATAGGAGAGCGCCAGCGCCTTGGCGTTGCCGGTCGCGTCCTGCTGGATCGCGATCAGGTCGGGAATGCCGCCGCCCTTGACGAACTCGGAGCGCACGGTGTGACCCGGAGCCTTGGGCGCGATCATGATCACGTCCAGATCCTTGCGCGGCTCGATCTGGTTGTAGTGGATGTTGAAGCCGTGGGCGAAGGCCAGAGTTGCACCCTGCTTCAGGTTCGGCGCGACTTCCTGCTCGTAGATCGCCTTCTGGTTCTCGTCAGGCGCCAGCAGCATGACCACGTCGGCGGTCTGGCTCGCTTCGGCGACGGATGCCACCTTGAGGCCAGCCGCTTCGGCCTTGGCCGCGGAAGAAGAGCCCGGGCGCAGAGCGACGGTGACGTCGACGCCGGATTCCTTCAGGTTGTTGGCATGGGCATGGCCCTGTGAACCATAACCGACGATGGTGACCTTCTTGCCCTGGATGAGGGAGAGGTCGCAGTCCTTGTCGTAATAAACGTGCATGGCGGTATTCCTGTTAACGAGAGAGTAAGGTGTCAGCGTTGATGGCGACCCACGCCGTCTATCGCGGCGCTTGTGGTTTGTGGTGCCGATGCAAGGACGATACGGCAGACAGCGCGTTGCGTAAAACGCTATATTTGCAATATCACATCCCGAAAAGTGCAATAACGCCCATGGACATGCGTGACCTCCGACACTTCCTGAGCCTGGCCGACACCCTGCATTTCGGCCGCGCCAGCGACGCCTGTCACGTCAGCCCCTCGACGCTCTCCCGCTCGATCCGCTCCCTGGAAGAGAGCCTGGGTGCCACGCTCTTCGAGCGGGACAACCGCCACGTCGCCCTGACCCACCAGGGCCTGACCTTCCAAGCCTACGCCCGAGATGCCCTGGAGCAGTGGGAACTGGTGCGCCATGCGCTGATGGAAGAAACCGCGGCGCTCGCCGGCGAGATCAGCATCTTCTGCTCGGTCACCGCCAGCTACAGCTTCCTGTATGAGCTGCTCAGCGACTTTCGCACCCGCCATCCGCGCATCGAGCTCAAGCTGCATACCGGCGACCCGGCCCACTCCATCTCACGGGTGCTGGCCGGCGAAGAGGACATGGCGATCACCCCACGGCCGCGACGCCTGCCTGAGGCATTGGCCTTCAAGCCGATGACCACGTCGCCACTGGTGTTCATCGCGCCACGGGACGGCGCCGACTGGATGCCTACCCACCCGGAGGTGCCCACCGCCGAGCAGTGGGCCGAGGTGCCGATGATCCTCTCCGAGTCGGGGCTGTCCCGGGAATACAGCGACACCTGGTTCAAGGCGCTGGGCATTGCGCCGCGAATCTATGCGCAGGTCGCCGGCCACGAGGCCATCGTCAGCATGGTCGGGCTCGGCTTTGGCATTGGCGTGGTGCCGAAGATCGTGGTCGACAACAGCCCATTGGCCGGCCGGGTGCAGACGCTGGCAGTCAAACCCGAGCTGCCCCACTACGATGTCGGCCTGTGCGTGGCCCAGCGCCGGCTAAAGAGCCCGTTGATCCGTGCACTGTGGGCAGAGGTCTCGGCGCGCTAACCGCCAACATATCCTTTCCCTTGGTAAGTAACTCGCTTACGTCGATAAGCACCCGCCTCGTCTCGGCCAGGCACAAAAAAAGCCGCTCCGAAGAGCGGCTTTCAGAACCCACTGTCAAACCATTACGCCGTCAAAGGCTCAGCACCTTGTCGCCCCGGGCGATACCCGAGACGCCGGTACGCGCCACTTCGAGGATACCCACCGGGGCCATGGCCTGGAGGAAGGCATCCAGCTTGCCGGCATCGCCGGTGATCTGCACCGTGTAGAGGTTCGGCGTTACGTCGACCACCTGAGCACGGAAGATATCGGCGGTACGCTTGACCTCGTCACGGGCCGCACCGAGCGCCTTGACCTTGACCAGCATCAGCTCACGCTCGATATGCTGCCCTTCGGTCAGGTCGACCAGCTTGACCACGTCGATCAGCTTGTTGAGGTGCTTGGTGATCTGCTCGATCACCCGATCGTCACCGATGGTGGTAACGGTCAGGCGCGACAGCGTCGGGTCTTCGGTTGGCGCGACGTTGAGCGACTCGATGTTGTAGTTGCGCTGCGAAAACAGCCCCACCACACGAGACAAGGCGCCGGGTTCGTTTTCCATCAGGATCGAGATGATATGGCGCATCAGGTCCGCTCCGTCTTCGAAAGCAGCATGTCACGCATGGAGCCCAGAGGCACCTGCATCGGATAAACGTGCTCGCGCGGGTCGACGTAGACGTCGAGGAACACCAGCTCGTTCTTGTCGGCGAAGGCCCGCTCGAGAGCGGGTTCGAGATCCTCGTGACGTTCCACCTTGATGGCGGTGAAGCCATACGACTCGATCAGCATCTGGAAGTCCGGCAGCGACTCCATGTAAGACTGGGCGTGACGTGACTTGTAGTTCAGGTCCTGCCACTGGCGCACCATGCCCAGCGAGCCGTTGTTCAGGTTGATGATCTTCACCCCCACCCCGTACTGCTTACAGGTCGAGAGCTCCTGCATCATCATCTGGAAGCTGCCCTCACCGGTGATGCAGACCACATCCTCATCGGGATAGCTCTTCTTGACGCCCATGGCCGCCGGGAAACCGAACCCCATGGTGCCAAGCCCGCCCGAGGTAATCAGACGATTGGGCTTGTCGAACTTGTAGTACTGGGCCGCAAACATCTGATGTTGGCCGACATCGGTGGTGACGTAGGCCTCGCCGCGAGTCACCCGGCAGACGGCTTCGATCACTTCCTGAGGCTTGAGCGGCTCGCCTTCCTGGGAGGGCTCGTACAGCTTACCTACCCGCTCATCGCGCCAGCCATCAAGCTTCTGCCACCACTCGGCGAGTGCCTCGGGCTGACTGATCTCCTTGCCCTGTACCAGACTGATCATCTCATTGATGACGCTGGCCGCCGGCCCGACGATCGGCACGTCGGCGCGCACGGTCTTGGATACCGAACTGGGATCGATGTCGACGTGAATGATCTTGGCCGTAGGGCAGAACTTGGAGGTGTTGTTGGTCACCCGGTCATCGAAGCGCGCACCAATGGCGATCACCAGGTCGGCATGGTGCATGGCCATGTTCGATTCATAGGAACCGTGCATGCCCAGCCAACCGAGACACTGACGATCGCTTTGCGGGTAGGCGCCGATGCCCATCAGGGTGGTGGTGATCGGGAAGCCCAGGTGCTTGACCAGATCCGTCAGCCCTTCGCTTGCGTTACCAGTCACCACCCCGCCACCGGTGTAGAACACCGGGCGCTTGGCCTTGAGCATCAGCTCCACGGCCTTCTTGATCTGACCGGTATGACCGCGAGTGACCGGGTTGTAGGAGCGCAGCTTGACCTTCTTCGGGTAGACGTACTCGTAGCGCTCGGTGGGAGCGGTCATGTCCTTGGGAATGTCCACCACCACCGGCCCGGGACGACCGGTGGCAGCCAGGTAGTACGCCTTTTTCAGCACCTCGGGAATCTCCGACGGGTGCCTGATCGAGAAGCTATGCTTCACCACCGGACGGGTCACACCGATGATGTCGGTTTCCTGGAAGGCATCATCACCGATCAGATGACTCATCACCTGCCCGCACAGCACGACGAGCGGGATCGAGTCCATGTAGGCGGTGGCGATACCGGTCACGGCGTTGGTCGCGCCGGGGCCCGAGGTGACCAGCACGGTGCCTGGTTTGCCGGAAGCCCGGGCATAGCCGTCGGCGGCATGTGTCGCGGCCTGCTCGTGGCGTACCAGGATGTGTTTGACCTTGTCCTGACGGAACAGGGCGTCATAGATATGCAACGCCGCTCCGCCGGGATAGCCATAGATGTATTCGACGCCCTCGTCCTGAAGGAAGCGGGCGATCATGTCGGCGCCGGAAAGCAGTTCCACTGTATTTCTCCCCTGGAGGTCTCGAGTGCCTTGCCGTGCTCAAAGAGGCACGCAAGTCGAGTGCGGCGGTATGCCGCGGCCGGTCGATGCCGGCACCTGATGCCAAACCCTGGCTTCATTCGGCCCGGATAGGGCCTGCACTCACATCACGGCGGTTCACCGTGTCGGGGCGTTGGCCGAGCGAGGCGGATAGCCTTGCCCGGATAATCCTTCGGCGGGTAGAGGTCTTGCGACCTACCCTTCACGCGGCGGTCGGGGATCGCCCGGATTCGTCCGCGCCCGCAATCAGGAACCGTCAAGAGTCCAATAGGCCCACGGTAGTGTCAACCGTGAAACCGCGTTCCTGCGACGAGTAGACGAGAACATGCCGCTTCAACCGGCTGACGGGCGTCCGAAAGGCGCTATGGATGCGGGAGATATGGTACCGGCGCCACCACTCTTGGACCAATGTCTAGCGCGTCCTGGGTGGCAGATTTGCAGGCTGGTTGCTGTAATGATTCCCGGCTGACACGATTCACCCAATCACTCAACGCATCTTTACACCTTTCGCCGGGCTTTTCCTGGCCTCTTGGTCAGTACCTTGCATTGGCCTCTTGCCTCGGACCTTAGGTGAATCGATTCACCCGAGGCAAACCAAGCAAGGACTGACGAGAAGCAGCGACGAAAGGTGCCCAGCAAGGAGAAAGCGAATGTTTCGCATTATTCAGTGGTCGATCACGGTAGCCCTAGCCGGTTTCCTGTTCGGCTTCGATACCGCCGTCATCTCCGGCGCCGACAAGCCCATTCAGACCCTCTGGGGACTCAGCGATCTACAGCATGGCCTGCTGATCATGTCGATGGCGCTGTGGGGCACGGTGGTCGGCGCCATCGGCGGTAACTGGCCCACCGACAGGCTGGGGCGACGAGCCACTCTGGTGCTGATCGGCATCCTCTATCTGGGCTCGGCGCTCGGCTCGGCGTTGTCCACCGATCCCTACTGGTTTTCCTTCTTCCGCCTGATCGGCGGCATCGGCGTGGGCATCTCCTCGGTCGCCGCCCCCACCTACATCTCCGAGATCGCACCGGCCAAGCATCGCGGGGCACTGGTGGGCCTCTACCAGTTCAACATCGTGTTTGGCATCCTGATGGCCTTCGTCTCCAACTTCGTGCTGGGCTCGCTGCTGGGTGAGGGCGCCTGGCGCTGGATGCTGGGCATCGAGGCCGTGCCGGCACTGCTGTATACCCTGATGATCTACCGAGTGCCGAAGAGCCCGCGCTGGCTGATCCTCAAGCGCAACGACATTGAGGGCGCAAGCGAGGTGCTGAGAAAGATCGATCCCGACGCCGATGTGGATCGCGAAATCGCCACCATCCGCGCCGCGGAAACCAGCGAGCAGAAGGCCCACGCGCCCTTCTTCTCCGGCCGCTACCGCCTGCCGATCCTGCTGGCTTTCCTGATCGCTTTTTTCAACCAGCTCTCGGGCATCAACTTCATCATCTACTATGCCCCACGGGTGTTTGAAGCCGCCGAACTCGGCAACAGCGCCGCCCTGCTCTCCTCTGCCGGCATCGGCCTGGTCAACCTGGTCTTCACCATGGCCGGCATGGCGCTGATCGACCGCCTGGGTCGCCGTACCCTGCTGTATATCGGCTCGGTGGGCTACCTGGTCTCGCTGGTGCTGATCTCGCGGGCCTTCTTCCTCGGCAACCTCGGCGGACTCGAAGTGCCTCTGCTGCTGGGGCTGTTCATCGCCGCTCACGCGATCAGCCAGGGGGCGATCATCTGGGTGTTCATCGCCGAGGTCTTCCCCAACCATGTGCGCGCCCGCGGCCAGTCCTTCGGCAGCTCCGTGCACTGGATCTGCGCGGCCCTGATCACCCTGGTGATGCCCTGGGTACTCGGCACCTTCAACGGCGGCCCGGTGTTTGCCTTCTTCGCGGTGATGATGGCGCTGCAGGTGCTGTTCGTGAAATTCCTGATGCCCGAAACCAAGGGCGTCTCACTGGAAGACCTGCAGCAGCGCCTGGTCCGCGAACCGAAACCGAAGGCGCAACCCGCCAGCGCCGGCTCACGCTGATCGCGAGCCCTGGTAGTCGGGCGCTGACCTAGGAGCCCTATAAAGCACGAAGGCCCGTCTCCTGAGAGGCGGGCCTTTGCGTGTGGCCGGCCGACGCGGTTGGCATTCGGGTCGGCCGAGACGTGATAAAGCCTCTTTGGTTACTCCTTGCTGAACACCAGTTTGCCGTCCTGGCTTGCGACCTTGATGGTGTCGCCCGGGGCGAACTTGCCGGCGAGCAGATCCTGCGCCAGCGGGTTCTCGATCCGGCTCTGGATCGCCCGCTTGAGCGGCCGGGCACCAAATACCGGGTCGAAGCCCACCACCGCCAGCTGGGCTAACGCATCGTCACTGACCTGGAGCGACAGCTCGTGCTCGGCGAGCCGCGCCCGCAGCCGGTCGAGCTGGATGCTGGCAATGGCCTGGATCTGCTCCTGACCGAGGGCGTGGAAGACCACTACCTCGTCGATGCGGTTGATCAGCTCGGGACGGAAGTGGTCGCTGACCACCGCCATCACCATGTCCTTCATGTGCTCGTAGTCCTTCTCGCTATCACCGCTGTCCTCGCCTCCCATGCGCTGGATGATGTCCGAGCCCATGTTGGAGGTCATCACGATCACGGTGTTGCGAAAGTCCACGGTGCGCCCCTGACCGTCGGTCAGGCGGCCATCCTCGAGCACCTGGAGCAGGATGTTGAAGACATCGGCGTGCGCTTTCTCGACCTCGTCGAGCAGCAGCACCGAGTAGGGCTTGCGACGCACCGCTTCGGTCAGATAGCCGCCCTCTTCATAGCCGACATAGCCTGGAGGCGCGCCGATCAGCCGGGCCACGGAGTGCTTCTCCATGAACTCGGACATGTCGATGCGCACCATGGCTTCCTCGGTATCGAAGAGGAAGTTGGCCAACGACTTGCACAGCTCGGTCTTGCCCACCCCGGTCGGCCCGAGGAACAGGAAGGAGCCGTTGGGACGGTTCGGGTCGGCGAGCCCGGCCCGGGAACGGCGCACCGCATTGGCCACCGCCGTGACCGCCTCGTCCTGACCGATCACCCGCTCGTGCAACGCCTCTTCCATGCGCAGCAGCTTGTCGCGCTCGCCCTCGAGCATCTTGGACACCGGAATACCGGTCCAGCGCGACACCACCTCGGCGACTTCCTCCTCGGTGACGTTGGAGCGCAGCAGCGTGTGGGTCGAGGTATCCGCGGTTTCGCTTTCTTCGATCTCGGCGATCTTGCGCTCGAGCTCGGGGATCACCCCGTACTGCAGCTTGGACATCGTTTCATAGTCGTTCTGACGCTTGGCGGCGTCGAGTTCGATGCGCGCCTTGTCGAGCTCGGCCTTGTGCTGGGCCGCGCCCTCGATGCTGGCCTTCTCGGACTTCCAGACCTCATCGAGATCGGCGTATTCCCGGGACAGCTCGTCGATCTGCGCCTCGATACTTTCCAGGCGCTTCTGGGAGGCATCGTCGGTCTCTTTCTTGAGCTGCTCGCGCTCCATCTTGAGCTGGATCAGACGCCGATCGAGGCGGTCCATTTCCTCGGGCTTGGAGTCGAGCTCCATGCGAATCCGCGAGGAGGCCTCGTCGATCAGGTCGATGGCCTTGTCAGGCAGCTGGCGGTCGGTGATATAGCGCGCCGACAGCTTGGCCGCGGCGATGATCGCGGAGTCGGTGATGTGGAGGCGATGGTGGACTTCGTAGCGCTCCTTGAGGCCACGCAGGATGGCGATGGTGTCCTCCTCGGAGGGCTCATCGACCAGCACTTTCTGGAAGCGCCGCTCCAGGGCTGCATCCTTCTCAATGTACTTGCGGTACTCATCCAGGGTAGTGGCCCCCACGCAGTGCAACTCGCCGCGGGCCAGCGCCGGCTTCAACATGTTGCCGGCGTCCATGGCGCCCTCGGCCTTGCCGGCGCCAACCATGGTGTGCAGCTCATCGATGAACAGGATCACCCGGCCCTCTTCCTGGGCCAGTTCGTTGAGCACCGCCTTGAGCCGCTCCTCGAATTCGCCACGGAACTTGGCCCCGGCCAGCAGCGAACCCATGTCCAGCGACAGCACGCGCTTGTCCTTGAGCCCTTCCGGCACCTCGCCGTCAATGATGCGGTTGGCCAGGCCTTCGACGATGGCGGTCTTGCCGACGCCGGGCTCGCCGATCAGCACCGGGTTGTTCTTGGTGCGACGCTGCAGCACCTGGATGGTGCGACGAATCTCGTCGTCGCGGCCGATCACCGGGTCGAGCTTGCCTTCGGCGGCCCGAGCGGTCAGGTCCAGGGTGTACTTGGCCAGCGCCTCGCGGCTTTCCTCGGCGTTGGGGTCGTCGACCTTCTGGCCGCCGCGCAGACTGTCGATGGCCGCGGCCACCGCCTTCTGAGTGAGGCCGGCCTGGGTCAGCACCTTGGTGACCGCATGATTCATGGCAAGCGCCGCCACTAGCACCAGCTCGCTTGCGATGAACTGATCGCCGCGCTTCTGGGCTTCCCGGTCGGCGAGGTTCATCAGCCGCACGAAGTCCCTGGACGGCTGCACCTCGCCATCGAACTGGCCGACCTCGGGAAGCCCATCCAGATAATTGGCAAGCGCACTGCGCAACGCCGAGGCATCGCCGCCGGCCTTGCCGACCAGCCCCTTGAGGCCGCCGTCGCGATCTTCGAGCAGCGCCATCAGCAGATGGCCGGGGTCGAGCTGATTGTGGCCACGACCCACCGCCAGGGATTGGGCATCGGCCACCGCGGTTTGCAATTTGCCAGTGAATTTATCGAATCGCATCGCATGTCCTCCATGAGAGCAGCGGCGCGATCGGACGCACCGCCTGCCTGTGTCGTGTATTGACAGTATCAATGGAGGTATGGTGGCCCGCTTTCAAGGCGCCAGCCTCAGGAAAGGCGCCCCGGCTTGATGCAGATCATGATTGGCAGGACGCCACCGGGACATGAAGCGCGAAGACGCGGTGAATCCCTCCCTGGACGCTCGGCTTTTTCATCTGACCGCCATGGAGGGCGGAAATGCCGGAATCGCATGGATGCATTTTCCGGCCCTGAAAAAGACGCTTCGCTTTTCCATGCCCGGGGCCGAGAGAGACACTTAGCGCAGCCAGATCGCGCTGGCCATGCGGCCGGTGACGCCGTCGTCACGGCGGTGGGAGTAGAAGCGCGGTTCGCAGGCGGTACAGAAGTGGCCGCCGCTGATGTGGGCGACGCCGAGCCGTTCGAGGCGCAGCCGCGCCAGCCGGTAGATGTCGGCCATGTAGTGACCGAGACGATAGGGGCTCGGCTCGAAGGCGCTCTTGGCCTCGGGCTGCACCGCCACGAAGGCATCGTGCACTTCGGGGCCTACCTCGAACTGCGCGTTGGAAATCGCCGGACCCAGCCAGGCCATCAGCTCGCCGGGCTCGGTCCCAAGCGCTGCCACCGTGGCCTCGAGCACGCCCCCGGCGAGACCGCGCCAGCCGGCATGGGCGATGCCCACTCGGGTACCGCGCTGATCGCAGAAGAACACCGGCAGGCAGTCGGCGGTCTGTACCACGCAGGCATGGCTGGCATCGAAGGCCACCGCAGCATCGGCTTGGGGCGCCCCCGCAGCATAGACCTGCTGCACGTTGGCGCCATGCACCTGGTCGAGCCACAGCAGTGGACGGTCGCTGCCGATCTCGGCCTGCAACAGCTCGCGACAGCGCGCCACCATCGCCGGGTCGTCACCGACATGCTCGGCGGTATTGAAGGCCGCGAACGGCCCGCCGCTGGGGCCGCTCTCACGGGTGGTGACCAGGGCCCGCACCGTGCTCGGAGCCGGCCAGTCGGGTAGCACCAGAGTGGGGTGCGGGTGCAGCGTCGCAGCGGGGTCCGTCATCACCGGATTCCTCAGCAAAGCAATGGCCTCATCGCATGGTTTCGTGATCGTCGCGCAGGTAGTCGAGCAGCATCAGCATATCGTCGGGCAGGGCGACGCGAAACTCGAGGCGCTGACCGCTTTCCGGGTGCACGAATGCCAACTTGCGGGCATGCAGGGCCTGACGTGGGAAGCCGCGCAGCAGATCCTTGAGATCATCGTCGGCCCCCGGCGGCAGCTTGAGACGCCCGCCATAGAGGCTATCGCCAATCAGCGGAAAGCGCTGGTGGGCCATGTGCACGCGGATCTGGTGGGTCCGGCCGGTCTCGAGTTTGCAGCGCACATGGGTGTGATTACGAAAACGCTCGGTGACCCGGTAATGGGTAACGGCCGGCTTGCCAGAAGCAGTGACCGCCTGGCGCTTGCGGTCCTTGGGGTGACGCCCGATCGGCGCCTCAATGCGCCCGCCGGAGGTCACGACCCCGGTGACCACGGCATCGTACTCCCGAGAGACGCTTCGCGCCTGTAGTTGCTCGACCAGATGAGTCTGGGCGGCAAGGGTCTTGGCCACCACCATCAAACCGGTGGTGTCCTTGTCGAGGCGGTGTACGATACCGGCACGCGGCACGCTAGCAAGCGCCGGGCAATGATGCAGCACGGCGTTGAGCAGGGTACCGTCGGGATTACCGGCAGCCGGATGCACCACCAGGCCGGCGGGCTTGTTGATCACCAGCACGGCGTCGTCTTCATGGACGATGTCCAGGTCGATGGCCTGGGGCTCGAAGCGCAGTTCGTCCTCGACCACGGCAGTCAGCAGGAGCTGCTCTCCGCCGTAGATCTTGTCCTTGGGCTTGGCACGGGCGCCGTCGAGGGTCAGGTCGCCGGATTTTATCCAGGCCTTGAGGCGTTCTCGAGAGAAGTCGGCGAAGATCTCGGCCGCCACCTGATCGAAGCGCTGACCGGCCATGGCCTCGGGAATGCGGGCGTCGCGATGTACGGTTTCTGACATGGGGGCTATGTGCCTTTGAGGTGGCACTGACGAGGCACCAAGGCTCGGCGCTTTGCGGCCTGCCCTGAGTGGTTTATCGTGAGTGCTTTATGATGAGCCGCTGAGTAATTCTACCACGGCCATTCGGGTTGTTTGAGACGAGGACCATGATGCGCGTTTTCCCCCGTGGCACACGGCTGGGCGCCTATGCCCTGACAGCCGCCCTGCTCGCCGGCTGCGCCGGCAACGACACCGTTCCCGATGAGCTCGCGGAAGCTGAGCTTTACCAGCAGGCGATGACGGCGCTGGAGGCGCAGAACTATACCAACGCCGTGAGCCGGCTCGAAGCCCTCGACGCCCGCTATCCCTTCGGCGACCACGCCGATCAGGCGCAGCTGGAGCTGATCTACGCCTACTACCAGACCGACAACTGGGAATCGGCGCGGGCGGCTGCCAGCCGTTTCATCCGCCTGCAGCCGGACCATCCCCAGGTCGACTACGCCTACTACATGCGCGGTCTGGCCGCCTATCAGGCGGGCCGCTTCAGCCTCGAAGGGCTCAAGCTGATCGACATCTCCAAGCGCGACCTGGGCGCGACCCGCGAGTCCTACAACGACTTTCGCGAGCTCATCGAGCGCTTCCCGGACAGCGAGTACGCCCCGGACGCCCAGCAGCGCCTGGTCTATCTGCGCAATGTGCTGGCCCGCCATGAGCTGCAGGTGGCCGACTTCTATCTGCGCAAGGGCGCCTATCTGGCAGCGGTCAAGCGTGGGCGCTGGGTGATCTCCCACTACCCGGAGGCGCCGGCCAATCACGACGCTCTTGCGGTCATGGTCGAAGGCTACCTGGGCCTTGGCATGACTGATCGTGCCCGCGAAGTGCTCGCGACGCTGATCGAGAATGCCCCGGATCACGAGCGCCTTGACGGCCGCACCTTCGATGCCAAATACGTCGACGCGACCCTGCGCCTGGACGGCTGATCTCGCCCTCGCCAGAGCGCACGAGAACGACACGAAAACGCCCCGCCGGCCAAGCCGACGGGGCGTTTTCCTTTTTGTTTCATCAGCGCAGCGTCAGGTGAGACCCGCTGCGCTATTCAACGACTGACTCGCTGCCTCATTCAGTGGCGGCCACCCATGACCCAGGCGACGCCCTATTCGCCGGGCTGCCAGCCGTTGACGATCGGGTAGCGACGGTCGCGACCGAAGCCCCTTGGTGTGACGCGCACGCCTACCGGCGCCTGACGGCGCTTGTACTCACAGCGATCGACCAGCTTGACCACCTGATAGACATCCTCGCGAGCGAAGCCGGCTTCGATGATCGCCTCGGCGCTCATGTCACCCTCGATGTAGCGAACCAGGATGGCGTCCAGGGTGTCGTATCCGGGCAGTGAATCGCTGTCCTGCTGATCCGGCGCCAGCTCTGCCGACGGCGGACGCTCGATGACCCGTTCGGGAATCGCCGGCTCCTGGTCGTTGCGCCAGCGCGCCAGACGGTAGACCCAGGTCTTGTAGACATCCTTCAGGGCGTTGTAGCCGCCGACCATGTCACCGTAGAGCGTGGCGTAACCCACCGCCATCTCGCTCTTGTTACCGGTGGTCAACACCATCAGGCCTTTCTTGTTGGAGATCGCCATCAGCAACACGCCACGACAGCGTGATTGCAGGTTCTCCTCGGTGGTGTCGCGCTCGGTGCCGGCGAAGCTCTCGGCCAGGGTGTCCATGAAGCTCTCGACCATCGGCGCGATGGGCATCACCTCATAGCCGACGCCCAGCAGCTTGGCCTGTTCGGCCGCATCCGCCCTGGAGATATCCGCGGTGTAGTGATACGGCATCATCACCGCATGCACCCGCTCGGGACCCAGGGCATCGACCGCAATGGAAAGCGTCAGCGCCGAGTCGATGCCCCCTGACAGACCGATCACCACCCCCTTGAAGCCGCTCTTGTTGACGTAGTCACGCACCCCGGTGACCAGCGCGAAATAGAGACTTTCCTCGGGCTCGGGCAGCGGCTCGCACTCGCCGGCCTGAGGCACCCAAGTTTCCTGCTCGCGCAGGAACTGCACCGGCATCAGCCCCACCTGCCAGTGGGGCGCCTGCACCTGCAGCTGGCCATTGGCATCGACGCAGGCCGAGCCGCCGTCAAACACCAGCTCGTCCTGGCCCCCCACCTGGTTTACATACACCAGCGGGCGTTTGGCCTCGGCGGCGCGCTCGCGCAGGAGCTCGAGACGCTCGGCGGGCTTGTCCTGGTGGTAGGGCGACGAATTGAGCGTAATCAGAATCTCCGCACCCGCCTCGCAGGCTAGGCGAACCGGCTCGGTCTTCCAAACATCCTCGCAGATCAGGATGCCGAGCTTGGCGCCCTTATGCTCGATCACCAGCGGCTCGGTGCCGGCACTGAAGTAGCGCTGCTCGTCGAACACCTGGTAGTTGGGCAGTGCCTGCTTGGCGTACTCGTCGAGCCACTCGCCGTTATACAAAAGGCCCGCCAGGTTGTAGGTGTGCCCTTCACGGCGACCGGGGTAACCGATGATCACCAGCACATCTTGGGCGACCTTGGCCGCCATGCGCGCGCGGGCCTCGCGCAGGCGCGTCTCCATGGAAGGGCGTAGCAGCAGGTCCTCCGGCGGATAGCCGGTCAGAAACAGTTCGGGGAATACCACGATATCCGCGCCGTGCTCGATGCGTGCCTCGCGCACCGCTTCGATGGCACGCTCGGCGTTGCCGGGAATATCGCCGACCAGGGGGTCGAATTGGGCCATCACCAGCGTCAGGTCTTGCATGGTCGGGGAAATCTCTCGAAACTCTCGGATAACCGTATTGTCCCGCATGGCCGCCCGAGTAGCAAAACACGAGACCTTATCAAGCGGCCCGACCAGGGAGTCACAAAAGGATGAACCTGTTGATCATTCGCCTGATCATTTTCGCCGTGCTGTTCTGGGCCGGCCTCAAGCTCTACCGCATGTACCGCGACTGGAAGCTGGAACGCGAGGAATGGGAGCGCAAGGAGGCTCGCCAGGAGGGCGGCCATATGGTGCGCTGCGTCTATTGCCAGGTGCACCTACCCGAGGATGAAGCCCTTCGCGAGCAGGGGGAATGGTTCTGCGGTACGCCCCATCGCGACAAGTATCTTGCCGAACAGCGCCCCTCCGACTGAAGGGGGCTTGCCCCGGCGCCAGGCTGTGTGGAGCGAAGCTGCCGCCCTTAACTGACGCCGGCGCCGCTCGCTATTTTTGCCACTCGCCAAGGCGGCCTTCCAGTCGATAGGGGCCCGGATCGATGATTGGTTCGCGGCCCAGTAACTCATCGACCAGCAGGCGCGTCGAGGCGGGTGCCAGCACCAGGCCGTTGCGGTAGTGACCGGCATTGACCCAGAGGTTCTCCACCCCCGGCACCGCGCCGATGAACGGAATGCCCTCCGGCGAGCCGGGACGCAGCCCGGCCCAGTGATGCTCCACCTCGCAGTCAGCAAGCGCCGGCACGATCCTGGTGGCACTCTGCCAAAGCGACTCTCGTGCCTCGCCGCTGAGCGCCTTGTCAAAGCCCGCTTCTTCGAGCGTCGAGCCCGCCAGCACGCGACCATCGCCACGGGGAATCACATAGCGCCCGTCCATCAGCACCACCCGCTGCACGAGCCCTGGCGGCGCCTTGAAGAGGATCATCTGCCCCTTCACCGGGCGCACCGGCAGCACGACCTCGACGCTCTCCAACAGCTGCGCCGCCCAGGCCCCGCCGCAGACGATCACACGATCCGCAGTGACCCTGCCCGCTCGCGTCTGGACACCGATCACCGCACCACCTGCATCACGTTCAAGACCGACCACCGATTCGTGCTCACGCAGCGTCACCGCCGGCATCGCCGCCAGCCGCGCACGCAGCGCCTGGCCCAGGCGCGGGTTGCGAATGCTGCCAAGGGTCGGCATCCATAGCGCCTGCTCACAGCCGGGGGCAGCGGCGGGCTCCTTGGCATAGATCACCTCCGGGCCCACCCGCTCCAGCGGCTTACCGACCTCACGCGCCCATTCGAGGGCACGCGCCTCGTCTTCGACGCGCAGGTACAAGAGCCCCTTCTGGCGATATTCCGGGTCGATGCCGGTTTCCTCCAGGAGCCGCAGGCTTAGCTCGGGGTAGAAGCCCTCGGACCAGCGCGACAGCCGCGACACCGGTGTGCCATAGCGCCACGGGTAAAGTGGCGAGACGATGCCACCGCCCGCCCAGGACGCCTCGCGGCCACACTCGCCGCGCTCGATCAGGGTCACCGACTGGCCCGCGTCGGCCAGCTGCAATGCCGTCATCATGCCGATGACGCCACCACCGATAATCAGGAAATCGCTCACAATAGAATACGCTCTGGCTTACGACAGTTTTGGCTAGAGTAATGGAATACCCGAGGGGGTAAAGGACGAACGGGGAACGAACGAAAGAGAACAGCCCGAGGACAGGATGCCCCGGCACATCGAACACTCCAGGGAAGGAGAGAAGCATGCGCACGAGAGAGGATGCTCAACGGTATCATCGCAGGGCTGGCTTCACTCTGATCGAACTGCTGGTGACGCTTACAGTAGTAGTGATCATGGCCACCGTCGCTGTGCCGAGCTATCAGGCTTTCAGCGCGCGGAATGAAGTGGCTGCCGAGGTCATGCGAATCAAGACCGCGCTGGCGATGGCCCGCAATACCGCGATTACTAGGCGGGCGACGATATCCGTGTGTGCAAGCCCAGGGCCACCTTATGATACTTGTGCCTTCGATAATTGGAGCCATGACTGGGTGATCATTGAAGGCAGAGCCACCAGTGGAAACTTGAGCGGCGATACCATACTACGAGTCATGGAATCTTCAGGTGATGTGGATGTCGCTTTCAGCCGGAGTGATCGGCCGGTTCGCTACGACAACATGGGACGTACCAGTGGGCATAACGGCACCTTCGAGATCTGCGGCACCTTTGAAGAAGGCGCAAGTATCGTTGTCAGCAATTACGGAAGAACACGAGCGACTATTGAAAGCCCTCGATGCGACTGATGACAGAAGAAAATACTAATACCACTCCTCCATCTCCTTCTCTCCTGAGGCTCCACCACCATTAAAACCAAGAAGGTCTTCCACTGTTATTCCAAAAGGAGATATAGACTTCGTGACGGCATCCTCATCGAACCAAACAGTCCCCTTATTACCCCCTCCGTTAAACTTAGCCCTCGTCGCCATTCCCGTCACCCACTCATCGGAGTCGGCATCCACATTGAGGACCACAAGCATTCCAGACAGGTCCGCATTACCACCAATACGTACTTCCCCATTCAGAATGACATGCAACCCTTCAAGGCTAGTGTTTCCTGTCACATCTAGGCCATTTTCATAGAAATAGATATCAGGGTAATCCGTTTCGGCACTCCCTCCTGCCGCCACATAGGTTTCATACATACTCTGGAGAATATCAACCAAGCCAACAAAAGAAAAATCCTGGCCAACCAGAGTTTCTTCCCCTTCTTCTAGCGAAAGCCCCGTCTTATTATTCCCATTAATACCACCCATGATATCTTGCGCACTAAGCCCACCATCAGCCTCATAGAGAGAGAGCGCATAAACCTTTTCCGATGCCCCACCTACATCAATATAACCACCAGACATCTTGCTGTTTTTAGAGTTCGGCCATTGTACATCTGCGTCAGCCGCGATCCCTCCAGGAAAGACTGTAGTAGAAGGCACCCCAAAGCCAGAAACGTCAACCTTCACGAAAACAGGTTGACTCTCGGCGACTGTCTTGCCACCAGCCTGCACACTTCCCATGGCCACGATATACTGGATACCTCCATCGACAATATACCGGTAATGACAGGCGACCTGGCTGGCACAGTTATCACCACTATCACTCGCGTCTCCAAAATTACTATCATCGACAAAGTCTCCCCAGCTCATACCCTCGATATCTGAGTGGGACTTGGAAACAAAGCTCGAATCACCATCAAGCTCTTGCCAGCCTGCCGATGCCGCCTTCTCGGCCCCCATCTGCGCCTGGGCAGCTGCCTTGTAGTTTCCCGCCAGCCGCTCGTCGATCATGGAAGACTGCATGCTTACCAGCCCAAGCATTAGAGAAGCCGTCAGCATTGAAAGGACAACTATTAAGGCTGCGCCTCTTTGTTTAGGCATATCTTTCACCATGAAATGGTTCACTTACATTTCCCTGGAGGCCAACAACCATCTTTACCGTTGTTGCCATTACCGCCATTACCGCCATTACCGCCGTTGCCACCGTTGCCGCTGTTGCCGCTGTTGCCGCTGTTGCCGCTGTTGCCGCTGTTGCCGCTGTTGCCGCTGTTGCCGCTGTCATTATCCTCACCGGCTCCGCCACCACTAACAGCAGCCGTCCGATTCATGGCATAAAACTCGAACGCTGATGCCTCACCTTGCAAAGTCAAGGTAACTCGATGCAAGCCGTCAACACTGCCCGCATCTGGCGTGACACTTAACTTCCCACTGCACCCACTCTTATCCGACAGGCCATCAACAATGGGCTGATCATCGACTGTGTCAAAAAGTGTGCAGCTCTCTCCATCTTCGGCATTTCTAAGCTCATAGCGGTCAGGATCGAACTCCCCTCGGCGTATCTCACGAACCAAAACATCCGACACAAATGTCAGCGCGGCCTGCTTGTCACCCAGCGTTTCCACCTGCCGAAAGCTCTGAAAGCCGTTCAGAAACAGCTGGCCAGCGCCAAGAATAATCACCAGACCGATGACCATGGAGACCATCAGTTCAACCAAACTGAAACCCTTCTGACGACAGGTATTTACCTTATCCATCATGTTGTGCCTGGCAGACGAAAAGTATAACTAAATGTCTCGGCCCCACCACCGAAACGCCCTTCATCCCATGTCAAGTCTACTGTAAACGTACAACTACCTTCGTCCGAATACGTAAGTGGTTGTAAATTTGGGAGAACCAATTCCCAGTTGGATTGCCATTCTTCATGATTCACAGAATTTGGATCGGGACAGGCGGGAAATGATGACTTTAGCTTCCCCCACAGTCGCTCTTGAGCATCCTGCGCCGCAAGCGATGCCACCGAGCGTTGATAGCCGGCATGGGCACTTTGCAATGCCTTTAACTGCATGCCAGCCACGCCGAGAAGGCCAATGGATAACACCAGTAGCGCCACCAGCGCTTCGACCAGAGTAAACCCTTCAGACTTACGAAAGCAGCCTAATGTTTTTAGCGACAATTAAGCGCCCCCCTCGTCGGTTTCATCCACAGGTATCTCATCCAACCGGGCAATACGCCCATAGCGGCTGATCTCGATGCCGTAGTAACGGGGTTTTCCCTGGCCGTTCAAAGAGATGCGGCATGGATCGGGATAGCAATCACCACCGTCAATACGACCGAGTGAAGTAAAGGTAAGGGTGGAGGGCCCCTCAAGCTCCAAGTCGATTTTTCCGCCACCTGAAGCCTGGCGAATCACGGCACCGGAGTCATCCTGCACCTGCCATTGCCATCCCGTGTTATCAGAAGTGTCGCCTAGCTCTGTGATCACATAGCTGACGGTTTCACGTCGCTTGATCGCTTCGCTTCGCGCCAGGTTCAGGCCAATTAGCACGCTATTGAATTCGGTCGCGAAGCGCTGGCGATTGATCATGTCCACGAAGTTGGGCACCGCGACGGTCGCCAGAATGATGGCCACCGCCATGGTTACCAGCAGTTCGATCAGGGTAAAACCTCGCTGCCCCATGAATCAGCTCCCAGAACCACCCGATTCGGGACAGTCCTCTGTCACCTCACCGGTCTGGTCAATCGCTAAGCACTGCTCCTCAACATTAGCGCCCGCGTTTGCAGTAGCAGCTAGTGAATACGAGGAGGCACCGCTAGAAGAGAAATCAAAGCTATATGTATCGGTAGCATCCAGGGCGGGGTCACAATCAGTGTAACTGTAGCTTTCGGTATAACAGCGCTCGATAGCCGAGGCTCCCTCCATCAACGTGGCCCTTGCCTCGGCAGTGTTCGCGCGAGCCACATACTGGGTGTAACTCGGATACGCAATGGAGGCGAGGATGGCAATCACCGCCACGGTGATCATCAGCTCGATCAGCGTAAAGCCCGACTGTGTTTTCATCTTTGCCAATCGCGTCACCCGCATACCCACCCTACCAAAACGTCATGTGCCTCATCCCAGTATGTCTCAGTATGGCCTGCAACGTCACACGTAAGCACGATACTGGGCACAAAAAACCGGGCCTGAGCCCGGTTCCTGTTGACCTCGGTCCGCCTGGCGCCCCAGGCGGTCCCGCTAACCGCTGGCGATCACCTGCTCGCGCAGTTCCTTGGGCATCGAGAAGGTGACGGTCTCCTCGCGACCGGCGAGCTCTTGCGGGGCCTCGGCGCCCAGCGCCTGAAGGCGCTCAATCACGCCATTGACCAGCACCTCGGGGGCGCTGGCACCGGCGGTGATGCCAATCTGCTCGACGCCTTCGAGCCAGCCGGCCTCGATCTGCTCGGCGTCGTCGATCAGGTAGGCAGGTGTGCCGACCCGCTCGGAGAGTTCGCGCAGGCGGTTGGAGTTGGAGCTGTTGGGGCTACCTACCACCAGCACCAACTGACTGCCGGCGGCGAGTTCGCGCACGGCGTCCTGGCGATTCTGGGTGGCGTAGCAGATGTCATCCTTGCGCGGGCCCTGGATCTCGGGGAACTTGGCGCGCAGCGCATCGATCACCCGGGCGGTATCGTCCATCGACAGTGTGGTCTGGGTGACGAAGGCCAGGCGGCTCGGGTCCTTGACCTCGAGTGCCGCCACATCGGCCTCGTTCTCTACCAAATAGATGGCGCCGCCATGACGGGTGTCGTAGCGGCCCATGGTGCCTTCCACCTCGGGGTGACCGTGGTGACCGATCAGGATGCACTCCTCTCCGCGACGCGCGTAGCGCAGCACTTCCATGTGCACCTTGGTGACCAGCGGACAGGTAGCGTCGAAGACCCTCAGGCCCCGGCGTTCGGCCTCTTCCTGAACCGCGCGGGAGACGCCGTGGGCAGAGAAGATCACGATCACGTCGTCGGGTACCTCGTGGAGCTCCTCGACGAAGATCGCCCCGCGTTCGCGCAGGGTGTCGACCACGAAGCGGTTGTGAACCACCTCGTGGCGCACGTAGATGGGCGCGCCGAAGACATCGAGGGCGCGATTGACGATCTCGATGGCTCGATCAACGCCGGCACAGAAACCGCGCGGGTTGGCCAACTGGATATGCATGCTTGCCTAGCCTTGATGCCCGCGGGCATCGCTTGCGGGAAGAAGCGACCCGGGCAGCGCCCGGGCGATGCGTTCAGTGAGTGGTCGCGGGGGCGACCTTGATCACTTCGACCTCGAAGGTCAGGGTACGCCCGGCCAGCGGGTGGTTGAAGTCCACCGTCACCTGCTCGCCATCGATCTCGGCGATCACGCCAGGCAGCTCACCGCCAGCGGCATCGGCGAAGGACATCACCATGCCCACCTCCGGCACTTCGCCCTCGAAGTCGTCACGCCTCATCAGCTGCAGGTTCTGCGGATTGTGCTGACCGAAAGCATGCTCCGGAGTGATCTCGTAACTGCCGGTGGCGCCATCGGTGAGGCCGGACAGCGGGGCCTCGAAGCCCGGTGGCAGGTTGCCGTCGCCGACCTGAAAGGTCGCCGGGGCCTTGTCGCGGGTGGAATCCACCACCGTGCCATCCTCGAGCTTGAGGGTGAAGTGAAGGGTCACTTCCATCCCCTCGTCGATGCGATATTCGCTCATCTAGTTGGCTCCGTCAGGAACTGGCTCGCCCGCGGCGGGCGTCGCGCAGGGATTCGATGATCAGGCCGATGGCGCCCAGGGTAATGGCGACATCGGCCAGGTTGAAGGCCGGGAAGTACGTCTGGCCCCAGTGGAACGACAGGAAGTCGACCACGTAGCCATGCACCAGCCGGTCATAGAGATTGCCCAGGGCCCCGCCGATGATCAGCGCCAGCGCCACGGCCAGCAGGGTCTCGCCGGCGCGCAGCCGACGCATCCACACGGTGAGACCGACACTGGCGCCGATGGCAATGATGGCGAACAGCCAACGCTGCCATCCGGCGTGCTCGGCAAGGAAACTGAAGGCGGCACCGGTGTTATGCAAGAGCGTCAGGTTGAAGACCGGCAGCACCTCCACCGGACTGGCGTAGGCCAACATGGCCGAGGCCAGCACCTTGCTGCCAAGGTCGGCGACGATCACGGCAAGCGACAGCCATAGCCAGCGCAGCGGCCGCGTCATCGGCGGCGCGCTGTGCTGGTCGGCCTGCGCAGCCGCTGATGGCTCTTGATCAGGCATAGTGACGTGTCTCGCCGGGTCCGTCAGGCAGGTTGGTGATGCAGCGCCCGCAAAGGTCCGGGTGCTCGGGGTGGCTACCCACGTCTTCGCGATGGTGCCAGCAGCGCTCGCACTTGGTGTTGGCGCTTTCCACGACGCTGACCTTGAGGCCCTCGAGCTCGGTGGCCTCAGCAGCGCCGCCTTCCGCCAACGGTGCCAGGCGCACGTCGCTGGTCAGCAGCACGAAGCGCAGCTCATCGCCGAGCTTGGCAAGGGTCGCCTCGAGGGCATCATCGACGTAGAGCGTCACCTCGGCGGCCAGGCCGTTCTTGATCTGCTTGGCGTTGCGGGCGTCTTCCAGGCACTTGTTGACTGCCTGCTTGACCTCGAGCACCCGGGACCAGAACTCGCGACCCAGCGGCGCGTCCGCGGCAAGCGTGGAGAGCCCCTCGAAATAGGTCTCGAGCAGCACGCTCTCGGAACGCTTGCCGGGAATGTTCTCGTAGATTTCCTCGGCGGTGAACGACAGGATCGGCGCGACCCAACGCGCCAGTGCCTCGACCACCCGATAGAGCGCCGTCTGGGCACTGCGCCGAGCCAGCGAATCGCGCTGGGTGGTGTACTGGCGATCCTTGATCACGTCCAGGTAGAAGCCACCGAGTTCCAGCGAGCAGAAGGAATGCACCTGCTGATAGACATCGAGGAAGCGATACTCTTCATAGGCGGTCTCGATGCGCGCCTGCAGCTGGGCGGCTCGGTCGACCACCCACTGGTCCAGCGCCAGCATGTCCTCGAAGGCCACGGCGTCACGCTGGGGCTCGAAGCCGTTGAGGTTGGCGAGCAGGAAGCGCGAGGTGTTGCGAATACGACGGTAGACGTCGGCGGTGCGCTTCAAGATCTCGTCGGAGACCGCCATCTCGCCGGAATAGTCGGTGGAGGCCACCCACAGGCGCAGGATGTCGGCGCCGAGCTTGTCCATGACTTCCTGGGGCGCGACGACGTTGCCCATCGACTTGGACATCTTGCGGCCTTGGGCATCGACGGTGAAGCCGTGGGTCAGCAGGCCTCGATACGGCGGGTGGCCGTCGATGGCGCAGCCGGTCAGTAACGAGGAATGGAACCAGCCGCGGTGCTGATCCGAGCCCTCGAGGTACAGATCCGCCCGCGGGCCTTCGGCGTGGCCGAGCGGATGGGAGTGGCGCAACACGTGCCAGTGGGTGGTGCCGGAATCGAACCACACGTCCAGGGTGTCGGTGACCTTCTCGTAGTCGGCCGCCTCATCGCCGAGCAACTCGGCGGGCGTCAGGCGGAACCAGGCATCGATGCCCTCGACCTCGACGCGCTTGGCGACGTCTTCCATCAGCTCGACGGTGCGCGGGTGCAGCTCGCCGGTCTGCTTGTGCAGGAAGAACGGGATCGGCACGCCCCAGTTGCGCTGGCGGGAGATGCACCAGTCCGGGCGGTTGGCGATCATCGAGTGCAGGCGCGCCTTGCCCCAGGCCGGCACGAACTGCGTCTGCTCGATGCCGTCGAGCGCCGCTTCGCGCAGGGTACGGCCGTCGCGGGCGGTGACGTCCATGCCGACGAACCACTGCGCCGTGGCGCGGTAGATGATCGGCGTCTTGTGGCGCCAGCAGTGCATGTAGCTGTGGGTGATGGTCTTGTGAGCCATCAGTGCACCGGCCTCATCCAAGGCCGCGACGATCTTCGGGTTGGCCTTCCAGATCATCATGCCGCCGAACATCGGCAGGTCATCGACGTAGACGCCATCGCCCTGCACCGGGCTGATGAAGTCATCGAATTCCAGGCCATAGGCGCGGCAGGTATTGAAGTCGTCCACGCCATGAGTCGGCGAGGAGTGCACGATGCCGGTGCTGCCCTCGTCACAGGTGACGTAGTCGGCCAGATGAACCGTCGAGGCACGGGCGTAGAGCGGGTGACGGAACTCGATCAGGTCGAGGGCCTCGCCGCGGGTAGTGGCGACGACCTCGCCTTCCAGGCCGAAGCGCGCGAGGCAGCTCTCGACCAGGTCCTCGGCCAGCAGCAGCAGGCGATCGCCCACGTCGACCAGGGCGTAGTTGAACTCCGGATGGACGTTGAGTGCCTGGTTGGCGGGGATAGTCCAGGGCGTGGTGGTCCAGATCACTACCGCGGCGGGCTTGGAAAGCTCGGCGAGGCCAAAGGCCGCGGCCAGCTTGGCGTCATTGCCGCTCGGGAAGGCCACGTCGATGGCTTCGGACTTCTTGTCGGCGTACTCCACCTCGGCTTCGGCCAGCGCCGAGCCGCAGTCGAAGCACCAGTTGACCGGTTTCAGGCCCTTGAAGACATAGCCGCCCTTGACCATCTCGGCCAGCGCGCGGATCTCGCCGGCCTCGTTGACGAAGTCCATGGTGCGGTAGGGGTTGTCCCAGTCGCCGATCACGCCCAAGCGCACGAAGTCCTGAAGCTGGCCCAGGATCTGCTCGCCGGCATACTCGCGGCAAAGCTCACGGGCCCGCTGCGGCTCCAGACGCTTGCCATGAGTGGTCTCGACCTTGTGTTCGATAGGCAGGCCATGACAGTCCCAGCCGGGCACATAGGGCGCATCGTAGCCGGCAAGGCTCTTCGACTTGACGATGATGTCCTTGAGGATCTTGTTGACGGCATGGCCGATGTGAATGCTGCCATTGGCATAGGGAGGGCCATCGTGAAGCACGAAGCTCTCACGGCCCTTGCGCGCCTCGCGCAGGCGCTGGTAGAGATCCATTTCCTGCCAGCGAGCTACCCGGGCGGGCTCTCGCTTGGGCAGCATCCCGCGCATCGGGAAGTCGGTCTCGGGCAGATTCAGTGTGTGCTTGTAATCGCTCATAGCCTTGGGGTCAGCCGTCATCTTGGTCGGTAGGGGCCGGGCCCACCGAGGAGTCAGAAGTCGCGGCTTCGCGCGCCATCGGCGCCGATGCCAGAGGAAGTCCGGTAGAACGTGCAATTGAGGAGGCAGCGGAAGGTGCCGCGTCATCAGCGGGGCCAGCAACGTCCTGTCGCGCCTCGCTTTCATGCGTTGTCGCTGCTGTCGTCGCTATCGAGCCATGGCGTGCGAAATAATGCCGCGCCTGGGCCTGGTCGACGGTGATCTGCTGCTTAAGGGCCTCCAGCCCATCGAAGGTGATCTCGCCACGCAGCCGGGCGCAAGGGTAGACCCGCAGCCGCTGGCCGTAGAGATCCTCGTTCACATCGAACAGATGCACTTCAAGCACCGGTCGAGTGCTGCCCACCGTGGGTCGCCAGCCGATGTTGGCCACCCCGGGCAGGCGGCGACCATCGGTCAGTTCAGTGACCACCGCATAGACGCCGCGCAGTGCCAAGGGCTGAGGCAGCAGCGGCACGTTGGCGGTGGGCACTCCAATGGTGCGGCCAAGCTGCTGGTCGACGATCACGCGCCCGGCGAGCCGATAGGGCCGCCCCAGCATGCGCGCCGCCTGGGCGAAGTTACCGCTCGCCAGCAGGGTGCGCACCCGGGTGCTTGAAACGCGCTCGTCATCGAGCAGGAAGGTGCGCGTGTGCTCGACGCCAAAGCCGTACTCCTCGCCCACCCTGGCCAGCAGCGAGAAGTCTCCGTCCCGCTCGCGGCCGAAGCGGAAGTCATCGCCGACCACCAGATGGCGCACGCCCAGGCCCGCGACCAGAACACGTTCGATGAACTGTCGCGCGGTCAAGCTGCGCAGCGCATCATTGAACGGCAGGCACAGCACCTGATCGGCGCCGCACTCGGCAAGCAACCGGGCCTTGTCGCGCAACCGGGTAAGCCGCGGCGGTGCCTGATCGCCTGCGAAGAACTCCCGCGGCTGAGGCTCGAAGACCACCACCGTGACCGGCAGCCCCAGCTTGGCGGCGCGCTCGCGCAACTGATCGAGGATCGCCTGGTGGCCACGATGGACCCCATCGAAGTTGCCGATGGTGGCCACGCAGCCTTGCGGTGCCCTGGGCAGATTGTGTAGTCCTCGAATCACTCGCATGCGTGTCTCGCGCGCCAAGTAAAGGGATCGATTATAACGGCCCGACCGTCCAGCGCCTATCCATGGCGACGGGCGCCGGATCGCTATCCGTTAAGCCGCTATCCATTTAACCGCTGGCCGTTCAGACGCCAGCCATTCAGACACTAGTCGTTCAAACGCTAGCCATTCAGACGAAAGTGCCGCAGGCGAACACCCAGTGCCGCCAGCCAGGCGAAATAGGCCAGGGCCCCGCCGGTCACCAAAGCGGCCAGAGTAGCGACGCGCGGCCAAAGCCCCCAGCCGAGCCACACCTGCCAGTTCGGCGCCAGCAGATAGAGCCCCAGCCCCATCACCACACAGCCGCCGCCCAGCTGCAGGGCGAAGCGCCCCCAGCCGGGCTGGAACACCAGCACGCCCTCGCGGCGCAGCCCGCGAGCCAGCAGGCCGGCATTGAGGAAAGCCGAGAGTGCCGTGGCCAGCGCCAGACCGGCATGTGCCAGCGGCCAGATCAGCAGCAGGTTGAAGACCATGTTGGCCACCATGGCAATGATGCCGATCTTGACCGGCGTCTTGGTGTCCTGGCGGGCAAAAAAGCCCGGTGCCAATACCTTGATCAGCATGAAGGCCACCAGACCCAACGCATAGGCCCTCAGGCTCATGGCCGCCATGGCGATGTCGTGATCGGTCATGGCGCCATAGTGAAACAGGGTAATCAACAGCGGTTCGGCCAGCACGCCAAGCGCCAGCGCTGCGGGCAGGCCCAGCAGTAGCACCGCACGCAGCGCCCAGTCGAGCATCTTCGCGAAGTGCTCGTTGGACTGCTCGGCGTGGCGCTTGGAGAGTGCCGGCAGAATCACCGTACCGATGGCGATCCCGAACACGCCAAGCGGCAGCTCGACCAGACGGTCGGAGTAATACAGCCAGGACACGCTGCCGGCGGCCAGCAAGGATGCCAGCACCGTGTCCAGCAGCAGATTGATCTGGGACACAGATACCCCGAACAGCGCCGGCGCCATCAAACGCAGCACACGCCGCACGCCCTCGTGGGCAAACGACGGCCAAGGCTTGGGTAAAAGCCCCAACCGTGCAAGGAACGGCGCCTGAAAGGCGAGCTGGGCGACACCGGCAATCAGCACCCCCCAGGCCAGCGCCATGGCCGGATCTTCCATCAGCGGCGTGAGCAACAGCGCCGCACCGATCAACGACAGGTTGAGCAGCACCGGCGTGAAGGCTGGCACCGCGAAGCGGTTCCAGGTATTGAGCACGCTGCCGGAAAAGGCCGTCAGCGAAATCAACAGCAGATAAGGAAAGGTCAGCCGCAGCATGTCGGCGGTCATCGCCAGCTTTTCCGGGTCGCGGCCGAAGCCTGGTGCAAACACCCACACCAGCCAGGGCGCCGCGAGCATCGCTACCGCCGTGATCAGCGCCAGCACCACGGTCAGGCTGCCGGCCACTGCATCGAGCAGCTCGCGGACCTCCTCGCGGGTACGGCGAGTCGCGTACTCGGAGAGCACCGGCACGAAGGCCTGATTGAAGGCGCCCTCAGCGAACAGTCGACGCAGGAAGTTGGGAATCTTGAAGGCCACGAAGAAGGCATCGGCACCGCTGCCAGCCCCCAGCAGGGCGGCGATAACCACATCGCGCACCAGCCCCAGCACTCGCGAAAGCATGGTCATGACGCTGACCACCAGCCCCGAGCGCAGCAGGCCGGCGCGAGCGACGGGCTGAGCCGCCGAGGATGTCGTGGGGTCTTGCTGAGCCACGCGCGATCGCCCCTTCTTTGTTCGACTAGAACCTAGGATTCAACTAAAAACCAGGATTCAACTAAAAGCGAGATGCCAGCCATAACACCATGTTCTAACGACAAAATGCTTCGGCGACAAAATGTTTCGGCCATAAAAAAACCGGCCGAAGCCGGTTTTTCCCTGAGGGCTAAGCGCTTGGCGCGCGAGGCGCGCCGGCCATGTCCCTAGGTCAGCGTCCGGCTTACGCAGCCAGCGCCTTAATTCGCTTGTTCAGGCGGCTCTTGATGCGAGCGGCCTTTTTCTTGGACAGCGCGTCCTTGTCAGCGATGCGGTCGATGACCGGCTGAGCTGTCTTGAACTCTGCCATGGCCTGGCTGTGGTCGCCGCCCTGGATCGCCTTGATGACGCGCTTGATGTAGGTACGCACCATGGAACGCTGACCGGCTTTAAGGACGCGACGAGCTTCTGACTGACGAGCGCGCTTACGAGCTTGTTTAGTGTTTGCCACCGTTATCTCCTTGGAGAATCATTACCGGTTTTGCCGGCAACGCTTTATAAATGTTTGACCTTGCTGGGAAAACCACAAGGCTCCCAACCGGTTTGGCCGTAAAAGTAAACGGGCCGTGTCTGAGAGGATGGCATAGTCTATCACGCGATCCTTGCCCTTGCTACAGCCCGCGCGGCCTCTGGGCCGAGCGCCTTATCTCACCACCCGGGATCACATCACCGCTCTTCGCCATATCGCCATCCGACCTTATATCACCACCAGGTTGTCGCGATGGATCAGCTCGGGGGCTTCCATGTAGCCGAGCAGGCTCTCGATCTGGTGGCTTGGCTTGCCAAGAATGCGCACGGCATCCTCGGCGCCATAGTTGATCAATCCCTTGGCGATGCGCTGACCCTGCTCATCGACGCACTCCACCATATCACCACGCACGAAGTCGCCGCTGAGCGCCTTGACCCCGACCGGCAGCAGGCTCGACCCCCGCTCGCGCAGCACCGTCACTGCTCCGGCATCCAGCGTCAGGCGGCCACGCACCTGCAGCTGACCGGCCAGCCAGCGCTTGCGGGCAGCAATCGGCGCCTGCTCCGGGCGCAGCAGCGTGCCCAACCGCTCGCCTTCGATCAGGCGTGTCAGCACCTCGGGCTGGCGACCGCTGGCGATGGCGGTGACCGCCCCGGAACGAGCCGCCAGGCGCGCCGCCCGCACTTTGGTTGCCATGCCGCCGCGCCCTAGCACACCGCCGCCGCCAGCCATCGCCGTCAGCCGCGCATCATCGGCGCGGGCCTCGGGGATCAGGCTCGCCTGGGGGTTATGGCGCGGATCAGCGTCGAAAAGTCCTTCCTGATCGGTGAGGATGATCAGCGCATCGGCTTCGAGCAGGTTGGCGACCAGCGCCCCCAGGGTGTCGTTATCGCCGAAGCGGATCTCATCGGTGACCACGGTATCGTTCTCGTTGACCACCGGCACCACCCGCAGCTCCACCAGCGTCCGCAGTGCCGAGCGGGCGTTCAGGTAGCGCTTGCGGTTGGAGAGATCGTCGTGGGTGAGCAGGATCTGCGCGGTCAGCACACCATGCCGGTCGAAGTGGCCTTCATAGCACTCGGTGAGCACGTTCTGCCCCACCGCGGCAGCGGCCTGCAGCGCATGCACGGCGCTGGGCCGTGCCTGCCAACCCAGACGCACCATGCCGGCGGCCACGGCGCCGGAAGACACCAGCACCACTTCGATTCCGCGGCGGTGCAGCTCGGCGATCTGATCGACCCAGCCGCCGATCGCCGCCTCGTCGAGGCCGCGACCGTCGTTGGTCAACAGGGCGCTGCCGATCTTCACCACCACTCGCCGCGCACCGGCCAGGGCATCCCGCCCCGGCGCCTGCTCACTGCCCGTCATTCCCTGCTCTCCCAGTCCGACACGGTCCGACCCAATATTGCCCGATGCGTCAGCGGCCAACCGCCATCACACGACCTGACATCGCACAATCAGGGCGCGTACTCGACCTCGACATCGTAATCATCGTCGTCGAAATCGTCATCATCGTCGTCACCGAAGGTTTTGCGCTTGCGGCCCAGCCGCGCCTCGGTGCGCGCTACTGACTCGCGCTCCATGCGCTCACGCATCTCGCGCTCGTGCTCAGCGACGGCCTCGTCCTCATTCTCGAGACGACGCTGCTCGGTCAGCCAGCGATAAACTGACTGCACCAGCGAATCACAGCCCTCGCCGGAGATTGCCGAGATACGGAATACCGGCCCCTGCCAGCCGAGGCGTTCGACGATTTTGTCGGCCACCGCCTGCCGGTCGTCTTCGGGCAGCAGGTCGAGCTTATTGAGCACCAGCCAGCGCGGCCGCTCGGACAGCGCCTGAGAAAAGGTCTCGAGCTCGTGCACGATCGCCTCGGCGGATTCCACCGGGTCGGTCTCATCAAACGGCGCCACATCGACGACGTGCAGCAGCAGGCGGGTACGGGTCAAGTGCTTGAGAAAGCGCAGCCCGAGGCCGGCGCCGTCGGACGCGCCTTCGATCAACCCCGGCACGTCGGCCATCACGAAGTGCTGATGCTGACCGAGCTTCACTACCCCGAGGTTCGGCACCAGGGTGGTGAACGGATAGTTGGCGACCTTGGGCTTGGCCGCCGAGACCGCACGAATCAGGGTCGACTTGCCGGCATTGGGCATGCCCAGCAGGCCGACATCCGCCATCACCTTCATCTCGAAGCGCAGGTTGCGGCGCTCGCCTTCGGTGCCCGGCGTGGTACGGCGGGGCGCACGGTTGGTCGAGGACTTGAAATGGATGTTACCCAGCCCCCGGCGGCCGCCCTGGGCGACCAGCACCACCTGACCGATCTCGGTGACGTCGGCGATCACCTCGAGGGTATCCTCGTCGATCACCGTGGTCCCTACCGGCACCTTGACGTGCAGGTCCTCGCCGGCGCGGCCGCTCATCTGCCGGCCCTGACCGGGCCGCCCGTTCGGAGCCTTGTAGAAGCGCTGGTACTTGAAGTCGATCAGGGTATTAAGGGCGTCGTCACCGATCAGGTAGACGCAACCGCCATGGCCGCCATCGCCGCCATCCGGGCCACCCTTGGGCACGTACTTCTCGCGCCGGAAGCTCAGGCAGCCGTTGCCGCCGTTGCCGGCTTCAACGATGACCGAGGCTTCGTCGAGGAACTGCATCTCTCACTCTCCTGACGGGATATTACCGTCATGATACGAAAAGGCCCCGCCGGGGCGGGGCCTTTTTCACTGCAGGTTCGCGGCGTCTCAGGCAGAGACGACAGTCACGAACTTGCGGCTTTTCGGACCCTTGGTCTCGAACTTGATCACGCCTTCTTCCAGAGCGAAGAGGGTGTGATCCTTGCCGATGCCAACGCCGGTGCCGGCGTGGAACTTGGTGCCACGCTGACGCACGATGATGTTACCCGGTGCGACGGCCTGACCGCCGAACAGTTTCACACCAAGGCGCTTGGATTCGGAATCGCGACCGTTGCGGGTAGAGCCCGCCGCCTTCTTATGTGCCATTACGAAAACCTCCTGTAAGGGGAACCGCTGCGCTTAGGCAGAGATACCAGTGATCTTGACTTCGGTGAACCACTGACGGTGGCCCTGACGCTTCATGGAGTGCTTACGGCGACGGAACTTAATGATCGACACCTTATCGCCACGGCCATGAGAGACGACTTCTGCCGCCACTTTGGCACCTTCGACCAGCGGAGCGCCAACCTTGACGTCATCGCCATCGGCGACCATCAGCACTTCGTCAAACTGCAGGCTTTCGCCGGTGGCCACTTCCAGCTTCTCGAGCTTCAGGGTCTGACCTTCCTGAACGCGGTACTGCTTGCCACCGCTCTTGATAACTGCGTACATAGCGTATCTCCAAACACTCATCGGGTTGAGCTCTTCATCGACCTGCGGCGAGTGGCGCCCCTTTTGGCAGCCATCTGACAGGGAGCATGATGAGTCGGGTGCGGGATTATAATCGCCTCGCACCTGTCAAGCAAGTCGGCCTCATTTCCCGGACGGCGCCCAGCTTGACGCCCTACCGGGGGGCCCATAGCATAAGCGCCATCATACAGGCCCACAGTGCTCACGAAGGCCGACTCCCACCTCTATACAAGCAGCTAGCCCATGCAGCCTACAGCGTCGCCTATCCATGCGGCGGTGGCCGAGGACTTCGCCGCCGTCAACCGCACCATCCTGGCCCAGCTGGCCTCCCGGGTCCCGCTCGTCGAAACCATCGGCAACTACATCATCGAAAGCGGTGGCAAACGGCTGCGTCCGCTGCTGGTGCTGCTGGCTGCCCGTTCGCTTGGCTATGATGGCAACCGCCACATCACCCTGGCGACGCTGATCGAGTTCATGCACACCTCGACGCTGCTCCACGACGACGTGGTCGACGAATCGCACATGCGCCGTGGTAAGACTACCGCCAACGATGCCTGGGGCAACGCGCCCTCGGTGCTGGTCGGTGACTTCCTCTATTCCCGCTCCTTCCAGATGATGGTCGAAGTGGGCTCGATGCGGGTCATGGAAGTGCTCTCCGGCGCGACCTGCACCATTGCCGAAGGCGAAGTGCTGCAGCTGACCAATATCGGCAATCCCGACATCGACGAAGCCGCCTACTTCGAGACCATCCAGGGCAAGACCGCCATGCTCTTCGAGGCCGCCAGCCACAGCGGCGCGATTCTCGCCGGCGCCAACGCCGAGCAGGAAGCCGCCCTGCAGCGCTTCGGCCGCTACCTGGGCCTGGCCTTCCAACTGGTCGACGATTTGCTCGACTATCAGGGCGATGCCAAGGCGATGGGCAAGAATGTCGGCGACGACCTCGCCGAAGGCAAGCCGACTCTGCCGCTGATCCAGGCCATGGCCAAGGGCACCCCCGAGCAGGCCAAGCTGATCCGACGGGCGATCCGCGAGGGCGGCCTCGACCACCTCGACGAAGTGCTCACCATCGTGCGCGAGACCGGCGCGCTGGAGTACACCCGCGAGCGAGCCGTGGCCATGGCCGACCAGGCTCTGGCCGAACTCGATGCCCTGCCGCCCAGCGTCTATCGCGACACCATGGCCGAACTGACCCATCTGGCAGTCGACCGGCAGACCTGAGCCGCGAATGGGATACGAGTGGCCGATAAAACGGAAAAAGCCAACCACCATTAGGGCTTGCATCCCACCAACGGATCCGTATAATGCGTCTCCGTTGGGCCACACGGCTCAAGCATCGGAGTATAGCTCAGCTTGGTAGAGCGCTGCCTTCGGGAGGCAGAGGTCGTAGGTTCGAATCCTGCTACTCCGACCAAAGAACATAGTAAAAACGGCCACCTAGCTCATACGAGCGGTGGCCGTTTTTCGTTGCTGCGATTATAGATAGCAAGTGGGCCACACAGACAGATGTGGTTTGTGAAGAGGTGTGTAATACCGCTCTGCGATAGATACCGCTTTATCACCCACTTAGCATCGCTTCCCCCTCTCCCCGTTCTTCCTGTTTATACGTCAGCTTTAGCATATTACTGCTGGAGCTACTTGGCTTTAGCCCCGCGAAGCTGGCTATATGCAAGGCAGCGCTTGCTGTACGCAACCTATCTGAAGACCTCCTGAAGGCCATTGGTAATGCCCATATATGGAAATATGTTACTAAGCCGCGATGCAAACGGCAGCTTCGAAACGGCAAATCAGGTGCGCCTAGGATTTTCCGATGGTCGCAACGAGACCTAGCTGCGAGACCTGTTGGCCGGGCACTCTGACCTACTGCCTATCAAAGATGTCGGGCGCTAGCGCTCCCAGGCATCACTCCGGGCTGGCTGGCAGCTACGCGTCGGTGATAGAGCGAATCAGGCGGGTGCCAGGGACTTAAAGCGCGACGCCCCAGTACGCAGCGATCCCTGACAGTCTTGCTGCCATGCCACATCGCCGAATATGTGGCCGTCCACGAGCTGATCTGTCTGATGGAGCCCCACCATGCCCCCAGCCTTCTGGCGACTGCTGGATCGAGCCAAGCCTCCATGAGCATCGCAAGGCCGCGCTGGCGCGGCACGGTATTGAGGTGGTGGGGATCTCATAACGCGACAGAGGCGTTCTCAGGAGGTGCCGACAAATCGGCATTCACGACTAGAGGGATATCCTGCCACCTAAAAGACCCCACCGGCATGCCCCTCCCCATTCCGCCACCAGCACCGCATGCTTATCCAACCTGCGCCAGGTTTCACCTATCCGTTCGCACCACTCAATGACCAGCCACTCAATGACGAGGGCGACACGGAAACTTCAATGACGGCAAACAGCTATCGTAGCGAAAGTTACCCGGGCAATACCGAGTAGCTCGAGCGAATGCTGCGATGTCAGTGTCGGGCCTCCCGACTTTTGAGCCGCACACCTGAAACCAGGTCAGCGGAGGTGAGCGGCCGCTTGGCGTCGGAAACCATAGCCAATCTGCCGATATCACCGGCGCGACAGACCAAAATTGCATACAACATCTCGACCAAGGTCCAATATTTTGCGCTCAAAATGCACACTAACCTCAACATTGCATGCAATAACAGGACGCGAGATGGAAAAGGCAACCTCGACACAGACCTCAACGGGAATCCAGACGGCCACCACGAAGGTGCACGACGTCATCAAGCAGCGGATTCTCGATGGCCACTATCAGGCACATGAATACGTTCGGGAGACGAGTGTCGCGCGCGAGCTAGAGGTCAGCCGGACCCCGGTGCGTGAGGCACTGCGCGAGCTGGTTTCCGAGGGTTGGCTGGAAGCGACGCCTCATCACGGCTCTCGTGTGGTGGCCTGGACGGAAAAGGATGCCCGTGAGGTATTCGAATTGCGCCTAGTACTTGAACCCATGGCCATTCGCCTGGCCTGTGAGCATATGAACAAGCAGTGTCTCGCACGGCTCGAGGCCATGGCGAGCCGCATGGAAGACCTTACCGAACGGGTCGAGACGGACTATGACGTGCGTAATGAGATCGCCCTTCTCAATCACGACTTTCACCGCGAGCTCATCCTCGCCGGCGGCAATCAACGACTTGCCAGCTTGCTGGATAGCGTGGTGCGAACCTCAGTGATCCGACGCAACTTCGGCAACTACAAGCTCGCTAATCTTCGCCGCAGCATGCGCCACCATCGGGAAATCCTAGACGCCATCCTGGCGGGAAGCCCGACATGGGCCGAGAACGTCATGCGCGCCCACCTGCTCGCGGCCCGTGCCCTGCACGTCCAGTTTCCTGATGCCGCCGACGCCTCGGAGGCATCGACCCGTTAACTCCTGCAGAGGGATTACAACAACAATGAGTGATCACGACACGCACGCTCCAACGCCCCTCGACAACATCAAGGTCCTCGAACTCGGCCAATTAATTGCCGGGCCCTATTGCGGCCAGGTGCTGGCCGACTTTGGGGCCCAGGTCATCAAGATCGAGCCCCCCGGCAAGGGAGATGCCATGCGCCAATGGGGCGCAGCCGACAGCGACACTGGCGAGCCTCTTTGGTGGAACGTCATTGGGCGTAACAAACAGTCGCTGACGCTGGATCTACGCCAACCTCGCGGCCAACAGCTATTACGCGAATTGGCCAGCGACGCCGATGTGATCATAGAGAATTTCCGGCCCGGCACTATGGAGCGCTGGGGGCTAAGTTACGACGTCCTCTCCCGCGACAACCCTGGCCTGGTGATGGTGCGTGTCACGGGCTTCGGTCAGGACGGCCCCTACGCCTCGCGTGCCGGTTTCGCCTCGGTGTGCGAGGCCATGGGCGGGCTACGTTACTTGAGCGGCCACCCGGATCGACCGCCGGTGCGAGTAGGTATCTCAATCGGAGACACCCTGGCTGGCTTGCACGCTGCGCTCGGCACGATGATGGCACTACATCAGCGTGAGCGAACCGGTCATGGCCAGGTGGTCGACAGCAGCATCTTCGAGTCAGTGCTGGCAATGATGGAGAGCCTAGTCCCCGAGTATGCCCGCGCCGGAAAGATCCGCGAGCGTAGTGGTAGCGTGCTAAAAGGTATCGCGCCTTCCAACGCCTATCCGGCCCGCGATGGCCGAAACGTGATCATCGGTGCCAACCAGGACACAGTCTTTCGCCGACTTTGTGAGGCGATGGGCCAACCGACACTGGCCGACCACCCGGACTACGCCACCCACCGGGCGCGCGGCGAACACCAACAGGCGATTGATGATGTCATTGCGGGTTGGACACAACAACACGACGCCCAGCAGATCGTCGACCATCTAGCCGATGCTGGTGTCCCGGCAGGGCTGGTCTTTCGTGCGCCAGACATGCTTGAGGACCCGCACTTCCAGGCCAGAAAGGCCATCGTCGAAGTGCCCGACCACCACGGTAAGCCCCTGCCGATGCAAAGTGTCTTCCCTCGGCTCTCCAGCACCCCCGGAAGCGTGCGGCATGTAGGCCCCATCCTCGGCGAGCATACCGAGTCCATCCTCTCTGACTGGCTCGGTCTGAACGCCGAGGCTCTCGCCGCCCTGCGCGACGACCAGGTGATCTGACGGAGGCCTCCCATGGATCCCGTTCTTGTGCTTCTCGTACTGATAGGGCTAATCATTTTCGGTGCCCCTATCTTCCTGGCCCTCGGCCTCTCTGGCTTGCTGGGGCTCTACATGGCCCGCGGCTCGATGGCTTTCTTCTTTGCGCCCTCATCGCTGTTCGGCCAGTTGAACGCGTTCGAACTGATTGCCCTGCCTTTGTTCATCCTGATGGGCAACTTCCTGGGAGCGACCCCGGTAGGCTCAAGCCTTTTCACCGCCGCCGTGCGCTGGCTGAACTGGCTGCGAGGCAGCCTTGCAATATCATCGGTGGGTGCCTCGGCAATGTTCGGCGCGGTGTCCGGGGTCAGCCTGGCCGGCGTCGCAGCCGTCGGCTCCATTGCCGTCCCGCAAATGCTTGACCGCGGCTACAGCCGTTCTCTCGCCGCAGGCTCGGTGGTGAGTGCCGGAGCCTTGGCGATGCTGATACCACCCAGCGTGCCCTTCATCATCTATGGGGCCGTGGCCAGCGTCTCGGTCGCTGACCTGTTCATCGGCGGTATCGTGCCCGGCATCCTGCTGGCACTCGCCCTTTGCGTCTTCATCTATATACGCGTTCGCCTGAACCCCGACGAAGCACCGGTCAGCCAGGAACAATTTACCTGGAAGCAGCGCTGGAGCAGCCTCGCCAATATCTGGCATGCCGGGCTATTGGTGCTGGCGGTGCTCGGCTCGATCTATTCGGGACTGGCGACACCCAGTGAGGCCGCCGGCATTGGAGCGCTGGGTGCCTTCCTGATTGCCACTGTGGTGTTTCGCAGTCTTAGTTGGGCGAAGTTCATGGCGATCATGGGCAACACGGCGAGAATCAGCGGCACCATCCTGCTGATCATTGGCTGCGCCAAGATCTTTGGCGACTATCTCAACATGGTCCGCGTGCCGCAGCTGCTTACCGAAGCGCTCACCTCCTCCGGCTTGCCTACCTGGGCCATTCTGATCGCCATCATGCTGCTGCTGATTTTGCTGGGAATGATCGTCGATGCCGTCTCGCTGATCGTCGTCACAACACCGGTGCTACTACCGCTGATCACCGCTCTGGGCTACGACCCTCTGTGGTTCGGCATCATCATGGTGCTCAATCTTGAGATTGCCGTGGTCACACCACAGGTTGGCCTTAACCTTTATGCCCTGAGGGGTGTCTGTCCGGAGCTCAGGATCGAGGAGATCATCCGCAGTGCTCTTCCCTTCGTCATCGTGCAGTTCCTCGTGCTGATGCTGTTCGTGCTCGTGCCCAGTCTCAGCCTGTGGTTGCCGGGGATCATGTAACCCCGGTCTAGCAACGCCAACGCTACGCTGTTTTACAACAACAAATGGAGATTCAGCATGCACCTCACTCGTCGACAAGTCCTCAAGTACGGCACCTTCGCCACTGCAGGCGCGTCACTGTTCGGTACTAAAGGCCTGTTCGTACCCCAGGCCCAAGCGGCAACGAACATGACTGGCGTCACCTATCTCCCGCCCTCATACAAGGCACTGACCTACGGATCAAGCCGCTTCGTGGAGCTGCTCAAGGAAAACGGCGGCGATGCCCTGTCCGTGGATTTCTACGATTCTGGCCAGTTACTCAAGGCCGATGAGCAGTTGCCCGCCCTGCGCTCGCGCAGCATCGACTTCATGTTCCACACCTTTTCCTACATTACTCGTTCGGTACCTATTCTGGGCGTCACCGGCCTACCTGGGGTGGTCGGTGAGCTGTATCGACATCCCGAGCGCCTCAAGTTAGGCAGCCCCTTGATGAACCTGATCAATGAGGAGCTGGCTAAGGAGAACCTATACCTGCTCACCTCGGGTGGCGGCATCCTCGAGCCGGAGTATATCTGGAGCACGGCAGCCAGCCCGATCCGTCGCCTTGAGGAAGTGCGTGGCAAGAAAATCCGCATCGTAAGCTTCGAGGCCACCAAGGCTCTGGAGCCCTACGACATCGGCGCCACTCGCATCCCCTCCTCGGAAACCTATATGGCGCTGCAACGTGGCACCGTCGACGCAGGGGTATTCAACATCTCGACGATTATCGGCCGCAGCCTCCAAGAACAGCTGAAGTACTGCTACAAGCTGCCGATGACCGGCTTCTCTGTCGCTCCCTTCATGCTTCGTGATACCTGGGACAACCTGGATGACGATGCCCGGGCCGTGCTTGATAAGGCCGTCAGCTGGTACGACGAGCACTTCATCACACACTGCAACGACGACATCTACGCCAATGAATACTGGCCTCAAGTTCAGGAGGCCGGCGTCGAAGTCATTATCCCAAGCGACGAGGAGATCGAGACATTCAATGCCAGCGTCCAAGGCGTCTGGGATCACTGGAAGGCCGAAGTCGGCGAAGAGGTTGGCGAGCGAGCCATTGCCCTGGCACTTGGCAAGGCCTGAGGAGGTTCGCATGACCAAGACGGCCATGAGTGGCTGGGACGGCCTGCTGGCCGTCCTCCACTGGACCACAAAGGCGGTATTGGTATTCATGATGGTATCGATCTGCTACGACGCCATCATGCGCTATGCCTTTGCCGCCCCAACCAGTTGGAGCCTGGAGATCAACTCCTTCCTGCTGGTTTACCTGGCGGTGATCAGTGCCGCCGAGGCCCAGCGCCACGACGCTCACATCCGCATCACCTATTTCAAAGACAAGCTGCCACCGCGCCTGCGCATCAGCATCGACCTGCTCACCGGACTGCTGGGCGCCGCATTCTGCGCCATCCTGGTGTGGCGTGGTGGCATCATGACGCTGCAAGCCCTGGAATATGGGGAGCGCGTTTCAAGCTCGCTGGGGACGCCCATGGTCTACCCCTACGCGCTGCTGCCGATTGGCTTCGCCGCACTGGGGCTGCAATTCCTGATCGACGCGCTCACCGCCATTCCACGCCTGAGCGAGACCACCGATGAGGAGGCGCCCTACCATGGCTAGTACCCTGAGTCACAAGCTGATCGCCGATCACCTGGTCGGCGGCGACATGACGCCCGGCCAAGAAATCGCCCTGCGCATGGACCAAGCCTTGCTGCAGGACGTACTGGGTACTCTGGTAATGCTCGAGCTGGATGCCATGGGCCTGGAGCGGGTACATACCAGCCCCAGCGTGCAGTACATCGACCACACCCTTGTCCAGCAGGATAATATCAACGCCGATGCCCATCTTTTCCTGAAGAGCGCCTGCGAACGGCTAGGGGTCTGGTATAGCGGCCCCGGCAACGGTATCAGCCACCCCGTCCACATGGAGCGTTTCGGCGTGCCGGGCCAAAGCCTGGTGGGCTGCGATAGCCACACTACCGCGGCCGGCGCCTTGGGAATGCTGGCCATTGGTGCTGGCGGCATCGAGGTTGCCATGGCGATGGCCGGCGAACCCCTCTATTTACCGATGCCCGAGATCATCGGAGTATATTTGGAAGGCGAGCTGCCAGACTGGGTCAGTGCCAAGGACATCATCCTTGAGCTGTTTCGTCGCCATGGCGTTGCCGGGGCAAAAAACTGCATTCTCGAGTACCACGGCCCCGGGCTCGCCAACCTGAATGCCATGGACCGCCATGTGCTGGCCAACATGGGCACCGAAATGGGCGCCACCGCCAGCGTCTTCCCCAGCGATGAGGTCATTCGCAACTTCCTTATCGCCCGAGACCGTGAGAGCGAATGGCAGCCGCTTCACGCAGACCCAGGCTGCCACTACGATCGCAGCGAGCGTCTAGACCTCTCCACGCTGGTTCCATTGATCGCGCTACCCTCAAGCCCCGACAACGTCGTCCCGGTCGCAGAGGCCGCAGGCGAGCCGATGTATCAGGCTTACATCGGCTCCTCGGGCAACCCTGGCTTTTGTGACTTTGCGGTGGTCGCCGAGATCGTGAAGGGCCACAGCATCGCCGATGCGGTGTCCCTGGATATAAACCCCTCGACGCGCCAAGTGCTCGCCGCCCTCATCGCCGAGGGCCACCTCGGTCACTTGGTGTCAGCTGGCGCGCGACTTCACCAGCCCGGCTGCAACGGCTGCATCGGCATGGGACAAGCACCAGCAGCCGGGCGTAACAGCCTGCGCACCGTGCCACGCAACTTCCCCGGCCGTTCCGGAACCCGCGAGGACAGTGTCTTCCTGTGCAGCCCCGAAACCGCCGCCGCCTCAGCGCTCAAAGGAGTGATTACCGACCCAAGAACCCTGGACATGCCATATATCCGGCCCCGGGAACCTGCTCGTATGGCCGTCAACGACCTATGGTTCGTGCCCCCGATGCCGCCAGAGCGTGCCAGGCAGACCAAGCTGCTGGCGACCGATAACACCCCACCGCTGCCACCGCTGGACCCGCTGCCGACTCGCATTGAGGCCCCTATTCTGCTCAAAACAGGCGACAACGTTTCCACCGACGACATCATGCCTGCCGGAGCCCAGGTGCTGCCGCTCTGGAGCAATGTCTTCGCCTCAGCGGACTATGCCTTCGCGGCCCTTGACCCTGACTACGTGAGGCGAGCCCGGGAACACGGCGAGACAGGCCACGTCATCGTGGGTGGTAACAACTATGGCCAAGGCTCGAGTCGCGAAAACGCCGCACTCGTGCCGAGGCTGCTTGGCCTGCAGGTAGTCATCGCCAAGAGCTTCGCGCGAATCCACTGGCAGAATCTTCCAAGCTTCGGCGTGCTGCCGCTGACTTTTGCCGATCCCGGGGATCATGATCGAGTTCTCAAGGCCCAGACGATAACGATCGACGACCTGCCTAATCAACTCAGCGGCGATGGAAAGATCATGGCTCATCTCGACGGCGAGCCACTGCCCCTGTACCACGAACTAAGCCCACGCCAGATCGACATCCTATCCGCAGGCGGAGTAATCAACTGGCTCCGACATCGCCCCGCCAAGACGAAACAGGTGACCTTTTAATGCATTCCTTCTCACCGCCACCCCGGGTGGAAATTGTTGAAGTCGCACCGCGCGATGGCTTTCAGTCAATCCACGACCCATTGCCCACTGCTGACAAGCAGCGCTGCATCGCGGCGCTGCTGGATGCCGGCATTACCCGTCTCGAGATCGGTTCCTTTGTAAGCCCCAAGGCCATTCCCCAGATGGCCGATACCGGCGAGCTGTTCGCGGACTTCGCCAATCGTCCGGGGTTGCGGCTCTCGGCCCTAGTTCCCAATCTCAAGGGCGTCGAACTTGCGCTGGATCACGGCATCCGAGAGCTGGTCTATGTGGTCTCGGTGTCCGAATCGCACAACCAGGGGAACGTGCGCCGCAGCGTCGACGAATCCCTAGAAGACTTGGGACGCGTGATCGCACGCCTGCGCCAAACCCAGGGCACTCGGCTGCGCCTTGACCTCGGCACCAGCTTCGACTGCCCCTTCGAAGGCACCATCGACTGGCGACAAGTCGATGCCGTGCTTGCCAAGGCATGTCGGCTCGCCGACGACCTCCCCTTGGAAGTGGCGCTCTGCGATACCACCGGCCGCGCTACTCCCTACCAGGTAGCCAATCATTTCAGCCGACTACGCGAGCGACACGATACCGAAGGGCTGGACTGGGCGTTCCATGGCCATGATACCTATGGCATGGGCGTCGCTAACGCCCTCTTCGCTATCCATCACGGCGCCACGGCCGTGGACAGCGCCTGTGCAGGACTCGGGGGGTGCCCCTTCGCCCCCGGAGCCACAGGCAACACCGCCACCGAGGACCTGCTCTATGCCCTGCAAGGCGGCCAGGTCGAGACGGGAATTGACCTGCCAAAGCTGCTCAACGCTGCAGACCTGATTGCTGCCCTTCCAGGCGGCCAGACCGCCAGCCACCTTCGCAAGGTGCCACGTGAGCGCGTGAGCTAGCGGATGACAGTCATCGTCCTGTTGGCCACTACCCTGGTGCTGGCCTTTTCGTCACTGGTGGCACTGTTTCCTGCTGCCATCGCACCGGCGTTAGCCACTTCACTGGGCGTATCCTCTGCGACGGTAGGCTTCCAGATCAGCCTGGTCTTCGCCGGGGCCATGCTCACCTCACTGGTGGGTGGCCCGCTGACCCGGCGTCTGGGCCCCTGTCGGACCAGCCAGCTTTCCCTGGCCCTTCTGGGCGGTGCCGCCGCCATGCTCTCGATACCCAGCTTGCCAACCTTCGCCCTGGCCTCGCTGACTGCCGGGCTCGGTTACGGCATGACAAACCCCTCCGCTTCACTGCTGCTAGTCCGCTTCACACCCGTCGAACGGCGCGGGCTGATTTTCTCATTAAAGCAGTCCGGCGTGCCCTTGGGCGGCGTTATCGCCGGCGCCAGCGCCCCCGCGTTAGCACTTTCGGTAGGCTGGCAAGCTGGCCTCTTGCTGCTGACCGCCATCGCCTTGCTCGGCATCCTCGTCTTGCAATGGCCCCGCGCGCACTGGGATAACCAACGCGATCCCAGCACGCCCTGGCTGGCTTCGCCCTTCTCGGGACTCTCGGTGGTATGGCATCAGCGCTCGCTACGCTACGTCGCCTTGCTT
>Ga0209300_1000150_pt1 | contig 43490 bp, 56 predicted proteins | sample Shrwel_input2_RT_FD_187535 | JGI IMG/M metagenome (GOLD analysis project Ga0209300, IMG submission 187535) | Subsurface microbial communities from deep shales in Ohio, USA - Utica-3 well 1 S input2 RT (SPAdes) (version 2) ... | reverse complement strand
ACCCCGAAGCGGTTCCGGATAACGAAGAAGCCATCCCGTACAACCTCGGTGTGTTCCGTGACTTCTGTCAGCGTCGCGGTGCGGCCGGTATCGTAACGACTCACTTTACGTCCAACGTACGTCAATACATTAGGGAGCGAGGCACTAGAGATGACTTCGAGCGAACCACTATTAACGACCCGAGTTATCTCGAGTGTGGTGAGAAGACCCTGGAGTTGGTGGATAACCAGCTGGTGATCGTCCTTCAGCGTAAGGAAAAGACCACCTGGCTGAACTACAGTTACCACCAGAAGGCTACCAGGGTAACCGCATTTGGCAAAATCAAATTCGAAGAGATGAAAAACCTGCCATTCTATTACCCTGCCGATTAACCATCATAAGGACTCCCTTTACGGGGAGTCCACCTATACAAGGGGATAACCACATGGCCAGAACCAATAAATCGATGTCGGATTTAATGATAGGGCATCAGAAGGAGCTGAAGAGAGGACTGAAAACGTCTCTCGAGGATCCCAACTACGACCCGCCTAACCCAGAAGGTGCGCGGGCCCTAATCGAAGCTTTTGACATGTTCGAGAAGACCGATCCCGTCGAGGTAAGAGGACGCATCATTCTGTATACAAAAGAAGATGTGGGGGATTTCTGTTTCGCCTTCTCAGCCCTAGCGGCACTACCCGATCCCTCAGTGGAGTTTGATTACTATCACTGGGCTGAAAAAGCCACTTATTTGACCGTGACGTTGACGCATGGTCACCCACACGAATTCGCAAAGACTGCTCCGGTGAGTCAGGGTGAGGAACCGTTAGTATTCGCCTGGATGACCGACGTGTTTGGTGCGGAACGTGTACTGCGTGAATACAGCTTTGCCGCTTATCTTGACGTGATTCTTTGTCGGGCTGGAGAGGGGGAGAAACGTTTTCTGCTACATTCGATTGACGAGGAGGACGGAGGAGAAGCCCGCACGTACCATTACCGGAAAGGCAGTGAAGGATTATCCCTTTACGTGAACACAGCAGTTCGACACCTCATGCCCTAGGAGTATAACGATGCCAAAGATTACAGACCTTTCAACGTATCGCAAACAGAAAGATTATCGCGAGTTTTACGTCAATGACGTTAACGACGCACTGGTCTTCTTGACCGAGTTAATCGATCACACCAATAAAACAGCACCCATCCCCCGTATGGCAGTAACAGCATTCAGTGAGGGGCTAAAAGAGTACCTTAAGACCTGTCTCGATTTCAGCAAGGATGATCCCTCGGTATTGAACTATGCCCGGGTTGTAGGGAGTGTCCAAGATACCGGGTATAAGAGCGGTGAGTTCGTCCTTCGGTACCATAATGGGGTTACGCTCGGGGCATACCAACCGCTCACTATGACCCCACACCACATGGGGATGATGACGTCCAGAGTCCTTGATATGCCTCAATTCCCAAGGCGTTATACGGAATCGGTAAGAAAAGCACTGAACGATGCCTTGGTCACGGCAACTGAAAGTGACCCTGATATGCCGTGTACACAGGGACTGCTTTGGCTTCTTACGGTAACTGCCTTGGAAGAAAAAGGGTTTTGCTGCAGCAGTTATGAACATATCGGTAATAACATCGATATCAGCATGACCAACGGGAAGGAACTCTGTAGGTTGACCTTCGACTTACAGCAGTTAACCAATACCCACCAAGCTATTTTGACGAACAGGAATACATGAGATGCCGAAAATGCCGAAAAAACCATCGCTGAGAGAACTTATTCCCGATATCAAATATCTTCTCACTCAGACAAATTTATCAATACGAACAGTGTGTCTTCGATTAGATATCTATTCGGATACCTACTCCGATACGGTATTTATTAAAGAAGTAGGGATGACGATGGCCGAATACCGCCTCCAGTATCGTCCTGAAACGTTACCTCCCTACCATGTTATTTATACCCAACCAGTAACCCTCCCACTTCCCCACGGTCAGGATTGGGTTCGCGTTTATGAATTGGTCGACACCCAACAACCGTTAGATATAATTACATCTTTCGATTCACCAAAACTGGTTATCACCGTAGACGGTGAAACACATAAAATCACACCACCCACTAGTTCGCTTAAAAGCAAACACTTCGAGGTAGGAAGTTTAAAACTCGAATTTGATTTTTCTTACCGGGAGGAAAACGCGGTCTTCTTTTATCGCCTAAAGTCAACCACGCATGATCTGAAAGAGCTTAATGCGCGACTGCAAGTCGATATTACCTACAACGAAAATCTCCATCAACTTAATCCACTCTCGGAACAAGAGCAATACGACAACGCCGATCACTTCTACCATCAGCTGAGTAAAGAGGTTAACTTTACATTGACCACGCGAATGATCAATGTATTAAAAATACACGGTATCTATAATGAAGAGGCACTCTTAAACGTTACGGCTAAAGAACTGTTAAAACTGCCCAATCTTGGGAAACTCGGGGTTAGCTATGTTCTTGCTTTTCAGGAGTGTCTGAAAATGGCCCGTGAGTCCCCACCAAAAAACCCCGAAACACTGCTACATAAACGAATGGAGCGTGCCAATAAACTTTTATCTGATAAACGAGGGTACTATAATCTCGCTGGTCAGCAGATTATTCAACAAACCCTTTTAACGTACGATCGTCTAAAACGCAAAAGTTGAATCGTTTCCTCAAAAGGTCCGTTTACATAAAGGGACAACCGCATGAACGACTCTACCTATCACTATCAGCAGTTCAGTAAAATGCGGGCAATCTTTTCAGGCAAAAAGACGGCCTGTTTTTTTGGCATGGAATGGGAGAAGAACAAAGCACCGCTGATTAGTCGTGGTAATTCCTTCCAGATGTTTTTGGAAAATGAAAACCTAGTCGCGCTGCCCGCTAATGTACGTGACGCTGACGGTAACATGGTGCGCGTATCGGAAATACCGCCGCTTGGGGCATTCAATCGAGGAGATATAACCAACCCGAATTTTCGCGTCAAAGAGATGTGGGGGTGGTCACACGACCAACGTGAGCTCACGATGGTGATGTATGGACTTACCCCGGAGTCCAGGGTCAACCACTTCGTTTATCGGTTCTATGAGAAAGAGCAGAAAAACTGGGGTGTGGATAACGTCCATGAATTCGAAGAAGTAGCGCTGGACCATGGCTACTATAACAACCGGGATATGCGGTTCATCCGCCGTTGCCTCAAGGAGAAGCGCTACGTCGAAACCCCAAAAGGGATGATGAGCGTTCATGACTTTCTTACATCTGACGATCCCGATGTAAAAGAGATGCACGAAGAATGGCTGGCCCAACATAATGCCAATGCCCTGAACATAGTCAAAAGACTCTACCCAAATATTCACCACTCACTTATCCAGGAATAACCACATGTCTAATGTCGTACCGATGATCCCGAAAGCGATCCAAAACGCACTGAACGAATACCAGCTTGCCACACTTGAGGCGTATATCGACTCCGATCCGGGTGGTCTGGAGAACCTCCGCAACCTGGCGCGCACTATACCGGAAAACGAAATCGAGGAGGCGGTTGTTAATGGTATCATTGTTCCCTTCAATATACAACGTTATCGACAAGACACCGACAAAAGCCTCAGTGAAGGCAAGTGGGTCGTCATGGGCATCTTCGGTGATGAAACGGTTCAGGGTTATGCCTACACTGTCGGGTTGACCAACCGGTGTCATGTAGAACTTTTCTGTTCGGGGATCTCCCATAACCACATGGGTGTTATCCTCAACACCTTGGGGGAGCGTCTGATTGACTTCCCGGAACTGGCACTTGATGATCCTTATTTCACCGAAGGATTGTTTTCCCTTGCTGACGGTACGCCAGGCAGGACTCGTCTTCAGCGGGTACCTCTCCAGTCCGCGGCGAACAACTACGCCTATGCCGTCAACACTCACATTGACGTAAAGGAAGAACATGGAATGATCGTGGTGATCTTTCCTGATGAAAATAACATCCTACCGGGAGAGGAGGGCTATAATCAGGACTTTGTGCAGATCACCCCGGAGGATCTCGCCGATCCCACACCACACCACATCCTGTAACCCACCACACCCAAATCAAAAGGAAACATTACAATGCATTCAACCGTACTGCAATTTCCCACCCGCAATATCCAAGACTCGCTGGCGCTGAAGTTCGCCAATGGCACTACCTTCAGCACCCAGCTCGGGGAGGTCACTATGATCAATTCCCCGACTCATGGGTTCTCGGCAGGAATGGTGTACAGCACCTTGGTGCATTTCTGCTTGCTCAACAAGCCGGTCGTACGTTTCCCGGAAAGGAAGCCACTGATCCTGCTCTTCGATCAGGACACCAAGCCGGCCGATTCTCTGCTGTGGATGTATCGTTACCTGAAAGAGAACATCGAAGGAGTTGCGATCACCCACGATACCGTTGACCACATGGAGGTCATGCCGTACGTTGATGGACATCTGACCACCAGTGGTTTCACCTATGAGATCGCCAGCGTCGGCTCCGATGAGTGTGACATGGCCAATGTCCTGGAGTATATCGAAGATACCTATCCCGCGGATGAGTTCGACCTCCAAGCCCTGTTGATTAACCCAGGCAAGACGTTTCTCTCGCCCAAGGAAGGGGTGCCGGAGAAAGAGGATCCGATCCCCTACAACCTGCAGTCCTTCCGTCACTTCTGCCAATATCGCGGTACTGCCGGAATCATCACCCTGGGCTTTATGCGCAACGTGATGGAGCTGCAGGGGGAAATGGACACTAAGGATAACATCCCCCGCATCACGCTGAACAACGCGGATTACCTGGAACATGGTGAGGAGGTGCTCAAGCTGGCGGATAACCAACTGGTGGTGGACATGCATGCCGTGGGTACCTCCACCTGGCTGAACTATGGCTATCACAGTAAAGGTGAGAGTGTCATCAAGTTTGGCGAGATCGATTTCGAGGATCTGGGCAGTTTGCCGTTTACCTACGTCGCTGGTTAACCACCGTACCGGGCTCTCCAACTGGAGAGTCCTATTATAAAGAGGCCACCGCCATGGCAATGTACACCGCACTCTTTGGTGAGGTTACGCTGAAAGAATCATTTACCCACCTCATCGAGAAAACCGAGGATGGTCGATGGGAGTTCCAGTGGGACAAGCTGCGTACTGACCAAACGGTAAATGCGGACCCGCGCGTAGTTGAGTTCTTGGAGGATCAACGACACACGTCACTGGATGCGGTCAGCTCGACCTATTTCGAAGAGTACGACTTCGATGAGTATATAGACCTTCCGCAGAATACCAACGGTGATTGTAAACCCCCTGTCGTTTATGATGCATCGCGCCGGACGGTCTTTCTGTGCACCGACATCGTCAATTACACTGGAACCATCAACAAGCTTCTTCAGGTACTCCCGTTAATCGCCACTACTTGGGAGCTCTACGAACTATACGAGGAAAATAAATGGGACCTACAACCCGACAAACATTCCTCGCGACGGTCTAACGATGGGACGCTGATCAACAAAACCATGCGTGGTGATCGACTTCACGACTGGCAGCCCTTTTAGTCCAGTCCGTTTCACACCTATATCACTACTTTGGACAGAAAAACCCCAACTGACTGAGGAAATAACCATGTCGCTTCCCTACACCACAAAAGACCGTTTCTACCCCACACCCAACGGACAGATGGGGCGGATATGTCGTGAGATATATATTCCCGACGTTGATCATCCCGTGGTGTCCATTGGATCATTGGATACCCTTCCCGATGACAACATGAAACAACTCGTTGACATTCGGGTGTTTACGTTCCAAGGTTGTCAAATCGAACCCACGTTCTACAAGAATCGACTGTTCGAAAAAACCACCCTGAACATCGCCGAGAAGAAGCTGTTCTCCAACATCAGCATCGAAGCACTCATCTGCGACGGGCGGCAATTCCGGGTCATGCTGGAGACCCGTGGCATATCACGCTTCTTGGATGTGGATTACTATCCTTCCCTCTCCAAGCATCGCTTTGTGCGTCGCGACCTTCTCGGGGCGATTAAACTCATTATACTGTTCCAAGATAACCGAAAGATGTCGGGGACTGACTGGTTCTTTGACCACAGCGAACCACTGGATAAGTCGAATTTCAAAATCATTGAGAACGGTGTTGTCTGCGATGCCGTGGAGCTGGTCGATGGTTACGAAGTGCATTACTTCAGCGGTAAGGGCCAGATACCTTTGTATTTGAAGAAAACCGAAAACGTCATGGCTGTTTAACGGAGTTCCAACATGCCCAGCAAGTCAGAAGCCCAGGCACGTTTAATGCGTGCCGCGGCCCATGATAAAAAGATCGCCGATGACAATGGCATCGATCAAGAGATGGCGAAGGAATGGGTGCGTAAGGACCAAGAAAAGAAAAAGCAAGAAGACAAGCCCAAGTACACCGAATGGTAGGAGAAGTAACATGTCGTGGAAAACCAACATCGCCCACATCACCGCTACTGCCCTTGGCCGTAAAAACCACAACCTGGACATCGAGTGGCGTCAGATCGTACTCAACGGGGAGGTGGTCATGGTCCCCAACAAGCCCCTGCTGGATACCGTAACGTTCGGTTGGTTGAAGGACCGCCTGTTACCGCTCATGCACGGGGGTGTGGTCAAGATCGAAAACCGGTACTACCGGGTTGGTCTGCCCCGAGCTCGGGACATCGAAACCATCCGAGAAGCAATCAATCCCAACGTGCATTTCTGGGTAAAATCCGCTACGCCGCGGACCTGTCGTCTCGGCCCCCAGAAGGGCAAGTATGTCCAGTTGGCAGAAGACGACATCGCCGACGTGGGATTCCTGCCGGTACTCTACGAGATCATCACCCCGAAACAGAAAGTCAAGGCCCTCTTTGGCGTCTGGAAACGGGCGCTGATCATGGTCGTCAAGAAGGTCACCCGCCGTGTCGGGTCTTTCCTGAAAAAGGTCTGGGACTACTGCAAGGGCTGGCGCAGTACCTATGTACGGGGCGAGCATCGCCGTGAGATCAGTAAGGGGGTCTTTACCAAAGTGAAGTCCTGCGTTGTGCGGGGTCATTTCTTTGGTGAAGTGGTTACCTGAATAGAGGACAATACCCATGATCGATGACACTCCATCGGGTGTGTTCACCACACTGTCCAACACGAGTCTGGTCATACACGTTAATCGTCATACCCAACTGGGCTTTATAACGGACGATAAAAAACAGTGGTTATTTACTTTCCCTGATTTTGTGGAGGTCAGTCAGTTTCCTAAGGGCGTTGATGTTCACCATATCTCGCTGGGTGGGATTGTGACGTTAATATTCGAAGGGCGTGATGCACCATTATCCAACCTATACGCCTTCACCGCCACTGAACCCCTTTGTGTTCAACGCCCCCTTCAAAAGGAGAACTTTGCCGAAGACTATCAGTACAGCGTGGCGACCTGGACCCTTCGCTGTTTCGATCATGCGGTCAAGGATGATAAAGAAGAACGCTGTCACCGCTACTATGAGGAGTCCACCGAACTGGTACATTCCTCAGGCTATACCCGCGAACAGGCCCACGCCATGGTGGACTACGTCTTCGACCGCCCCAGGGGCGAACTGTCCAATGAGGTCGGTGGGGCGGCGGTCACTCTCGCTGCCCTCTGTGAGGCCAATGGTGTCGATCTCATTCAGGCGACCATCGATGAACTCACTAACATCGAGTCAATGCCCGACAAGATCCGTGCCAAATGGCAGAAGAAACCTACGCATATCAAAGGCCCTAGCGCTAAGGAATCGTAATGTCTTACTCTCATCGTGTTGCCCACTATTTTCATTCCCTTGAAAAAGCCACCACGCGCGATTACAACGGGATGATGTCCGTCGATATCTACACCCGTTTCAATCGCTGGCGCTTTCTCACCAACAGCACTGGCTGGGCGGGGATTCAAGACCTGTTCCTTTTGGAATATGTCAAGGTGGAAGAAGATGGGCCGTCACTTGCTGGCACACCACTGGTACATACCTGGTCGTTCGAAGAAGAAGAAGGGATCAGCTACCGCTACCGGATCCTTGAAGATAAACTGATCCAGGTACTGAACGAGAACGAATACCGTCAGCTTATCGGGACGTTGATCGCACTGGACAGTTACTACCGCAATCCCGACCGGCCCATTACCCAAGTCACATGGAGTGTTCACACCGACGTCGAGGTCTACGAGCTTTACAGTCCCGACACCCAACCGCTTGCTACCCCGTATTTGGGAGACGGTTCTGTTACCGCCGTCGAGATCCTGGTATAACCCCATGAGGTAGTGAAATAAGAGTTCATCGTATGACCACGTATCTGATCTACAAACAGTATCAAGGAAACCTACTCGGCGCCTATCGGGTACCTATCCCTAACCGGGGTGAGAAATACGGCTATCGAACTCAGATGACATTGAAGTCATTCACCAAGGCCCAGAGCTACCTGCGTCAGAACGGGTATACCTGGGCCAGCCTTGTGGTATCTGAACCCGATACCGCCCTGCCGGTGGAGATTGTGAACTGTACTGATATTTGGGATTTCTATCGTAAGTCACACTGGGATTACCGCGCTAAAGTGTTCTGTGGATTAGGAGACTGGTGGTAACTCAACATTAAGGGAGTAATGAAAATGCGGCGTTTAATGGGCATACCGCTATTGGTTCAACATCTGACCGCACTACAGGGAAACGAGGAGCTTCCAGACAATCCTGGTTTCGACCTGTTTGGGTCGGTTGATTTCATCAATGTGTCAGACGCAACAAAGCAACAAATTCTGGACGTTCAACGGGTCATGCAGGATAACCTGATGGGGGAGAACTTCCAGATCATGGGATCGGAGCTCGATCAACTGCGGGGACATGGTTACATCGTGGAAGTGTGCAACAACCGTGACCTGGGTCGAGCAACGGTGGTTGTCTATACCACAAAAGGGGCCTTGGAGGCCTAGGAGTTGTCATGTGGGGATTGTTTCGACTTTACCTCCATCGATGGCATATCGCAAAAGAAAACCGTCGGTTTGTCCGGCGGTTGCGTATGCTGCAAAAGGAAAATCCAACCATCGATTACACTAACGAGCGGGAGATGATCGCCCTACTGGATCAGATTCATGATTGTGTACCACACACGGTTATTGAAGTTCTACCCATCACAGGTGCATTGCGGATTATTGGTGAAACGTTCCAACGTGACGTCTTCACCTTCCATCTCACCCGCCGCGTGAGCAGCTACATCAACGGACATGCCGATAACGCTACCCACCACCTGGTACAAGACTTGTTAAAACAACCCAACCCACGGATTGCGGTTTACGCACAACTACAACTCGATGGAGATATCCAACCCCATCAGCGCACGTTCTACCTTGCTGGGGAGCGGGGAACGGCGTTTCATGTGTGGCTAAACAGTGGTCCGTGATCGTACCACAGTGGAAAATACCCACTGAGTCTATTATCTGAAACTCAAAAGGAAGGAGACCCTTTTACCATGCGTTACACTGACAAACAGCTGATTGCCGCCATTGCCGACAACCTGAGTGCCTATCAGGAGGTGTTGGTCGAACACGCCAACTCCGGCAACACCTACGATCAAGAGATCGAGCCGACACTGCGGCTGACCCTTGATCAACTCAAGAAGCTGACCGGGCGGTCACGCTGTCGTCAGGCGTTCATCGACGCCATCATCGACGGTCTGTTCGATGCCGGACTGGAAGCGCATTACATCGATGGCGAAGGGATCTCCATTACCAAACGTGCTGAACGTTTGGAGGTTGAGTTTGATTCGCTGAACGATCTGTTGCAAACCGTTAAGAAAGTGGAACACAAGAAGGCGGCATGAGCATAACCCCTCCCCGCCTAGGGGAGGGAGATATACCCGATTTGACACCCGCAGGAGTTTTACCATGGCCCGTAGCAAGACCAAAAAGACCGCCAAGCGTAGTACCGCCCGTTCGAGCAATGCCGTCAAAAAGCTGCAACGTTACCTGAAACAGTTCTACTATTACCGCTGGCACTCCGACCAGGATGATACTCCGCTGGTCACGCACCGTGGCTATCGGGGACTGATCAAACCCGCGACCATGGATGAGATCGAATTCCAGGTCCACTACACGCCCTTCATCTGGCAGTGCGTGTCAATCACCTACTGTCGGGATCAGTGGGGCAAGGAGTATCGGCTGTTTGGGTTTGGCAATACCTCCGAACCGATTCGTGTGGGTAAGCAATCGCTGCGCCCGCTACTAACGGCAGCTATCAAGCACGCTGAAGACAATGCCAACAGCAAGCACATCTATGCCCGTGGTGTGGTAATGGCACCATGGTCAAAAGAGTTCCCCGACCTGATCTCCGTGGTACGGGCCCGCAAGAAAGAACTCTTCCTGACAGAAGACGACGTCGTGGGAATCTCCGACTACCTGAGCGAACAGGCGGTCGTGTTTGAATACGATAAAGAGGAAGCCGATGACATTGATCGGCAAATCGCTAACCTCATTTAACCGGAGTTTATGGTCATGTCCACCCCGAAGAAACGTGTTCGTGATATCCGCAAGCAACTGGTCGATGCGAACTACGCCTACTATGTTCGTGATGAGCCAATCATGACAGACCCGGAATACGACGCGCTCTTTCGGGAACTGGAATACCTGGAGACAGAACACCCTGACCTACTGACACCGGATTCCCCTACCCACCGGGTGGGGGCACCACCGGCACCGGGGTTTACCCAAATCTCTCATCGAACGCCCATGTTGTCACTGGCTAACGTGTTCGACGAAGAGAACCTGGAAGGGTTTATTCAACGTGTCGCCAAGGAGCTGAAGGAAGACCCTGAAACCCTGGCCTTCACCTGCGAACCCAAGTTTGATGGGATTGCCATCTCTTTGGTATACCGTGATGGCTACCTACATACCGCCGCGACTCGCGGCGATGGGACCATCGGCGAAGATGTCACCCACAATGCTCGCACCATTCGCACCATCCCCTTGAAGTTGATCGGTCCCGCTCCGGCGGAATTGGAGATCCGTGGGGAAGTGGTCATGACCCATGCCGATTTCGTGCGCTTTAACGAAGCAGCGGCAGAGAAAGGAGACCGGTTATTTGCCAACCCACGCAATGCCGCAGCCGGATCCATGCGGTTGTTGGATTCACGGATTACGGCGGCACGACGCCTGACCTTCATTCCCTACCAGGTGGTTGAATCCCTCGATACCCAGCATCCGTCCCATAGTCGCAACATGGAGCATCTGCAGGTCATGGGCTTCAGTCCTCATGGACGACCTAAAGTCGTCAAGGGGATTACTGAGGCCATGGCGTACTGCCATAAACTTCAAGAGGATCGAGAATCCCTACCGTTTGATATTGACGGCATGGTCGTCAAGATTGATCGTCTCGACCAGCAACAACAGTTGGGGTTTCTCAGTCGTACACCGCGGTGGGCAACGGCCTACAAGTATCCTGCCCAAGAAGGGTCCACGGTGTTAAACGGTGTGGACTTTCAAGTCGGACGGACTGGGGCAATCACCCCAGTTGCCCGTCTAGAACCCATCGAACTGGGCGGTGTTGTGGTCAGCAATGCCACGTTGCATAATGTCGATGTGATCGCAACGCTTGGGGTCAAGGTCGGGGACCGTGTCATCGTGCGTCGCGCTGGAGACGTCATTCCCCAGATTGTCCGAGTACAAGACGCCAATGGCACCACACCCATTGTCTTCCCTACCACCTGCCCGGTCTGTCACGCACCCACCGTACGAGTTGACAAGCAAGCGGTGATCCGTTGTACCGGTGGGTTTCAGTGCCAGGCCCAACGCCGAGAACGCCTCAAGCATTTCGTGAGTCGTAAGGGTTATGACATTGACGGCTTTGGAGACAAGCTGATTGACCAGTTGGTGGAGCGAGATCTACTCCATGGTCCACAAGACCTGTTTCGCTTGACGCAGGAACAACTCAGTCAAGTCGACCGTATGGGGGAGCGGTCCGCCAAGAAACTCCTGGAGGCTGTAGAGGAGGCCAAACAACGTATTACCCTACCTCGGTTCCTATTTGCCTTGGGTATCCCGGAGGCGAGTGAAGGGACCGCCAAACGACTGACTCGGCGCTTCGGCTCACTGGAGCGTATTCGCCATGCCAGTTATGATGACTTACTGGAGGTTGAGGACATCGGCCCCATCGTGGCCACCAATCTACGATCGTGGTTTGACGATCCAGTTAACCAAGACACCCTAGCGCAGTTGGGTGAGTTTGGGGCTCTACCCGAGGATGTCGTCGAGATCGGCCCACAGCCGCTCTCAGGGGAGACCTGGGTATTGACCGGGTCATTAACCGACTTAACCCGTGACGCCGCTAAGGCACGCTTAGAGGCGCTTGGAGCGACTGTCTCAGGCAACGTCTCCAAGAAAACCTCCTATGTCGTCGTTGGGGAGAATGCCGGTAGCAAAAAAGCCAAGGCAGAAAAACTGGGGGTCCCGTGTTATGACGAGGCCATGTTGATTGATACGCTGACGCGCCATGAGGAAGCGTCCTAGATACGAGAGGAGTACCATGATGTATCGTTGGTTACGGATGATGATTGACCGCCACGAGGCACGGCAGGCAAAGAAACAACGCAAAGAGGCACTGGATCGGTACGGATGGGAAACAAAATGTCCGGGGTGTGAACGTCCCATGCATGCCGACGATACCGTGGTGCGCTTTCGGGACACCGATTACCACTGGCACTACCTGTGTCAATGTGGTACGGTAATCCACTACCTGTTGATGATGTTCCCTACGAAGGTCGGATATGGACGCTGGCGCTGTGGGTTAAACGCCCCAGGAACTCCCGGAGGGAACCTCAACGGTCAGTGGTACCCACTTCGATTGGAACAAGGCGAGCCCCTCTACCATTACGCGCCCACCGACCTCCACTACGTCTACAGTCCTCATGACAAGAAGATGATCACCCTGCTGACCGACCAAATACCGTGGTCCAATCGTGGCTTCAACATCATCTCCCTAGCTATCGGCACCACCGTTACTCACGACGGTGTTGATTGGTGGTTCGATGGCGTTAAGTTTGTTGTCCGGAACACTCACCTCGAGTAATACAAAAAGGAACGGTAATCATGAACATACATGCTGAAGAAATCGCCCAAGGGAGCCTCTATCCCAGCACCAGTTACAGCAAGGCACACTATAAGGTCGTGGGTGGACACCCAGGCCTTGGTGCTGGTGTCCTGGGTTGGCACATCGACCAATACGAGGCTGAACACAATGCCCGCGTGATCAATGAACATGGTGGTGCTGCCCGAGTCGATCCGGTAACACCGGAACGGACCGGCGCCGACCATAATGGTTGGCTGTTGGTGGATGACTGGCGTGAAAACGCGCTGGCTGACACGGTGGTCCGTAATGCAGAGGATGCCTGCTGGGCCATTCGGTCGAAGCCCGTCGAGGTCCTGTTTCTCGATTATTCCCTGGGCATCGGGGACACTGGTCTGGACGTCCTGGAATGGGCCCTCCTGACTGACCGTCTTCCCAAGCGGGTCTGTATCGTCTCATCCCACCCGGAGGGCGTACCGCGGATCGAAAAGTTCCTTACCCGCAATCGCTACGTCTTTGTACCTGACCCGACTGAGGTGGATGGAAAGACCCTGCCCAGTCACTGGCGTCTACTGACGCCCAACGAAGCACGCCCCAAACGCAAAGTGGTCGTGTATCTCAACCGCTGAGAGGAGTCATCGCTATGTCGATGTTTTATACCGGCGTCGGTAGCCGCAATACCCCTGAGGCTATCCAGCTGATCCAACAACAGCTGGCCATGCACCTGGAGGGGCGAGGTTATGTGTTGCGCTCCGGAGGCGCTAAAGGGTCCGATAACGCCTTCGAAAAGGGCGTGACCGTACCGGAGTACAAGGAGATCTTTGTTCCCTGGTCGGGCTTTAACGGCTATACCGGTGGACCTGGAGTGATCGACATGACCGGTCTGGAAAACCGCGGGGAAGCCGCCAGCATCGCCGAGACCATTCACCCTGCGTGGGATCGACTGTCCCGTGGGGCGAGGGCCCTCCATACCCGAAACGTGTATCAGGTGCTGGGGCTTGACCTGAAAACCCCCAGTCGCTTTCTGCTCTGCTGGGCGGAGTATCAGGGTAACAACCGCAACGTCGTCAAAGGAGGAACCAACACTGCCGTCCAACTGGCATTGCGTAATGGGGTACCGGTGCTGAACATGTATGGTGCTCCGAACTATGATGCCGTGATCGAGAAACTCGCGCCCTATCTCGATTAACCCCTGAGGGCGTCCATCTCCCTGTGTTAGGCAGGAGGTTGTATGACACTGCAAATCGGCAAGCTCATACGTAAGACCTATGAAACCGACAATGGTGAGTTCCATCTTTACGTCCTGTATTGTCCAGGGGGTAAGTTTGAAACCGCCACTTACCGGGGAACGGACGCCCCACCACCACGCAAGACCGTGGAGTACCAGCTAAGTGGGGAGTGGATCACCCACCCACGCTTTGGACGGCAGTTTGAGATCCACAGTTACCAGAAGACCGGCAAACCAGGCCATCGCGGTGAAAGCCGTCAGATGGTGACCAACATCAAACGACTCAAGGAAACACCTATGACCGAGCAAGCCGCTGAAACCAAGACGCGCACCGAAGACTACTATGATCGGGACAGTGAGGTTATCCTCAAGGAAGAGCGCGACAAGTTCATGGAGCAGGTGGTCGATGCCGTGGATCGGCGCATCGTCACTGCCGCCGATGAAGTCGAGGACTGTCCCAGTGACTGCATGGAGGAACTGGTTCGTGAACAAATCCGGGGAACTGCCGTGGATGTCCTCAATGTCATCGACAACGGGGGTTCAGGGAAAGGGTACTTCCTGATCGAAAAGACCGACGATCTGCGGATGATGCCTGCCAGCGAAAAATGCTACGAAGAATACAAGGCAGACGGACCAGTGACAATCGGTTTGGACCTCACTGAAAAGGGGTCGCTCGCCCAGGAGATGCTCGATCGCATCTATCCTGACGACGAGTAGTGGACCACAGGCCTCTCTTTTACGGAGAGGTCTTTTTTTTTTAGCATTCTAAAAAATCTGAGACCTATATAACTAAGGTGAATAAACGGAAAGAATTATAAAGTACTTATCCTTAGGAGGTGTGCCATGAGCATCCAAGAATTCCAAGAGTATCGCAAAGCCTATCAGCAGCGTGAAGCCCAGCGCCTCGCGGCAGAAGCCCTTGCCCGTCTCAGCCAACAACGTTAAAAGGGAGCAGGAACATGATGGAACATATCACCCCCGACATCGCCATTGCTGGTCTGATCGCTCTTATCGCCCTGTGGCGTAAGGGCGCCATGTGGGGTTTCCCGTACCCCATGGGTCGACCCAATGGCTTTAAGGTTATCCTTATCGCTATCGTGGCCGTGGTCGCCACCATCGAACTGAAAGAGGCGGGCTACGTGTTCACCTCTCTGGCAGTTGCGGCAAGCCTTGGTCCTCTCGCCCTGAGCGGTTGGGTCAAGATGTCCCGTTACGCATAACCCCATTAAAAAACGAAAGAACGTAAAAAGGAAATCAGCATGTTCGCACTTGATCTCGTCATTTTCGCCGCTACCCTCCTCATCGCTCTGAACCAAATCATCGTTGGCTGGAAGGTGCTTCCCAACCTGCCGACCTCGATCATCGTGGTCAACCTGGTACTGACGGTGGTTGTCGCATCAGCCCTTGGCTACATTGGATTCAACTTCGCTACCCTCGGCGTCTTGCTTGCTGGGTGTGTTCGGGTACTGATGCTGGTGTTGGCCAACAGCCGTAGCAACGCGTAACAGATACCGCCGCCTCTACGGAGGCGGTTATTTATTTTTTTATCTAGGGGGTTTAGCATGTTCCGTCTTCTAAGTTTTGCATCAGCCAGTACTGAGCGTTGTTTCGTCCAGTTTCTGCAGGTTGTGTTGGCCGGTTACGGGGAAGGCCAAGTTCCGGACCTGCACCTTCAACCTACCGACCGGCGTGAAGGGATGGACCAGCGGCGGCTGGCGATTCGCATTTCACCCGAACAGCTGGTGTTAGGTCGGCCCTACAGTACCGAACCCAGTGAGCTGCGTGTGATCCAGTCACTAGAACTCCCACAGCTGCTCGCTAAGCGCTCTTCGTTGGTGAGTCTGTGTGATGACCTTATGGAGCTACTGCGTTGTATCTACGAGGGTCATGGGAGCGTAGAGCGCCAAGGCCACTTACCGGCCTATGGTGATACCCCCGCCCAAATCACCAGCGGGGTCGTCTCCCATAACGAAATGAAAGAACAGCTACGTCTCCTGTTGGATGAGGTCCGTACCCGTGAAACGGACACACTGGAAATCGTACTGAAGGAAAACGGGATGGTGTCTTTCTACCATCGTCACCACGATCAAAAACATACCTACCGTCCCTGCCGGGGACGGTGGTATTTCCGTTATGCAGAGTAACTAAAATGAACCCGAAAAACGTGGGGCGTACTGTCCCCAATCATCACCGCTACGAGACCGTCAAGGAGTCACCCATGAAAAAGTTCTTTCTGATGCTGTTCGCTATGGTTGCCTTTGGTGGCATGGCGGATGCTCACGCCGACTGGTGGTACTACGAAACACCTTCGTTCTATACCGCTGAGTTCCCCAACGAGATGGGTTGTTACATGGAGGTGGGGCCACAGTACCTGGGCCAAAAACTTCTGGTCCGATGTCGTCCTAAGGAGATGGACTCGATAACCGAACGGGTCACCATCAAGGAGGATGGCGGGCAGATCTACGTTGAAACCATTCAACGGATCACCCATGCGGACTGCACCGGGGGTACCTGCGTCGACACCACCACAGGAGAATACCTCGGTAAACTGGACTACCCTGCCGATAGCGATGTTTGGAAAGGTCTGCACATGGACCAAATCCAACTGCTTCGAGGCTTCTACCTCAACCGCGATCCTGATACCGGGTATGCCCGTATCTACCGTAAAGGTACTGGACCGTTGGCAGATGCATTCCAGGTACCCCTGATCGAGAACGATGCCGATGCCTTCTACCGTCACACCGAGGGGATGGCACCTGTCAGTAACACCACGTCTCAAGAAACGACCAACGCCCAGAAAACCTACACGTTGTGGTGTAACCCACGTGGGGACTTCTGTGACTATACCGACGATGAGGGGATCGATTACCGGTTGCGGCGTGAAGAGCTTCCGGAGTATATCCCCATTGCCACCGATACCAGTGACTGTTACATGGAAGTCTGCCACAATGCCGACATGGAGGTGATTGGGCTAAATCCCAACTACCACCTGTTCCGGCAATAACCCAAGGAGCATCACCCATGACGAACAAACCGGAATGTCCTATCTGTAAATCTTCTTCCCGGGTTCACAAAGTGAACACCGCCAGAAAAGTCTGTGCCTCCGCCGGTGCTGTGGGTGGTGCGTGCCTGGGGTTTGCTGCTGGCTATGCAGGCGCTAAAGGAGCGTCTGAGCTCGCAGCACACTTCGGCTTCAAGAACACGGTCTTTACGTTTGCGGGGTGGAACATCCCCGCGATTGCCGCTGGGCTGACGGCCGCTGGCCTCGCCGGCATCCTGATGTCGACGATGACTGGGGCAGGTGCTGGCGCATTCTCAGGTGCCACAGCCGGACAACAGATCGACGATGCGCTGGAGTTGAGCGAGCATTACTGTCGTCGCTGCAGGGCCAAGTTCGAGTAACATCCAGTAGTTATCTTTAATCGGAAGAATGTAAAAGAACCCAAAGGGGCTATTAGATGAGCACTATGCTGAACCGTCGTCTTCAAGAGGACAACCGTATGTCAGAACTCAACGATGCACTCGAAGCTGTCCGAGACGTCATCCGACCCCACGAGCTGGACACCATCCATGACTCCAGCCTGATCCAGGCTGGGCTTATTACCCTGAACTTCACCCTGGGCCACACTGGTCTGCGGTGGCTGTTCACCCGACACACCTACTGCTTCATCGGCCTTGCACGTCAAATTGGTGCACTGGGCAGTGAGATCAAGAACCGGGGAACCGGCAACTCTACCTACAACCTGGATGCCTCGGTGGTGGGTACAATTTGCATGTGGCTGGTTCGGGAGCGGGCGAAGGAAGAAAACCGCGAACTCAAGTCCACGGTGGGGATGCGGCTGGTCAACGAATACCTCAAGGTGTTCCACGTCCCCAGTGATCTGCAAAGTCTGATCCGCGCGGAGTTCCGTCATCACTTCCAGATGTACATCAGTGATGATGGGAAATACCAGTGTGGTATGAACTACCTGAAGATCCGGGAGGTTAAAAGCAACCGCCGGGGCTCTGGGGGTGGTCGGGTCGTTCCGATCGCACCTCGGGGAGAATAACTAGGGGCCCTTCGGGGCCTCTTTTTTTTTTGCAAAATACAAAAGTTACCCATTACATGACAATGTTACTTTAGCGAGTTTCGTAATGGCTGACCAATTGAGTTATCGTCCTGGCGATCGGATTGCATTAGAAGACCCGAATTTAATCGAATATGCGGCGCTCGGTGTGGGGTTAACGGGTGGACAATGGGCCACTGACGGCAGTACTTTTTGGCTTCCTCACAGGGAAGGACCGTGGTGCCCACTCGGTGTTGGTGATCATGCCCTGGATCTGGTCACGCTCGGGGGTTTCCATGTCGGAACTACCTGGCTGAAAAGCGATCAAGTACAGGTAGTCGTGCATGTTCCTGGTGGGCATATTGCCGCAATGGTCCTGACAGGTCGACACCCCCAACAGACGTTTCGGGACACGGTTACCTTAACTGCAGCACAACTTTATTTACGCAAGAAAACCCTGGAGGAGCTGGCATGATTTTATTTTGTGATTGTGAATTCAATAGCCTGGGCGGTAAATTGATTTCACTGGCGTTGGTATCGGAAGATGGTCAGCGGGAATTCTACGAAGTCCTGGATGTCCAAGATACCATTGACCCCTGGGTCCAGAAGAACGTCATGCCGTATTTGGAAAAAGCCCCGGTCACCTATGCCGAGTTCCAATCCAAACTGCGTGCCTTCCTCAAGCAGTTCCCCAAGGTTCACGTGATGGCCGACTACCCCATTGACATTATGCATTTGTGTCAGTGTCTGGAAACCGGACCAGGGGATTGGATGGAGATCCAACCGATTACCTTTGAGATCCTGGAAGAGTTGTCGGGTAAGGCGTCCAAGGTACCCCATAACGCGTTACACGACAGTCGGGCGATCCGTGATAGCTGGCTGGCCCTGGAGGGAGCGGTTGACTAATGGCTATCTTACACCACCACGATGATAAGAAACAAAAACACCAAAGTCATGAAGTTCACTTTAGTCACAGTGACTGTGGTGTCGATTGTTATGGACACATTGATCTGACCGGCTACGGGGCCGATCGTTCGGAAGCCCACACTAACTTTATCAGTGGTGCTGAAGCATTAAAGGAGCAGCTTCAACTCGCCATCGACCAAGCTCATCGTGAACAGGAATCTCTTTAATGAAATCACATAAAAACATTCAATCTCCCCTAGCGCTGATTGAGCAGCGACCTGTTCGGCGGACCCGGGCGGAATCCACCCTGCGTCGTTTAATGGCCACCAGCTATCCCCACGCCCTGTTCAGTAACGTAGCCATGACACTGGTGAAAGCGGCTGGGGAGCAAGAGACCAAGTCTCTGTTCGACCTAGCGACCATGTTATGTAATGAAGAGAAGGACATGAGTTTTCTGGACTTCCCACGCTATATGGAACTCCAGCGGGTTGGTGACGTGATTCATCTGAAGGTCAAGCGCCTGGTAATTGATCCAGACATGGAACAGATCAAGGACATCCGCCAGAATCACGAGGCGCTGTGTGACATCAATGTTCAACTCGATCATGCCGAAATCGAACTACACGACATGAAAATTAAAGACCTAGCCGAGTACCTTATTCAGGAATTCTATCAGGTTTCGGTTCCCCATTTCAAACGGGAAAAAGCGATTGAACGGGCTAAGTGGGAATTACAGAAAAAGGACATTCAGCAAGGAGGTGGGTCCTTAGAAGAGGTTAAGTTTACCACGGAAAAACAAACCGTGCGTTACGCTGATGTAGTAAACTCCGTGGTGGCCAGCCTCACCAAACCGTTCTTCCATATCTCCCTTTCCACCAAGACCCTAACCTGTCATGACCAGGACTTACGTGTGGTTGCAGCATAAAAGAACCCCTCCCCAGTCGGGGAGGGGATATGTCACCAATCCAGGTATTGAGGACGCGTGGACATCACCTCACGCTGTTCTTGCTTGAGGTTGTAAGTAGCAGACACTTCATAGTCTTCACTAGAGACGGTCAACGTACCATCGCTTTCCTCAACCTCAAAGGGCGAACGAATACCCATAATAGCACTGACCTGTTGTTGGCTCCAGGCCAGTATATCGCCGGAACGTGTTGAGATATTGGGTTCATTCCCCGTATCCAGATGGCACTCCCATACCGTCGTCTGAGTATCAGCCCCCAGACGGTGGATACGACTAATGGCTTGCTCATGGATATAGGCGCGGAAAGGGGCATTCAACATGATCATGGTGTCAGCCATGGTCAGCGGCACTGCGGTTGACAGTGACTGGTAGGTTGCCACCAGCGGGTTGAGGTCTTCTTGCTGTTCAAACAGTTGGACCGTTTTATTCAACTCACTGTTGGTTTTCCCATAGACCACCACCGGGTTAAGGTCACTCTTTTCGAGGTGCGCCTTGGTGGCTTCCAGCGCTTCCACAAACGAGGTGAAGACCACCGTCTTCTTGGGCGTGGACCCACAGACACCAGCAAAGTCCACATGGGGAACCATATCCACGTGACACTCAATACGCTTACGCCCCAATACCCGACCCAGCGCTTCGCCTTGGATTTTCAAGTTAACGTACTTGATCACCGACTTGACATCCTTGAACCGTTCCCGGTGTTCCTTGGGTAGCATCGGGATAACGACCTCTTTCTCCCAGCGGTTGGTCCACTTGATCTCCTCAGCAACAAACCGCGCATCACCACCGGCTTTCTGGATAGCTTTGACATAGGTACGGTACTGTTTGAGTTCGTCCTTGTGACGCTTATTCGACGTTGTCTTCAAGAACACATCCAACATCTCGTCGTAGAACTTCTGGTCGTCCTTGCGTCGACTGTTGTAATACTTGGCGCGCTCATCGATGAAGGCTTTCATGTCCCGGCGAATAGCAGTAAGGGTGTAGTCCTTGCCATTCGGGATCACCACGGGGAGTTTCTTGATGATGGGCTTATCCAGACCTAACTGGTGTTTCTCCACTTTGAACGAGATCAGTCCGATGCGGTGTTTGAGGATATCCAACCCACGGTTACCATCCCGACCGTAGATCTTACGGAACCGTTCCTCAACATCCGGGGTGAAGTAGGGGTCGATTGCTCTCAACAGAGGCAGGGCTTCAGCGCCCAGGGCTTTGATGGGAGTACCCGATGCCCAGATAACATCATCTGCTGCTACTTCTTCAATCAACTGGAGATAGAGTTGGGTGCGTTGCGAGGACATCTCGTTGAGGTTATGAGACTCATCGAGAATCACCATCGTCTTACGTGATTTGAGTTTATCTACAATCGGTAGGAGTTTATTCAGTGACTCATAGTGGGCAATGACCACCCGCTCCCCGTTATACGGTTTGCCGTGCTGTTGAACCCAATAGGTCGGAGGTTTCTTGAAGAGCTTCTGGACTTCTGCCTCCCAAACCCGTTCGGTAGCATTCTTGGGTGAGATGACGATAATACGTTCAGCCCCCAGACACTCCGCCAATGCCAGATTGATGTAGGTCTTACCACTACCCGCAGCGGCAGCCAGTAGATACCCACGGAGCTGGTATTGTTGGGTCAGACGATCGTACGCCTCGAAAAACTCCTGCTGGTAGTCCTTCGGGGTATAGATCAGATTCGTCAATTTACGTAGATCCAGACGCGGGGTGGTCTCTAACTGTGTGTCCTGTAACCAGGTATTCTCCAGTAGCAGGTTCTTGATCTTGGTGAGTGTGCGCACATTGGTATGGCGACTCCGGTGGGTCGTCATCGTTTCCAACATGTACATGACATCAGTGGCGAAGAACAGGGGGAAGGCTAACGTGTTACGCGACAGTGTCGTGAACATGTTTTTATTGATACGCGACGTACGCCAGATTTTAGAGATGTCACGTGCCATGGTATCGGCAGGAATCCCTGTTACCACAATTTCTTTTTCCGTTTGTACAACCTTGATATTCCCGAGTATGCGCCTAACCTTGGAAAACATAACGATCCCTTAACGTGAGTGAATAATTAATGCTATACCATTTCGCATAAACCCCTCCCACTAAAGGGGAGGGGCGGTATGGCATTAACTGGCCACGGTTGGGCGAATGGTCAGTACACAGTTCTGCGCCCGGAACGTGGAATCACCCGTCTGGGTAAACCCGGCAGTCTCATGGTAGACACTCAGGTCCAAGGTCATTGCCGCCCCGGTACCTGTCACCATGGTTTTCAGGATAATGGGTACGTGTTGGGTATTGTCGTACTCACGCCACAGGCGTTGCAGGGTTGACGCTTGAGTGACGGTATCCACGTCGACGCGCGATTGAACTTCAATGCCGTCCAGTGCTTCAGCGGTGGCACCTTCGGTCACGAGTTCCAGATACCCTTCGACGAGATACTCCACCCCAGTCTCTAGAGTGACATCAGTGGTCAGGAAGATATCCGTTCCACTGATCGCGGTCTGATCACCAGAAAAGACTCGAGTACTCCCTGGATCAGAAACCGCGATTGTCTGATTGTGTGTAATGGCCGCTTGGACAGTATCGAACTTATCCTTAACGGCGTTGACGTATCCTTCTAATGATGCCCTTAATGCAGTAAGGTCCATCGGTTGCTCCTTGTTGCTGGTCGGGAAAACGGAAACATTGCATGTTAGTTACGCTATACCATTTCGACGTAAAAGAGCCCTCCCGGTAAGGGGAGGGCAATCAACCGTAACGAGCAAGCAAGAGCACAGGCCATTTCCGAAAGGACACGTCCAGCACTATATAATACGTACACAAACAAATACTTAACTACGGCATAGATGCCCTCCCCGAAGGGAGGGCGTTGTGTTGGTAGCCTGGGTGAGGATACGGTCACCTCTCGGTGATTGGTTTGCCCTCAGCCCGTAGTATCGGAACTTATCCTCCTACGGACCCCTTTGCGACTGGATCACCCCCTTGTAGTATGACCTGTAGGTCGACACTACCAACACTATATCATTACTACACAAACAAATACTTAAGTGGATGATAATACAGGTGAATGTAGCGTTCGCCTATTTGAGCGTAGTAAAGGAGCACGTTAGTAGACGTGATCTTAAATCCATCACCGTGGTTCCTTTTCTGGCTGACACTGGTGCAGTGGTATTCCATCCGTGGTGGGTGTGGAATCCAGGAAACTGTGTCCGTGGTGTCATCAACGCCAAAAGGGCCGTCGGTACTCAATCGCCGGATGATGCCTGCGCACCGCAACGTCGTGGCCGTTGTATGGACCTGCATTTAGGCTAAGAACCCACCACCATGTAGTGCTATTATCGCATAGATACTCCCCAGCGGGAGTCGCCCATGAGGGCTCGATGGCTAAACCACCCTCCTTCGCTCTCCGGTGTTGACACTGGGGGCCGAGGAGGGGGTTTATGCCGTAAAGTATTACGGATCTAATATAAATGGTATGACGAGATCAGTGAGACTCATTAAAAGAATTTTACTCACACACGCAGAGAGAACACCATGGAATTAGATCCAGCTAGCATAAGTGACATAGAACCTCAACACCTTTGTTTAGATTGCGATTTTTGGGAAGGGTTTGAGACCTTCATGGACCCGCCTCTAGAGATGACCCATTTCACACCCGAAATGGAAAACGATAATTGTGACCTCTATCTACTAAATCAACAATAACACCCTAACCGTGAGAGGCTCGTAGCATGCAGTCGATTACCGATACCATGATGACCCGTCGTGCACTGGAACTCTACCACCTTGATTTGGTAGATGTTGCACCCCACCCCATCGAGGACTATAGCCGCACACCAATGTGGTTGGGTAATGGGTATTTCCAGATGGATGACAACCGACCTAAATTGTTATCTATCTGTCATCCTCATGGAGGGTTAGGTGTCTTCTTCTACTTCTTTACGAGAGAAGAACCATGGTGTCACATGCAGGTGTTTGCTGGGGAACCAATGCGGTGGGATGAGTTATCTTCCGGCAATCGCTGGGAGCTATGGCGACAACTCAATGCCTTTTATAGTCACGGCAAAATGAAGTACCCACCACGCCTGGCTGAATATCTGACCAATCGACTCAATGACTACGGTCTATTGAAAGTCTCCCTCGGGGGACGTAGTAAACTTAAAGTCACGCAATGTTTAGAAAGTGGACTTCGCAATACCTGTCCCATTTACAAACCGCGGTGACGATGTAGCACACCCTCCCAAGTGATGGGAGGGGTGTATGCCCAGATGCAGGAAAAACTACCCGTTCTATCAATCCTGTGTTAAGCCCACACCCATGCCTTAGGAGACCATATGAGCGCAGATAGCTCTCCCGAAAAAGAACGCCCCAACATCGTTAGTTCCCGGCCGATCACCTACCAGATTGGTGACTCGTGCTTTGCCGTTCAGGAACACGTTGAAGATGGAGTGGCCAGTACGGCACTGAAGCTTTTCCAAGGGGCACGGGAACCACACACCTTCATCCATGCCGACGGGGCACTGATGGCCATTTCTGTAGAGCCCCTCCCGGATCATGGTGGTGTCTACATTGGCATCCTGACATACTTGGGAGATACCCAATATCTTGCGACATTGGCCATTGAAGACCATGACGGCCTCACGCATCAGCGGGTAGAGTTGGAGTTTGATGCTCACGCCAACGATGACCTTGCATTGCGCTACGATCACCAACGCAACGTCTTGTTCGTGACCTCTCATCATAGCGACGGGACTCTGGCCCGCGTTGACAACATCATCAAAGGGAAAGCGGCATGATCCTGTCGGACCGTACAATAAAATCACTGTGTGAACCACCCTACCATTACGAACACGCCGTAGAGATCCGGGAATATGAAAGCGGGGTAAGAAGCGCAACCATCGACTCAAGTCGAAGTATTTATAATGATGGGAAGCCGATGATCGCCCCGTTTGTTTCCGAACAAGTACGTGAGGTCGACGAACAGAAGATCGTCAGTTATGGTTTGGCGTCATATGGCTACGACGTTCGTCTCGCGGATGAGTTCAAGATTTTCACCAACGTCCGCAATGCCATTATCGATCCCCTCAACCCTGACCCGGATTGTTTCATCGAGCATCGGGGTGATCACTGTATCATTCCCCCGAACAGCTACATCCTCGGTCACACCATCGAAACCTTTGATATTCCTCGGGATGTCATGGTCGTGGCGGTGGGTAAATGTCTTGCTGGGGATACGCTGATCACCGATCCCGACACCGGACTTATCCGGAGGATGGATGAAACCAGGGGGATGGTTAACATTCAGGGAGTTGACACCACAGCCACCAACATAAACAAATATGCAACCGAAGGACTTATCTGCAATGGCAGGTTACCGATGGTTAAGGTCACTACTGCCCGAGGTTTAACCATCACTGCAACCGAAACACATCCTTTGCGTAAATGGAACGGTTGGTCGCCGATAAGTGAACTTTCAATTGACGATCGCATTGCGGTTGCGCGACGCGAGTATGTTGAAGGCACCAATGTAATCAGTCCTCAAGAAGCTCGTCTCCTTGGTTATATGACTGCCGACGGTCAATGTGATACATCTGGCCACTCCCCGGTATTCACTAAAGCGGATCCTGCGGTTATGGCTGCGTTTATTAACGATGCTGAAACCTTCGGGTTCATCGCCGCTTCTCGTGACGAAGTAAGTGTGCGGTTAGTGAACCGTCAAGGTCGCGGCGGCAGTATGGAAAGAAACAAAGCCGCCCTTTGGTTAGAGAACCATAACCTTAATGTTCTTTCCAAAGAAAAAACAGTTCCCGAGACGATTCAAACAGCAACCTTGGAAGGAGTGGCTGAGTATATCGCTGCGTTATTCACCTGCGATTCCTATTTTGGTCATGTGCGCGAGGACGGAGTTGGTGCGCAGCTAGAGTATTACACAACCAGTGAGTTACTGGCCAAACAGGTGCAGATTTTGCTCCGTCGTTTTGGACTATTCTTCGGAATGACGGAAAAAGAGAAATTTCTGGGGGAGACTAAACATAAACTTTATTCGTTGATCACAACCACGCCAGATACAATAAAAGCATTTGCGCAAACCATCGGTTTCATCCCAGGTAGTCTAAAACACACCAAATTGAAACATTGGCTAACCCTCGATGTAAAGAGCACTCATACCAACTGGGATACACTACCGGTCGATGCATGGGACGACATAGAGCGCATTTTAAAACGCCTAAATATATCATGGCGTCAAATTGGACTAAGGAGGTCTACTACTCAAGGGATTTCATTGCCGAACCTACGTAAAATAGCAGCAAGTATCGGCGACGAGGAACTGACATGCCTTGCCAATCCAGATGTAGTGTGGGATAAAGTAGTTGATATAGCTCCCGCAGAAGAGCAACTGGCCTACGATTACACTGTGCCTGAAGTGCATAACTTCATCGCAAGTGGAATTGTTGTCCATAACTCTACCTACGCCCGGTTGGCAGCAATTGTCAACGTCACCCCAATCGAGCCGGAGTTCAAGGGTCAAGTGGTGATTGAAATTGCCAACTGTTCACCCCTACCCCTTAAAGTTTACGCAGGACAAGGCATTGCCCAGTTCCTGTTCTTTAAGGGTGACCGTCCCTGCGAGGTGTCCTACGCCGACAAGGGCGGTAAGTACCAGAACCAAACCGGATTAACGCTAGCCCGACTTTAATGCATCCCTCCCTACGGGGAGGGTGACTTTATGCACTATAACAAAAGAGGTTGTTAATGGGACACACGTTGTTGGTTAAAAACCGTCCATACATGTTAGATTTCTATTTACCGATCAACGGGCGGGGTTCGCTGGACAACGGCACCGAACTCCATGTACAGTTGACCCTCACACCGTATGAAATTGTGACACGTACCAAACACACTGAGAGTCTGGCCGAGGTTGTCATTCAGGGTATGTTGGGGCTCTATCGCTACACGGCAATTTTCCCCAACCAGGACTGGAGCAAACTGTGTATCTACGACACGGTGGCATTACAGCGCGAAAGTCTAGAGCAGGTCGCTGAACGACATGACGTCATATTAGGGTATGCCGGACCTGTGGTAAAGCACCGAGTGCGTCCTCACGACACTATGATGGTCACTGATGAACTTCCCATCTTTGATCAGTATTACGATGCGGATGATTACCCCGACTGGCGGTTAGGGATTGAACACAACGGTCGAGACGTGCCGCTCTATATTCCCTACTGCACCAAAAAGGCAATATCATGATTACCTGTTTTTATCACAAAGACTGTCTGGACGGTTTTGCTAGTGCTTGGGTAGTTAAGCAACGCTACCCCGATGTCCGGTTTATTCCGGTGACGTATAACGAGCTTCCACCACTACTCCCCACGGGCGAGGTGCTGTTTGTTGATTTCATCTTTACCGATATTGCGGTAATGCGTGACATCATTCATACCGCCGACCGCGTCACTGTCTATGACCATCACCTACCGGCACAGAAGATCATCGACAAGCTTCATCATGAATTTAGTGGTGAGCGCTTCCAGGGGGTCTACGATGTCAATCGCAGTGGGGCAGGCATTACCTGGGATGCCCTTTACCCCAATCAGCCCCGACCTAAGCTCATCGACTATGTTGAAGATCGGGATCTATGGCGCTTCACACTCGAAGATACGCGTAACTTCTGTGACGGACTCAGACAGTTGCCCTACTGCTTCAATGACTACCATTATGCCAGTACCCATGAAGGTACCACTCAGTTGATCAAGCGGGGACGCATCTATCGGGATGACTTAAAGCGTCGGTGTCAGGAAACCATTGCAACTCGTCAAGTGACGCTCAACTTACCGTATAAGGATGGTAGTACACTAACACTCCCCGGTGTGTTCACCGACTACCCGGAAGAACGCTCTGAGTTAGCCGCGATGTTATTGACTAAGGTCGACCATCCTGTGGTGGCGGTGCTTTGGTATCTGGAAGATGGCATACGGGTACGCTTGGTTAGTAAGAAGAATGGTCCCAATGTAGATGCAATGGCCTCCCATTTTGGCGGTGGGGGGCATGAGCATGCTGCGGGTTTCATGTTGAGCATGGACGAGGAACGGTATATATCCCAGTCAGCTTGACATCTATATCACTGATATGAACCTCCACCAGCCATAACCCAAAAGGAGTTCTATCGTGCTGACTCATACCTCCTTGTTCACTGACATCGCCAAACAACTTGTACGGTGGTTCTGTGACCTGCCGCAGAACCACACTTTCGACCTGACCAAGACCATGCGTTCGTTCCCTCGGTGTACCCGGTACGCCATCGAACTTAACGGGTTGGAACAACATCTTCGCCTGATCGCCTACGATGATGTCGATTACCCGATGGGGTATGTTCTCGATGATATACCCATCCGCGATAAGGCAAAGCGCTACAGTGAGGCCGGCACCACGGCCACTCAAATTGCGCGGTTGGTGGGGGAAGGTCCCGACCATTACAAACAGTCCGTTCAACAACTCCATGTCGCCAATAGCCTCACGGTGATGTTAATGCGTCAGGTGTCTGAGGATCAGGTCCTGCGTCTGGACATCCATACCCGCTTCACTGGGTATCGGCTGGGATTATCTGCGACCAACCGCTCTGGCCGCGTCGTGGTAAACGAAGGTTTTGACTTCACCACCGATCCCGAAGATGGCGATGTCACTCCGACGGAGGTCGATGACGCCATGACACTCTCCGGGGGTGGGCTGTTCCATTATTACCACCAACAAGCCAAGGGATCTGAGCACAAAGTCTTCTTTCGCGATCTAAGCTCTCTAGAGGCCGTTATCCACCAAGGCGGTAGGTTATCCTACTTCCCAGGCTCGTGGCCCGTGAAGGCCTTCACAGCGCTATCTGGAGGCCCTTTCAATGACTGTCCGGGGCTGGCATTGAAAACCACCCAAGGTTGGTTGGTTATTCTTCATGGACACGGGGAGGGAATCCGCCCCTACTACTGCTTTGCCATTCCTGACGTCTTCGCCAAACAGTACCAAGTACCCGACGATCGGTACGTCGGGGAAGAAACGGTACAACTGTTACTCGCTACCCACCAACTGCGTCATGCCTGTCGCGTGTAAGGGAAGTTCATGATTGACCACCGCAAAGCCTACCAGCGCGCCCACGGGCGCGCTAACAATTTGCTGTTGAACCTCCAGGATGTCGATCGGTCACTGTCCAGTACCGTACCGAACGATGGGCGGGCCCAAAAGCTGGCCCAAGAAGCCAAGACCTCTCTCGAACAGTATCGCCGTTATCTGCTCACCCAGTCCTACATCCTCGATTGAAGGAGAACTGCCATGTTCCGCCATTCACTGATGAACCTGTTCATGACCCTCTACTCGGGCTTCCTGTGTGTGATGCACCAGATACCAGGGTGGCGCTATCCACTGACGACCCGCATCGATGATGGGGTCTCTTATGCCGCCAAAGGCCCGCAACTGGAACTGACGCTGTTCAACAAGCTCAAGTATTCACCGCAAATGAACTTGTTGCGTCGCATCCGCTCGCCACTGGTGTTGATCGCCACCATCCAGGGCAGTTCGCTGATCATCAATGCCTACCGGCTGATCCATGATCGGGGTCAATCAGATATCGCCATCCCTACCCAACATGCCCCCGGGCGTAATGGACATTTCCATTTCCTGTGCAATGGTGGTCGTCTCTATCATGCCCTGCGTCCGACTAGTGTCACCCGCCGGATGGGATTCATCGAAAACGAACCGGTGTTCAGCCTGCGGTTGCCGATGAGTGAACGGGAACTGCAGTATGCGCATGAACTGGAAGACCGACCTCTTCCCCCACTGCTCGAAGGTGAGCTCATCACGGGCGACCCTCGTATCGCCCTCGGTATTCTTGCCGAACCCGTCCAGTAACACCAACCCTCAAGGAGCACTACCATGCTGATCGAATTTCCGTTGCCTAGCGACCTGCGCCTCTACATCAATAACGAAGCCGGAATGTGGGGCCTTAATGACGTCGAGAAACTCACCAGCGATTTCATCGGGGTCGTATTTCCCAATCTCGAGATTGTGACTCGTGACGACACCGATGGGAAACTCCACCGCTACTACGGTTACATCGAGAACCTAGCCGAAGACGCCATCGGTAGTGAATACGACGTCGAGTACCTGATCAACCGGGCAGGTAAGGAGTTTGTCAGTCAGGCACACGATACTTTCGTGGAAGCTCATCTCACCACCAACGAGATTCCACTAAAGGGCGGTCTCTGTGACCCCGCACATCTGCTTATCCAACCCGGAGTATACTTGGCGAATGAAAAGTGGCTCCAACCTCCGAGTGGGTGTGAGCTGCTGCGTGTTACCTGGGATACTGGCGTGACGTGGTTCTTCCCGATCATTTTCCAGTTCCCGGTCCGTCATGGCGGATGCGACGAGATGGCCGAATATGCCACCATCTGTCGCCTACTGCGGGGTGACGACTACGCAGTGGATACAATGACGCGGGGTATTCAAGACCTGATGGATGAGGGCATCCTCGATGACCCCGAACACAGCAGTAAATTCAGTGTGGGTATCATCCGACCGAACTACTGAAGAACCTGGATAACTGAAAGAGGAAGGGACCCTATGTCATCCACAGTGAAACAACTGGAACGTCATCTGACTTCCTCACCTGACCGCCGTATGGTCGTCGCCCACAGTGAGCAGCGCACTGGCATGTACCTGTATGCTGCAGCGCCTTACACAATGCTCATTGTTGTCTTGGGGACGGAGAACCTCTACCGGGATTTTCGTCTGACCCCCAAGGCAGCCACGACCAAGGCCTTTCTCAAGGCCTATGGGATTCCCGATGCGGTGAGTTATAAGGCGCAGGAAGATGACGCCTGGCTCGCCACCTGGATCGATGATAAAATGGTCCATCACCTCAAAATCCGTTTCTCGGATAACTCATGGGTGGCCTATCGTCGGTTGATTCATTAACCACGGCATAACAGAGGTCCCTACGGGGACCTCTTTTTTTTTTGCCTATCGCCGTTGCTCACGATACTGATAACGATACATCGCTAACTCGGTCACTAATCTCACCGTGGGTTCACTACACCCATGTTCGATACCCCGAACACGATCCTTGACGTAATGACGCTTGGCGGCGGCGGTACTCTGCCACCGATGAGCACTGATCACTATGTCGTGCAGTGCGTCGCTGGTTAACACATTAAGTTGTGACTTGATTAAAAAATCAATCGCGGCATGGACAGCGATATGTTTGACTTCTTTCATTGACGACCACCCTTCGGGATTATTGGTGTTTCCTCCAGGTCCCCACGCCGTCTGTTATTGTCGTCATAAAAGGACCGCCCGAAGACGGCCCTTTTTTTTTACACTTTCAATCGACGCCGGGCGCCGAGTTCCAGCTGAGAGACCAGACCCACCTTAGCCTCCGCCACATTACGTGCTACCTGTGACGGGTACTTTAACCGATCGGCCTGGGCTTGCCTCGTACGGGGAGGCATTCGATTACTCGCCATTCTTATGCCTCCTTAACCTCAGTAGCTGATCCGCTGAGAGGCGCCTTGTGCAAGCTGAGACTCGATACCGTTATCGGCCGACTTAACGTCTGCGCCGATGTTCTCGAGCCACAGCGGGTTCTCGTTCGGGTTCATGCCAGCCAGGTTCAGGTTCTGGAGGATTTCCCGAGCGAACAGGATGGTACCCATGGAGACATCAGAGGTAGCCGTGAACTCGACGTTGATATCGAGGTTCTGACCCATCTGCGACGCATCCTTGGACCCTTCCCACACCGGCGTGGCGGTGGGGAACATGTTGGTGCACAGCCAGGCACTGACCACATCGGTGAAGGTGGGGTCGGGTTCGACGTAGAGGATGGTTGCACCATAGAAGGTCGCATCGTAATCCTCAGCCGACACATCGCCATTGGACACCACCAGCGGGACCTTGGTGTTCTCGTCACCGATGCCGTAGGTGATCCACCACTTGATGAACTTAGAGATCGCACGACCTTGCAGTTCCCAAGTACCGTGGGTCGGGTTGGACACTGCCCGGGTCACGTTGGTCGGGGTCTGGATACGTTCACCAGAACCACCCACCGGAGACTCAGCGGTGTCCACGGTCAGCTGTTGGTTAAGGCCATCGATGGTCCGGGTATGGTTCTCGATGAAAGCCTTGAGACACCGGACCATCAGGTCCGGGTCGGGAGCGAACTGGAAGAAGCGCGGGGCTTCAATCAGAAACGGCACCACATTACGACGAACGTACGGAGTGTTCGCCGCCAGGTTAGCCAGGTTGGGGGCGAATTGCTTCGTCCCCGCCTGGGTCATGTCGATGGTATTGGCTGCCTGACCACGACCATAGCCGCGGCTGCCAATAAACGGATTGGTGTATCGTGCCATGAGAGCTATCCTCTTGAGCGCTTAATTGACGAAATTACTGCTGAACCGGGAGGTCTTCCATGCGGCGGGTTTCGAGATCGAAGATCATCACGTTACGCGGGTTGTTCGCGTACACCGTCACACGGCAGCGCCAGCTAAAGCCACGCTGGTCATCGGCCTCGGTGAAGTAGGTCTGCGGAATGATTTCTACCCGGTCGTTGTAACGACCTTCCACCTTCTGCAGAACCAGGTTATCACTGCGCTCAATGAATTGCGGTTTGGTGAGCTTTGCGTTGCCGGACAGATCCGCATGGACCTGGCGCACCAGACGCATCACATCACAGCAGATGGCCACCGTGATCGGGGAGATCAGTACCGAGGTGTCATCGTTGTAGACCGAATGCAGGGCCGGATAGTACTGGCTGCGACGATCGTAGGACAGGGTGTAGGTAGCCCCGTTGTCCCACAGGTCGGACTGGGTACGGTCATTGAAGAACTTGACGTTCAGGTCCTTGACCAGCTCCACCCGGTTGTTGGGGCTCACGTCGATGTCAGCACCCTCACGCATGTTACCGGTACCCGCACCTGCCATCCGCGCCCAGCGCTGTGCATAGTCGAGCACCAGCGGCACCGGCTTGCTGTAACCGCCACCGGTCAGAGAACCGGTCTGCTGGATGATCTCGGCACGACACACCGGGGTGGAATACAGGGTGGATTCCGGATAGGCCCGCAGACGCGCCATCAGTGCCTGAGCACGGGACACTTCTTCGGAACGCGTCGGAGCACGCTGATCGGCTTCCACGTAGGTGGTGAAAATACACCGCAGATCGGGACGACGGCCCAGGACGTTCATCATTTGATACTTGCCGTCCATAGTCAGGCCAGTATCGTAGATGACGGAGAACGGGTAGACCGGCATGTTGTCGTACTCGTCGCCCAGATCACCGAAGTTCATGTTCTCCCGGTTGACCAGACGCTCGTACATGGCCAGATCGGTGGTCCCGTCACCGCCACCAGATGCATAAATGGTGGTGTCCTTACCGATGCGCAGGCCGCCTTTGAGCGGACCTTCCAGCAGCAGCGCGTGGTGGGGATCGCCGTCAATGTCGATGCCGGTAAACACATCGATCTGACCGGGACCTTGCACGTGCACTGCAGCGGCCGGGTTGACGTTCATCTCATGGTCGTAAATCCAGGTCTGGACTGCTTCCAGGTTGTCCTGGTAAACGAACATCTGACTGAACGGGGAATACAGCGGCTGAGTGCCGGACTCGATACCGTCGTCGCCGTAGGCTTGTGCCACGACGTCTTGGGCGTAGTATTCCTTGTCGGTAGAATCGCTGTAAGCACCGGGGGTAAAACAGAAATCCACATAGTCCTCACCGCGGGCGGTGCGGGTCACAACCGGAGAAGAGCCTGCAGTATCCCGACGCATAAACTGCGCCCGGTACATCCGGGTCTTGAATTCGTCTGCGGTTTTCTCGTCAAACGGCAGAGTATCGGCAGTGGTCGGAGTCCACATCCGGAAACCCAGCAGATTGCCCATTTCGCCGAAGAAGCTGGCGGGGAGTTCGAAAAGCGGATAAAGCTGAGACTGCGTGCCATCGGTTTCAGAAACGAAGCTACCGTCAACAACTTCTTGCTGACCCACTTCACTACCGTTGTCTTCGATCAGTACGATCTTGCCACGGACACCGGGAATGGTAACCACGTCCCCGTTATCGTCATACTCGAAGTCGCCTTCAACTGAGGGCGGGTAGTCGAAACCACCGATGCCGGTGATGCGTTTGGGGATCTGATCATTTACCAGATCGATGGCCACGATGATGCGGGCCGGGTTCGGTGCATCTTCCGGACGCAGACGCTTGACGAAGATGGGGTTGCCTTCAGCCAGCAGCGTCTCGACCAGGAGAGATTGCAGGTTGTGGAACTTGCTTCGCCGGGCCAGGGTCTGGTTACCGAAGATGTCGTTGAACGAAGCGCTGTTGCTGTTCACCAGGGTGGTCTCTTCGGGACCGGTCTGGGTAAACAGGCGCACCAGCGGTAAATGCTGCGGATACGTTTCCGGATCGCGCACCAAAGTGCCGCGAGACCGGTCGTTAATACCACCGAAAATGATTTTCGGCGCGGCGTTAGTCAGTGTCGCCATTTCCTTTCCTCCCTCCGGGTATGGAGTGTTCTAACTCGATGATATGGACAATAGTTACACACGCGGGTCATAGTATTACCGCTGAGAACCATATTAGAGTGCCAAGTAACTTTTCACTTACCCTTCGTCACTACTCTGGAGTCTACACATGTTAGTGCATCCGTACCACACTACCATCTGCTCTATGTATCGTCTCGACCACCTGGTCCGTGGTCTGCAACGGGCCGACATTGAATCCCCGTTTCCCACACTGGAATCACCGGCCGGAAATACCGTACGTGACGCACGCATGGTACCCCCTAATGACAACTACACGCAAGTGTCGGGGTTCACACAATGTGTCAACATTGGCACCGCTAAGCAACCAAAATGGATCGTAGATGGACGCCCGTTCATGCGGTGGGATCGTCGTCACGACTCATACCGTTTGCTGGCCGAGAATGACTTTTCGTTTCAGACCTCACGGGTTGCCTTATCCCAAGTGGCCGAAACCGACGGGGAACGCCCGTTCATGCGCCTCGGTGACGTACCCATCAAAACCTTTGTGCGGTGGGTGACCCTGGGAATTTCACAGCGGTTCAATCTGTCCCTCGAAGACCAGATGCGCCTGTCGGTGATTGTCGCCTACTATTATTACACCCAATTAACCGCTACCCGGGAACTGAGTGAAGCCGACCGTAATCGTCTCGCCAACCAGGTGAGTCGTATCGTCTCGATCCCCACGCCGCAAGTCCTCGAGATCATTGAGCCGGTTGGGGCACTGACTGATGGACCAGCACTGGCCGGGGCGATTGCCGAACACGGTGGGTCGGTTCGCCTGAGCGGAATCAAGTTCACCGATCTGTTTCTGTTACTGGCATCCTCTTGGGTCGGGGTTAATAGCCGGGAGAATGTCGGGGTGGCGCTAGAACATATTCCGACCTTTATTGCCATGGTCTACATGGGCCTCGGTGATCGCAGCTACCGCAAAACGATGATTACCCGTCGTGCCGAAACCGCGGGACGGCAGATGGATCACAAGCAATTCCTGGATCAAACCTACCGGCTGGTGGAATCCCGTTTTGCCTAACCGCATGAGGGCACTATGAACGAGTATCTGTTACGCCATGCCGTAGAGAACATCTGGTGTAATCCCGGACAGGATCGCCAGTTTACCTACCGCCTGGCCCGGCTGACCCCTAAGCGCGGGGCCCGTCAGACAATAAACCTGTTTTACGAACGCTTGGTGCTCCCCACCCAAAGCGACACCTACCATGTCTACCAGATTGGCCAGGTGTTGCCACGTCGGGTGGGGATTCCCGCCAATAAACGCCAATGGATGAGTCTGGCCTATCTCGCCAATGAACATCTCCTCCACACCGACATCTACACCAACGACGGGATTCAGTTTCCCCGGTTTGAGACCTACGTGTGGATCACCCCCAGTCGCAATCTGGTGATAGCGGTAAAGATCAATCCACGCATTCACGAACTCGAAGGGGTGGACCTTTACCTGCGACTTTACAGTAATGCCTATTTCCAGAGCGAACGCTCGGATGGTCAGGCGTATCTGATCACGGATGGCATGCGTGTCAAGTCCGACAACGACCTGCTGATCTTCCAGCGCGACCTGAAGAAACTGGTCGATGAGCGAGGAGGTTACCCCCACTATTACGTCAACGGTAGGTTCGTTCAAAACATCTCACTGGTAACCGCTGGGGTCGATGACATTGTTGAGTTTGTCCTGGACAGCTCCATCAAACGCATGGTCGAGTTTGATATTGATGAGCTGCCCTCCTTCATCTCGACACTGGACACGGGACGCAAATACATCCTGCACTACGATGATCCCTCGGTCGATACCATCGAATACCTGGACGACGTGGATCTGTTTCTGATCAAGCCGGGTATCCAGAACCGGTTCATGGGGGTGTGGTACCATCACAACGAAGGTACCTGGTTACGCATGCTGACGCACAAGGATTACAGCATTCCCATCGAACGTCTGGAGAGTTTTGTTCAGACCCACCCCACTGATCCTCGCCACCAGCTTATGCCTGATACCTGGCCGTCGGATGAGTGGACCTCATTGAGTGGCATGCGGTTGCGTCTCTATATTCGTCACTCCGGCTATGAGCGGCCCCTGGTGGCGGATGCTAACCGTATCCAGGAACTGTATCGGCTGTCCAGTAACCAAATCGTACGGGCCATGACGGGAATGGACTCCCTGCCACTGTGGCATGCTGCCACGTTGGAACAGTGTCCCTATGTGCGCTTCATGTCCGCACCCCCGGAAGTGGTCTACCCAATCACGTACGGTCGTTTCACCGCTACCCATCCCGATAAAGAAGACGCTCAAGCGTTTGTCGGTGATGTCTATGGGTATCACGCGGCAGCCACGGTATTGGCCGACACACCATCTGATGTCTATGTCCTCGACAATCGGAAGTACGCTGACCTGGCCTTCGAGCACCAACATAACAGCACCGTGTTCGAGTACGATGCGGATGGGGTATTGTTGGAGTACCACCGCCATTTAAGCGGTACCTACTACATGCCACGGAACCCCAACACGGTTCGGGTCGAGGCATTGACCGGTCATGGGCGGTATAAGTCCAACGTGGTCTATGGAAATGATCCGGTGGAAATTGCCTACGGTCACAATTTCCGACTCTACGTTGAAGATGTGTGGGCGGACGTGCGTCAGGGTAACTGGGTGGATATCACCGAACACCCTAACCGTCACGAATACGGGTTCCTGGATAACACCGTCGAGCCACACCGCTGGGTATGGCAGCTGGATGACGTGTCCCAGTATGGGGCAGTGATGCAGGATGATGCCTTCCTTTGCTACGACCTGATGTTGACCCGCACCGATGGTCATCTACGGTTCTCCGTCACCTCAATGGAGGTTCACAACACCGTAGAAGAAGAGGAAGTATCCACGCTCCCACCCGGGCAATTGGACATCTATCTTGATGGTCGGCCATTGATCGAAGATATCGATTATGTGGTACGTTGGCCCGAAGTGGTATTCAGTCACCTTGAGTATCTGGGTGACAGCATGTCCCACAAGATCACTGTCCGTGGCTACGGCTTCCCCAATAGTGACTTGTCACGGTTGGCCACCACCGAAACCGGCTTTATCCGCTACGGGGTCTTGTCCAATAACGCGACCTACAACATCCATACCCACAAGGTACTGCGCATCGTGATCGATGGCCATTACCGCGATCAGGATGATCTGGTCTACGATGAACAGCGCAATGAGCTAGTCATCGAGGGGGAGCGCAATGGGGCACCTTACGCCCTGCAGACACCGCCGGTGGTGTTCCGGGATGTGTATCCTGTTGATCGTGTGGCCCGTCAAGAAGATGATGTTCGTGACAAGGCCGTAAGTGACTACATGGACGCGCAGTTCCCCAAACGGGACCGTGACGGACCGGACTTTATCGAGACCCAGTATCACCTGGTTTCGCCGTTCGCCAACAAGGTACTGCATGACCTGATGAACGATATCTTCTACCCGGAAGGGATTGAAGATCAGTACAGCGAACATGAGATCCGGCAGTGGTGTAAGGGCTACGAATGGTTACTGCCTTACGATCCGTGTAATCGGGACTTCGTGGACAGTCACCTGGAGATCTACCCACACTGGCATGACGAACCGGTGGGACTTACCCTCTATCAGTACACGTTCTACATTCGGATACTGGAGACCTACTTGCGCCATCCACCCGATGTAGCGCCTTTCATCTACGTCCAACAGTAAGAGGTTAACATGGCATTTCCACCCAAGACAAACTACCGGGACCCCGATCGGGGGTTCCGCCTCTGGCAACGTAGTGAGATTGTCGAGGCCGGCGGTGATGGCAAGTGGGTTCCCAATGTGGGGGACCTGGTGTTTGATCCCGCCCAAGGGTTTCTGCAGGTCATCGAGGTAGACTTCACCACCGGGTACTCGGTACTCCAGTTGTGGACCACCCCGGATGAGCCGGACGATGCGGAGTCCACTGACATTCTCCTGGGGAACGGTCCGGGCTACGCCTCGGAGTCCTACCGGATCTTCCTGGACCAGACGGTAACACCCCACACCTTCGCCCCGGATAGCCGACTGCATTTCTATGGATCCATGGTGCAATCGTACAAGGTGTTTTTGGGAACCGACATCAGCGCTGATTACGGGCAAGTGATCTCGGCCTTCTTTGACCCGTCGGGTAACTTCCTGGGCACCTCCGTCCCCGTGGAGGCAGTGGAAGTTCCGGGAACCACCCAGAATGTGATCAAGGCGCCCATGGTGGGCTACACCAGTGAGTCCCTCGAAGATGGCGAAATCGTCACGCTGGTGGCATACGACGATGAAGGTGGTGTGGTGTCGCGTGCTCAGTTGTTGGTGAATAACACTGCAGCGATTCGACAGGCCGACGCGTCACGCAAGTACGTGAAGTCGATTCAGATCGATACGCCGTTCCTGAGCAGTGCCGACCCCCAGACGATCGAGTTTCCGCTCAACGTCACCGTGGAATCCCTGCCCATGACCGGGGTGGTGCATTACAGCGATGGTAGTCGTCATCGCCTGCCGATCGATGGCTCGAAGTTCACCCTGTACGGCCTGCGGAACTACGTGGCGACTATCGTGGGCCAAGAGTTCCCGATGGTGTTGGCCTACAACTTGGCGGAGGACGAGGTGTCCTACACCCTGGAGCCCACGGCCAACCGCCGCCTGACCATGTCCTATCAGGCCCGGACCACCACCGCCGATGGGGCGTACGAAGTCAAGCTGTTTGTTTATCCGGTGTGGGTCAGTGCTGAGGTGGGCTATCGTCTCGAGTACTGGTTGTATAACCTGGATCGTCAGACCTACTACAACGTCACGCCCTATGTGGAGCTGGGCACTACCTCCAGTGCGTTTAACCCGAAACAATACGGGACGACCCAAACGATCACTGTCGCGGTAGACCTTAACCGAGTGGATGGCAAGTTCGCGCCTTATCGACATGTCCAGACGTTCCAGCTGGCGCTGTTGGCACGTGGTGATGAGTACCGTGATCTGTGGGAAATCTTCTTCCGTCCCGACCAGACCGAAAGCTTCGGTCGTGGGGTGGCTGCCGAGATGGAACTGGTGGGCACCAATAACTGGAAGCTACACCTGGGTCAAGGTCTGCCATCGAAAGAAGTCTGGCTCAAGACCATCTATGAGCGCGTCGAACCGCTCATTAACCAACAGACCGAGTCGTATCCGCCAACCCCCACTCACTTCACCGTACACACCCTCCACAATACCTACACCTACAGTGTGGATCAGTGGAATGACGAACTGGTCATCAACAATGACCTGGAGGATGGTGAGCTGCTGTATCTCACCTTCAAGCGGGAAACCTACGACACCGACCTACAGTTGGCAATCGTGGGCCTTCCGGTCCGTCGTCTCACCGGCCAATAACGGCAGACAGGCTCCCCGACTGGGGGAGCCATCTTTTATGCCACCAAGCGCAGACGTTTTCCCGCTCGCGAGGTAAACCGTTGCAGTTTGGATTTACGACTCCGTTCTTCCTGGGCTTGACGAATCATCGCGTCAATGCCCACTCCCATCATCTCCTGAACATCAATGCGTCCGGAGAGCTGACGAAGTTTCATTTCCAGTTTCTGAATGATCATCGGATCTTGGGCCGTTTTCAACTCCTCCACTAATCCATTGAACTCTTCTTGGTAACGCTGTTGTTGCTCACGCTTGAACTGCTCTTCCGGGGTCATCTCGTCAGGGTTGTTGATCGCTGCCGAGAAGATGCGGGCAGCATCAATGCCGTAACTGTGCAGATGACGGGCCTTGGTACAGAACCAGTGCGTTAGCAGCCAGGAGATCACCATGTCGTCATGGTTCCCTGCTGAGTGGTCAATGCGTCCATTACGAATGGTCAGTGACAACAACTCATTGATCAGGGTCTTATCGTACACCCGCTTGGAGCCTAAACGCAGGGCGGATTTCAAGGCTTCCCCATACAGGGCATCACGGGCATGGCGACCCGCGCCGGTAGTATTGAACCCGAAGTATTTCTTGAACCGATCGTAGAAGTACGACGGTCGTGACCCCAGTGGTTTCTGGATCTCCCGGAATTCAGTCCTGAAGGTTTCCGGTTCATCGACGATCCGGTTGTAGATCCGCTTGAAGGGATCCACCCCTTTCACCGGCAGATGGATAAACATGGTATCCAACAATGCCGTACCGGAGGACTTGCGCTCGGGGATCAATGTCAGGTTCGGGAAACGGATCAACATATTGGCAATGAAGATACTCATCCGCGTCAGGTTGGTTTCGTTATACCGGCCCGTACAGATGACATCGTGAGTATTGGCATCAATGATCACCATACCCGTGGCATCGTTCTCCTCCCCCAAGGCTTCACTGGGGTCAATGCCCATCACGTAGTGTCCGCTGGCCATGCGATCCGCAATTTCATGGTACGGAATATACCAGCGAATGGCGTAGCCGTCCTCGGTGATCTCGGTGTGCAGTACCTCGCGCTCACTGCCCTTGACGTTGTGTTTCTCCTCAGTGGACAGCGGGGTCCCCTCGTTACCACTGGTCCAGATGTTAAAGTAGTCACGATCTGCCAGCTCACCTGAGGAGTTGGATTCACGCAGCTTACGGTACAACCACTCATCGGTCTTACCCAACTGCCGATGATTGAAGGCACCATAGATCAATGGCTTTAACCCGGTAGAGTTACGCTCCACGATTTCAGCAAGTCGTTCGGATGAACCCGCATCCAGATACTTCTCACTCCACGGGGCCCCACCGGTCATAAACTTGTAGGCGTAAGCACCATCGCGGGAGTTGATGTTACCTGCCGTTGTCGTGTAGATGTTACCAAAGGGTTGGTTAGCCGCGCGTGCTTCATCGCGTGCCGCTGAGCCCGATGACAGAGCCACGGGAAGCGACAGTTCAATCTGGTTAATGAACGCCAGCTCATCGATATGCAAGATAGGCACGGTCAAACCACGACCCAGCTTATCGGCACCGACCCGATCATTACGCCCCACCGCCGTCTTGTAATAGTTGCCGTCTTCGATGTTGGTCATCATCTCGTTGTTGTCGGCATCATTACGGTTGGGGTAATAAATGTAATCCGGTAGGAGATCACGAATCTCCTTAAGACGTTCGATGTTGTTGTTACGCAGTGAGTTATCTTTGGTGATCAGATACGAGGTCGTGTTGGCCGCCCAGATAAACTGTACCCCGACCATCAAACAGTCAGTCGATACCGATTTACCCGTCTGACGGGGTTGGAGCAATCCAAAGTCCACATGGTTAAAGAACGACCAAATCAAGGCAATGTTGCCCCGGTTGGCCTGGAAGCGGATCGGCACCGTACCCGCGTTAGGTGGAATACGGCAAATCTCGCGGAAGTAATACCAGGGGTTATATTTGCATTCCAAGGCAATCTTGAACTTGATTTCCTTAGAGAGGTTTTCATCAAACGGATCCACTCCCGAGAGTTCGGGCTGCATTAACGCCAGCGGGAACTCAGCATTCTCAATGCCCATCTCCTTGTAGAGATAGACCAGTCGTTTGAACGATTCATTATCGGTATTATAGTCAACGACCGCATTGGGGAAGCGTATCCAATCCGTGCGGTGGAATATCATGACGGCTCACCTGTGTCGACGGTGCGGAATAGGTATGTTCTATAATGATTGGTCCTCTTTGTGACAAAGACGGCATAGAGCCCTCCCCAGGCGGGGAGGGGATTTTACCGCCAAAACGCCAAACATTGCCACCACCGCTTCTTCGGTGTTGGTGGATTGTGGTAGGTCGTACTCGGGTATTCGAGCTGATGGGTGACGTAACTATCACCCAGCCCAGCGCCTAGAAAACGGGCCTTTTCGTGAGCGGGAACCTGGCGGTTAACTGCAAAAGATGCTGACATGTATTGCTTCCTCTTTTAGGAACGCCGTGAACGAATGGGTCGTTGTGACCGTTGTTGTTTTGCCGCAAAACGGCGTTCGTGACGATTACCTTTGGGTTCTTCACCAATCGTCTCTATAGGAAATACCGTCTGGTCTGAGCTACGTATAGGTTGTTCGGGTGTCATTTGACCTCCTGTGCAAACAGCTTCTTCAGGTTGGGTTTGTCAATCGATACTGAAACTTTCACCACACCCACACTCGTCTTGCACATTGGGGTTGTTGAACCGGAAGAAACGATTGAGTCCTTCCGTGACGTAGTCGATTTCACTACCGTCAACCATTGAGACTGCTTCGGGGGCAACAATGACGGCAACGCCCTGATCCTCAACAACAGCATCGTCCAGATCAATCCAATCGGCAATCCCAAGGACATAACTATACCCGGAACATCCGCTGGGTTTAACGGAAACTCGCAGGCCCTCACCATGGCCTTGTTCGTCGATGACCTGACGGATCTGTTTAGCAGCGGCGGGCGTAATTGATAACTGCATCTTGGTCTCCGTGATAATTCGGTATTACGTGACTTCCGTTGCGAGGTGTTCCTTCGCTAAACACTGACGACACAGGCACTTGTCGCCATAATCGGTGTTCACATTGGTGGTACATTCTTCTTCCATGCACCAACACAGTGACGCTGACTTACCGGCTTCCATGGCACAATAGGCCGGGCCCGTACAGCTCGGACAGTCGTGTGTGGAGATCTGTCCTTTGAGTTGTTGCATCAATGCCATGCGATCACTAGCTGACATGCGACTCCATCCCATGATTTCGTGGCGGGTTCGGTAACAGCCTTGGCAGAGATGACCTTTGATCAACCCACACTGGCG
>Ga0209300_1000149_pt1 | contig 43589 bp, 31 predicted proteins | sample Shrwel_input2_RT_FD_187535 | JGI IMG/M metagenome (GOLD analysis project Ga0209300, IMG submission 187535) | Subsurface microbial communities from deep shales in Ohio, USA - Utica-3 well 1 S input2 RT (SPAdes) (version 2) ... | reverse complement strand
GCGGCCTGCAGGATGCGGCCATGCTGGCGCTGGAAGGCATCATCAAGCACAACCGCCGCTTGTTGAGAAACGAACACCTCTACCATGCCGGCGAGCCGATGCAGCAGATCTATGCGGTGCGATCCGGGGCGTTCAAGACCTACCTGTTTGGCGCCGATGGCAGCGAGCTGATCACCGGCTTCGTCATGCCCGGCCAGCTGCTGGGCCTGGATGCGCTCGGCGATCGGTACTTCCCCAGCCATGCAGTGGCTCTGGAAACCTCCGTCGTCTGCCTGATTCCGCTGCCGCAGCTCGAACTGCTGGCCGGGACCGATGCGCACCTGCGCATGACCTTGCTGCGCTCGTTGAGCCGGGAACTACAGGGCGAAAAGGAGCACCTGGGCAGCAACCGTGAGACGGCGGGGCCGCGGCTGCTCGCATTTCTGCTCGAGATGTCGGCACGCCAGAGCCGGCGCGGGCTCTCCCCTGCCTACCTCAACCTCCCGATGGCCCGTGCGGAAATCGGCAATTACCTCGGCCTGACGGCCGAGACGATCAGCCGTCTGTTCACCCGCTACCGGCAACTCGGGCTACTCGAATGTACCGGTCGCGAGGTGCATCTGCTGGACCTGGACGCGCTCCACCAGCAGCTGCAGTATCGGCCCAGGCGCCTGCAGAACTGGCCGGCCGACAGCGCCTCCCTGGCAAGCTGAGCCAGCCATCGCGCGTGGCGGCGGGACGGGCGGTTCTGCGGTTCAGTCGCCCATTACCAACAACGGATTGAGCCCGCCGCGCGCATACTCCCCACCCTCCCCCAGCGCCAGGTCCAGCGCCAGGCTGGCGAGGTCATCGGCCAGCGGCTCGGCATGCCCGTCCTGGTCGCGGGCGATCAGCTTGCGATAGCCGTGACAGTCCCCGCAGGCCTCGGCCTGGACCGGCAGGTAAGGCTTGCCGTGCTCATCGTCGAGAGTCAGATAGCGCAGCTTTGCGCCTTCGCCACACAGGCTGCAGCGCAGCCGTTCCAGGTGCCACTGGCTCGAGCACAACCCACAGTGCAGGTAGCGCACGCCGCTACGGTGCTGTTCGTTGTGCACCACGCTGACCACCGCCTCCGCCCCGCAGCATGGGCAGAGCGTGCGGGCCTCGCCGGAGAGCCGCGCCGGTGGCCTGGGCAGGTTGACAGCAAGCCGTACCCAGCTGACCTGCAGCGCCGCCGCAACCAGGGGCTGCAGGCCGCGCAACGCCGGCTCGGCAGCCCGACCGTCCAGCGCCCGCTCGGCGAGCGCTTCCAATGTCGACTCGGGGAGCTGTCGCAGTTGCTGCAACAGTGGTCGCTGCTGTTGCCCGGCATGCAGGTCGAGGCTCTCGAGAATGGCCTGAAGGTCGGCGCGCCAGTCCAGATCGCGGCGCAGCGCCGTGTGACCCAGCGGCGGCAGGCCGTGTTCGAGCGCGGCGTCAAAGGCATCCGCGGGGGGCTGCCAGGCCGGCTTGCGCTCGCTCAGCGCCAGGTGCTGGGCCTGGACAACGCGGGCCATGAACGACAGGTACTCGTCGAGCGCCGGTACGCGGATGACCAGATCTCGCAGCCGCGCCGCGCGTCGTGCGAAGACCTCGCCATCCGGCAGGACGACCTCCGGTGGCTCCATGATCACCGATGGTGCGCTACCAAAATCGTGGCTTCCCTTCTGCCTCATGTGTGGCGTCTCCCGGTGTTGTCGTCGTCAGGTTCATGCCCCGGCAACGCGCTACCGTCGCCGCGGCGCTCGCCGCGCATCACCTCGTCGTACCACAGCGAATGGTGATGGCGGGCCCAGGCATGGCTCACGCGCCCCCGGGTCATCGCGCGAATCGAGCCCTTGACCCAGATCGCCGAGTACACGTGGATGATCAGCGTGACGATGGCGACAAAGGCGACCAGGGCATGCAGCATCGCCGCGAAGCGCAACAGGTTGCGTGGCATGGCCATGGCGAAGTACGGCTGCCAGATGATGATTCCGGTCACCAGCAGCGCAGGCACGCAGAGCAGGAAGATCCAGTACACGAGCTTCTGCCCGGCGTTGTTCTGCCCCACCGGCGGCAGTCGGTCATCGCGATTGTTCAGCACGTCGCCGATCTGCCGCGCCCACTGCACATCGTGGCGGCGAAACAGATTGGCCTTGAAGAAGCGCACCGCCTGGATCACGAAGAACAGGCACATGAACACCCCGATGAAGGGGTGAACGATGCGCGTGGCCTGCGGCCCGCCAAACAGCGCGGTCAGCCAGAAGAACGCCGGGTAGAACAGCGCCAGGCCGCTGAGCGTGAGCAGTACGAAGCTGATCGCGATGATCCAGTGATTGGCCCGCGACCAGGGCCCATAACGCAGGATGCCCTTGCGTGCGTTGGAATGGCTCATGGGCGCCGCTCCTCGTCACGGCGGTCACGCTCGCGCTCAGCCGCCGCCTGCTCTGCATCGGGGTCGTCCTCGGGCTCTTCCTTCGGTCCCTTGGTCATGTAATGGAAGAAGCCGGCGAGCACCGAAACGCCGAGCACGGCCGACATCACCGGCTTGGTGATGCCCTTCCAGACCTCGACCATGGGGCTGATGCGCGGGTCCTTCGGCAGGCCGCTGTAGATCTCCGGTTTGTCCGCATGATGCAACACGTAGACCACATGGGTGCCGCCGACCCCGGCGGGGTCGTAGATGCCGGCATTGTCGAAGCCGCGCTGCTTGAGCTTCTCGACCCGGTGGGCGCCGTAGTCGAGCATCTGGTCCTTGGTGCCGAACATGATCGCCGAGGTCGGACAGCTCTTCACGCAGGCCGGTTCGAGCCCGTGGTAGACGCGATCCGAGCAGAGCGTGCACTTGTAGGCGCGGTTGTCCTTCTTCGAGATGCGCGGAATGTTGAACGGGCAGCCGGCCACGCAGTAGCCGCAGCCGATGCAGTTCTCCTGGTTGAAGTCGACGATGCCGTTGGCGTACTGCACGATCGCTCCCGGCGACGGGCAGGCCTTCAGGCAGCCCGGCTCGGCGCAGTGCATGCAGTTGTCCTTGCGGATCAGCCACTCGAGGTCGCCGGCCTCGTTCTCGTACTCGGAAAAGCGCATCACCTCGAACGACGAAGGGGTCAGGTCCTGCGGCGCGTTGTAGGTGCCGTCGCATTCGCCGACCTCGTCGCGCAGGTCGTTCCATTCCATGCAGGCGACCTGGCAGGCCTTGCAGCCGATGCACACCGACACGTCGATGAGCTTGGTGACCTTTTCCACGCCACCTTCGCGCAGATGCGGCGAAGGCGTCGTGGTCGCCGAGCGGGCGATGATGTTCTGCAGGTTGATCTGGCTACCTTGCATCCGTCGCCTCCTCTCAAATCTTCTCGACGTTCACCAGGAACGACTTGAACTCAGGGGTCTGGGTGTTCCCGTCGCCGACGAAGGGCGTCAGGGTGTTGGTCAGGTGCGCCTTTTTCGCCACGCCGGTGAAACCCCAGTGAATGGGGATGCCGACCTGGTGCACGGTGCGCCCGTCGATCGTCAGCGGCCGCAGGCGCTTGGTCACCACCGCCACCGCATCGATGTAGCCGCGCTTGGAGCGCACCCGGACCTTGTCGCCGGCGGCGATGCCGAGTTCCTCGGCCAGCTGCGCGCCGATCTCGACGAACTTCTCCGGCTGGACGATCGAGTTGAGCAGCACATGCGTCGTCCAGTAGTGGAAGTGCTCGGTCAGCCGGTAGGTGGTCGCCGCGTAGGGGAAGTCGCGATTGCTGCCAAAGCTGTCGCGGTCCTCGGCGAACACCCGCGCCACCGGGTTGTGATAGGCCAGCGGGTTGTTCGGGCTCAGCGGGTTGTTGTCGATGGGCGACTCCAGCGGCTCGTAGTGCTCGGGGAATGGCCCTTCGCCCAGCCATTCGCTGGAGAAGAAATGCCCCGTGCCGCTTTCGGTGAGGATGAACGGCTTGACGCCCTGCTCGGGCGCCGCCGTGACCGGATAGTCCGGCACATCGGCGCCAACCCAGCGTTCGCCGTTCCACCACACCAGCCGCCGCGCCGGGTCCCAGGGTGTACCGTCGGGGCGCGCCGAGGCGCGGTTGTAGAGGATTCGCCGGTTGAGCGGCCAGGCCCAGGCCCAGCCGAGCGTCACGCCGATGTCGTACGGGTCGGAGTTGTCGCGCCGGTCCATCATGTTGCCCTGCTCGGTCCAGGCGCCGGAGTAGATCCAGCAGCCGCACGAGGTGCTGCCATCGGCGCGCAGCTCGCCGAAGTCGTTGAGCAGCTCGCCCTTGCGACGGACCAAGCGGCCCTGGTCCTCGACATCCGCCAGCGCGCGGCCGTTGTATTCCTGCGCCAGCTCGGCCGCCGAGGGGTGCGCTTCGTCGCTGTAGTTCCAGGTGAGGTTCAGGATCGGCTCGGGGAAGGCGCCGCCCTCCTCCCGATAGAGCTGCTGCAGGCGGCGGAAGACGCCGGCGAGGATACCGGTGTCGGTCATCGCCAGACCGGGTGGCGGCGCGGCACGGTGGTGCCACTGCAGCCAGCGCGAGCTGTTGGTGATCGAGCCGTCATCCTCGGCGAAGCAGGTGGTCGGCAGGCGGAACACCTCGGTCTGGATTTGCGCCGGGTCGACGTCATTGAAGTCGCCGTGGTTCTTCCAGAACTCGCCGGTCTCGTTGGCCAGCGGGTCCATCACCACCAGCCACTTGAGCTTGGACAGCCCGTCGAGCACCTTCGCCTTGTTCGGGAACGCGGCGAGGATGTTGAAGCCCTGACAGAAGGCCCCGGTCATCTTCCCGTTGGTCATGTCGTTGACGGCGTAGAGCACGTCATAGAGCGGTTCGGACAGCTTTGGCAGCCAGTCGTAGCACCAGTTGTTCTCGGCCCTGGCGGCGTCGCCGTAGAAGGCCTTCATCATGCTGACGAAGAAGCGCTCGTAGTACTTCCAGTAGGACACCTGGTTCGGCAGCAAGGGCTCGCGCACGCGCTGCTGGATGTAGTCTTCATAGCGCTGCGCCTTGGCGTTGGGCAGCACCATGTAGCCGGGCAGGAGGTTCGACAGCAGGCCGATGTCGGTCAGCCCCTGGATGTTGGAGTGTCCGCGTAGCGCATTGACCCCGCCGCCAGGCATGCCCATGTTGCCCAGCAGCAGCTGGACCATGGCGCCGGTGCGAATGATCTGCGAGCCCACCGAATGCTGCGTCCAGCCGAGCGCGTAGAGAATGGTCATGGTCTTGTCCGGCGCGGCGCTCCCGGCGATCAGATCCCAGATCTGCAGCACGGTCTTCTGCGGGATGCCGCAGACCTTCTCGACCATTTCCACGCTGTAGCGGCTGTAGTGCCGGCGCATCAGCTGGAACACGCAGCGTGGGTGCTGCAGGGTTTCATCGCGGCGGACGAAACCCTGCTCGTCCAGGTCGAAGTTCCAGCTCGACTTGTCGTACTGATGGCGCACTTCGTCGTAGCCGGTGAACAGGCCATCCTCGAAGCCGAAGCCTTCCTTCACCAGGTGCGCGGCATCGGTATAGCTGCGCACGTATTCATGCGCGTAGCGGTCCTGCTCGATCAGGTAACTGATCAGCCCGCCGAGAAAGACGATATCGGTCCCGGTACGAATCCAGGTGTGGTAGTCCGCTACCGCCGTGGTGCGGTTGTAGCGCGGGTCGATGGAAATCAGGATCGCATCGCTGCGCTCCTTGGCGTGCATGACCCAGCGGAAGCCCACCGGATGCGCCTCGGCCGAATTGCCGCCCATGGACAGCACGATGTTGGCATTGCGGATGTCGACCCAGGAATTGGTCATGGCACCGCGACCGAATGAAGGGGCAAGACCTGCCACCGTCGGTCCGTGTCAGACGCGCGCCTGGTTGTCGAGTTTCAGGATGCCCAGCGCCCGGGTGATCTTCTGGGTGAGGTAGGCCGTCTCGTTGGTGCAGGCCGAAGCCGCGACCATCGAGGTGGTCATCCAGCGGTTGACCAGCCTGCCCTCCTCGTCGTGGGTCTCGAAATTGCGGTCGCGGTCGTTCTTCATCAGCCGTGCGATGCGGCCGAGCGCCTCGTCCCAGGAGATGCGCTTCCACTCGTTCGAGCCGGGTTCGCGTACCTGCGGGTAGCGCACCCGCGAGTCGCTGTGGATGAAGTCGAGCACGCCGGCGCCGCGCGGGCACAGCGAGCCGCGGCTGACCGGATGGTCCGGGTCGCCCTCGACGTGGTAGATCTCGTCGCGCACGTTGATCGCCCCATCGCCTCGTGAGTACAGCAGCATGCCGCAGCCGACCGAGCAGTAAGTGCAGATGTTGCGCGTGGCGCGCGCCCCGCTGAGCTTGAAATGCCGCACGGAAGCGACCGCTTCGTCCGGCGCAAAGCCCATCATGGCCATGCTCGACGCACCCAGCCCGGCTGCGCCGAACTTCAGGAACTGGCGTCGGGAAACTCGGAATGCCATGGCGTTCTCCTCGTTGTTCTCTGGCTATCTGAGGAGTCGACTTTGCGTCTGCATTCAGGGTTCCAGCGGTATGACAGGCGGCGCGACCGCCTGGCGCGCCGAGTCGCTCAGCTGTCGTTGCGCAGCTGCTCGAGCAGCCTGCGAGTCAGCCGCTGGCGCGTGTGCGCATACGTAGCCCAGGGGTCTTCGCGCCCGGCGAGGTACGCGCGCACGTTGTCCAGCCGCCACCGATCGGCGCCTTCGAGTCGCTGCATTTCGTCCAGGCTCACCGGCAGGGACACGCCAAGGCCCGGCCGGGCACGCACCGAGTACGCCGCCACGGTGCTGGCACCCCGCTGGTTGCGCAGGTAGTCGACGAAGATGCGCCTGACCCGGTTCTGCGCGCCCATCTTGCAGGCGATGCGCTCGGGCTGCTCGCGGCCGAGTCGCTGGGTCACGCCCTGGGCGAAGGTGCGCGCGCAATCCCAGTCGGAATACCGATCCAGCGGCACCACGACATGCATGCCGCGCCCGCCGCTGGTCTTGAGAAAGGCCTTAAGGCCGAGTTCATCCAGCAGTGCCAGGGTCAGTTCGGTCGCTTCGACCATGCGCGCCCAGGGCAGCGCGGGGTCAGGGTCGAGGTCGAAGATCACCCGGTCCGGCCGCTCGATGCGATCGCTGTGGGCATTCCAGGTATGGAACTCGAGGGTGCCCATCTGCACCGCCTCGATCACGGCGGTGATCTCGTCAGCCTGGATCAGGCGCGCGTGCTCGGGGTCCAGCTTCTTGGGCAGGGCCCGCATGTGCGGCATCTTCAGGCGTCCACAGTGACGCTGGAAAAAGCTCTCGCCGGCAAGCCCCTCAGGGGCTCGCACGATGGAGAGCGGCCGCCCCGCCAGCTGTGGCATCAGCCAGTCGGCCACCTGCAGGTAGTACTCGGCGAGCGCCAGCTTGGTGGTGCCGCTGGCCGGGTCGATGACCCGCTGCGGGTTGCTGATCCCTACCCCGCCAACCAGCGGGCGCGTGCGCCCTTTGCCCTGTGCCGCCATGGCACCTCCGTAACCGGATCAGCCGGCCTTCTTGCGCGACGACCCCTTGCGCGGCTCATCAGACGCAGCTTTGCGCGTTCGCGTGCTCGATTTGGCGGCCGGCTTGGATTTGGACGCCGGCTTGCGAGTGCTCGCGGCGGCTTCCGGCTCGTCGTCTTCGCTCGCGGCGCGCTTGCCAGGCTTGGCCGCCAGGCTGCGCTTGAGCAGCTCGGTGAGGTCGATGACGTCCGCGCTGCGTTGGTCGACAGCCTCCTCCGGCCCGCCGACGGCCTCGAGTTTGCCCTCGCGCGCCTTTTTCTCGACCAGGTCCATGATCTGGTCCTGGAAGGTGTCCTTGTACTGCTCCGGTTTCCACTTCTCGGTCATGTCCTCGACCAGCCGCTTGGCCATGTCCAGCTCGCGTTCGGCCAGGTCGGGGTCGAGCGCCTCGTCCTTGAGTTCCAGATACTCGACGCCGCGCACCTCTTCGGCCCAGCGCAGGGTGTTCATCACCAGCGCCTTGCCCAGCGGCATGACTACCGCCAGATGCTGCTTGTTGCGCAGCACCACATTGGCGATGCCGACCTTGCCGGTCTGCTCGAGGGTCTCGCGCAGCAGCGCGTAGACCTTTTCGCCGCGCCGCTCGGGCGTCAGGTAATACGGCGTGTCGATGTACAGAAAGGAGATGTCGCTGGCGTCGACGAACGCGATGATGTCGAGCGTCTGCGTAGCCTTGGGGTGCGCGGCCTTGATCTCCTCGTCGCTGATGACGACGTAGTGTCCCTTCTCGTACTCCACGCCCTTGACGATGTTCTCGCTGTCGATGTCTTCGCCGGTGGTCTTGTTGATGCGCTTGTAACCGACGCGGTCCATGCTGCGCTTGTCCAGCCAGTCGAAATCGATGCCCGAACGCGTGGTAGCCGGTACCAGCGCCACGGGAATGTGCACCAGACCGAAACTGACCGCGCCTTTCCAGATCGTGCGTGGCATAGCCGCTCTCCTCTCTTGCGGGCCGGGCCTTGGGCCCGGCGCACGCCTGCTCAGCCGTTGACCACCGTACCGCCGTTGACGTGCAGTACCTGGCCGCTGACGTAGGACGAATCGCTGCTGGCCAGGTAGACATAGGCCGGCGCCACTTCCTCCGGTTGCCCGGGGCGCTTCATCGGCACGTTGGAGCCGAATTCGGCGACCTTGTCCGCATCGAAGGTCGACGGAATCAGCGGCGTCCAGATCGGCCCCGGCGCCACTCCGTTGACCCGGATGCCGCGCTCGGCCAGGTGCATGGCCAGCGCGCGGGTGAAACCGACGATGGCGCCCTTGGTCGAGGAGTAGTCGATCAGCATCGGGTTGCCCTTGTAGGCGGTCACCGAGGTGGTGTTGATGATCGACGCGCCCTGCTTCAGCTGCGGCAGTGCGGTCTGGGTCATCTGGAACATGCCAAAGACGTTCGTGCGAAAGGTGCGCTCCCACTGCTCCGGCGGAATGTCCTCGAAGCGCTCGCGCGGATGCTGCTCGGCCGCGTTGTTGACCAGGATGTCGAGCTGGCCGAGGGTGGCGATCGTCTCGTCCACGACCTTGCGACACACGGCGGGGTCGGCAACGTCCCCGGCGAACGTCAGGCAACGCCTACCCTGCTCCTCGACGACCTTGCGGGTTTGCTCGGCATCCTGATGCTGGTCGAGGTAGAGGATGGCCACATCGGCGCCTTCGCGGGCGAAAAGCACCGCCACCGAGCGTCCGATGCCGCTGTCCCCGCCCGTGACAATCGCAACCTTGCCCGCCAGCTTGCCGGCCGCCTTGTAGTCCTCGCCGCGGAACTCCGGGCGTGGGTGCATCTGGCTTTCCTGGCCGGGTTCGGGTTGCTGCTGGGGTGGCAGGGTCTGGTTGTCAGCCATGCAAAAATCCTCCGTCAACGGGTTGGAACCTGTGTTCGGAGGACTGAGGGCGCCTGGCAAAAGTTTCTGCCCGGCGATGAGAGGTGGCTGGCGTGGCGTTCTAGCCGAGCATGAGCACCACGCGGCCGCGCGGCTCGCCGCTTTCAACGTAACGGTGCGCTTCGACCGCCTGTTCAAAGGCAAAACGCCGGTCGACCTGCGGCTTGATCAGCCGATCGGCAGTCAGCTGGTTGATGTGCTGCAGGGCGCGCTCGACGGCCTCGCGGTTCTGCTCGATACCCAGCTCCGGCTGGCCGGTGAAGTCGCACAGGCAGTGGAGAAAGAACTTGAAGTTCTTCTTGAACGCCGCGCAGACCGGCAGCGCGGTTTCGTTGCCGCCGTTCATGCCGTACAGGATCAACTTTCCCAGCGGTGCCATGACGTCGCCCAGCAGCTTCATCTGCGAGCCGCCACAGGCGTCCAGGACCACCTCGACACCGCGGCCTTCGGTCACCTTCTGCAGGCGGCCGACCAGGTCTTCTTCCTCGGTGACGATCACCGTCTCGGCACCCAGTTCACGCAGGTAGTCGCGGTCTTCGCTGGTGTCACAGGTGGCGATCACACGGCCGCCCAGCGCCCTGGCCAGCTGTACGGCAGCCGGGCCGGTGCAATGCGCGGCCTGGTTGATCAGCACATGCTGGCCGGGCTCCAGTTGCGCCAGCTCGACCAGCGCGAAGTAGCTGACCAGCATCGGCGTGTAGTGGATCGCTGCCTCGCCGGCCTCGAGCATGTCCGGGTAGTGCACCAGCGCCTGCTGCGGCAGCAGCGCATGCTCGGCATAGAGCGGGTACTGATTGAGATCATGCGCGGGGAAGCCGGCCACCCGATCACCGACGACAAAGCCCTCGACGCCCTCGCCCACAGCGAGCACCTCGCCGGCGACCTCGCTGCCGAGCCCCGCCGGCAAGCGCGCGTGGCGCGGCGCCAGATCCTGGCGCCAGAGCACGTCGTTCCAGCTGACACCGATGGCGCGCACGCCGATCAGCACTTCCCCCGGCCCTGCCACGGGCACGGGCCGTTCTTCGTAACGCAGAACTTCGGCCGGACCGAACTGGTGGAAACGGATGATGCGGGACATCGCGACCCTCGTCTTACTACTACTGTGCCTGTGGACTCTATCGTCAGTGCGGGCACAACTCCAGCGAGGCACCCGGATTCGCATCGATAGTCGCCATGCGCCGAAATGATGGAGCGCTGTATGTAACGCCGGTGGCGCCACTTCGAAAGCGCGATTTGTCATTGACCCGCTTGCCGCCCCGGCTACTAGAATGCTCGCCTCTCTCGCCGAGCCGCTCTACGCTGCACGGCTCAAGGACCGAAGTGACCAGGCATGAACCGCAACGATCTTCGCCGCGTCGACCTCAACCTGCTGATCGTCTTCGAAACGCTGATGCACGAGCGCAGCGTGACGCGCGCAGCGGAAAAGCTGTTCCTTGGCCAGCCGGCGATCAGCGCGGCGCTGGCTCGCCTGCGCACCCTGTTCGACGACCCGCTGTTCGTGCGCACCGGGCGCAGCATGGAGCCGACCGCCCGCGCCCAGGAGATCGCCCAGCTGTTGTCGCCGGCGCTGGACTCGATCTCGACGGCGGTCAGTCGCGCGTCGTCTTTCGACCCGGCGACCAGTACCCAGGTGTTTCGCATCGGGCTTACCGATGAGGTCGAGTTCGCCCTGCTCCCGCCGCTGCTGCGCCGCCTGCGCGCCGAGGCGCCTGGTGTGGTGCTGGTGGTGCGCCGCGCCAACTATCTGTTGATGCCCGGCCTGCTGGGCTCCGGCGAGATTTCCGTGGGTGTCTGCTACACCGAGGAACTGCCGGCCAATGCCAAACGCAAGGTGCTGCGCCGGCCCAAGCCGATGCTGCTGCGCGCCGACAGCATTCCCGGGCGCCTCAGCCTGGAAGACTACTGCGCCAGGCCGCACGCCATGGTGTCCTTCGCCGGCGACCTCAATGGCTACATCGACGAGGAACTGGCGCTGCACGGCTGCCAGCGCAAGGTGGTGCTGGCGGTGCCGCAGTTCAATGGCCTGTCCAACCTGCTGGCCGGGACCGACATCGTTGCCACGGTGCCGGATTACGCCGCCGCCGCGCTGGTGGCCCATGGTGGCCTGCGCGCCGAGCCGCTGCCGTTCGAGACCAGCCAGGACTTCGAACTGTCGATGGCCTGGCGCGGCGCTCAGGACAACGACCCGGCCGAACGCTGGCTGCGCTCGCGCATCCAGATGTTCGTCGGCGACCCGGACAGCCTGTAGGGTGGAAAACGGCGCAGCCTTTTCCACGCGTCTCCCCGCCCTTGCACGCCGTCACGCCTTTCTCGACGTCATTGCCGATTGCTAACGCAGCACCGGCTGCCAGCCGACGCAGCCGATCGATGCCGCGATTCGGCGAAAAACACCTGGCGGTCGTTTTCCTCCCCTACCGTTATTGCCTGCTGCTGATGATCGATGCGCAAACATCATCGCCAGTGATATTCACCTTCGGCTCGTTCGATTTCTGCCTGCGGACCTGACCGCGCAGACTTCCGCCATCGAAAAACCGACTTGCGGAGTCAAGCATGGATCGTTCGCTCAACGCCTTGCGTTTTCCCCTTATTGCCCTGACGGTGCTGATCACCGCCGCCTGCGGCAAGGCTCCGGAGGCCACCCAGTCGGGTACGCCGCCGCCTGCGGTCAGCGTGGCCGAAGTCATCGAGCAGCAGGTGACCGAGTGGGACGAGGTCACCGGGCGGCTGGAGGCACCAGAGTCGGTGGAGATCCGCCCGCGCGTTTCGGGCTTCATCGACAAGGTGGCTTTCGAGGAAGGCGCGCTGGTGAAAAAAGGCGACCTCCTGTTCCAGATCGATCCACGCCCGTTCCAGGCCGAGGTCAAGCGTTTGCAGGCGCAGCTGCAACAGGCCCGCGCCACCCAGCAGCGCACCGCCGCCGAAGCCGAGCGCGGCGAGCGCCTGCGGCAGAAGAACGCGATTTCCGCCGAACTGGCCGATGCCCGTGTCAGCGCCGCCAGCGAAGCGAAATCCGCGGTCGCGGCGATCCAGGCGCAGCTGGACAAGGCCCAGCTGGACCTCTCCTTCACCCGCGTGACGGCGCCCATCGACGGCCGTGCCGGCCGCGCACTGATCACGGCCGGCAACCTGGTCAACGCCGGCGAGGCCCTGCTGACCACGCTGGTCTCCACCGACAAGGTCTACGCCTACTTCGAAGCGGACGAACGTCTGTACCTGAAGTACCGCGAGTTGGCGCGTCAGGGCGACCGCGGCGAGGCGACCCCGGTCTATCTCGGCCTCTCGGACGAGGACGGCCACCCGCATCTGGGCCACATGGATTTCATCGACAATCAGGTCGACCCGCGTACCGGCACCATTCGCGGCCGCGCGGTGTTCGACAACCGCGACGGCAGCTTCACCCCCGGCCTGTATGCACGGCTGAAGCTGGTCGGCAGCCCGACCTACGAGGCCGTGCTGATCAAGGACGTGGCGGTGGGCACTGACCTGGGCAAGAAGTTCGTCCTGGTACTGGCCGAGGACGGCACCGTCGCCTACCGGCCGGTCGAGCTCGGGCCCAAGCTCGAAGGGCTGCGCATCGTGCGCGATGGCCTGGCCAAGGGCGAGCGCATCGTGGTCAACGGCCTGCAGCGCGTACGCCCAGGTAGCCCGGTGCAGCCCGAGTCGGTGCCGATGGCCGACGCCGAGACGCTGGCGGCGCTGAAGCAGCAGAACCGTGCGATCAGCGAGGCGATGAAGCCGCAAGTCGACGAGCGCACCCTGGCCCAGCGCCCGAGCAGCTGACCGTCCGACAGCAGTCCTGAACTCCGGCGCGCCAATCGCGCCCATCCCATCGATCCGCCAGGGCGCGCCCGCCGCGCCCTCCCCCGGAGTGCGCCATGAATTTCTCGCAGTTCTTTATCAAGCGGCCGATTTTCGCCGCCGTGCTGTCGTTGGTGATCCTCATCGGCGGCGCCATCTCGCTGTTCCAGTTGCCGATCAGCGAATACCCTGAAGTCGTTCCACCCACCGTGGTGGTGCGCGCCAACTTCCCCGGCGCCAACCCCAAGGTGATCGGCGAAACCGTTGCCTCGCCGCTGGAACAGGCCATCACCGGCGTCGAGGGCATGCTCTACATGTCGTCCCAGGCGACCGCCGACGGCAAGCTGACGCTGACCATCACCTTTGCCCTCGGCACCGACCTGGACAACGCCCAGGTGCAGGTGCAGAACCGCGTGACGCGCACCATGCCGACCCTGCCCACCGAGGTGCAGCGCCTCGGCGTGACCGTGGACAAAGCCTCCCCCGACCTGACCATGGTGGTGCACCTGACCTCGCCGGATAACCGCTACGACATGCTCTACCTGTCCAACTACGCCGCGCTCAACGTCAAGGACGAGCTGGCGCGGCTGGACGGTGTGGGCGACGTGCAGCTGTTCGGCCTCGGCAACTATTCCCTGCGCGTCTGGCTCGACCCGAACAAGGTCGCCCAGCGCAACCTCACCGCCACCGACGTGGTCAACGCCATCCGCGAGCAGAACCGTCAGGTCGCCGCCGGTGCCCTGGGCGCACCACCGGCACCGGGCGCCACCGACTTCCAGCTGTCGATCAACACCCAGGGCCGCCTGGTGGACGAGGAGGAGTTCGAGAACATCATCGTGCGTGCCGGCGAGGACGGCGAGATCACCCGCCTGAAGGACATCGCCCGCATCGAACTGGGTTCCAGCCAGTACGCCCTGCGCTCGTTGCTGAACAACCAGCCGGCGGCGGCCATCCCGATATTCCAGCGCCCGGGCTCCAACGCCATCGCCATCTCGGACCTGGTGCGCGAGCGCATGGCCGAGCTCAAGCAGAGCTTCCCCCAGGGCGTGGACTACGAGATCGTCTACGACCCGACCATCTTCGTGCGCGGCTCCATCGAGGCGGTGGTGCACACCCTGCTCGAGGCCATCGTGCTGGTGGTGCTGGTGGTGATCCTGTTCCTGCAGACCTGGCGCGCCTCGATCATTCCGCTGGCCGCCGTGCCGGTGTCGCTGATCGGCACCTTCGCGGTGATGCACCTGCTCGGTTTCTCGCTCAACGCGCTGTCGCTGTTCGGCCTGGTGCTGGCCATCGGCATCGTGGTGGATGACGCCATCGTCGTGGTGGAGAACGTCGAGCGCAACATCGGCCTCGGCAAGTCGCCGGTAGAGGCGACCCGCCAGGCCATGAAGGAAGTCACCGGGCCGATCATCGCCACCGCCTTGGTGCTCTGCGCGGTGTTCATCCCGACTGCGTTCATTTCCGGCCTTACCGGGCAGTTCTATCAGCAGTTCGCACTGACCATCGCGATTTCGACGGTGATCTCGGCGTTCAACTCGCTGACCCTGTCGCCGGCGCTGGCTGCGACCCTGCTCAAGGCCCACGATGCGCCGAAGGATGGCTTCTCACGGCTGCTCGACCGGCTGCTCGGCGGCTGGCTGTTCCGCCCGTTCAACCGCGTGTTCGACCGCGCCAGCCATGGCTACGTCGGCGTGGTGCGGCGCATCCTGCGCGGCAGCGCCGTGGCCCTGCTGGTCTACGTCGGCCTGGTGGGCCTGGGCTACATGGGCTTCGCCACCACCCCGACCGGCTTCGTTCCGCAGCAGGACAAGCAATACCTGGTCGCCTTCGCCCAGTTGCCGGACGCCGCCACCCTGGACCGCACTGAGGACGTGATCAAGCGCATGTCGGAAATCGCCGGCAAGCATCCGGGCGTGGAGAACACCGTGGCCTTCCCGGGGCTGTCGATCAACGGTTTTACCAACAGCCCGAACAGCGGCATCGTCTTCACCCCGCTCAAGCCCTTCGATGAGCGCAAGGACCCGTCGCTCTCGGCCAACGCCATCGCGGCGGACCTGAACGGCCAGTTCGCGCAGATCCAGGATGCCTTCATCGCCATCTTCCCGCCACCACCTGTGCAGGGCCTGGGCACCATCGGTGGCTTCCGCGTGCAGGTGCAGGATCGCGGTAACCTCGGCTATGAGGAGCTGTACAAGCAGGTGCAGAACGTCATCGCCAAGAGCGCGGACTATCCGGAGCTGGCCGGCCTGTTCACCAGCTATCAGGTCAACGTGCCGCAGGTGGACGCCGATATCGACCGCGAGAAGGCCAAGACCCACGGCGTGGCCATCGATGACATCTTCGACACCATGCAGGTCTACCTCGGCTCGCTGTATGCCAACGACTTCAACCGCTTCGGCCGCACCTATCAGGTCAACGTCCAGGCCGACCAGAAGTTCCGCCTGGCGCCCGAGCAGATCGGCCAGCTGAAAGTGCGCAACAACCGCGGCGAGATGGTCCCGCTGTCGACCTTCGTCAGCGTCACGGACAGCGCCGGCCCGGACCGGGTGATGCACTACAACGGCTTCCTCACCGCGGAGATCAACGGCGCCGCTGCACCGGGCTACAGCTCAGGGCAAGCCGAGGCCGCCATGGAACGTCTGCTCCAGGCCGAGCTGCCCAACGGCATGACCTACGAATGGACCGAGCTGACCTACCAGCAGATCCTCGCCGGCAACACCGCGGTGTTCGTCTTCCCGCTCTGCGTGCTTCTGGCCTTCCTGGTGCTGGCCGCGCAGTACGAGAGCTGGAGCCTGCCGCTGGCGGTGATCCTGATCGTGCCGATGACGCTGCTCTCGGCCATCACCGGGGTGATCCTGGCCGGCAGCGACAACAACGTGTTCACCCAGATCGGCCTGATCGTGCTGGTGGGGCTGGCCTGCAAGAACGCGATCCTCATCGTCGAGTTCGCCAAGGACAAGCAGGAAGAAGGCATGGACCGGCTGGCCGCCACCCTCGAAGCCTGCCGCCTGCGCCTGCGGCCGATCCTGATGACCAGCTTCGCCTTCATCATGGGCGTGGTACCGCTGGTGCTCTCCAGCGGGGCCGGCGCCGAGATGCGCCATGCCATGGGGGTCGCGGTGTTCAGCGGCATGCTCGGGGTGACCTTCTTCGGCCTGTTGCTGACCCCGGTGTTCTATCTGGTGATTCGCGCCTTCGTCGAGAAGCGTGAAGCGCGCAAGGCGGTATTCAAGGAGGCCCGCGCATGAAGTTCTTCACCCTTTCCCTGCTCGCCCTGACCATCGCCGGTTGCGCGGTCGGCCCGGATTACCGCGCGCCGCAACCGGAACCGGCGCGCATCGAGCGGGCTGCCGCGGCCGGCTTCGACCGTGCGCGCTTCGAGGGCGCCTGGTGGCAGCAGTTCGAGGACCCCACCCTGGACCGCCTGGTGGCCCATGCGCTGGCGGAGAACCGCGAGCTACGCATTGCCTTCGCCCGCCTGGGCAGCGCCCGGGCGATCCGCGACGACGCGGCCAATGACCGTTTCCCGACGGTCACGGCAGGCGCGGGTGCTGAAATCGGCAAGGCGCAGCAGCCGGGTTTTGGTGATCGGCGGGTTGACATCGAACGCTACGACCTGGGGCTGGACATGGCCTGGGAGCTGGACCTGTTTGGCCGCATCCAGCGCCGGCTGGAGGCCAGCGAGGCGCAGGCCGAGGCGGCCGAGGCCGACCTGCAGCAGTTGCAGGTCAGCCTGATCGCCGAGCTGGTCGATGCCTACGGCCAGCTGCGCGGCGCCCAGCTACGCGAGCGCATCGCCCGCGCCAACCTGGACAACCAGCGCCGCTCGCGTGAGCTGACGGTACAGCTGCGCGACGGCGGCCTGGGCAGCGACCTCGACGTGCTGCGCGCCGATGCGCGCCTGGCCGCGACCGAGGCGACGCTGCCGCAGTTGCAGGCCCAGCAGGCGCGTGCGCGCAATCGCATCGCCACGCTGCTTGGCCAGCGCGCCGACGGGCTCAGTGTCGACCTCTCGCCACGCGAGCTGCCGGCGATTGCCAAGGCCTTGCCGATCGGCGATCCGGGCGAACTGTTGCGCCGCCGGCCGGACATCCGTGCCGCCGAACGGCAACTGGCGGCGGCGACCGCCAATGTCGGCGTGGCCACGGCGGACCTGTTTCCGCGGGTAAGCCTGTCCGGTTTTCTCGGTTTCATCGCCGGGCGCGGCTCGCAGCTCGGCTCCAGCGCAGCCGAGGCGTGGAGCGTGGCCCCGGGCATCAGCTGGGCGGCCTTCGACCTGGGCAGCGTACGCGCCCGCCTGCGCGGCGCCGAGGCCGAGGCCGAGGGGGCTCTGGCGGCCTACGAGCAGCAGGTGCTGCTGGCACTGGAGGAGTCGCAGAATGCCTTCAGCGACTACGGCCATGCGCAGCAGCGCCTGCTGGCACAGCTGCGCCAGTCCGAAGCCAGCCGTGCCGCAGCCGAGCAGGCGCGCATTCGCTATCGCGAGGGCAGCGAGGATTTTCTCGTGCTGCTCGACGCCGAGCGCGAGCGCCTGGCTGCCGAAGACGCCCAGGCGCAGGCGGAGGTCGAGGTCTACCGCGGCATCGTCGCGCTGTACAAGGCGCTGGGGGGCGGCTGGCAGAGCTGAGCCCCGCGCCGGCCAAACTGTGATCTGGTGCAGGTCCCTTCCGGTTGGTGGCCCTGGGCGCTTTCGGTTGTCATCCGTCTTTGGCATAAGAAGCGGTTGAAAGTCCGAAAGCGTCCGCAGGCCCTGCTCCGCGCGATGCGCTGCCAACCAACCAGAAGAAAAGAGTCTTTCATGAAGCCGATCATTACCCTTGCCGGGCTCGTGCTGGCCGTTGCCAGCGCGTTTGCCCAGGCGGAGCCCATCGTCATCAAGTTTTCCCACGTGGTCGCCGAGGACACGCCCAAGGGCAAGGGGGCGCTGCTGTTCAAGCGATTGGCCGAAGAACGCCTGCCGGGCCAGGTGAGCGTCGAGGTCTATCCGAACTCCTCGCTTTACGGCGACGCGGATGAGCTCGAGGCGTTGCGTGAGGACAAGGTGCAGCTGCTGGCACCGTCGCTGGCCAAGTTCGAGCAGTACACCAAGCAGGTCCAGGTGTTCGACCTGCCCTTTCTGTTCGACGATCTCGATGCGGTCAATCGCTTCCAGAAGCGCGCCAAGGGGCGCCAGCTGCTGCGCTCGATGGAAACGCACAACATCACTGGCCTGGCCTACTGGCACAACGGCATGAAGCAGCTCTCGGCCACCCGCCCGCTGCATCGACCGGCCGATGCCGCCGGCCTGAGCTTCCGCATCCAGCCCTCGGCCGTGCTCCAGGCCCAGTTCGACGCGGTCGGCGCGAACAGCCAGAAACTGCCCTTCGCGCAGGTCTACAGCGCGCTGAAAGCCGGCACCGTACAGGGTGCGGAAAACCCCTGGTCGAACATCTACAGCAAGAACATGCACCAGGTGCAGCCCTACATCACCGAGACCAACCACGGCGTGCTGGACTACATGCTGGTGACCAACACCCGTTTCTGGATGAGCATGCCGCACAAGGTGCGTTTCGAGCTGGAAGCGATCATCGACGAAGTCACCTACATGGTGAATCAGGAGGCCGAGCAGCTGAACCAGGCCGACCGCGAGCGCATCCGTCAGGCCGGCACCAGCCAGATCATCGCCCTGAGCGACGAAGAGCGGCAGGCCTGGCGCGAGAAGATGCGCCCGGTCTGGCAGCAGTTCGAGCCGGTGATCGGCGCCGACATCATCAAGGCCGCCGAACACGTCAACCGCAGGAGCCGCTGAGCGGTCGGCAGCCGCCTTACCGCGTCTGCCCCTGGCTGGAGCCGGTCGTCAGCGCCGGGTCCTCCAGCCGGCTGCTGTCCCAGCCCCCGCCGAGCGCGGCGATCAGCTGAACGCTGGCCAGCAGGCGATCCCCTAGCAGGCCCAGATGGGTCCGCTCGTTGTTCAGTGCGGTGGTCTGCACGGTCGCCACGCTGAGGAAGTCGACCATTCCGGCGCGGTACTGGTTTTCGATCAGGCGCAGTGATTCCTGCGCCGACTCCAGCGCCTCGCGCTGTACTCCAACCTCCTCATCCAGCACGCGCAGCTGCACCAGCGCATCCTCCACTTCGCGCAAGCCGTCGAGCACGGTCTGTCGATAGCTCGCCACGGTCTGGTCGTAGGCGGCTTCGGCGCGTTCGACTTCGGCGCGCCGCGCGCCGAAATCCAGCAGCGTGACCGCCAACTGCGGGCCAAGCGACCAGAAGCGGTTGGGCACCTCCACCAGGTTGCTCCAGGCACTGTTGCGGTAACCTCCGGAAGCCGAGAGCGTCAGGTCCGGAAACCAGGCGGTCTTGGCTATCCCGATCTCGGCGTTGGCGGCCATCACGTTGCGTTCGGCCGCGGCCACGTCCGGGCGGCGTTCGAGCAGCTGCGAGGGCAGCGCCACCGGCAACTGCGGCAGCTGCGGAATGCCCTCGCGCCGCGCCAGGTCGAGCTCGCTGGGCGGCACGCCGACGAGCACGGCAATGGCATGCTCGAACTGTGCACGTTGCCATTGCAGGTCGATGGCCTGCGCCTGGGTCTGCTTGAGCTGGGTGCGTGCCTGCGCCACGTCCGACTTGGGCACGATGCCGGCGCGGTACTGGTTCTCCGTCAGGCGCAGCGAGCGCGCGTAGGCATCCACCGTCTGGTCGAGCAGGCGCTGCTGGGCATCCATCACCCGCAGCTGCAGATAGGTCTGCACCAGCTCGGCCTGCAGGCTCAGGCGCAGGGCGGCCAGATCGGCCGCGCTGGCCTGCATGTCGGCCCGGCTGGCTTCGAGGTTGCGTCGCAGCCGCCCCCACAGGTCGACCTCCCAGGCCGCATCCAGCCCCAGCTGGTAGCTCTCGCTGATCCCGCTCGCGCCAGTCGTGCCCTGCGACCCGCTACCCTGCCCGCTGCGGGTAGCCGATGCACTGCCGGATACGCTGGGGAACAGCTGCGAACGGGCGCTGCGCACGAGGGCGCGGGCCTGGCGGTACTGCGCTTCGGCGGCGGCGAGGTTCTGGTTGGACAGCTCGAGCCGAGCGACCAGCGCATCGAGCTCGGCATCGCCATAGAGCGACCACCAGGGGCCGCGCGCGAGCAGATCGCCCGGTGCGGCGCTCTTCCAGCCTTCGGCCTGCTTGAACGCGCTGCCGAGCGCGAGCTCCGGCCGCCGGTAGTCAGGGCCAAGGGTACAGCCACCCAGCAGCAGTCCCAGGGTGAGCATGGCCAGTGGGCGCAGGTGGAAACGTCGAGCGGAAACGGTCATAGCGGATTGTCCAGGGCGGCGTCGGTACGCACTCCACGCCAGTGGTTGAAGCGATGGCGCAGACGGTCGAGGTAGAGGTAGACCACCGGCGTGGTGTAGAGCGTGAGGATCTGGCTGAGCACCAGGCCGCCGATGATCGCCAGGCCCAGCGGCTGACGCATTTCGGCGCCTTCGCTACCGCCGACCAGCAGCGGCACGGCGCCGAGAATGGCGGCCAGGGTGGTCATCAGGATCGGCCGGAAGCGCAGCAGGCAGGCGCGGTGGATCGAGTCGGCCGGTGCCAGGCCGTCGTTGCGCTCGAACTGCAGGGCCAGATCGATCATCAGGATGGCGTTCTTCTTCACCACGCCGATCAGCAGGAACAGGCCGAGCAGCGAGATCAGGCTGAACTGCTCGCCGGTGAGAATGATCGCCAGCAGCGCGCCGACGCCCGCCGAAGGCAGTGTCGAGAGGATCGTCAGGGGGTGGATGTAACTCTCGTAGAGCACGCCGAGCACGATGTAGACCAGCAGCAGTGCACCGAGAATCATCAGTGGCTGGCTTTCCTGCGCGGCCTTGAACACGTCGCCGGTGCCGCCCAGCCGTCCCTGCACCTCGCTCGGCAGGCCGATGGCCGCCACCGCGCGTTCGATCGCTAGCGTCGCCTGGTCGAGGCTGACGCCCGGTGCGAGGTCGAAGTCGATATTCTCCGCGGCGAACTGGCCGTCGTGCTGCACGCGGTCTTCTTCCAGGCTGCGCTCGTAGCGTGCGAAGGCCGACAGGGGCACGCGCTGGCCGTCGTCGGTGATCACATGGACCTGGTCGAGCACCTCGGGGTGCTGCGCATAGGCCGGGTCGAGCTCCATCACCACGCGGTACTGGTTCAGCGCCTCGTAGATGGTCGAGATCTGCCGCTGGCTGAAGGCGTTGTTCAGCAGCGTCGTCACGGTGCTCATGTCGATGCCCAGCCGCTTGGCCGCATCACGGTCCACGACCAAGGTGATCTGCTGCGCACCCTCGCCATCGTTGGCGTCGATGCTGGTCAGCTCGGGCAAGGCCTTGAGCGCGGCGATGACACGCGGCGTCCAGGTGCGCAGATCGTCGAGGTCGCCGGCCAGCAGCGAGTAGGAGTACGCCGAGCTGCTCTGCCGCCCGCCGCCGAACTGCAGATCCTGGTCAGCCATGAGGAACATGCGCCCGCCCGGCACCTTTGGCTGGTTGCGGCGGATGCGCTCGATCACCTCCTGCGCCGAGAGGTGCCGCTCGGCCAGCGGCTTGAGCCGCACGATCATGAAGGCATTGTTGATGCCGCCCTGCCCGCCGATGAAACCGGCCACGCTTTCCACCGCCGGGTCGGCCAGCACCGCCTTGCGGAACACCTCCATTTTCGGCTGCATGACCTGGAACGACAGGCCGTCATCGCCGCGGATGAAGCCGGTCAGCTGGCCGGTGTCCTGCTGCGGCAGAAAGGTCTTCGGCACCTGGACGTAGAGCACAACATTCAGCGCGACGGTCGCCAGCAGGCTGAGCAGGGTGATCCGCCGGTGGCGCAGCGCCCAGGCCAGGGAACGGTCATACCAGCCGACCAGCCGCTCGTGCAGGCGGTGGCTCCAGACATGCAGGCGGCTGTCGTGCTGTGGGTCGTGGCGCTTGAGCCAGCGGGCGCAGAGCATCGGCGTGAGCGTCAGCGAGACCAGCAGCGAGACCAGAATGGCCGCCGCCAGCGTCAGGCTGAACTCACGGAACAGCCGCTCCACCAGCCCGCCCATGAACAGGATCGACACGAACACCACGACCAGCGAGACGTTCATCGACAAGAGCGTGAAACCCACCTCGCGGGTGCCGATATAGGCCGCGCGCAGCGGCGGCACGCCGTCGTCGATGTGCCGGGCGATGTTCTCCAGCACCACGATGGCATCGTCGACCACCAGGCCGGCGGCGAGGATCAGCGCCATCAGCGACAGCGTGTTGAGTGAGAAGCCGGCCAGGTACATCACGGCGAAGGTACCGACCAGCGACACCGGTACCGCCAGGGCCGGAATCATCGCGGTGCGCAGTTTGCCGAGGAACAGGAACACCAGCAGGATCACCAGTGCCACGGCGATCAGCAGCGTGCGTTCGGCCTCGTGCAGGGTCGCGCGGATCACCGGCGAGCGGTCCATCGCCACGTCCAGCGCGACGCTGCCCGGCAGTATCGCCTGCAGCGCCGGCAGTTCGGCGCGGATGCCCTCGATGGTTTCGATGATGTTGGCACCGGCCTGGCGATTGACGATCAGCAACACCGCCGGCTCGTTGTTGAAGAAACCGCTGTTGTAGCGGTCCTCGACCGAATCCTTGACGCGCGCCACGTCGCCCAGGCGCAGCGCCGCGCCGTCCTGATAGCGGATGATCAACGGGGTGTAGTCGGCGGCCTCGTGCAGCTGGTCGTTGGCCGCCACCTGCCAGTGACGGTGGTCATCCTCGACCATGCCCTTGGGCCGCCGCACGTTGGCGTTGGCGATGGTCTGGCGCACTTCGTCGAGCGACACGCCGTACTGCTCGAGCTGCTGCGGCTGTAGCTCGACGCGCACGGCCGGCAGCGAGCTGCCGCCGACCTGGACCTCGCCAACGCCGGGCACCTGCGACAGCTTCTGCGCGAGGATGGTCGAGCCGATGTCGTAGAGCTGGCCCTTGTCGAGCACCTCGGAGGTTAGCGAAAGCACCATGATCGGCGCCTGCGACGGGTTGATCTTGCGGTAGGTGGGCATGCTGCGCATGCCGCTCGGCAGGAGGTTGCGCGCGGCGTTGATCGCCGCCTGCACGTCGCGGGCGGCACCGTTGATGTCGCGGCTCAGGTCGAACTGGATGATGATCCGCGTCGAGCCCTGGCTGCTGCGGCTGGTCATCTGGCTGACCCCGGCGATGCTGCCGAGCGAGCGCTCCAGTGGCGTTGCGACGCTGGACGCCATGATCTCCGGGCTGGCACCGGGCAGGCTGGCCTGCACCGTGATCACCGGGAAATCCATATTCGGCAGCGGCGAGACCGGCAGCAAGGTGAAGCTCACCCCGCCGAGCAGGAGGATCGCCAGGCTCAGCAGCATGGTCGCTACCGGGCGGGCGATGAACGGCGCCGAAAGATTCATCGGCCGCCCTCGTCCAGGCTCGTGCGGGTCATGCGCCGGCCTCGGCCGGTTCGGCCTGGCGCCGCCAGCGCTGGCCCAGGCGGTCGAAGAACAGGTAGATCACCGGCGTGGTGAACAGCGTCAGCAACTGGCTCATCAACAGGCCGCCGACCAGCACCAGGCCCAGCGGCTGGCGTAGCTCGGCGCCGGAGCCGGTGGCGAGCATCAGCGGAATGGCGCCGAACAGCGCCGCCAGGGTGGTCATCAGGATCGGCCGGAAACGCAGCAGCGCGGCGCGGTAGATCGCCTGCTCCGGCGTCATGCCCTGGTGACGTTCTGCCTCCAGCGCGAAGTCGATCATCATGATCGCGTTCTTCTTGACGATGCCGATCAGCAGAATGATGCCGATGATCGCGATCAGCCCCAGATCATTGCCGGTCAGCAGCAGGGCGAGCAGCGCGCCCACGGCGGCCGAGGGCAGCGTGGAAAGAATGGTGATCGGGTGGATGTAGCTCTCGTAGAGCACGCCAAGCACGATGTACATGGTCACCACGGCGGCGAGAATCAGCAGCAGCGTGCTCGACAGCGACGCGCGGAAGGCTTCGGCGGCACCCTGGAAGTGCGTCTGGATACCGGCCGGCAGGCCAATCTCCTGTTCGACCTGCTCGATCACCTCGACCGCGTGGCCAAGCGACATGCCTTCGGCGAGGTTGAACGACACCGTCGCCGCCGGGAACTGGCCGATGTGATTGATCAACAGGGGCGCCGAGCGTTGTTCGATCCGCGCCAGGCTCGACAGCCGCACCGGATCGCCCTCCCCGCTCTTGACGAACAGTTGCTCGAGCGCCTGCGGGCCGAGCCGCGAGCCGGCCCCGACCTCCAGCACCACGCGGTACTGGCTGGCCTGGGTGAAGATGGTCGATATCTGTCGTTGGCCAAAGGCGTCATACAGCGCGTCGGTGATGGCCGAGACCTCGATGCCCAGGCGCGCGGCGGCGTCGCGGTCGATGTCCAGGTAGACCTGCAGGCCATCGCTTTGCAGATCGGTGGCCACGTCGGTCAGTTCGGCCCGCTGGCGCAGCGCTTCGACCAGGCGTGGCGTCCATTCGTTAAGCAACGCGCTGTCGGGCGACTCGAGGCTGAACTGGAACTGCGTGCGGCTGACACGATCTTCGATCGACAGGTCCTGCACCGGCTGCAGGTACAGCTCGATGCCCGGAATGCGCGCCAGCTCGGGACGCAGACGGTCGATGATCTCGCTGGCCGTGGCGCTGCGCTCGGCGTGCGGCTTGAGGTTGATCAGCAGGCGCCCGCTGTTGAGCGTGACGTTGTCGCCGTCGACACCGATGTAGGACGACAGGCTGACCACGTCCGGGTCGGCCAGCAGTACCTCGGCCAGGCGCTGCTGGCGCTCGCTCATTTCGCGGAACGAAACCGATTGCGGCGCCTCGCTGATCCCCTGGATCACGCCGGTGTCCTGCACCGGGAAGAAGCCCTTGGGCACCATCAGGTACAGCACCACGGTCAGCGCCAGCGTGGCCAGCGCGATCAGCAGGGTCAGCGTCTGGTGGCCGAGCACCCAGCCCAGCCAGCGCGCGTAACCGCCGATCAGCCTCTCGACCCAATCCGGCCCGTGCTCGTTGGCCTTGTGCGGCTTGAGCAGCCTGGCGCACATCATCGGCGTAAGGGTCAGCGAGACCACCAGCGACAAGAGAATGGCCACGGCCAGGGTGATTGCGAACTCGCGGAACAAACGTCCGACCACGTCCTGCATGAACAGCAGCGGAATCAGCACGGCGATCAGCGACAGGGTCAGCGAGATCAGCGTGAAGCCGATCTGCTTGGCGCCCTTGAGCGCCGCGTTGAGCGGTGTCTCGCCCTCCTCCACATGGCGGGCGATGTTCTCCAGCATGACGATGGCGTCGTCGACGACGAAGCCGGTGGCGATGGTCAGCGCCATAAGCGTCAGGTTGTTCAGCGAGAAGCCGCAGAGGTACATCACCGCAAAGGTGCCGACCAGCGACAGCGGCACCGCGATCGAGGGAATCACCGTGGCCGAAAGCTTCTTGAGAAAGACAAAGGTGACCGCGACCACCAGGATGGTCGCCAGGATCAGCTCGTGCTGCACGTCGGTGACCGCGGCGCGGATGGTCTGCGTGCGGTCGGTGAGGATGGTGACGTCCAGGCCCGCCGGCATGCTCGCGGTGACTTCCGGCAGCAGTGCCTGGATGCGCTCGACCACTTCGATGACGTTGGCGCCCGGCTGGCGCTGGATATTCAGCAGCACCGCCTGATTGCGGTTGGCCCAGGCGGCCAGGCGCTCGTTCTCCGCACCATCGACGATGCTGGCGATGTCCTTCAGGCGCAGCGCCGCGCCGTTCTCGTAGGTCAGGATCAGCTCGGCGTATTCCTCGGGCGACTTGAGCTGATCGTTGGCGTCAAGCATCGAGACGCGGGTCGGGCCATCGAAGTTGCCCTTGGGCTGGTTGACGTTCGCCTGATTGATCAGCTGCCGCACATCGGCCAGGGACAACCCATAGGCGGCCAGCGCCTCGGGATTGGTGCGAATGCGCACGGCCGGGCGCTGACCGCCGGCGATGCTGACCATCCCCACGCCGCTGATCTGCGCGAGCTTCTGCGCCATGCGCGTATCGACCAGGTCGTGCAGTTGCGGCAGCGGCAGCGTCCTGGAGGTTATCGCCAGGGTGATCACCGGCGTGTCGGCCGGGTTGACCTTGTTGTACACGGGCGGCGCCGGCAGGTCGTTTGGGAGCAGGTTGTTTGCCGCATTGATCGCCGCCTGCACCTCCTGCTCGGCTACGTCCAGCTCCACGTCCAGGGAGAACCGCAGGGTGATGACCGAGGCGCCGCCGGAGCTGCTCGAAGACAGCTGCGTCAGTCCTGGCATCTGCCCGAACTGGCGCTCGAGTGGTGCCGTAACTGCGCTGGTCATCACTTCGGGGCTGGCGCCCGGGTAGAGCGTCATGACGCGGATCGTCGGGTAGTCGACTTGCGGCAGCGCCGCCACAGGCAGCAGCTTGTAGGCGATCAGACCGGCCAGGAGGATGGCGACCATGGTCAGGGTCGTCGCCACCGGCCGCAGGATGAACAGCCGCGAGACGTTCATCGAACCGGGCGCTCCCCTTTTTCCTCGACGCCGACCTTCGGCTGGTCGGCCGCCTCGCGCGCCATGGTGGCCGGGTCGACGACCTCTACCTCGCTGCCGTCACGCAGACGATCGGTCCCTTCCATGACGATGCGTTCGTCGGGCTTCAGGCCTGCGGTGATCACCGTCAGTTCGCCGTTGCTAGGGCCGACTTCGACGTTGCGCAGCTCGACCTTGCTGTCGGCGTTGACCACATAGGCGAAGTTGCCGCGCGAGCCGAACTGCAGCGCAGCCGAGGGGATCAGCGTCACGTCCTTGAGCGTTTCCACGCGCAGGCGCACGTTGACGAACTGATTGGGCAGCAGCAGCTCGGCCTCGTTATCGAAGCGCGCCTTGAGCTTGAGGGTGCCGGTGGTGACGTCGATCTGGTTGTCGATGCTCTCCAGCACGCCCTCGCCGAACAGGGTGCGCTCGCCGCGATCCCAGGCCTGCACGCCAAGGGCTTCGCCCTGGCGGAAGCGGGTCAGCACCGGCGGCAGATCGGTTTCCGGCAGCGTGAAGGTGACCGCCATCGGCTGGGTCTGGGTGATCACCACCAGCGGCGTGGTGTCGTTCGCCGCGACCAGGTTGCCGAGGTCGAGCTGGCGCAAGCCCAGGCGCCCGCCGATCGGCGCGCGGATCTGGGTAAATTCGAGGTTGAGCTTGGCTTCGTTCACGGTCGCCTGGTTGGCCGCCAGGGTGCCCTGGTACTGGCTGACCAGCGCTGCCTGGGTATCGAGGGTCTGCTTGGCGATGCTGTCCTCGGCATACAGGCCCTGGTAGCGCTGCAGGTCGAGCTGGGCATTTTTCAGCTGCGCCTGGTTCTGCCGCAGCGTGCCTTCGGCCTGTTGCAGCGCCACGCGATAAGGCCGCGGGTCGATCACCGCGAGCAGGTCGCCAGCCTTGACCCGCTGGCCCTCCTCGAAGTGCACCTCGACCAGCTCGCCCGCCACTCGGCTGCGCACGTTCACGGTATTGAGCGGCGTAACCGTGCCCAGCGCCTTGTAGTACACCTCGAAATCACCCTGGCGCACCGGCGTGACGCGTACCGGCACGGGGCCACCGAAGGCGCCGAAGCCTGGCCGGCCACCGGGTCGCTGGGCCTGCTCGGCGTTGCTGTCGGGCCAGAGCCACCAGAGCAGCGACACGGCGGCCAGCACCGCGACGGCGAGCAGCAACCAGCGGAAACGGGGAGACGAGGAAGCGGGGACGACGGGCATGATGATGTTCGCAGCGAAAGGAGCCTGAACCTTAAGCAGTCGCAGCGCTCTCGCAAAGCGGATTTACGGCATTTTTACAGTATCGAAAGTTGTCGGCCGGACGCCTTGCGGCCGGAACCATGGCCGCGCCCGCCAGTCTATCTAGCGCCTGCCCTTGGTGGCGCGTCGTCCGATCGCGCCGCCAGCGTGCCGAAATACCAGTTGGGCCCGTAGTACGGCCTGTCACAGGATCAAGGAATGAACGCATCACTGGTCATACTGGCGCTTACCGTCGCCAGCTTTCTTCTCGGTTTTCTTCGCGACCTGTTCATCGCCAGGGCCTTCGGCCTGAGCTGGCAGGCCGACCTCATCTTTGTCGCGCTGGTGCTGCCCCTGTTCTTCGAGAACTTTCTCGGGCTGGCCCTGCGCGACACCATGATTCCTTACCTGCAGAAGCTGCGCAGCCAGTCGGAAGGCCTGTTCGAGGCAGTCAGCCGCTGGCTCTACTGGCGCGTGATGCTGCTGGGGATCGCCTCGAGCGGCCTGATCGTGCTCGCCAGCTATCCGATACTGACCGCCCTCGCCCCTGGCTGGACACCCGCCCAGGTCGAGGCCGGGCAACTGGTGTTCTGCTTCGGTGCCCTGCTGATTGCGGTGCAGGCGACGCTCTACTGCCAGGGCGCGCTGCTGAACATGGACCAGGTGTTCATCATGCCGATGACTCGCACCGTGCTGCTCAATGCCGGCGCCATCGTCGGCATCCTGCTGTTCGAGCCGAGCGGGCTGGTGATCTTCCTCGGCATGTTGCTGCCGCAGCTGGCGCTGATCGTGCTGCAGCATCGGCGCATCCACTACCTGCGCGGCGAGGCGATGGCCGTCGAAAAGGGCCGCGGCGGCGAATTCGGCCTGGCCTTCGCGCCGGTGCTGCTCGCCGCCGGTGCGCAGCAAGCGTGCATCCTCGCCGAGCGGGTGTTCGCCTCGTTTCTCGATGAAGGCAGCATCACCATGCTGTCGTTCGCCTTCCGCATCGTCACCATTCCCCTGACGCTCTATGCGATGTCGGTGCTGTCGGTGCTCTTCCCGCAGTTTTCCTCCAGCTGGAACGACAAGGACCACGCCGGCCACGCCGCGGTGATTCGCAAGGGCCTCTTGGCGACCCTGCTGTTCCTGGTGCCGGCCAGCGTGGTGCTCTGCTCGTTCCCCGAAGCGGTGGTGGCGGTGCTTCTGGAGCGCGGCCAGTTCGGCGCCGCGCAGACCGAGGCGACCGCCGCGCTGGTGGTCATCTATGCCGCCGGGCTGCCGGCGCTCGGCCTGGCGCTGCTCTGGGGGCGCGCGTTGCTGGCACAGAATCAGGCCCGGTTGTTCCTGGTCATCACGCTGATCGCCTCGGCCGTGACCATCGGGCTCGACGCCATCCTCTACCGCAGCCACGGGGCGCAGGGGCTGGCGACGGCCTTTGCCAGCGGTGCGGTATTGCAGGCCTTGCTGATGGGCTTGTACGTCTACCGCGCCGTGCCGCGTGCACTGGGCGCGACCTTGCTGCTGCGCTGGCTGGCGACCGCCGGAGCGCTGGGGCTGGCGCTACGCTATGCGCCCCAGCCGGACGGGCTGCTGCAGCTGTGCCTGTACATCTCCCTGGTGCTCGTCGCCTTTGCCGTGGGCGTCGTGGTGCTCGGCGAACGTGACCTGTTCAAACGCAGCTACTGGTCGATGCGCCGCGCCTGAGCTACTGGTCGACGCGGCTCAGCGCCTGCGCTTCGTATTTCGGGTACAGGTGCGTGGCGCTGCGGATCAGCTCGTAGCGGGTCAGGCTGATGCCGGCGAAACGCGGCGGAATGGGCGCCTGGGTCACCTCTCCCATCTCGGCGCCCTGCTCGGCGCTCGTTCTCATCAGCTCGTCGAGCCAGCCCAGGTAGTCGCGCATCTGTTCGAATGGCTGGGCGTTGTCGCTCACCGGGCCGTGGCCGGGCACGAGCAGTTTCCAGGGCAGCGCCTGCAGCGTGTCCAGGTCGGCCAGCCAGACATCCAGCCCCGGGCTGTTCGGCGTGGTCAGGGCACGCTGATAGAAGACGATGTCGCCAGCCAGCAACACGCCGGTCGTTTCATCGAATACCGCCAGGTCGGCGCCGGTATGCCCGCGCAGGGCCAGCAACTGCAGGCGGTGGTCGCCAACCTGAAGCTCGCCGGGGGTAAGGGTTTCGCTCGGCAGCACCACCTCGGTGCCGCGCATCCAGTCGCCGACCATGCGGTACATGTTCTCGGCCATGGCATCGCCCTGCTCACGTAGCAGTTCGGTGGTGCCCTCCAGCGCCGCGATGGGCACATCGGCAAAGGCCTGGTTGCCCAGGACATGGTCAGGGTGATGGTGGGTCAGCAGTACCTTGACCACCGGCTTGTCGGTCACCCGCGCGATGGCTTCGCGCATCTCTTCGCCATAGCGGCGCGAGGGCCCGGTGTCGATCACCACGACGCCCTCGGCGGTCACGATGAAGGCGGTGTTGACGATATTGGCGCCGTTGGACTTTTCGAAGTTTTCCGTACTGCCCTCGAACAGCCAGGTGCCTTCGGCGATCTGGCGGGGTTCGAGTCGATAGCGAAGTTCGGCATGGGCCGAAACGCCGAGGCATAGCGCGACGGCAAGAAGAATCAGGCGCATGGGGCCTCCCGAAGCGGGGAACGGTAGGAAGATTGAGGGGCGCGCCGGTCAGAGCGCGGCTTCGAACTCGTTGCCGTTGTTGTCGCGCAACCAGAGCTGCGCCGGCTCGTCGGTCTTGAGCTCGAGGCTGATGGTCGGGTTCTCGGCGACCGCCGGATACAGTTCAAGGGTGGCCAGCGGCTGGCCGTCGGCGCCGCGCAGCACCGCCTGATTCAGAAAGAACTCGGGGATGCCGCCGACCAGGCCATTGTCCATCGGATGCGAGATCTGCATGCGCAGCCGGCTCGCGTCGCCGCGCGGGAAGCGACCGCCCAATACCTCGCCCAGGTGATCCTCCCAGCCTGGTTGTGCACGTACCACACTGGGCGCCGTGCAACCGCCGCCAGCGGCATCGACCTTGGCGCCGCCCATGTGCCAGACGCCGTCGCGGGTCAGCACGGCGGCGCGCACGGGGGTCGCCTGCTCGACGCGGATGCGGATCGCCACCAGCGGCAAGGCCTTTTCGCCCGGCTCGAAGGTGAAGATTCGTGGGATCGGGTTGAGATCGGCCCAGGCTTCGATGCGCACCACGTCCTCGCCCAGTTCGCGGGCGTCGATCAGCACCGGCACCTGGCGCGCATCCTCGGCGAAGGGAGGCAGCTGCACCCGCACGCGCTCATCGAATACGTAGGGTTCGCCCTTGAGCAGGTTGCGATGGTGGTGTTCCCACATCACCGATTGCAGGGGGTCGGGCTCGCCGGCCTGCAGATAGGCCGGCCCCAACAGCAGCAGTGTCAGCATCAGCGTTCGCATCGGCATCTCCAGCCTCCTTTTGACGCCCGACCGGCACTCAGCGATTGACCACCTCGCCCTGCCCTTGCTGGTACAGCTCGGGTTTTTCGTAGCGCATGCCGTAGGCCGCGTAGATTTGCTCCATACCGCCGTCGTTGACCAGCGGCTCGAGTATCTCTTCCAGAGCGTAGGCCAGCTGGCGGTTGGATTCATGTACCGCCATGCCGAGATCCCAGGCCTGACGGCCCATGTTGGGATAGGCGTTCTCGGCCAGCTTGAGGTGGCTGTCGGCGGCCTGGGCGACCAACCAATCGATTTCCCCGCGCATGGCCATGGTGGCATCGACCTCGCCCTTGATCATCGCGTCGAAGGCCAATCGCGGCGTGGGGTAATGATGGGTATTGGCAGCCATCCGGCCGTTGAAGACCGAGGTCATGTAGAACGAGGGCACGCTCTCGACCTCGACCCCGATGGGGTGGTACTGGAACACCGCGACGCTCGGCACGTCATCCATCCGCCGGTCGTCATAGGCCATCTGCCAACGTTCACGCTGGTAGGGGCCGAACATGGCGACCAGCTCGTTGACCAGCTCGCCGACGTCGTTGCGCCGCAGGGAGAACTCGCGGTCGTAGGGTACGCGCAGCATCACGTCGGCCAGCACGTCGCGACGCAGGTAATGCCCCTTCCAGATGAAGTTGCGCAGGTCGTCATCGAGCGTCTCGCCGGGGGTCACCCAGAGCAGCTCGAGCTTCAGGCCCAGGCCCTCGGCAAGCTTGGCGGCGAGATCGACATCCACACCGCGAGGCTTGCCGTCGGCCCTGTAGCTGTAAGGCGGGAAGTTGTCGTACACCGCCACCTTCAGCACGCCAGATTCGACGATATCGTCGTACGACCGGACCTGCGCGGCCTGCGCCGGCATCATCGCGCAAGACAGAATCAGCCAGACCAGCAACAGGAACCGGTGCATGGCGATCACCGCTTGGCCGCTTCGCTTTCGATATAGGTACGGATGGCCCACAGCGCTTCCTGGCTGAGGGTGTCGGCCATGCGCGGCATGTACACCGCCCCGTCACGCACCGCGCCGTTGATCACGCGCTCCTTGAACCACTCGTCGCCGTCCATGTTCGCTTCCAGGTCGCGCAGGTCCGGTGCGATACCGCCGGAAATGGCTTCCAGGCCGTGGCAGCGGGCGCAGTTCTGGTTGTACGCCGACGAGCCGATTTCCACGGCGCGGTCATGGTATTCGCTGGGCGCGCGGAAGGGGTTCTCATCGGCCCACTCTTCGCCCAGATCGGGCAGTCCCTTGGTTTCCACAGGCTGCGGCGTGACGTCGCCGTGGGCCAGAGCGAGGCCCGATACGCCGATGAAGCCTGCAGCCAGCAGAGCACGCAGAAGATTGTTCTTGTTCATGGACTACCACCCTTGGTTCGTTGAATCTGAGCAAGGCTGCTCCTGAACGGAGCGCATGGAAGGCATCTTGAAACCGGCGGCGTCCCGGCAGAATCCTGCTTTGGATGCCATGCCCTACTCCCTTGGTAGTAGCGCCTGCGACCTGCGGGCGAGCGCCTGTAGTAGCAAGGCGAAATCACAGCGGTTCGGGAACGCATCCCGGCCTCGCCGGGCGTTTTTCCGTTTCGACGCGCAGGGCGCGCTCCCACTATTCGAAGCGCCAGGCCACCAGACGGCGGCCTCGTTCGACTAGACAAGGGAAACGCAACCATGACAACAAGATCGCACCCCGGCAGCAAACGCCCCCTCGCCCTCGCCGTGCATTGCCTCGCCCTGGCCGGCAGCCTGGCGCTGGCCGGCGCCGTGCAGGCCAAGACCGTCAGCTGGGAAGACATCGCCAACGACCACCTCACCACCCGCGACGTGCTGCAATACGGCATGGGGACCAGCGCACAACGCTACAGTCCGTTGGCGCAAGTCAATACCGAGAACGTCTTCAAGCTGACACCGGCCTGGTCCTACTCCTTCGGTGACGAGAAGCAGCGCGGCCAGGAGTCGCAGGCCATCGTCCACGACGGTGTCATCTACGTCACCGGCTCCTATTCGCGGGTCTTCGCCATCGACGCCAAGACCGGCAAGCGGCTGTGGAACTACACCCATCGTCTGCCCGACGACATCCGCCCGTGCTGCGACGTGGTCAACCGCGGCGCCGCAATCTATGGCGACAAGATCTTCTTCGGCACGCTGGACGCCGCGGTGGTCGCGCTGAACAAGGACACCGGCAAGGTGGTGTGGAAGAAGAAATTTGCCGATCACGGCGCCGGCTACACCATGACCGGCGCACCGACCATCGTCAAAGACCAGAAGACCGGCAAGGTGCTGTTGATTCACGGCAGCTCGGGCGACGAGTTCGGCGTGGTCGGCCAGCTGTTTGCGCGCGACCCGGACACCGGTGAGGAAGTCTGGATGCGTCCCTTCGTCGAAGGGCACATGGGGCGCCTCAACGGCAAGGAGAGCACGCCGACCGGCGACGTCAAGGCGCCCTCCTGGCCGGATGATCCCAACCACCCGACCGGCAAGAAGGAAGCCTGGAGCCACGGGGGCGGCGCTCCCTGGCAGAGCGCCAGTTTCGATCCGCAGACCAACACCATCATTGTCGGCGCCGGCAACCCGGCTCCCTGGAATGGCTGGGCGCGCACTGCCGACGGTGGCGATCCGAAGGACTACGACAGCCTTTACACCTCCGGTCAGGTCGGCGTCGACCCGAGCACCGGCGAGGTCAAATGGTTCTACCAGCACACGCCGAACGACGCCTGGGACTTCTCCGGCAACAACGAACTGGTGCTGTTCGACTACAAGGACAAGAACGGCAAGACGGTGAAAGCCACGGCCCATGCCGACCGCAACGGTTTCTTCTACGTCGTCGATCGCACCTCCGGCAAGCTGCAGAACGCCTTCCCCTTCGTCGACAACATCACCTGGGCGAGCCACATCGACCTGAAGACCGGTCGCCCGGTGGAGAACGAGAACCAGCGCCCGCCGCTGCCCGAGCCCGGCGAGAAGCATGGCAAGTCGGTGGAAGTCTCGCCGCCGTTCCTCGGCGGCAAGAACTGGAACCCCATGGCCTACAGCCAGGACACCGGGTTGTTCTACGTTCCGGCCAACCACTGGAAGGAGGACTACTGGACCGAAGAGGTCAGCTACAAGAAGGGGTCGGCCTACCTTGGCCAAGGCTTCCGCATCAAGCGGATGTACGACGACCACGTGGGGATCCTGCGGGCGATGAACCCGACCACCGGCAAGGTGGCCTGGGAGCACAAGGAAAAACTGCCGCTGTGGGCCGGCGTGCTGGCCACCAAGGGCGGCCTGGTGTTCACCGGCACCGGCGACGGTTTCTTCAAGGCCTTCGACGCCAAGACCGGCAAGGAGCTTTGGAAATTCAACGTTGGCACCGGGATCATCGCCCCGCCGATCACCTGGGAGATGGACGGCGAACAGTACATCGGCGTAACCGCCGGCTATGGCGGCGCCGTGCCGCTGTGGGGTGGCGACATGGCGGTGCTGACCAAGCCGGTCGCCCAGGGCGGTTCGTTCTGGGTGTTCAAACTGCCTGAATGGGACAAGAAGACCGCGCAACGCTGACCGGCCAGGCCGTGCCGAGCAGGCACGGCCCTCGCCGCCCTACCCGGCCGGCGAACATCGCCCGCCCTTCGGTCCCGAGTTGGCGCTCTCGCCGAAGGACGAGGCGTTGTTTCGCATGGCCTTCCCGGGTCGCCCGGTGCGACCGGAACTGCCGGAGCCATCCCCATGAAGATAATCAACGCCCTGCTGTTGCCCCTGGTCCTGCTGGGCAGCGCCCATGCGCTGGCCGAAGACGACGCGCGCCTGGTCATCAACGGCTGCGTCATCGAGCCGGACAGCCAGTGTCCGAACGCCGACCTGCGCGGTGCGAACCTCGCCAACCAGGATCTGCGCCGGATCAACCTCGCCGGCGCAGACCTCAGCGGTGCCGACCTGCGCCACGCCAATCTCGACCTGGCCAACTTGGAAAAAGCCAGGCTCAAAGGCGCCAACCTCACCCGTGCCAGCCTGCAACAGGCCAATCTGCGCCTGGCCGACTTCAGCGAGGCGCGGCTGGTCGCCATACGCGGTTGGGGCCTGTTCGGCCAGTCCGCACAGTTCCGCCAGGCCGACCTGACCGGCGCCTTTCTGGAGTTCGCCCGCCTGAGCGGTGCAAAGCTGCACGACAGTCGCCTGATCGCGGCAGACCTGGAGATGGCCTGGCTGAGCAAGGCCGACCTCAAGGGCGCGGACCTCAGCGATGCCAACCTGCAGGAGGCCAAGTTCAACGATGCCAACCTGGCCGACGCCAACCTCAGGGGCGCGCGCCGCCATTACGCCACCTTCCAGGGCACCAACATGGAAGGCTGTCGTGACTGCCCGATCGGCTGGGAGCGCTGAGCGCGCCGGCATGGACTCGGTCCACATCTGCCGCTAGGGTTGCCCGATGAGCGGCGCCACCCGGCGCCGACAGCCGGAGCGAGGCAGGTCAATGCCCGATATCACCGCGGCAAGGTTTCCCGAGGACCGCGATGCGGTTCTGGCAATCTTCACCGAGTACGTTCGCAGTCCGAGCGTCAGCCTCGACTATCAAGGATATATACGCGAGTTCGCCGAAGCCTATGCGGCACCGGCGGGCTGCCTGCTGCTGGCTCGCGTCGGCCGCGAGGTGGTGGGCTGCGCCGCCCTGCGCCGGGTCGACGACACCACCTGCGAGATGAAGCGCGTTTATGTGCGTCCGCAGGCGCGTGGCCAGGCGCTCGGCCGGCAATTGGTCGAGCGCATCCTTGCCGAAGCGCGTCGGGCTGGCTACCAGCGCATCTGCCTCGATGTGTTGCCGGAGTTCACCGCGGCACGCCAGCTCTATCATTCGCTCGGCTTCGTCGCTGCTGAACCGGTGAGCGTCAATCCGGTGCCGGGCACCGCCTTTCTCGGCCTCGAGCTGTAACCGATGGCCAATCTGCCGATTGTTCGCCTCAAGCCGCCTGGCGAAGCTGGCGAACTGGCGCCGTTCGCCGGCATGCCGCCGGAGCGGATCGTCATGCCTGACAGTGCGGCGAGCTGCGAAGCGGCACTGCGTGAGCTGCTCGCCTGGCCAGGTCCGATTGGCTTCGATACCGAGTCCAAACCCACGTTTCGCGTCGGTGAGCATTCGGACGGCCCCCACCTGATCCAGTTCGCAACCCCGCAGCGCGCCTACCTGCTGCGGGTCGCCATTGCTGAATGCCTGCCGGTCGCCAGGGCCGTACTGGAGAACCCGCGCCTGGTGAAGCTTGGCTTTGGCCTGAAGTCCGACCGCAGCCGCCTGCAGGGCCGGCTGGGCATCGCCTTGCGCACCGGTATCGACCTGGGCAGCGTGTTGCGCTACGAGGGGCGCAAGGGCCAGGTCGGCTTGCGCGGTGCGCTGGCAGCCCTGCGCCAGGAGGCGATCGCCAAGTCGCGGCGGCTGTCGACGTCCAACTGGGCAAGCCTGCAACTGAGCGAGGCGCAGCAGCGTTATGCCGCCGACGACGCCTATGGCGCGCTGCAGGTATTCGCGGCGCTGGAGGCCGAGGTGCAGCAAAGGCTCCTCGCGCTCGCCCGTACGCCGGAGCGGTGATGTCATTGCGACAGCCTATCGGGCCGATAGAGCAAATTGTCGTCCGGGGTCTCTCCAGTTCGCCGTAGCGCGGCCGAACTACACAGTGGGCGGTAGGTCCCTCCCTTCACTGGATGCCAAGAAAATGTTCAACAACCAACTCAAGCGGGAGCTGTCGGCGCTTCGCGAGGAAGCCTCGATCAGCCGACAGATCAAGGACTCGCTGTACCGCGAGATGATGGTCCTCGAAGTGGACCCGCAAGGACGCATCCAGCACGCGAACGAAACCTTTCTCGCCGAAATGGGCTACCGCCGCGACGAGTTGCTCGGCCGACCGCTCGACGGCCTGTTTTCCGCGCAGTTTCGCAGCGAAGCCAACTATTCCAGGCTGCAGACCGCGATACGCCAGGGCGAGCATTTGTCCGGCGCCTACCGCCTGTTGCGTGCCGATGGCAAGGAGGCCTGGCTGCGCTCGATCTGGCAGCCGATCAAGGCGGCCGATGGCGCGCTGCTGCACATCACGCTCTGCGCCAACAACCTGACCCGCACCATCGAGTCCTCGCGCGAGGCCGAGAGCGTGATCAACGCCCTGCAGCGTTCGACCGCGGTGATCGAGTTCGACCTGAGCGGCCACGTGCTGACCGCCAACCAGCGCTTCCTCGACGGCATGGGCTATCGCCTGGAGCAGATCCAGGGCAAGCACCACCGAATGTTCTGCGAACGAGAGGAAGCCGAGTCGGCCGAGTACCGCGCCTTCTGGGAGCGCCTCAACCGCGGCGATTTCGTGGCGGCCCGCTTCAAGCGCATCGATGCCCTTGGCCGTCCGGTATGGCTGGAGGCTTCCTACAATCCGGTGCACGACGCCTACGGCAAACTGTACAAGGTGATCAAGTTCGCCACGGTGATTACCGAGCAGGTCCAGCGCGAGATGGCGGTGGCCGAGGCGGCGACGATCGCCTACAGCACGTCGCAGCAGACCGACCTCAGCGCCCAGCGTGGTGCGCAGGTGGTGCAGCAGACCGTCGAGGTCATGCATCAGATCGCCCAGCAGATGCAGGACGCGTCCGATGGCATCGAGGCGCTGGACAAGCAGTCGCAGCTGATCAGCGCGATCCTCAAGACCATCAGCGGCATTGCCGACCAGACCAACCTGCTCGCGCTCAACGCCGCCATCGAGGCCGCGCGTGCCGGTGACCAGGGGCGTGGCTTCGCTGTGGTGGCCGACGAGGTACGCCAGCTCGCCGCGCGAACCAGCAAGGCGGCCGAGGAAATCGTCGGGGTGGTGCAAAAGAACCAGGACCTGGCGCAAGCCGCCGTGCACAGCATGTCGGCCAGCCGCAGCCAGGCCGAGCAGGGCCTGGAATTCGCCAATCAGGCCGGCGCGGTGATCGTCGAAATCCAGGACGGTGCGCAGCGGGTGGTCAGCGCGGTCGGTCAGTTCGCCAGCCAGCTGAACAGCGACAATCGCTAGCGGCGCACGCTGCCCGCACGGCCAGACAAACTGCCTGGCCGTGCGTTCGTGTTACAGCGCGTCCCAGGCATAGCGCACGCCCAGCCAGCCGGCACGCGGCGCCCCCGGGGCGATGAACTGCTCATGGCGCCATTCGTCCGGGTCGCTGGCGAAGGCGTTGCCGGCGCCGACGAAGGGGTTCTCCGCGAGCGCGCCGGATGTCGCGTAGCGCTTGTCGAACAGGTTGTCGACTCGACCGAACAGCGTCCAGCCCGGCGCGAACCGGTAATCGGCGGTGAGGTTGACCACCGCATAGCCCGCCAGCTTGCCGCTGCCTTCGAATTCGTCGTTGGGCCGGTGACGGTTGTTCTCGTTGCCGCGCACGTACTGATCCGAGTACGCCAGCACGGTGGTGCCCAGCCGCAACCGGTCGTTCAGGTTCCAGTCCAGGCCGAGCTTGAGGTTGTGTCGGGGCAACCCTGGCAGGTAGTCGCCGCTGGCGATACGGATTTCGTCGTCCGGGCAGCCGCCCTCGCCTTCGGTGCTGTTGTTCTCGGCAAGAATGCAGGCCGAAGAGCGGAAGGTCGCATGCAGCCAGGTGTAGTCGACCCGCCAGTCCACCGGGCCCTGCGTGCCGGCCAGGCCGAACTCGATGCCCTGGCGCTGCGTGCGGCCGAAGTTGGTGAAGTAGCCCTGGCTGCCGCCGGTGCCGACGAACAGCAGGTCGTCATGGTTGATGCTGCGGAAAGCCCCGAGATTCCAGCTCGTGCCGCCGGCCAGCTCGCCGCGCAGGCCGAGCTCCAGCGTGCGCGTGACGACCTGTTCGAGGAAGGGGTCGGCGGCCATGGCGTTGGGCAGGCTGCAGGGATTTTCGGGATCGGCGCAGCCGAGTTCGATCGGCGTCGGCGCACGGTTGCCCTGCGAAAAGCCGCCATACAGCGTCAGCGCCGGCTGCAGCTGCCAGGCAAAGCCCAGCGCCGGGTTGAGTTTGTGGTAGGTGAAGTCGCCGTCGAGGTCGTCACCCATGCGGTCGGAGTTGACCACGCGGGTGCGGTTGTAGCGCAGCGAGCCGGTCAGCTGCAGGCGCTCGGTCAGCGACCAGGTGTCGGTCGCATAGAGGCTCGAGGTGCGGGTGCGACCCAGCAGGCTGTTGACCTGTTCTTCGTCCTCGCTGGCAAGGATGCCGCGCTCGTCGGTCAGCTCGCCGCCCTGCTCGCTTTGCTGGAAGCTGGCGCGGGTGTTGTCGTGCTTCAGGCCGAAGGCAAACTGGTGGGCGCCGGCGTAGTGCGTCCATTGCAGCGCCAGCCCGTAGGCGCGCTGCGTGGTCCGGGTGCGGTTCAGCACGCCGCTTTCCGGGCCTTCGCCGATGAAGCCGTCGTCGGCCCACTCCTCGTATTCATCCTCGTATTCGTCGTTGCCGTCGCCATTGAGCGTCTGCGTGCGGGTGCGACGCAGGTAAAGGGTGCCCGATAGCCGATCGCGCTCGCTCAGCCAGTGGCTGGCCGAGAGTGCCATCAGGTGGCTCCTGTTCTCGGTCTGGTCGGGATAGGTAAAGATCGCGTCTTCGTCGCGATCATGCAGGCTTTCAGACAGCAGGCCGTTGCCGATCAGGTCGTTGTCGGCATGCGCCAATGTCAGCGCCACGTCGGTGCTGTCGCTGGTCCAGGCGAACTTGCCGAACAGCTGCCGCACTTCGGAGGGCGAATGGTCACGCCAGCCATCTTCGTCCATGCCTTCGGCCGCCAGGTACCAAGAGAAATTCTCGTGGCTGCCGCCCTGCTCGACCGCCGCGCCGTAGCGCCCGAAGGAGCCGCCGTACACCTCGGCCGAGCCGCCCGGATGGGTATCGCCGCGCTTGGTTTGCAAGGCCAGCGCCCCGCCAAGGGTGTTGAGCCCGTAAAGCGGGTTCGAACCGGGCACGAGCGTGGCGCTGGCGAGCGCGGTATTGGGTATCAGGTCCCAGTGCACCACGTCACCGAAGGCTTCGTTGATCCGCACGCCGTCGAGAAACACCGACATACCCTGCGGCGTGCCCAACAGCGGCGAGGCGGAGAAGCCGCGGTAGTTGAGGTCCGCCTGGTAGGGATTGCCCTGGGTTTCGTTGAGATTCACGCTCGGCAGGCCGCGCTGCAGCTTTTCGGCCAGCGATTGCCCTCCCAATCGATCGAGCTGCCGCTCATCGAGCGTCTGCACATTGGCAGGCACCTGGTCCTTCGGCAGGTCGATGCCCGGCAGCGGGGTCGTGGCGACGACCTCCGCAGCCTCCAGTTCGAGTGGCTCGTCGGCGTGAGCCAGGCCGGGCAACAGGCCGGCGATGGCCAGGGAAAGCAGCGTGCGCCGGGGCAGCCGGCGACTACTGAACTGAGACTGCATCGGGTAGTTCCTTGTTCTTGTCAGGCGGATCGAGGCCGAACGAGCCGGCGGGCGGCTCCCTACGTCGGTTTGGGCAGGCCGTGCTGGCAACCTGCCAGGGCGATTATCAGAAGGAGCCTGGCTGCGCCGACAGGGAAGATTTCCCGGTTCGTACGGGAAAACTTCCCGGCGCCGCGGAGATTGGTCGTACGACCTGCGCACTAGGTCTACGCCGCCTTTCGGGCACATCCAGGCAGCAGCGGCACGGCCGTTCGGCGATGTTTGCCGGCCGGCGAGGATGGGTGAAGTTCGGAGGCACGCCAGGCGGCCGAAGGCTGCCGGGCGCGGGGCGGTAACGGGACGCGGCGGTCGGCAGGTGACCTGCCACCTGCCCGTCGACGGAGTTGAAGTGGCTGGTGGTCAGGCTTCGCAGAGCATGCGTTCGCCGACCCGCAGCAGGCCCTGGTCGATGGCCAGGTGTACCAGCTCGGCCTGGGAGCTTACCTCGAGCTTGTTCTTGAGCAACGCCATGTGGTTGGACACGGTCTTGCTGCTGATGCACAGACGCTGGGCGATCTCACGGGTGCTGATGCCGCGCGCGAGCATGATGAACACTTCCATCTCGCGCGGCGTCATGTCCGCCAGCCGCCCCTGGTTGGCCGAACTCGACGCGCGCTGGCAGGCCAGCTCGACGGCCAATGGCTGTTCGATGAACGGCTGCCCGGCCAGCACCTTGCGCACCGCCTCGACCAGCACGTCCGGTGCGCAACGCTTGGTCAGGTAGCCGGATGCGCCGGCATCGAGGGCCTGCCGAACGAGAGCCTGCTCATCGTGCATGCTGAAGATCAGCACGGGCAGCAGCGGCAGGCGCTGGCGCAGGCGCCGGCAGGTTTCCAACCCGCTGATGCCCGGCAGCCCGAGGTCGAGGATCACCAGGCTGGGCACCTCGTCCTGCACGCTCTGCAGGGCCTGCTCGCCGCTCGCGGCTTCGGTTACCACCACTTCCGGCAGCAAGGCGGTCAGCAGGCTGGCGTAGCCCTGACGGACCACGGCGTGATCGTCGACCAGCAGAATGTTCATGTTGTCGCTCCTGTGCAGGGCAGGTTGAGATAGAGCGTCCAGCCGCGCCCCGGGCAATGCCGCAAGCGCAGCCGGGCGCCGAGACAGCGGGCGCGCTCGCGCATCGAGCGCAGGCCGACGCCGGTACCTTCGGGCGGCTGGCCGTGGCCGTTGTCGGCGACCAGCAGGCTCAGGCCGCGAGTGCCGCCACGTAGCTGCAGGCTGACCTGGCTGGCCTGCGCATGCCGCGCGACGTTGGTCAGCGCCTCCTGGGCGAGCCGGTAGAGGTGCAGCTTGTCGTCCATGTCCAGCGAGGGCATCGTGCCGCGCAGGCGAAACCGACATGCGATGCCCTGCGAGGCCTGCCACTGCTCGGCAAGCTGGGCGATGGCCTGCTCCAGGCTGAGATGCTCGAGCATGACCGGATACAGGTCGCGGACCAGCCCGCGAAAGCCGTTCTGCAGGTCGAGGCTGTGCTGCTCAAGGTGCGCGGCGGTCTCGCGCACGGCTTCGGGGCGGTCCGCCTGGACACGGAGCAGGCAGGCGCGAGCACGGATGCCGGCGACATACTGGCCGAGGTCGTCGTGCATCACCTGCGCCAGGCGTGTGCGTTCGCGTTCCTGCAGCTCCATCAGGGTACGGTTGAGCCGCAGGTTGTCGGCTTCGGCCGCTTCCAGCGCGCCGGCCATCTGGTTGAACTGCCCGGCCAGCCGCTGGGCCTCAGGCAGACGTCGTGCCACCAGGCGTGTGGCCAGCTGCCCGCGCGATATGCGCAGCAGCCCGCCGAGCAGGTCTTCCAGCACGCCCAGCGCATGGCCGACGGCCCAGCGAATGGTCAGCAGGCTCAGTGCCAGGGCCAGGCCGAACAGCGCCAGCAACTGCAACAACGAGTCCCAGACTTCCTCCACCTCGTCGTCCGGGTTGACGGTCAGGCGGATCTGCTGGCCATCGTCGAACTGCACGGTTTTCGCTGGCATCACCTGGGGATACAGCCACTGGCTCAACCAGCGGCGATGCTGCCCTTCGGCTGTGGCTACCGGCTCAGCCCCGGCCGCGATGCGCTCGACCCGGATGTGCCGGAGGCTGTCCTGCAGGCCGCTGGCCAGGGCCTGCGGGTGGCCGCGCAGGCTGAGCGCGAGGTAGTCGACGACCTGTTGCGCGGCATCCATTTCGCGTTGCACGTCGTGCGCGGCCTGGCGCAGCAGGACGCTCATGCACACGAGCGTCACCGCCGCGAAGAACAGCGCCACCAGCAGGTAGGTGCGACCAAGGGCATTCATCACGCGGCCCTCACTTGACTACGAAACGCCCTTCCATGCCCTTGTTCTGCAGGCCCTTGCAATAGAAGGGGTAGCTGCCGGGCTTGATCGGCAGGAAGAAGATCTCCGCTTCGCCGGCGTCCTCGAATTCCAGTTCGGTAAGGGTCATCGCCTTGATCTCGACGCCGCCGGTCTCGACCTTGCGCAGAAAGATCGAATGGGCGAATTCCGGGGCCTGGAAAGCGCACTCCTTCTGACCGTCGGAGATCACCTTGAGCTGGTAGGCGACGCCGGTTTCCAGTTGGTATTCCTTCTGCGAGACCGCGTAGTCGCTTTCTTCGGAGCCGAACTTGAGATCCGGCAGGGCCTGGGTGCGGCGCGTCAGGTCGCCGGCGGCATGACATTGATCGAAGCCGATCAGGCTGGCGATGAACAGGGCGTTGAGCAGCAGCGCTTTGCAAGTGGGCATGGGACGGCCTCGTTATTGTTATCGGTCTCGCCATCCTAAGGCGCGGCGCCTGCGTCTTCCTCCTACCTTGGTAGCGATGGTGCCGACGCCAACCGGCATTGGCGGGCGCCTGCGAGCCGCACGCAAGGGCCGCGCGGCAACCTCGCAGCGCCCGA
>Ga0209300_1000147_pt1 | contig 44118 bp, 37 predicted proteins | sample Shrwel_input2_RT_FD_187535 | JGI IMG/M metagenome (GOLD analysis project Ga0209300, IMG submission 187535) | Subsurface microbial communities from deep shales in Ohio, USA - Utica-3 well 1 S input2 RT (SPAdes) (version 2) ... | reverse complement strand
CGCATCAGGTTTGATTCAGTTGCATCGTTCATAATTGCTCTCCGAGGCCAGGAATGGCTTGGAACGGCAGCCTGCCGATCCGGTTGTTGTGGAGTGATCCAAAGTATAGCGCACCGTTATGAGGCGCTACCGAAGTAACCATTTTCAGGTGAGTGCCGCGCGTGTCGTGCAGGCTGATCACCGGCTCACCGCCAGCATCGTAAGCCACCACCAGACCATAGCTTCCAGTGCCCGGTCGCAGGCTTTCAGGCAGTTTGGCAACCAGGTCTTTCAGCCAGGGCCAACGGTGCAACGCGTCAATCTGATGATTCCGGAGGGTGGGAAAAGCCACCCAGTAGCGGCCGGCATCATCCACACCCAGATTGTCGGGAAAGCCCGGCAGGTTGCTGGCAAACACTTCCGCCTGGCCTTCACCCGGGCCTCGAAGACGGTATTTCAGAATGCGGTACTTCCAGGTCTCACTGACCAGAAGATAATCCCCATCGGTCGACAGGACCACACCATTGGGGAAGTGCAGATTATCAAGCAGGACTTCCGTCTTCCCGGTTCGTGGGGTGTATCTCAGCAAGCGGCCATGGGGGCGCATTTCAAGCAGGTCCAGGGCATACCGGGATAGCCGAAAGCGGGAACTGGCGTCGGTGAAATAGATGCGGCCATCCGGGGCGACATCGACACCATCAGTCAGACGAAACAGCGTGCCTTTCGCTTCGCGGGCCAGTACCGAGAGATCGCCATCCGGGGTAACAGACAACAACCCCCGGTCAGCATCGGCCACAATCAGATTGCCCTGATGGTCAAAAGCCATTCCCAGCGGGCGGCCTTCCGTGTTGAGCCAGGTCTCTACCCGACCGTCCGGGAACACGCGGACAATATCGCCATCGTCGGTACCGGTGTAGACAACGTCATCATCCGAGATGGCAATATCTTCCGGTCCGGAGACCTGGCCACGAGCAACCAGATCCGCCAGTCGTAAACGCTCATTCCTCGCCAGGGGTCCGGTCAGGGCTGGAGGCGCAGGCGCATTCCAGGCGGTGCTGTCTATCGGCGAGGGAGTCAGCAAAAAGCTCCCCAGCAGCAAAAATACCACCAGCAAGCCAATCAGCAACCATTTCATCATGCGCGCCTGCTCCGTTTAGCCCTGTTTGGTCCGCAGACCGTCCTCCGGAAAACCAACTCTAGCAGATGAGCCCCGTTTACCGACAATTCCGGCGCTACTGTTCCAGAAACCGGCGGCACAACGCCGCGAACGTGTCCGGCTTCTCCGCATGCAGCCAATGGCCGGTGCCCTCGATGATTTTGAGCTCCACAGCCGGAAACAGGGAGCGGATGGTCTGCTGGTGTTTTGCCTGAATGTAGGGCGAATCCCCACCTTTGATAAACAGCACTGGCCCATCGTAGGGGCCAGTGCCCTCCGGCGCAGCGGCTATGTTGGCATAACAGGCATCGATAGCCGGCAGATTCAGGCGCCAGCGGAACCGGTGCTGGTCATCGCTTTGCTCAGCCTCAGGGATGCGCTCGAGATTTTTCAGCAAAAACTGGCGAACACCGGGAGTGTCCACATGCTCCGCCAGACGTTTGTCGGCTTCGCGACGGCTGGTCACGCCGGCCAGATCGAGACTTTTCAGACCCTCCAGAATGTCATCGTGGCGTGGCTCATAGCTAACCGGTGCAATGTCCGCCGCAATCACGGAGGTGACACGCTCCGGGTAGCTCAGGGCAACCTGCATGGCTACCTTGCCGCCCATGGAGTGCCCGAGAATACTGGCCTCGTTGATCCCCCGGGCATCCATATAGGCAACGACATCGTCAGCCATGGCGGGATAGCTCATCTTGTCGGTATGGGGTGAACTGCCATGGTTGCGCAGGTCCAGGGCATGAATCTGCCAGCTGTCCTCAAGTTTCCGGGTGACACCACCCAGATTATCCAGCGAACCAAAAAGCCCGTGCAGCACAATCAGCGGCTTGCCCTCGCCGGTAATACGGTAGTTAAGCTCAACACTCATGCGCTGAAAACCTCCGGTCAGATCATCGAAACGGCTACACTACCACCACCAGCCCGGGTGGCAAGAGGGAAGAGCCACGGGTTTTGCGCCCAACGCCGGCATAAGGTACAAAGATAAACAGCACAACCCATTGATGCCGGAACGCTACCCATGAACGGGGATCTGTCTCTGCTTGCCATCCTGATTGCCGGGCTCTACCTGGCTGCCCTGGCGTGCATTTATCGCATTCTGCTGACCTACCGTACGGCCCAGGGCGCACTGGCCTGGATAATCGCTCTGGTGGGCCTGCCCTACATCACTGTGCCTCTGTTTCTGCTGATTGGCCGCTACCGTTTTGGTGGCTACGTAAAGGCGCGGCGGATGGGCAATAAGGCGGTCAGCAAACTGCTGGACCAGTTCGAGAACCAGAGCACATCCATCCTCAATCCAGACCGGGAGCATTTCAGCGATGAGCTTCAGGTGCTGTGCAAGCTCGGCCGCCAGCCGTTCACCAGCGGCAACCACTGCACTCTGCTCAAGGATGGCGAAGCCACCTTTCAGGCCCTGTTCGATGCCATGGAAGACGCCCGTCACTACATTCTTCTGGAATTCTACATCGTACGTTCTGACCGGGTCGGCCGACGCATCAAAGCCATTCTTGAACGCAAGCTGGCACAGGGCGTGGAAGTCTGGTTACTGTACGATGATATCGGCAGTGTTTTCCTGTCCCGGCGCTGGATAAGTGAGCTGTCAGCCGCCGGTGCCCGGATAGCCTCTTTCGGTGCCGGTAACATCCGCACCCGCCGGTTCCAGATCAACTTTCGCAACCATCGCAAGCTGCTGGTGTGTGATGGCCGGGTGGGATTTGTCGGCGGCATCAACCTGGGTGATGAGTATCTGGGCACCGCCATGGATCAGGAACCCTGGCGGGACAGTCATTGCCGGATTGAGGGGCCCGCGGTCACCGGTCTGCAACTGGCATGGCTGGAAGACTGGAACTGGGCCAGCAGCATTCGTCCGGAGCTGGACTGGACGCCCATGACCAATCCACCCGGACAAGACGAGGTGCTGATTCTGCCCACCGGCCCCGCCGATACCTGGGAAACCTGCAGCCTGTTTTTCCTGAACTGCATCAACAATGCCCGGAGCCGGATCTGGATTGCCTCCCCCTATTTCGTGCCGGACTTCCAGATCATGAATGCCCTGCAGCTGGCCGCACTTCGGGGGGTGGATGTGCGTATTCTGATTCCCGAAAAAGCCGACAGTCAGCTGGTCCGGATAGCGGCCTATTCCTATCTGGTTCAGGCCAGTCAGGCCGGCATCGGCATTTACCGTTATCAACCCGGATTCATGCATCAGAAGGTCATTCTGGTGGACGACCGTTATGCCGCCATCGGCACCGCCAATCTGGACAACCGCTCAATGCGGCTGAACTTTGAAATTACCGCGATCAATACGAGTCGTCACTTCATCGAAGAAGTGGAGGTCATGCTGACCGACGATCTGGCTAACGCCAGGCTCATGACCGAAGGTGACTACAGGGATCGGTCCATTCTGTTTCGTCTGGGCTGTCGGGCAGTCCGGCTGCTGGGGCCACTGCTGTGATCAGTAGAACAACTGAGTAAACGAGAAACCGATATTCAGGTACGCCGTCCACTCATCTTCATTGTTGTAGGCACCGGATAATTGCACCGGCCCCAGAAAGGTATCCACGCCGGCAAACAGACTCCAGGAGCGAACCATTTCTGACCATCGGGCGTCGTCCATGCTTTCCCAGGCATTGCCGGTTTCCACCCCGACGCCGGCAAACCAGGGCACCACAGGGCCACCAAACTCCCGACGGGCGTAGACCGACACCAGCGCGGCATCGTTGCCGGTAATTTCTCCCGGTGCGTAGGCCGAAAGCTGACGGAAGCCACCCAGGCGGGCGAGATTTTCCAGTCCCGAATCACCCCGGGTGATTTTACGCGCCCAGGCCAGACCGGTCAGATTGAAACGGTTCCAGCTGCCAGTGCCCAGCACCATGGCCCTGACCGCGTCAAAGTTACGGTCGGACCCAAAGCCCGGACGCTCCACCCGGCCCCGAATGCCGGCAAAGGCGCCGGATTTCGGATAAAACGCATCATTCAGTGAATCGTGCACCAGTTGCAGGCTGACGTACCCCTGGTGGACATCGTCGGTGGGGGCTACCGGGGCGCCGATATCATCCTCTACCGTGGCAATCCCACGCACATAACCCACACGGGCTTCAGCGTTACCGCCCAGCTCCATCCCCAGCGCTACATCCAGCTGGCGGGATGTGACATCTATCTCGGCAATGCGCTCGCCGTCGTCGTAAATGCTGTAATCGTCCCGGTTATACTCCAGCCCTATCACTGCAAACTCGTCATAACCGTAGCCCAGTGGCTGATACCACTGGGTTCGCACCCAGGGCTGAGTACCCAGCTGCACCCCGGTGTGCCATTCGGCCCCTAATCCATTCAGCTCGGTCATACGCAGGCCGGCAGCCAGATTGAAACGGGTGTCACCGTCAAAGTTGTCTTCATAGTTCAGGCCAAAAGACAGGTAATTCGGCCCCCAGCTCTTCTCCCGGGCCTGAATAATCAGCACCGGCCCTTCTTTCCCGGGTGCGAGCGACCAGGTCACGCTTTCGTAATAGCCCAGACCGTATATTCGTTTCAGATCCGCTTCCAGCTGCTCAATATCCAGCGTTTCACCGGGTTGCTGTCGAATGCGCTCGCGCAGAAAGTCACTGGCAAGCTCGTTGCCCTGGCGAAATTCAATACGGGCAACCGGACCGGGTTGCCATTGATCCGCATTTCGCTTCTGGCGGTCTTCATTCCAGGCCTGCTCAGACACCGCCAGTCTGTTGAGCTTGACCGCATGTGTTCGAGCTTCGGATGCGCCCAGTTCAAACAGAGCCAGGCCATCGTAAAAATCCGCTGAGCTGTAGCCTTGAAGATCCGGCTGAATGAGAACGTCTTTGTCGCCCAACAACGCCAGTTGTTCATTGGTATTGCGCCGGGTCAGCAGGGTTGTCAACTGCCCCACCACCGAGAATGCCTCGCGCATTTCGTCGCTGGTCATCAAAGGGTCAGTAATATCCACCGCAATAACAACATCAGCCCCCATCTCCCGGGCGACGCTGACCGGCAGATTATTGGCCACACCACCGTCCACCAGGAGACGGCCGTCCCGCTCTACCGGCGCATAGACTCCCGGTATACTCATGCTGGCGCGAATAGCTTCGGCCAGGTTGCCATGGCTCATCACCACTTCCTCACCGGTTTCCAGATCGGTGGCCACTGCGCGAAAGGGGATGGGTAGCTCATCAAAGTCGTCTACCAACGCGACATCGCGTGTCAGCTCATTGAGAATGAGGCCCAGATTCTGTCCTGCAATCAGGCCTCCACCCATGTGGAAGCCCTCAGAGCTGACACCCAGGCCGGGCACCAGCGGTAACCGCCAGTCATTCTGCTTACGGCGCACCGGTTTATAGACCCGGCCCGGGTCGTCCCGGAAGCTTGATAACCAATCCAGCTCCAGAAAGCGGCGTTCAATATCGGCCACCGACATACCACCGGCATACAATGCCGCCACGGCAGAACCGGCACTGGTGCCGACCACCAGGTCCACCGGCACCTGCATTTCTTCCAGCACTCGGAGCACGCCAACATGAGCCATGCCTTTCGCGCCACCGCCACTGAGCACTAGGCCTATAGTGGGGCGTTCCTGTTCATTTGCCTGAAGCGCCGGTGCCCAGAGCATGGGCACCAGAACCAGCGACATAAACAGACAAAAAACAAACGGCAGACGGGCGGGATCAGTTTTTGTGGTCGTCATCATCAGCAAGGGAGAGGTGGGAAACATCCGGAACAACCGGGGGTGGCAGTTCGCGCTCTACACCCAGGGCCGAACCGGCGGGCGCCAGACTCCATTCATCCAGGTGTTCAAACATTGGCGGCTCAACATCTTCCGCTTCGGTCAGGGTAACGCCGGCCGGATCCAGGGTCAGACCGGAACCGGCCAGAATGTCATCAACTTTTTCCCCGGCCACCGGCAACCGGTCACCCGGTTCAGGATCCGGGGCTTTGCCGGTTCTGCCTGGCGTTGCCGCGTGCGTGTCGCCACCAGCCTCGGAAGTAGTCGCCGGCTCTGAATGTGTCTGAGAGGCCGGGGCGGCGGGCTTCGGTTCAGGAGCTTGCGGCTGGGCGCCGGGCATTGGCTGAACATAAGCCACCATGCCGTGCTTCTGCAGCACCGCCTGGTATTTTTCCGCCTGAACCTGCTCAAGCTTGTTGCGTATCACAACCGGCTGACCACTGAACATGCGGTCGAGTTGTTCAACACTGGCCTTGAACAGCGCTTTGGCATTACTGCGTGCAGTTTCCGTGTCAGTGCCTGGTGCGCACTCGCCTTTGAACACAAGCTGGAACATCGCTATCCCTCGTTCGCTCTTACCGGTGATTCATTCTCCATGATAGCTGAAATCAGCCATCGGAGCAGATGACAAAAACAACTTGAAAACCTGAAGCAAAATGCGACACTCTCTGCCATAATCACCACAAAAATTTACACACTGTTACATGGGTAATTACTCACTCATGGAGGAGAGGCTTATGCGCACCCGACTACCAATGCTGATCACGACGCTCGCGCTCTGCTTCCCCGCAGCCCACACCCGGGCAGAAAACCTGGATGTCATGATGAACCAGGTTTTTTCGAACAGCCAGGCCACCTACATCGGCTATGAGAGCATTGAACGCGAGGATATCCCGGAATCGGCCAACGTCGACCGGAAATACCTCATCTTGGACTTCCGTTTTACTGACCAACAACCCTCCGGAGACCAGCTTCAGGCCAGCGTGCACAGGGTCTGCACGACACTGTTGAAAGACCGTGAGCTGATTCGCTCGCTGTCCGATTCGGGCTACGACATGGTAGCCGTGGCCTTTGACCGTCAATCCCAGTTCGACTGTCTCTGAGAACCGCTCTAGCGCTCCCCGAGCAATCTCGGGAACAACTCCAGCGCGGTATTTACCGCATCCAGGTTGAATGCCTCCACATCCGCCAGCAGTTTTTCGCCATAGCGGGTCGCCGATGATGAGCGGTAACGCCTGCCCCACTCAATGACCCGCAGGGCAAAATCTTTCATCTGCTCCGGATCACCGCTTTCACGCACATCCTGCCACTCATCACCAAAATCCTGCGCCAGCTTTTCCCGCAGCCAGCCTCGCTCCTGCAGACTCATGGTCTGGGCCAGTAAGCGCTCGGATTCTTTCGGGCTGCCGTCCTCTTCGACCTGCTCTACGGTGGTTTCCACCCGGGGCAGGGTCACGGTGAAGGTAGAGCCCTGATTGGCTTCGCTTTCCACCGTAAGTTTGCCACCCATCATTTCCACCAGCTTGCGGCTGATGGCCAGGCCCAGCCCGGTGCCGCCATATCGACGCGAACTCTGGCCTTCCTGCTGCTCAAAGGCGTCGAAAATCCGCTCCTGCTGATCTGGCGCAATACCCACCCCGGTGTCGGTCACCGTAACCACCAGCCGGTAGTATCGTGTCTCGGGCTTCTCGCTGCCTTGCTGCTCCAGCTCTGTGGCCTTTGCTCGTACAGTCACACCACCTTCGTGGGTAAACTTGATGGCATTGCCCACGAGGTTGAACAGCACCTGCCGCAGGCGGGTCTCGTCCAGCATCATGGCATCGGGCATGCCCGACACCACACTGACCTCCAGAGTAATGCCCTGCTCCGTGGCCCGAAGGTCGAAAATATGCCTGACATCACTGAGCAACCGACGCACCGAGACCGGGCCGAAATCCAGGCGCATCTTCCCCGCTTCGATCCGTGACAGGTCCAGAATGTCGTTAATGAGCATCAGAAGGCTCCGGCTGCCGGCACGGATGGCATTCAGATAATTACGCTGCTGGGGGTCCTTTACGCTGTTATATAGCAAGTCGCTGTACCCGATTACGGCATTCATGGGCGTGCGTATTTCATGGGACATATTGGCCAGGAACTCGCTTTTGGTCCTGCTGGCCGCTTCCGCCTGCCGGGCCAGACGTTCGGCCTCAAGTTTGGCAGCACGCAATTCGTCCTCACTGCGTCGCAGGGCATTTTCCGAACGGATTCGCTCGTCCACTTCCAGTGACAATTTGCGATTCCAGTACAGGAAAATGAGCACCACCACGATGGCAACCAGGATAATGCGCCGCACTACCGTGTAATCCGCTCTCTGCTCGATATCCAGGTGAACCCACCGGTTATAGACCGCCTCGGTTTCCGATGCCGGCAGACTGCTCAGTGCCTTGTTAAGAACCCGGTGCAGTTCGGGGCTGGATTTGCGAACCGCCAACCGCAAGTCATATTCGTAGGGTGTGATACTGGTAATTCTCAGGTTCGACAAACCCAGCCGTGCCACGGTGTAGCTGACGGCGGGAATGTGCGTCACCATCACATCCAGGTCACCATTCGACAGCGCCAGCAGGCCTTCTTCCACAGAATTCTGGGGATAGAGGTCGAGATCCGGGTGATTGATCAGCAGATAATCATGGCTGGCCTGGCGATTCACCACCCCGACCCGCTCATCACGCAGCTCCCTCAAATCGCCGATAAAACGGCCGGTGTCCCGGATAGCCAGAGCAATGGGAACAGAGACATAGGCTCGGGTGAACAGAAAATCCTGTTCGGTGCGAGGTGTCCGGGACATACCCGGGATGATGTCCACTTCCCCGGATTTCAGCATTTCCTCGGCCGAAGACCGGCTGTCGACAGGCTCCAGGGAAAAACGGATATCCATGTCTTTTTCCAGGCGCTCCAGCAGATCGACCACCAGACCGGCAGGACGACCGTCCTGTTCAAACTCGAACGGCGGCCAGTTCTGGCGCAGGCCCACCTTCAATTCAGGGTTGGCCCTCAGCCATTGCTGGTCCGTGACATTCAGCGCCAGATCATTGCTTTCAACCGTTGGTGTTTCACCCTGCAACCAGGATTCCCGAACAGTGCGATGCTCCTGGTGAGTGAGTGCCGCCACTGCCCGGTCAAACACGCGGAAAAGCGGTCGGTCGTCGGTGGGCACCTGCAGAACCACCTCCACCGGCTGATCGTTCAGCACAACCGCCAGCCCGATACCGTTCATCATCGCAGAATCGAGATAATCGGAAACCACCGGCACGGGCCCCAGAAAAGCATCGGCTTCGCCGGACAATACCTGGCTGACAGCCTCCCCGACACTGCTTGCCGGCACCGGCGTGAAATTCTCCACCCGGTCCAGCAAGGGAAACTGATTGGGATCATTGGCGACGATAGCCACCCGGGCTGATTCGAGGTCTTTCAGAGTACGCACCGAGGCGTCACCCTGGCCCACGAATACACCGTAAGTCAGAGTCATCAGCGGTTCGGTATGGCGCACGCCAGGTATCACCGGTGAGCCCGGGATGCGGGTGGTCAGCAATAACTGAGATTGGCCGCCATCGTTGCCCGTAGTGGCAGCGGGATCTGCCAGATAGGGTTCTACCGGCACGGACAATTTGTCTGACAGGCGTTCGAGATAGTCAATCCAGATACCAGCCAGTTCGCCTTCCCCGGTATCAAAAACCAGAGGGACCTGATTCTGATGAATACCAACACGGAATTTTTCCTGCTGCGCCAGCCACTCGACATCCCCTGCGTTGAGCACCGGTGCAGGAGAGGGCTGAGGCGGATCGGCCACGGCCTGCCCTTGAAATAACAGCAATAGCAGGCAATACAGTATGAGAGAACGGAAAGGCACTGGATATCCTCAGCGGGTTTACTACAGTTTCAGCAAACAATACCTGCAAGTGCAGATAATTTCATTTTGTTGCAAAGCCACAGGAGGCTTTCATATGGACACCAGCAAACACACTCTTACCACTCTGTTTGATCAGCTTGGCCTGGCTTCCGACGAAGCCAGTATTAAAGAGTTTATCGACCGGCATTCTCCGCTGGCCAGAGAAGTCGCTATTCAGGATGCGCCATTCTGGTCGGAGAGTCAGTCGCATTTCCTGAAAGAAGGCCTGGAAGAAGACAGTGACTGGGCAGAAATGATTGATGAGCTGGATGCCCAACTGCGGCACTGAACCTCTCACAGGTTAACCGTCTGATTACGCCCCGCGTCCTTGGCCTGATACAGGGCGCGGTCTGCACGATCGAATCCTGACTCCACCGAATCGCCTTCCCGAAACTCCGTCGCACCGGCGGAAAAAGTCACGCTTACCGGCTCGCCGCCAAAATGGAACGGCAGTCCGGCTACCCGATTACGCAATTTATCAATAACAGCCCGGGCCGCCTCAACGGTGGTTTCCGGTAACAACAACACAAACTCCTCGCCACCGTAGCGGGCGATGAAGTCGGTTGCCCGCAGCCGGGTGCGCAGCTCACGGGATACCAGTTGCAACACCCGATCTCCGGCTTTATGCCCGTAGGAATCATTCACTTTCTTGAACAGGTCAATATCGATAACCGAAACCGTCAGCGGCTTCTGATAACGCTGCCAACGATTGAACTCGAACATCAACCGCTCCTGCCAGGCTTCCCGATTGGGCAACTGGGTCAGAAGGTCGGTCATCGCTCTTTCCCGCTCTTTACGCACCTGCGCCTGCATCTGCTCGGAATGCGCTTCCATGGCGGCCACTTTCTCCTGCATGGCTTCCAGTTGCCCGGCCATCAGGTTTTCCCGCTCCAGCTCCCGGTTGCGGAAACGCTCCATGGTATTGCCGATAAATTCGAGGCGCTGACTGACGGATTGTTTCAGTGACCCCAGGTCGTGGCTGTTGGCGATGTCATCACCAACGCGCTCAAGCTCATCGCGGATTTCCGGGTCCAGCGTAGCCGTGTCGTCCTGCCGGGATTCGTACATCTCGGTCTGTTCAGAAAAATGCTGACGGAGAGTTTCCAGTCGCTCATCAAGGCGGGTCAGAAAGGCCTCAAACTCACGCTGGCTGCGGGTAACCGCCTCGATCACCAGCTCAGCCACCTGGTCAAGGCCGTCCCGCAGCACCGACCAGTCATTACTGCCCAGAAGGGTTTTCTGCAGTCCTCTGGCCCGGGCTTCCGCTTTCGGGTCCAGCGATACCTGCTGCAACAGCTGCCCAAGAAGCTGACCGACACGCCGTGCTATGCGCAATTGCTGGGAATGATCGGCAAGCTCGAGATCGTCATCAGTATCAGCATCGGCTACCGGCTCAGGCAATGCCGCTGTGGCGACGCGTTTTGATCGCTCGTGATTCTCATCCAGCAGGGTAATCTGCCGATCGATCTCGTCCTGCAGGCCACGCCAGCGTTCAACATCCAGTGACTGTTTGCGCAGATCGTCACGCAACTGGCCGAGCAGGTCGTCCAACTGATCGGATTGCCCCTCGGAAGCCAGACTGGTGCGCACCAGCATACGCTCGAGCACATTGCGCTCGGCCTGCCATTGCTTTTCCTTCTGCTCTGCCTCATCCAGTTCCCGAAGGTACTTGTCCTTCCAGGATTCTTCCGATGCCATGAAACGCTCCGTCAGTGACCGTTCGGGTCGTTATCGTTGTTGGTGCCTATAGTGCCAGACCTGCGGTGTGCTCTGGGGTGACTTTGGTCATAAACCCGGGCGAGATGCTGAAAATCAAGATGAGTATAGACTTGCGTGGTGGCGATGTCTGCGTGGCCCAGCAGTTCCTGAACAGCCCGCAGATCACCGCTGGATTCCAGCATATGACTGGCAAAGGAATGCCTGAGAAGGTGCGGATGCAGACGCTGATCCGCCCCGGCACGAATACCCCAGCGGGCCAGACGTGCCTGAATGCTGCGCCGGCTCAGCCTCGAGCCCCGCTGGCTGACAAAAACCGCAGTCTCCTGTTCATCGGCGTACTGGCTCCGGACTGAAAGCCAGCGCTCCAGTGCCGCCACTGCCTTGCCGCCAACCGGCAGTATCCGCTCCTTGTTACCCTTACCCAGAACCCGTATTTCGCGTCCGCCGAAGTCCAGAGACTGCAGATCCAGGCTGGCCAGTTCTGCCAGTCGCAAGCCGGAGGAATACAACAGTTCAAACATGGCCAGGTCGCGAACTTCCAGCGAATCATCCGGGGCAGTTTCCAGCAGTTGCTGAATCTGGTCCACATCAGCCACTTTCGGCAGGCGCCGGCCGGTTTTCGGGGCGCGGACATCCAGAGCCGGATTATCCCTGGCCAGGCCTTCGCGCAGCAGAAACTGGTAAAACCGGCGAATCGCTGACAGATGCCGGGCAATACTGTGGCCACCCAACCCGTTCCGGCTGAGCCACGCCACATACCGGCGAACGTGATGAAGAGAAAGGTCTGGCCAGTTGGCCAGGTTGTTATCCTGCAGCCAGTGCGCCAGGCGGCGCAGATCCCGCTGATAACTTTCACAGGTACGGGGTGAGTTCCGCTTTTCCGATTCCAGGTGGCGAACAAAATCCGCCAGGGGCCCGGCGAGCGCATCTGAGAGGTGAGCGATGCCGGTGGTGGTGTTCACACCTGACCACCCTCCACGGTGAGATCCGCCACCGGTGCCGCGGTATCATGCTGTTTCAGCATGGGCGGCAGCAGCCGGCTGAGAGTGTCACTGATGTAACTGAGAAACAGCGACCCCATGCTCTGGTCAAAGTAGCCCGGCTGGCAACTGCCCACCGCAAATACCCCGACCAGCCCCTGATGCCGAAGCGGCATAATGGCAACCGAAGCAATGGGCTTATCCCGGTCCGGAAACAGAAAGCTGCGCTCTTCTTCATGGAAATGGCCGCAAACCGCCCGGTCTCCTTCCAACAGCGTACCCAGCCGCTCGCGGGCCTCGCCAGCATCGACGACATGCAGGGCGCCCTGAGCCTGGCTCTCGCGGACATTGGCCGCCGCATCGCTGAACAGAAGAATAGAGGCCGCATCCAGCCCGAAATCAACACGCAGGCTGTCATCCACGGCTGCCGCCATGTCGTTCAGGGTTTTAGCCTCAATCACCTGCAGCAGTAACCGCTTGCTTTTTTCGAACAACCCATCGTTGTGGCGGGCGATAGAGACCAGTTCTACCAGCTCCCGGCGCAGCGTGTCGCGCTGCTCACGGAACAGGTGAACCTGCCGCTCCACCAGCGAAATGGCCCGGCCACTGTCATGGGGCAGGGTCAGGCTGCGCAGCAGTTCGTCCTGGTCAACAAAGAAGTCCGGATTGTTGCGCAGATAGTCCGCAACCTGTTCCCGGGTAAGTTCGCCGGCCTTCTGGCGGGCCGTTTGTTCTGTCATTGTATGCTCCTGAGCTGTCAGGATTTTCTGGGCGTTTTCCGACGGCGCGGATTGTGCTCCCCGGACAAACGCAATTGCCCCTCGAACACCGTCGTTGCAGGGCCATCCATCATAACAGGGGTACCATCACCCTGCCATTCGATTACCAGCCGGCCACCACGCAACTCTACTTCCACCCGGGAATCGAGCAAGCCTCGGAGATAGCCGGCGACCACGGCGGCGCAAGCACCACTGCCACAGGCCAGCGTCTCACCGGACCCGCGCTCGAAGACCCGCAGCCGGACATGGCTACGATCAATGATCTGCAGAAAACCGATATTCGCACGGGACGGGAAGCGAGGGTGTTTCTCCAGCGCCGGCCCGAGGGTGGCTACCGGTGCGGTGTCGACATCGTCCACCACCAGCACACCATGGGGGTTGCCCATGGAAATGGCCGACAATTCAACCACCTGATCATGGACATCAACGGTGTAGACATCCTTGCGACAATCGGCGGCAAAAGGAATTGCCGGCGGGTTAAGCTCGGGCACGCCCATATTTACCTGAACCATGCCGTCTTTGCCCACTTTCAGCTCGATTACCCCTTTGGCAGTCTGAACCCGGATGATCCGCTTGTTGGTCAAACGCTGATCGCGGACGAAGCGGGCAAAACAACGGGCACCATTGCCGCACTGCTCCACTTCCGAGCCGTCAGCGTTAAAAATTCGGTAACGGAAATCCACATCCGGCAGGCCCGGCGGTTCTACCACCAGCAGCTGGTCAAAGCCGATGCCGAAATTGCGGTCCGACAGTTCCCGGATCATTTCCGGACGCAAGCGGAAGGGCTGGCTGATGGCATCCACCACCATGAAATCATTACCCAGGCCGTGCATCTTGGTGAAACGAAGCAGAGGGCTGTGGCCGCGTCGTTGCTGACTCATGCGCCTTCTCCTGTCATTCCGGCAGACAACTTTCCGGCCCCAACTGTTCGTCCAGCGTTTCCCGACGGCGAACCACATGCACCTGATCGCCATCCACCATCAACTCCGGTGGCCGGTTGCGGGTGTTGTAATTGGAGGCCATAACAAAACCGTAGGCGCCGGCTGAGCGCACCGCCAGCAGATCGCCGGCCTGAAGACGCAATTTGCGGTCTTTGCCCAGGAAATCGCCGGTTTCACAAATCGGACCCACCAGATCCCAGCTTTTTTCTTCGCCGTTCTGATGCGGCTTTACCGGAATAATCGCCTGCCAGGCACTGTAAAGCGCCGGGCGAATCAGATCATTCATGGCCGCGTCGATAATGGCAAAATTGCGGTGTTCAGTGCACTTGAGAAATTCCACTCTGGTAACCAGAATGCCGGCATTCGCGGCAATGGAGCGGCCCGGCTCCAGAATAAGCTCAAGTGTACGGTCACCCAGCCGTTCAGCCAGCGCCTGCACATATTCGGTTGGCTGCGGAGGGTGTTCGTCTTCATAGGTCACACCCAGACCGCCCCCCATATCCAGATGCCGGATATGAATGCCCCGTTCAGCCAGGTTATCGATCAGCGCCAGGACCCGATCAAGTGCGTCCAGAAATGGCGACACAGACGTCAACTGGGAGCCTATATGGCAATCCACACCATGAATATCCAGGTTGGGCATGGCCGCTGCCCGGGCATACACCTCCGGCGCCTCGGCGATATCGATGCCGAACTTGTTCTCTTTCAGGCCGGTGGAAATGTACGGATGGGTACCGGCGTCGACATCCGGGTTAACCCGCAGTGAAACCGGTGCTTTCACACCCAGTTCACCGGCCACCTGGTTGAGACGATCCAGCTCGGTGTCGGATTCCACATTGAAACAACGCACTCCGACTTCCAGAGCCCGCCTCATTTCCCATTCCTGTTTGCCAACGCCGGAAAACACCACTTTTCCGGCATCGCCGCCGGCACGTAGCACTCTCTCCAGTTCACCGGCCGAGACAATGTCAAAGCCGGCACCCAGGCGCGCCAGAACATTCAGCACGGCCAGGTTGCTGTTGGCCTTGACCGCATAACACACCAGATGCGGGCGTTCTTTCAGGGCCTCATCGTAAGCCCGGTAATGACGCTCGAGAGTGGCCCGTGAATAGATATAGGCCGGCGTGCCGAAACGCCCGGCAATGCTGGCGACAGCGAGGTCTTCGGCGTAAAGCTCGCCGTTACGGTAATTAAAATGATCCATGGTGTTCCTGACTTTCCGGGGTTGTGCAGAAGGGCCCTGACTCAGCGCTCACTGTCGCGTTGATCCGCGTTCTCGGTGGTTTGCCCGCTCTCGGCGGCCTGCGCATCGGGCGCTTCGGATTCACGGTACAGCGGGCCTTTCTGGCCACAACCGGAGAGCACCACCAAGGTCATCATCAAAGCCAACCAACCCGGCCGGCGCAACGGTCCAACCTGCATATTCATACCCCTGAGTGACTGTTGCCGGCAGTATACCCGACACCCGGCCCGCACCGCTAACGCAGGTGGCGGTTCAGGGCTTCTTCCAGCACGCTGCGATAGTACAGGTACTGACAGGTCTGGATGTCACGCTGATACTGGTGGGGCTCCAGATCATGAGGCAAATGCAGATCGGTCAGATAGATCGGATAGGGCTCACCACTGCGGCGCAGAGAACGGATATAATGCGCCACTGCCGGGATCAGTTGCTCACCGTACTCTTCTGCAGTGAACTCCCGGTTGTGGCAGAAGATATCAAACTGCAAGGTACCGTCACCCTGACGAACGCCAACGGCCTGTACATCAAAGCCCGGGAGCGGCGCCCCGGTTTGCTGCTCCGCCCGGGGCTCTGCCAGCCAGCGCCCACCCCGACGCACCAGTTCGTAACAACAGAGGCCCCCGACCGGCCCGGCCATGTCGAACTGACGCAGCAACCGGCGCTCCACCAGGTTGTCCATGAATCGCAACAGTGGGCTGATCAGGTGACTGCGACGCTGGGCCCGCATGCTCCGGCTCCAGATACTGCCGCACTCATCCACCACCCAGAGCCGGCCGATACCGGCCCTGAGCGACCAGAATATCTGGATACTGCCTTCTTCCGAGGCATCGCACACTGCCTTGAGCTCCGGCTCGTCCTGCAGGGCATGCCGGTCTGGCACCACGGGCTGGTAATGGTCCTGCGGCTGCAACAGGGCGTCCATCAATGCCTCCCGGCTATTGAGGGCGGTAAACCCCGGTTCCCGGCCATTGAATTGCAGCAGAAAGTAACGGCGATCCATTTCGATCAGGTAGCGCACCGGGTGTGGCCCAGAGCCGCCGGCAAAGAACTGGCGCAGCACATCACCAAACAGCTCCTGCAACCGGCGGGCAATCGCGACCCCATGGCCACGACTGGAGGCAAACACCTGAATTTCAGGTAGCTCCGCCGGGCTCATGGCAACCTGCGCGAGCACATTTTTCAGGCACTGGATCAAGGTATCGCCGGCGGCATAATGCTGCACACTGATTTCCTGCCAGCTGTTCAGAGTGACCTGATCAATGGTAGAGACCAGGTTGTCATGGCCGCCACTGAACCCCAGAGAATCATTGCGGGCGCTGAGCTTGTGCAGCCCACGTTCAGACAGATGCGCCTGGGGGTCGGTCGCCACATTCACCAACAGCAGGTTTTTTACCGGCCGCACCGCCCGGGACAACGCCTGGCGTGAAGCCGGCGCCAGAGGCATAGGCAGAAAGGCGTGCAGAACATCCAGCATCTCCCGCACTTCCGTCACCGTGGCGACACTGGTTCCCGCCCGCACATTCAGACGTGTGGCGCGGCCCAGCAGTCCATTGCAGTAACACCACACCAGTAACTCGGCAAGATTGCCCGACCGACGGATCACCGGCTTCCAGAGGGCATCCGAAGGATCTTCCAGATCCCGGTAAAGCAACCAGCCGTCGCCCTCACGGCCCTGTTCCGATTGATGATGGAACGACAGGTTTTCCTCGGCCAGAGAAGGCACCAGACCCGGGTTTATCAGCTCCACCTTCCCGGCTTTGCGCTGAAAAGCGGCATACAACTTACGACCCAACAGGTTGATATCGTGCGGGCTGATCGCCGCGTCTGTACCCTGCTCCCGCGCCATGCGGGACAGCAGACGATAGCTGTGGGTCAGCTCGCCGACAATCGTGCGGCGCAACCCGATAACGTCTTCTGCCCGCCAGCCCTGGCGGTCATCGAGCGAGCGCACCTGATTGTCGTCCCAATGCCAGTGGGTAACCAGTTGACGTAGCAGCTCAACACGCCATTGATCACCCACCATCCCGGCCCGGCTCAGGGGCAGGCCGGCCTTGAGGTACAGGCTGCGCCGGACCAGATCCAGCCGGTCCTCGGCATCCTGATCACCCAGCCAGTTTTCCAGGCGCTGGTAAAGCATGATGTAGGGATCCAGCTCATCAACGCTGAGCCGGCCCTCGTGCACAGCCTGCTTGAAACTCGCCGACAACAGGGTTTGTTCCTGACCGGTGGCATAGCATTCAATCAGCAGCAATTTGAGTATGGCCTTCCAGGGCGCATCAATGCCCTTGTACAACTGCCAGATGCCGGCCCCGGGGAATTCCTCGGGGGGGATGGCAGGCACCGGGCCAAAATCAATGTATTCCTGGGGTTTGATGAAGCGGCAGTCCACCAGCCGGCGCCGGCATTCATCATAGCGGTGTTCGGAGTCCACAGGCACCAGCCACCACAAGGGGTACTGGCCGGCCAGGTGAATACTGGTGCGGTAGAATTCGTCCAGCAACAGATAATGCTGGGCGCTGCCACAGTTCTCTCCGGTCACTTCAGCCTGCTGCCTGCCCGCGCGCCAGTCGCTGGCGGAAAACACGAACACATGCAGCTCCACGCCCAGCGTTGCCGCCCACAAGGAGAGCTTGTCAGCCTTGCGCTCGAGACAGCGAACGCCTTCGGCAGAAAGATCCTCCCGATGGCACAACCAGACATCCAGGTCGCTGGCTACAGAATGCCCCAGGGTGCCGGGGCTGCCCATCAGAAACAGGCTGTCGAGATCCGGCTTGCGCAGCCCCTTGTCGCGGTAGCTGAAACTCCTTGCCACCCGGCGGGCTGCGTTGAGGGCAGACGCCGACGGAACATAACCGGCAAAGCCTATGGGGCAATTGCCATCCAGATAGCCCGGCAAGGACGGATGGTTAAGATGAAACACCAGCGGCAGCACTTCCAGCACCACCTGCTGGCGCCAGGTCAGCGCTGAACAGGCACGCTCCCAGCGTTGACCGTTGACCAGCAAGAACCGGTCGCGCAGACGTTTGAGCGTCTTGCGGTCAAAGCCTTCCTCAAAATTGAGGACGATGGGCGGTGCCTGAACCGTCAAAAGACCTCCGGCAAGCCGTTATTTTATCGCAGCACGGGCACGTGCTACGGCCGCGCGAACCTGAGCGGGCGCGGTTCCGCCGGTGTGATCCCGAGCCTGCACCGAGCCTTCGAGGGTGAGCACGTCAAACACATCCTCGGTGATGAAGTCTGAAAACTGCTGCAACTCTTCCAGGGTCATATCCGACAGGTCACGGCCTTCGGCAACACCGAAAGCGACCGACTTGCCAACAATTTCATGGGCATCGCGGAAAGCCACGCCCTTCTTGACCAGGTAATCGGCCAGATCGGTGGCGGTGGAGAATCCGCTCTTGGCCGCTACGCGCATGTTGGCAGCCTTGGAGCGAATGGCCGGAATCATGTCAGCGTAGGCCTTGAGGCAACCCTTCACGGTATCAACGGTATCGAACAGCGGTTCCTTGTCTTCCTGGTTGTCCTTGTTATAGGCCAGCGGCTGGCTCTTCATCAGGGTCAGCAGGCTGATCAGGTGGCCATTCACCCGGCCGGTCTTGCCACGCACCAGTTCCGGCACATCCGGGTTTTTCTTCTGGGGCATGATTGATGAACCGGTACAGAAACGATCCGGCAGATCAATGAAGTCGAACTGGGCCGAGGTCCACAGCACCAGCTCTTCACTGAAGCGGGACATATGGGTCATCAGCAGCGCGGCAAAGCTGCAGAATTCGATGGCGAAATCCCGGTCACTGACCGAATCCAGAGAATTCTCGGTGGGCCGGTCAAAGCCCAGCAGTTCGGCGGTCAGGTTGCGGTCAATCGGGTAGGTGGTACCAGCCAGAGCAGCTGCGCCCAGGGGCATCACATTGACCCGCTTGCGGCAGTCCTGCAGACGCTCGCCGTCACGCACCAGCATTTCGTACCAGGCCAGCAGGTGGTGGCCAAAAGTGACCGGCTGGGCGGTTTGCAGGTGCGTGAAACCGGGCATGATGGTGTCGGCTTCGCGCTCGGCCAGGTCCAGCAGGCCAGCCTGCAGGCGCTGGAGTTCTTCGGCAATAACATCAATCTCATCGCGCAGGTACAGACGGATGTCAGTAGCCACCTGGTCGTTACGGCTACGGCCGGTGTGGAGCTTCTTGCCGGTAATACCGATGCGCTCGGTCAGTGCCGCTTCAATGTTCATGTGCACGTCTTCAAGACTCACCGACCATTCAAAGCGACCCGCCTCGATATCGGCCTTGACGCCGCTCAGGCCCTCGATAATCTGGTCCCGCTCGTCATCGGTCAACACGCCCACCTTTGCCAGCATGGTGGCATGGGCAATAGAACCGGTAATATCGTGGTGGTACAGGCGCTGGTCAAAACCTACCGAGGCGGTGAAGCGCTCAACAAAGGCGTCGGTCGGCTCGCTGAAGCGGCCACCCCAGGGTTTTTCGGAGGATGTGGCCTGGTCAGAGTTTTTCTGATCCGTCATGGTCTATCTTTCCTGCTGCAGCCCGGCAAGGTTAAGCCGGTGCGAAAATGAAATAAGTGGACTGTTAAAAAGTCGAAAGAGTATAGCATTGTGGCCACGGTTAAGGAGACACCCCTGAGGACCGACAAAAGCAGCAACACACAGGAATTCTACGTGCCGGATCTGTGTAAGGTCCGGGCGGTTTTCCTGATGCTGGTAACCAGCGAACTGCTGGTTCTGGTGCTGGCCATTGTGCAGGCGACTCATGGCTGGATCGACTGGAGCTACTTCGGCCTGTTGTCACTGTTCGTGCAATGGACCACCCTCACCAGCGCCGCGCTGATCTGCCTGATAAGACCCAGACTGGCACGTATCTCAGTCAGCCGCGCCACCCTGGCCATTGTGGTGATTGTTGTCCTCGATGTTCTGGTCTTCAGCCTGTTTGCCGACCGGGTGCTGCATCCCGGACCGGATGGCATAAACTGGCAGAACATCACCAAGAAGTTGCTGCTGGCGGCCTTGATCACCCTGATGGTACTGCGCTATTTCTATCTGCAGCACCAGTGGCAACAACAAAGGGAAGCCGAAATGCAGGCGCGACTGACCTCACTGCAGGCTCGCATTCAGCCCCATTTCCTGTTTAACAGCATGAACAGCATTGCCAGCCTGATCGCCAGCAACCCGGAAAAGGCAGAGGAAGCCGTGCTGGATTTATCCGAACTGTTCCGGGCCAGCCTGCGCACCGACGACCAACAGGTTCCCCTGGCCCGGGAACTGGAGCTATGTCAACGCTACCTGGCCATTGAAAGCCTGCGCCTGGGTGACCGCCTGAAACTGGAGTGGGCCATTGAACCAGGGCTGGAGCAACAGGCGATTCCGCCCCTGACCCTTCAGCCATTGGTAGAAAACGCGGTTCATCACGGCATTCAGCAACGGGCCGGGGGAGGCACCATTCGGGTTGAGGTGTATGCCAAAGGCCCATACGTCTACCTGCTGGTACAGAATCCCGAGCCGGAAGCGCAGGCGGTGCAACACCAGGGCAACCGCATCGGCCTGACCAACACCCGTGCCAGACTGATTGCCGTCTTCGGCGACACGGCGGTACTCAAACAGAGCCGCCACAACAAAACCTACACGGTAACCCTGCGGCTGCCCCGACAAACCCTTCGCCAGAAAAACGGAAACCATGGATAGAATCGACAAGAAAGTCCTCATTGCCGATGACGAACCACTGGCCCGCGAACGCCTGAGCCGCCTGCTGGAAAGCCTGCCCGGCTATGCCGTGTGCGGAGAAGCAGTGGATGGCAACGACACACTGGCCATGGCGGCAAGACTGCAGCCCGACATTCTCCTTCTGGACATCCACATGCCCGGCATGGACGGCATGGTCACCGCCGAACGGCTGGTACAACAGACCAACCCGCCGGCCCTGATTTTCTGCACCGCCCACGAACAACACGCCCTGGAAGCTTTTGACGTCAACGCCACCGCCTACCTGCTCAAACCGGTCCGCAAAGAGGCGCTGGCCCAAGCCCTGGCCCGGGCCGAGAAAACCAACCGGCTTCAGCGCCAGGCCCTTGACCGGCAGGGGGAGAGCGAACAACTGAGTGTGCGCAGCCAACGCGGCACCGAACTGATCAACCTGGCCGACATCCTCTACTGCCAGGCCGACCAGAAATACGTCACCCTGGTGCACCATCACGGCGAAACCCTGTGTGATTACAGCCTGAAAGAACTGGAACAGGCCTACCCGGACCACTTTCTGCGCATCCATCGCCATACCCTTGTCGGCGTCCGGTTCATTCACGGCCTCAAACGCAACGCCGATGGCCGCCACGCCCTGTTACTGAAAGACTCGGACACTGCGCTGCCGGTCAGCCGGCGCCATGCTGCCCAGGTTCGCCAATGGCTGGAGCAGCAATAAAAAAGATAAGATTTACCAAAGTTTGGGAGCCGGCGGGTAGGCCTTTCCAAAACCGTGCGGAGCCAGGGATGGCGGAGCTCGAGCGCGACATGGACGTCTTTACAGCGTGTTTTGGAAAGGCCTACCCGCCGGCTCTCCCCCAAAGGTGATAGAAACTCTGTCCTGGCGGGACTTTTCCGAAATCACAAGGTAACCTTGGAACACACTTTTCCCAACGACAGTGAGTGCCATGTCTACACGAACTCTTCGCATTGCAACCCGCAGCAGCGCCCTGGCGTTGTGGCAGGCAGAATTCATTAAAGCCGAACTGGAACGACTCAACAGCGGCATCACCGTTGAGCTGGTCAAGATCAAGACCCAGGGCGACAAAATCCTGGACGTGCCACTGGCTAAAATCGGCGGCAAAGGCCTGTTCGTGAAAGAACTGGAAGAAGCCATGCTCGATGGCCGTGCCGACCTGGCCGTACATTCCATGAAAGACGTACCGATGGAATTCCCTGAAGGCCTGGGACTGGTGGCCATCTGCGAGCGCGAAGACCCCACCGATGCCTTTGTCAGCAACCACTACGACAACCTCGACCAGCTGCCACAAGGCGCCGTGGTCGGCACCGCCAGCCTGCGCCGGGAAGCCCAGCTGCGCGCCAACCGCCCTGATCTGATCGTCAAGGTACTTCGCGGTAACGTAAACACCCGTCTGGCCAAACTCGATGCCGGTGAATTTGACGCGATTGTTCTGGCCAGCTCCGGCCTCAAACGCCTGGAATTCCACGACCGCATTCGCTACTGCCTCCCGGCCACCGTATCTCTGCCAGCCGTGGGCCAGGGCGCCCTGGGCATCGAATGTCGCACCGACGACACTGAGCTGCTGGAGATGCTTGCTGCGCTGGACCACAAAGACACTGCAGACCGCGTAAAAGCAGAACGTGCACTGAATCGCCGGCTGGAAGGTGGCTGCCAGGTGCCGATTGCAGCCTACGCCCTGCTGGAAGACGACGACACCTTGTGGTTGCGTGGCCTGGTTGGCGCCGTTGATGGCACCCAGATCCTTCAGGTGGAAGGTCGGGTACCGCGCGCTGAAGGCGAACGCCTGGGCCGCGAGCTGGCTGAACAACTTCTGGGCATGGGTGCCGACAAGATACTGGCAGAAATCTATGGCCACACACCCAGCTGAGACAACGCAGACAGAAGGACTTTGCGGCCGGCGGATACTGATCTGCCGGCCAGAGCCTGAAGCTTCGCGCCTGGCGCAGGTATTCCGCGAAGCCGGAGCTGACGTCCGGTTATTGCCATTGATGGCAAGGGAGCCTCTGCCGGAAACGCCGGAGCAGAGAACCACGCTGCAGGAGCTCGACAACTTCACCCACGTGATTGCTGTCAGCCCTTACGCTGCCCGGCGCCTGTTCGAAGAAATCGATCACTGGTGGCCGCAGCTGCCCATGGGCATCCAATGGTACGGCGTGGGTGCCGGCACTGCTGCAGAGCTCGCCCGGCATGGCCCGCGCCCCCGGAGACCGGGCGGTGGCTGGACCAGCGAAGCCCTGCTGGCCCTGCCCTCACTGCAAAGCCTGGCCAATGAGAAAGTGTTACTGGCTCGCGGCGAGCACGGTCGAGAGCTGATTCGCGAGACGCTCGAAGAGCGGGGCGCAAGAGTCACGGTGCTGCCACTGTACCGACGCTTCCGCCCGTACTATCCTGAAGAACAGATCAACAACATTTTCAGAGGCTTCCGTCCGGAGGTGATTGTTGCGCTTTCCGGCGAAACCCTGAACAATCTGATTGCAACAGACCCGGACAATCTGGATGCCCTGCACCAGGCCCTGCTGGTAGTACCGGCAGAACGGGTGGCCGACCAGGCCCGCAACGCCGGCTTCGGGTATCCGTTTGTACCCGAAGGTCTGGCCGACCAGGACCTGGTCATCAGTGTGGCTTCGCGCTTGATGCCGCAAGCCGATAACACCGGAAAACCAAGTAAGGATTCCCGTGACTGAAGAACCCAAACAACTGCCCGCCCCCGTTGAATCCTCCGCCGCTGAACGCCGACGGCTCTGGCCGATCTGGCTGGTCGCTGCACTGGCACTCATTCTGGCCATCCTGCTGGCCGCCTGGAACTGGCAACAGTGGCAGACCCACCAGTCCACCATGCAGAGCATTTCCGACCTGCGGTCCGACACCTCGCAACTGGAAGATCTCTACGGTGACCGCGGCAACGAACAGAGTAGCCGGCTACAGGCACTGGAAAACCGGATTGCGGAGCAGCGGGAGCTGATTGCCACCCAGCAACGGCAAATTGACCATAACGCCCGCGAGCTTCTGGAAGCCGGCAACCGGACCCGGACTGACTGGCTGCTGGCCGAAGCCGAATACCTGCTTCGGATTGCAAACCAGCGCCTGATGATCGAAAAAGACATTCGCGGTGCATTGTCGGCGCTGCAATCGGCAGATGAGGTATTGGCAGAATCCGACGACATCGGCGTGTATCCGGTGCGAAAGCAACTGGCGCGTGAGATTCAGTCGTTGCGCAATATTGAAGGTGTTGACCGTACCGGCCTCTACCTGAAGCTCGAAGCCGCCATTGCCAGCATTCACGACCTGACGGATCAGGCGCTGATTCACGACCGGGCGCCGGCGTTCGATATTGCCGAGAGCAAAGACGGGGCAGGGGCTGGAGCTGACAATGCCAACAACATGGTTACCCGCGGCTGGAATCAGTTCCTGGACACCATGAAACAGGTTGTGGTGGTTCGTCGCATGGATGAACCGGTCAAACCCCTGCTGTCACCGGATCAGAGCGCCTGGGCCCGCCTTAACCTGCAACTGATGCTCGAAGAAGCCGAAATGGCGGTATTGCGGGGTAACCAGCCGCTGTACGAACGAGCCCTGAGCAAGGCCATTACCACCGTTAACGACTGGTATGATGCCACCAACCCCGCCATTCGTGGTTTGAGTGAAACCCTGGAGAGCCTTGCCGATCGCAATGTAGACCCGGAACTGCCCGACATCAGCAAATCCCTGGAACTGCTCAAGGAACGTCTGGCCGGCCGCACAGCCGCAGGCAGTAACGGCAACAATGGCGATGAAGAGGCTGGCAACGAAAGCACCGGGGGCGATGCATCATGATTCGCCTGCTCCTGATCATTATTATCGCCCTGCTGGTCGGCACCGGATTATCGCTTGGACTGGCCTACGACCTGGGTTATATCCGGGTCAGTCTCGGCAATTACATGATCGAGACCAACTTCTGGGTGGGGCTCGGGCTGATTATTGTACTGGTTGCCGTGAGCGTTTTTCTCATCAGCAGCCTCAAACGCCTTCGCCATAGTACCGGCATGATGGCCGGCTGGGTTACCCGGGGCAAAGAACGCCGGGCCCGGCGCCGCACCACACAAGGCCTGCTGGCACTGGCCGAAGGCAACTGGAATCGCGCCCGCAAGCTTCTCGCCAATTCCGCCGCTAACGCCGATACACCGCTGATCAACTACTTGTCTGCAGCCCATGCCGCCTTTGAAACCAATGATCACGCAGGCGCCGACGAGCTGCTGCGCAAGGCCTTTGAAAGCACACCCGGCTCAAGCATGGCCGTCGGCCTGACTCAGGCCCAGCTGCAACTGGCCAGCAACCAGCTGGAACAGGCACTGGCTACCCTGCTGCGCCTGCGCAAGGAATCGCCACATCATCCGTTTGTCCTGAAACTTTTGAAAAACACCTATCTGCGCCTGGAGGACTGGCGTGAACTGGCCAGACTGATTCCGGAACTGCGCAAGCGCAACGTGCTGACGGAAGCGGAACTGAGCGACCTTGAACGCCAGGCCTGGCATAACCTTCTGGAGAAAGCGGCGAAAGACTGCGAACACCAGAAACAGGATGACCCTCAGGCATCCCTGGAACGGCTGACCCGGGTATGGGACGAACTCCCCAAATCCCTGCGTCGGGATGAGCACACGATCCGCGACTATGCCCGGTTGCTGACCCATCTCGGGGATGAAGCTCAGGCGGAATCCCTGATTCGCAAAATCCTGCAGAACAACTGGAGTGATGAGCTGGTCAACCTGTATGGCCGGATTGAAGGCAACCAGCCTGAAGAACAATTGCTGCTGGCCGAACAGTGGCTGAAAGACCGCCCCAACAATCCGGCATTGCTGCTGGCGCTGGGTCGTCTGAGCCTGCGCAACGAACTCTGGGGCAAGGCCCGCGAGTATTTTGAAACCAGTCTCAAGTTGCGGCGCGACCGGGAAACCCTGGCAGAGCTGAGCCGGCTGAATGCCCACATGGGCCACGAAGAAGCCAGCCTGAAACTGATGATGCAGGGCCTGGAAGCCGACAACGGCCTGCCACGACTGCCCATGCCCCGAGCCTGAGCGACTCTGACTCCAGGACCAGAAAACAAAAGGGCCGGATGGTACAACCACCCGGCCCTTTCAGTTTCCGCCGGCATTTATTCAGCTGCGGGGCGCATATTCCAGAACATCCGAGAAGAACGCCTGCTCTGGTAACCCGTGCTCAACCAGTGCATCCATCAGGGTGTAGACCATGGTAGGTGAACCACTGCCGTGCACTTCCACATTCTGCCAGTCCATACCCGAAGCCAATACCGCACGCACCAGCTGCTCGTGATGGCCGCCCCAGTCATTATCCGCATCATCACCGACCACCGGCACAAACGTAAAGGCGTCCCACTCATCGTGCCACTGCTGGGCCAGAGACCGCAGATACATATCCTCGTGCCGGCGCACGCCCCAATAAAGCTTTACCGGCTGCGAAAAACCATTTTCCCGCAGATACTCGATCAGACTTTTCATCTGGGCAAAACCGGTACCGGCGGCCACCAGCAACAGAGGCCTCGTCGGCAGCGTGCTCAGGCAAGCCTTGCCATGGGGCAGTTCCACTGTCACATCCTGGCCCGATGTCAGGGCATCAATCACCTTCTGGGCCGACACCCACTTCGGTGACGCCTGAATCTGCAACTCGATATGCTCGGCCGATGGGCTGCTGGCGATGGAAAAATAACAGGGATCGGCCTCCGGCAGCTTTACCGACAGATACTGACCGGCATGAAAAGACACCTGATCACGATCAGGGAGCTGCAGCTCCACCCGAAAAACATCGTGACTGATCGAGCTTACATCGACGACCCGGGCCTGGTGCTCGCGGGGCTGATACTTTCCTGATGCCATAATGGCGGGAATCTCCAGTTCAAGGCCAGTAAACGCCGAAGCACCCAGAAGTGTCAGTCATCCACCAACCGGAATTGATTGCTTGCCCTGTTGCTAGCCTGCTTACTAAGGGCGAGAGGCGGGAATTTCAATGCCCAGGCTGTCCCAGATGTCATCGACCCGCTGTTTGACGTCATTTGTCATGGTGATCGCGGTGCCCCACTCCCGGTCGGTTTCGCCGGGCCACTTGTTCGTGGCATCCAGTCCCATTTTCGAGCCGAGGCCGGAGACCGGCGAGGCAAAATCCAGATAATCGATGGGCGTATTCTCGACCAGCGTGGTATCACGGGCCGGGTCCATCCGGGTGGTCATTGCCCAGATCACATCTTCCCAACTGCGTGCGTTCACGTCGTCATCCACCACAATCAAAAACTTGGTGTACATGAACTGACGCAGAAACGACCACACCCCCATCATCACCCGCTTGGCATGACCGGGGTACTGCTTCTTCATGGTCACTACGGCCAGACGATAGGAACAGCCTTCCGGTGGCAGGTAAAAATCGACAATTTCCGGAAACTGCTTCTGCAGAATCGGAATAAACACTTCATTGAGTGCCACGCCCAGAATGGCCGGCTCATCGGGCGGCCGCCCGGTATAGGTGCTGTGGTAAATCGCATCCTTCCGGCGAGTCATCCGTTCGACCGTGAATACCGGGAACTGATCCACTTCATTGTAATAACCGGTGTGGTCCCCGAACGGCCCTTCCGGCGCCATATCGTCCGGATAGATAAACCCTTCCAGCACAATCTCGGCACTGGCCGGCACCTGCAGGTCACTCAGGCCGGCTTTCACCAGCTCGGTCCGGGCACCGCGCAGCAGGCCGGCAAAAGCATATTCAGACAGGCTGTCCGGTACCGGCGTCACAGCGCCAAGAATGGTCGCAGGGTCAGCCCCCAACGCCACTGCTACCGGATAAGGCTTGTCCGGATTCGCTTTACGGAACTCCTGATAATCCAGGGCTCCGCCACGGTGGCTCAACCATCGCATGATCAGCCGGTTCCGGCCGATTAACTGCTGCCGGTAAATACCCAGGTTCTGCCGCTCTTTCTCTGGACCACGGGTAATCACCAACGGCCAGGTAACCAGCGGGCCGGCATCGCCCGGCCAGCAATGCTGGATCGGGATCTGGTACAGATCCACATCATCTTTTTCGATGACCACTTGCTGACACGGCGCGGAACGCAGCACCTTCGGGCTCATGCGCATCACCTGCCGGAACACGGGCAGCTTCTCGATGGCATCCTTGAAACCCTTGGGCGGATCCGGCTCTTTAAGAAACGCCAGCAGCTTACCGATCTCGCGCAGGGCGCCCACATCTTCCTGTCCCATCCCCATGGCCACCCGCTTTGGTGTACCAAACAGGTTGGCCAACACTGGCATGTCGTAGCCTTTGGGGTTTTCGAACAGCAGCGCCGGTCCGCCGGCCCGCAAAGTGCGGTCGCAGATCTCGGTCATTTCCAGGTGGGGATCAACTTCAACGCTGATGCGTTTGAGCTCACCCAGCTTTTCAAGCTGGGTGATGAAGTCTCTCAGATCGCTGTATTTCATTTCGGCCTAGCGGCGCTTCATGGACAGGAAGAACTCTTCGTTGGTCTTGGTATCCTTGAGCTTGTCCAGCAGGAATTCCAGAGACGCGGTATCGTCCTCCATGGAGTGCAACAGCTTACGCAGAATCCACATACGCTGCAGGTCTGCCTCAGACATCAGCAGATCTTCACGGCGAGTACCGGAGCTGCGGATGTTCAGGGCCGGATAAACCCGCTTCTCGGCAATCTTGCGGTCCAGGTGCACTTCCATGTTGCCGGTGCCCTTGAACTCTTCGTAGATCACCTCGTCCATTTTCGAACCGGTGTTCACCAGCGCGGTAGCCAGAATGGTCAGGCTGCCGCCCTCTTCCACATTACGGGCCGCACCGAAGAAGCGCTTCGGTTTTTCCAGAGCATGGGCGTCAACACCACCGGTCAGAACCTTGCCGGAGGACGGGATCACCGTGTTGTAGGCACGCGCCAGACGGGTAATGGAGTCCAGCAGAATCACCACGTCTTTTTTGTGCTCGACAAGACGCTTGGCCTTTTCGATCACCATTTCGGCCACCTGAACGTGACGCGCCGGAGGCTCGTCGAAGGTGGAGGCGATAACTTCACCACGCACCGTACGTTGCATCTCGGTGACTTCTTCGGGACGCTCATCAATCAGCAGCACCATCACGTGGCACTCAGGATTGTTACGCGTGATCGCCTGGGCAATGCTCTGCATCAGCAGTGTTTTACCGGCCTTGGGCGGAGACACAATCAGGCCACGCTGGCCTTTGCCGATGGGCGCCACCAGGTCGAGAACCCGGGAAGAGAGATCCTCGGTACTGCCGTTACCCGTCTCCAGCGTGAGACGCTCGTCCGGGAACAGTGGGGTCAGGTTCTCAAACAGGATCTTGTTACGGGCGTTGTCGGGCTTGTCGAAGTTAATCTCGTTAACTTTCAACAGGGCAAAATAACGTTCGCCGTCTTTCGGCGGACGAATCTTGCCAGCCACGGTATCACCGGTACGCAAGTTGAAACGGCGGATCTGACTGGGCGACACGTAGATATCATCCGGGCCGGCCAGGTAGGAAGCGTCGGCGGAACGGAGGAAGCCGAAGCCGTCCTGCAGAATTTCCAGTACACCGTCGCCGTAGATGTCTTCGCCGCTTTTGGCATGTTTTTTCAGGATGGTAAAAATAACATCCTGCTTGCGCGAACGGGCGAGGTTATCGAGGCCCATTTCTTGCGCGATATCGAGCAATTCGGGCACAGATTTCTGCTTGAGTTCAGTAAGATTCATAGTTTGTTGGATTTTCAGGAATGGAAGTAAACGACAGTTGGGATGACAGGGGTGCCCCTGAACGCATTGATCTGATAAAACGCTAAAACTGAATACTGGCCGAATTGAGCAACCGGTGATGATGGAAGCCGGAACTGTATGCTGAAGCCAGAGAGTGGGAACAAACGTTCGCCGGGCAGAAAGCATAATCGACCACCTTGCAGGCGAATGTCAAGGCTTCTGCGCAAAATGAGGTTGCTGATGTGACGGAGATTAAAAAGCCGCCCGCAAGCATGGCTCGGGGGCGGCCTTCAACAGCATCTCGAATCAGAGGTTGCTGTCGAGGAAGGCAACCAGCTGAGACTTGGACAGGGCGCCTACCTTGGTGGCATCCACATTGCCGTTCTTGAACAGCATCAGTGTGGGAATACCCCGGATATTGAATTTGGGCGGGGTCTGCTCATTTTCATCAATGTTGAGCTTGCAGATCTTGAGCTTGCCTTCGTATTCATCGGCGATTTCTTCCAGAACCGGCGCGATCATCTTGCATGGACCACACCACTCGGCCCAGTAGTCGACCAGTACCGGGACGTCGGACTTCAGTACATCCTGTTCAAAGGAAGCGTCGGTGACATTAACGATATTTCCGCTCATTACCTTTTCCTGATTCAGGCGCTCCAGGGCTGACATTGCCAGCCGTGCAGGAGTCGCTGTGGACTGTAGCGGGCGGTTGTGATTATGCACTTGGGCATCGCCCACCCGGTTTACAACAAAGTAATACTTTACGCGATTGCCGATCACTCTGTGAAGTGGCTTGTACCGACTTGCCACTTGATCCGCATCAGTAATGACCGCAGGCCATTACTGACAGGCCCGGCATACTTCCCTTATAGTACCGTCAGGTTTACGCCACCCTTCATGCCACACAGGATGCCAACCAACGTGACGGCCACACCTGAAGTCGAGAATACTGCCAACTCGCCAGACATGCTGGCAGCGATCGATATGGGCTCCAACAGTTTTCATATGGTTGTCGCCCGCCTGGTTCATGGTGAAATCCGGACTATCGAGAAAATGGGCGAGAAAGTTCAGCTTGGAGCAGGCCTGGACCAGCACAACCATTTGACTGAAACCGCCCAGCAGCGTGCTCTGGAATGCCTGGGCCGCTTCGCCCAGCGGTTACAGGGCATGCCAGCTGAAGCCGTGCAAATTGTCGGCACCAACGCTTTACGGGTAGCTCGCAATGCCCAGGAGTTTATCGTCCGGGCAGAAGAAGTGCTGGGTTACCCGGTGGAAGTGATTGCCGGCCGGGAGGAGGCACGCCTGGTGTATCTTGGCGTTTCCCACACCCTCTCAGACGACAGGGGCAAACGGCTGGTTATCGACATTGGCGGTGGCAGCACCGAGTTCATCATCGGCCAACGCTTTGAGCCCGAGGAAATGGAAAGCCTGCACATGGGCTGCGTGTCTTTCCGCAATCGCTATTTTCCCGATGGCAAAATGTCGAAACGGCAAATGGAGAAGGCTGTCACCCACGCAGAGCAGGAACTGCTCAATATCCGCCAGCATTACCGCACCGTGGGCTGGCAGAGCTCTGTAGGCTCTTCAGGCTCCATCAAGGCCATCGCCAATGTTCTGGCCACACTGAAAATTACCGATGGCACCATTACCCGCGACGCCATGGAAGAACTGCGCAAGCGGCTGATCAGCCTTGGCAGAACAGAAAAACTGGCAGATCTGGGCGTCAGGCCCGACCGCCAGAGCATCTTTCCCGCCGGCTTTGCCATTCTGCTGGCCGCATTCCGCTCTCTGGAGATCAGTGCGATGACATTTGCCGATGGCGCTCTGCGCGAAGGGTTGCTTTACGACATCGTCGGTCGTATTCAGCATGAAGATGTCCGGGAGCGAACCATTGCTGCGCTGCAGGAACGCTACCACGTAGACCAGGCGCATGGCGCCGCGGTTGAGCAAACCGCCATTGCCGCCTGGGAACAGGTGGCCGACCAGTGGGGTTTGCGCACCGCCACCGATGAAGACGTATTGCGGTGGGCCTGTCGCCTGCATGAAATCGGCCTGACCATTTCCCACAGCCAGTACCACAAACACGGCGCTTACCTCTTGCGCTATTCAGACCTACCCGGGTTCAGCCAGCAATTCCAGAAGGATCTGGCCACGCTGGTACGCGGGCATCGGCGAAAATTCTCGTCAGCCGTACTGGATGATATCGAGCCGGAAGACAAATCCAGACTCCGTTACCTGTGCGTTCTGGTTCGACTGGCGGTGTTGATTCAACACCCACGCAACCAGGAGCCACCACCAGCACTGACCCTGCACGCCACCCAGAACCGCCTGGTGGTAGAATTCCCTCAGGGCTGGCTGGATAACCGCCCACTCACACTGGCAGATCTGGAAAACGAACAGGATTTTCTCACCAGACAGAACTTCACTCTGGAAATCAGCACCCGCTAACCGCCGGGTGCCGGTGGCCTTGCTTCAGCCCGACAACCGGGCTTCCATTTCCTCGACCGTTTCACTGACATCCAGCCACTCGCCTTCCGCGTCTTCCAGTTGCCGTTTCAATCCGGCCTGTTCACCGAGAAGCTCCTTGAGACGGATTTTGCTGGCTTCCTCATACAGAGCCGGGTCGGCCAGCGCCTGTTCTACTTCGCCCAGCTTTCCCTGAAGCTTTTCCATCTGTGTTTCCAGGCTAACCTGTTGCTTGCGGAACGGGCTGAGCTTCTTGCGCATCGCCGCTTCCTCGCGTTTACGGGCCTTGCGCTCATCGGCAGTCAGCGTTGCCGCACCAGACTCCGGGCCGGACACCCCTTCCTCTCCGATGACCTGACGCTGAGGCGGGGCTTCGTCATCCTTGCGACGATCGGCCAGCCAGCGTTCGTAGTCTTCCAGGTCACCATCGTATTCACCCACGGTGCCATCACATACCAGCCAGAAATCATCCACCGTATTGCGCAACAGATGCCGGTCGTGGGACACCACCACGATGGCGCCCTCAAAATTCTGCAGCGCCATAGTCAGTGCCTGACGCATTTCCAGATCCAGGTGGTTAGTCGGCTCGTCCAGCAGTAACAGATTGGGCTTTTGCCAGGCGATGACCGCCAGCGCTACCCGGGCTTTCTCACCACCGGAAAACGAGCGAATCGGGGTCAACGCCTCATCACCGTGGAAATCGAAGCCGCCCAGGAAGTTGCGCACCTTTTGCTCCGACGCATTGGGCGCCAGGCGCTGCAAATGCAGGAACGGACTGGCATCCAGATCCAGCGCTTCAAGCTGGTGCTGAGCAAAATAGCCGATGGCCAGATGTTCACCACAGGTGCGCTCGCCAGACAGCAGAGTGCCGGCGCCGAGCAGCGCATCCATAAAGGTGGACTTGCCGGCACCGTTCGGGCCCAGCAGACCGATGCGTGAGCCGGGCAGCAGGGTGACGTTGATATCTTTCAGTACCGGTGTTTCACCATGACCTGCCACACCGTGACGAATGGATAACAAGGGGTTGGAGACCTTGTCTGCCACCGGAAATTCGAAGCTGAACGGCGAATCAATATGCGCCGGCGCAATTTTCTCCATCCGCTCAAGGGCTTTGACCCGGCTCTGGGCCTGGCGAGCCTTGGTGGCCTGTGCCCGGAAGCGGTCAATAAAACGCTGAATTTCGGCAATCTGCGCCTGCTGGCGCTCATAGTTGGCCTGCTGCAGCGCGAGGCGCTCGCTACGCTGGGTTTCAAAGGCGGAATAGTTGCCGGTATAAAGCTCCAGCTTCCGGTTATCGAAGTGCACCAGATGCGTGGCCACCCGATCCATGAAATCCCGGTCGTGGGAAATGAACAAAAGTGTGCCGGTGTAGCGGCGTAGCCAGTTCTCCAGCCACAGGCAGGCATCGAGATCCAGGTGGTTGGTCGGCTCATCCAGCAACAACAGATCAGAAGGGCGCATCAACGCCTGCGCCAGGTTCAGGCGAATACGCCAGCCACCGGAAAACGCCGAAACAGGCCGATCGGTATCGCTGTCGGCAAAGCCCAGTCCGCGCAACAGGGTTTCCGCCCGCCTCGGCGCCGACCAGGCCTCGTGAACGTCCAGTTCACCGTGCACACGGGCCGCTTCGTGATCATCACCGGCAGCCTCGGCATCGGCCAGCTCACGTTCCATGCGCCGGAGCTCGAAATCGCCGTCAAGTACGAAATCCCGGGCCGAACGGCTGGAGGCTTCAAATTCCTGGGCCATATGGGCAATACGGCAGCCGCCGGGCAGGGAAAAACTGCCCTGCTCCGGCGCCAACTGGCCCAGCAGAAGCTGAAACAGGCTGGACTTTCCGGCACCGTTGGCGCCGACGATGGCCACACGCTGGCCCGGCTGGACTGTAAGGTTGACGCCTTCTAGCAACCAGACGCCACCTCGTTGTAAACTGAGACCGGTTATCGTTAACATAGCTTTCTTTTATCAATAGATTGCCGCCAGGGATGCATCCTGTCATGACCCGTCTGGAGCCTGAACCACTGCCTGAACCAATGAATTTACCGGATGCATTGCCAACCGATAACCCGCTCTGGCGTTATGCCCTGACTTGCTGGCAAAACCCGCATGTGGTTGAAGCCTGCCTTGAGCTACAGGCAAAAGGCTGGAGCGTCACCCGTATCCTTTGTGCTGGCTGGCTGGGGCTGAGCGGGCAGCGGTTCACTGGCGTTGAGGATGCTAAGGTAACAGAGTGGCGCAGTCGTGTAACCGGTAGCATTCGCTCAGCCAGAAAATCGATCCCCCAACATTCAGAGCAATACATGGGGTTACGTGACGCTCTGGCGGATGCAGAACTGAAAGCCGAACAAACTGAACTGGCCCTTGCCTGGCAGGCATTGAACCAACCGAACCCGGAGACCGGCGCTATGGACAATTGCACCGAGGCCATTCAGCAAAACCTGTTGGCCGCAGCGCCGGGCCGTAGTCTCGCCCGGGAGACGCGGAGTACACTCGCACACCTGGCCGGGCAACTGGCCATCAGCCCCGTGGGAGCGCAGGCGCCATGTTGATGAAATGGCTGATTCGCCTGGCATTCCCCGCGTTGGGGCTGTTGCTGGTCCTTATCTTTTTCGGCCTGGGCGACCCGGAGCAGGTTACCGAGCCGGACGCCGGCATAACAGCACAGGAAATACCCGCTTTCGAAGGCTTGCTGCCCTCACCCGTTGCCACTGAGGGCCCCGAGGTTATTTTCAAATGGCAGGATACCGACGGCAACTGGCAATTCGCCGATACGCCACCGCCTCAGGGGCCATGGAATGCCCTGGCCATTGAGCAGCCAGGCGCATCTGCTCCCCGGGAGAACCCACCCGGTGAGTCCGGCGATGACTGGCAGGCACCTTATAAAGCGCCCTTTTCGCTGGATAACAACCCAGCCAATAACGATTCATGAAACGGCAAAGGACACAACCATGAAGAAAACCCTGTTAGCAATCGCCATAACCGGCCTCGTTGCCGGTTGCAGTACCGCCCAGGAGGAGCCGAAAGATCCGGCACTGGAGTCCACTGAGGAAAAAGTCAGCTATGGCATGGGACTGGTTATGGGCGAGCGCATGACCAATGATCTGCCTGACCTGCAGATGGAGCAGTTTCTGCAAGGGATCGAACACGGCCATTCCGGCGATGAAGAGGTCCAGCGCCTGAACCGTGAAGAAATCCGGGAAGCGCTGATGGCATATCAGCAGCAACTCCAGGAAGAGCAGCAAGGCCAGCGAAATGAGCTGGCGCAGAAAAATCGCGAAGCCGGCGAAGCTTTCCTGGCGGAAAACGCCGAGCGTGAAGGCGTGCAGACCACCGAATCCGGCCTGCAATACGAAGTGATCGAAGAAGGTGACGGTGACAGCCCGGAAGCCACCGACCAGGTGAAGGTGCACTACACTGGCGAACTGATCAATGGTGAGGTGTTCGACAGTTCGCGGGAACGGGGACAACCCGTCACTTTTGGTCTGAACCAGGTTATTCCGGGCTGGACAGAAGGGCTGCAACTGATGAATGAGGGCGCCCGGTACAAGCTCTACATTCCATCCGATCTGGCCTATGGCCAGGGCGGCAACCAGGCGATCGGCCCCAACGCAACCCTGGTATTTGATGTGGAACTGCTGGCCGTCAATCCCGATGAATAATTTCGCCGGCCGCTAAAAAAATGGCCCGGTTTCCCGGGCCATTTCTGATTCGGCTACCAATGCTGTTCTGGCTCAGGCTGACTCCAGCTTGCCGGCATGAGCATTGTGCAACTGGTCAATCAGCACATCTTCCATCTCGAACCGATTCTCCAGAGCCTCCCCGAGCTTCGACAGTTCAGCGAAAAGCTCATCTGCGTTCTGTGCGCTCAGAGAACCGTCGTCTATCCGGTCATTGAAGCTCAAGGCCACTTCCGTGGTCTTCTCGATTTGCGGGTACACTCTGGCAGCCAGCTCCAGGCCTCCATCGTTGAATTCACGGGCTTCCTGAATCAACTGCTCATAAACCTCAAAATGGCCGGCCGACACATAATCCAGCAGTAGCTCACACAGCCGAACGCATTTCTGCTGCAATGCCTCAATCTCTTCCCGGTCACCCTCACCAGACAGGGCGCAATAGTGAACCAGCAATTCCTGACGCTCTTTCAGCCAACGATCAATCAATTCGCTGACACCGCCCCAGCGTTCCCTGGCATTCCTGCAATTCTCCAACATGGCACCCGTCTCCTCTCGATCTCTGACCGCCACAACCTGACCATCAGACCCGCGTATGGTTGTTTTTGGCAACCATCAACTTACCCCATGGCTACCCGAACCCGCAACTGTTTCAGCGCAGTAGCCAGCTCTTTGGTCGATAGCGGCGAAACACCATTACCAGGCCTACCAGAATCAACAGAGCAAAGAACAGCGCAGTCCAGCCCGGTATGCTGATACCCAGAAAGCGCCAGACTACTGTGGCGCAATCTCCGGTGCCTCTCAGCGCTGTGGTAAGCACCTCAAACCACGGCAGAACATCCAGCATGTACTCTACCGACGGGCCGCAGGCCGGGGCCTGGTCAGCCGGCAAACTCTGCAACCAGAGCTGACGACCCGCCACACCCAGACCGGTACCTGCGGTAAGTGCGAGAAAAAAACCATATACCCGATTACCGAAGCCCGACGGGTTATGCAAAAATGCAATCAGACTGACCAGGCCAACGCCCATAAACGCAAACCGTTGTAACCAGCACAAAGGGCAGGGCTCCAGCCCCATCACGTATTCCATGTAAAAAGCGGTCGCAAGCAGCGCCGCGCACACCAGAAAAACGAGCCCGAATACCCATCTGCTTGTCAAAACGTCACCCCGGAATCATCATATGGACTACATAAATTAATGGACACAATCCTAACCCATGAAGAACCCCAATCCTATGATCATTAACAGACCCAGCCTACTGACACTGATTTTCCTGTTATGTTCGGTACTTGCGTGGCCCGCAAGTGCTCAGGACGAGGAAAACGAACAGGCAGAAAACGAAGAAGAAGCAGAAGAACGATTCACCGACTACATTGCCATGGAACCGGCTTTTGTCACCCATATCGGTCAGCCAGGCAGCAAGATCAGTTACCTGAAAGCAGCCGTTACCATCCGCGCCTCTGCGGAAACCACCCGACCAGCCGTGGAAGCCCACATGCCCAGACTCCGGCATGAACTGGTCATGCTGTTCGGCGAACAGACTGACCCGGAATGGGTGAACTCCCAAGAAGGGCGACAGACGCTTGTAGAGGATGCCACCAAACGCATCAATCAGGTTCTGGAAGAACAGCAAACGGACGAAACCATTACCAGCGTGTTCTTCACCGAATACGTCGTCCAGCGGTAGTGTCTGGCGGCATGGCCCGGAAGCGGTTCATGCCTTCAGATAATCTTCCAGAAACCGGGCAAACGACTTGTCATCCGCCGCTTCAATCGCCTCTTGCTCCGCCAGGGATTGCCGGGTCATGGCCTGGTAATCCGCCAGCACTTGCGGTGACAGGGTTTCGTTAACCAGTGTTTGCTGATGCTCTCTGGATATCGACTGCACCCAGTCGCGATGCCCCATACCGGAAGCCGTCATGGCCTCCAGTACTTTTGCCGAGGGCACCGACCATTCCTGCCCCTGCAGTTTTTCACTCTGGGCCCTGAGGGCTGACTGATAGTGTTCACCATCATCCCAGCTGTCCAGGAGCTCGGCCAGAGGTTGCAACTGCTCCAGCAAATCGTGCGCCGCCGTACCAGCCGGCACGTGCTCACCAGCACGACACAGCTTCAGATCCCGCCAGCGGCCAGAGGCAATCACATCGTTGTAGTTGTCATCCAGACGCTCACATTCCTCATCGCTGATTATCGGCGAGTCAGACAGCAGGCAGTCCAGCAGGAACAGGTCCAGGAAATCAATTTGCTCCCGGGTCACCCCGGTGGGTGAAAACGGATCCAGATCGAGGCAGCGAACTTCAATATACTCAACGCCCCGGGCATCCAGTGCCTGAATGGGTTTCTCCCCGGATTGCGTGGTGCGTTTCGGGCGGACTGCGCTGTAATACTCATTTTCGATCTGCAGCACATTGGTGTTGAGCTGAATGAAGTCATCGCCCCGGCGCGTGCCAATCGCCTCATAGGCCGGCCAGTTGGTGTGTATGGCCCGCTCCAGAGTCCGGCTGTAGGACTCCAGCTCGTTGAAACAGATATTCAGGGAGGCCTGAGCGTTGTTGTGGTACCCCAGATCGCCCATGCGCAAAGAAGTGGCGTGCTCACCGTACCAGGTGCGATTATCAAGGCGGCGGAGGTCATGCTTCATACTGGCAACAAAGCTGGCATCCAGCGCCGGTGAGGCACCGAACAAGAGCATCAGCAGCCAGCTGCGACGGCGGAAATTGCGGATCAGCCAGAAATACTGATCGGATTTGAAATTCTGCAGGCTGTCGCTGTTGCCGGTGACCTGCTGCCACTTCCGCCAGAAGCTGTCGGGAAAAGAGAGATTGTAGTGGGCGCCGGCAATACTCTGCATAATCCGGCCATAGCGCACCGCCAGCCCCTGCCGGTATACGTGCTTGAGCATGCCGGTATTGGAGCTGCCGTACTGCGCAATCGGAATACTTTCATCACCGTCGATTTCGCAGGGCATACTGGCCGCCCAGAACACTTCATCGCCCAGGTTCTGCTGCACGAAACGGTGGGTATCACGGAGCGATTCCAGCATGGCACTGGTGCTGGTGCACACCGGCGTGATCAGCTCCAGCAGGGCTTCGGAGTAATCAGTGGTGATTCTGGGGTGCGTCAGTGTCGACCCCAGTGCCTTCGGGTGCGGAGTCTGGGCGATAAAACCATCGCCATCCACCCGCAAGCCTTCTTTTTCAACCCCTTTGAGAAAGCCGTCCCAGTCAGTTGCCGCAAACTGATGAAACAGAGCGTGGCGGGATTGTGCCATGTTGAACTCCTGTCGACGCGCCTGCCTGACAATGCCGGTGGCAGGCGCCGGTGAATCTGGAAATGAGGTTAACGGCCTTTACGGGCTGACGCCATGGCCTCAGCCAGCGCGCCAGCCATAGCCCCCTGAGAGGTTTTCTGTGGCTGGCCACCCTGCGGTTTACGAGCCGGACGGTTGCCACTGGTGTTTTTATCGCGCCCCGGTCTGGCCGGGGCTTCCGCGCCCGGCTCGTCATCCATGCGCATGGACAGACCGATCCGCTTACGGGGGATATCCACTTCCATCACTTTCACCTTCACAATATCCCCGGCCTTGACCACTTCCCGGGGATCTTTGATGAAACTGTGCGACAGAGCGGAAATGTGCACCAGACCATCCTGATGCACGCCGATATCCACGAACGCGCCGAAATTGGTCACGTTGGTCACCGAGCCTTCCAGCACCATACCAGGCTTCAGATCGTTCAGGGTTTCCACCCCTTCTTCGAAGCTGGCAAAGCGGAACTCGGGACGTGGGTCACGCCCCGGCTTTTCCAGCTCGGCAATAATATCTTTCACCGTGGGCAAACCGAACTGCTCGGTTACGTAGTCCTGCGGGTTCAGGCCGCGCAGAAAGGCCGAATCGCCAACAATCGCTTCCACTTTGCGACCGTTCTTTGTGGCAATGGCTTCCACCACACCATAGGCTTCCGGGTGCACTGAGGAACGGTCCAGCGGATTTTCACCACCGGCAATGCGCAGGAAGCCGGCTGCCTGCTCAAACGTGCGGTCGCCCAGGCGAGGCACCTTCAACAGTTGCTTGCGGTTGGTAAACATGCCGTTCTGACTGCGAAACTCGACAATGTTACGGGCGATGCTGGCGTTCAGACCAGATACACGGGTCAACAGCGGTACGGAAGCAGTATTCAGATCAGCACCGACGCCGTTTACGCAGTCTTCCACTACGGCGTCCAGGCTGCGAGACAGCTGCACCTGGGAAACATCATGCTGGTACTGGCCCACACCAATGGATTTGGGCTCAATCTTCACCAGTTCGGCCAGCGGGTCCTGCAGGCGGCGGGCAATGGACACGGCGCCCCGGATGGTCACGTCCAGATCCGGCAGCTCCCGGGAAGCAAATTCGGATGCCGAATAGATCGAAGCACCGGATTCACTGACAATAATCCGCGCCAGTTTCAGTTCGGGGTAACGTTTGCTCAGATCCGCCACCAGCTTTTCGGTTTCCCGGGAAGCGGTGCCATTGCCGATGGCGACTAACTCAATCCTGTATTTCCGACACCAGGCAGCCATCTGCTCGATGGACCGGTCCCACTGGTTTTTCGGGGCATGGGGATAAATCGCGCCGTGGTCCGACACCTCGCCGGTGCCATCAATGACCGCCACTTTTACCCCCGTACGCAGCCCCGGATCCAGGCCAAGGGTTGGCCGGGGGCCGGCCGGTGCCAGCAACAGCAAATCTTTGAGGTTGGCGGCGAATACGTTGATGGCTTCGGCTTCCGCCGCTTCACGTACCTGGGCCATCAGGTCGGTTTCAATCTGGGTGGCGAGTTTGACCCGCCAGGTCCAGCGCACGACGTCCGACAACCATTTGTCGGCGGCACGGCCCTTGTCCTGAATGTCCCAGCGTAGCGCAATACGCTGCTCAGCCGGATGCGGTTGCCGGCGATCTTCCTCGCCATCACCCACCACCAGTGAATAAGCCAGTACACCCTCGTTACGGCCACGCAGAATAGCCAGCGCACGATGCGAGGGTACTTTCCGGAGGGGCTCAACATGGTCAAAGTAGTCCCGGAATTTCGCGCCTTCGTTTTCTTTACCCGGCACTACCGTGACTTTCAGATTGCTCTGCTGCCATATGAAATCCCGCAGGGCTCCCAGCAGTTCCGCGTCCTCGGCGAAACGCTCCATCAGGATGTAACGGGCGCCATCCAGTGCCGCTTTGGTATCCTCAATGCCTGCTTCGGCATTCAGGTAATCCGCGGCCGTCGCCTCCGGCTCGAGCGCTGGATTCTCATACAGCGCATCAGCGAGTGGTTCCAGCCCCGCTTCCCGGGCGATCTGGGCTTTGGTGCGGCGCTTGGGCTTGTAGGGCAGGTAAAGGTCTTCAAGTCGATTTTTGGTATCCGCCGCCTCAATGTCCGAACGCAGCTCGTCGGTCAGCTTGCCCTGTTCTTCGATGCTTTTGAGCACCGTTACGCGCCGGTCTTCCAGCTCGCGCAGATAACGCAGGCGCTCTTCCAGATTACGCAGCTGACTGTCATCCAGAGAGCCGGTAATTTCTTTCCGGTAGCGGGCAATAAAGGGAACGGTGGCGCCCTCATCCAGAAGGGTGATGGTGGCGTTAACCTGTTGTTCGCGGACACCCAGTTCGTCCGCAATGCGGCTGGAAATACTGTTCATGCAACCTCGGTCACTTGCTCGGGGATCAGATTAACGGAGAAAGGTACAGCGCCTCAGTTCTGCAAGCAAGCGAACTGATTACGCCTGTCGAGGAATTGCACAAGATCCTGCCAGGGCATGGGGCGGGCATAATAGTAACCCTGGATTTCATCACAATGCTGGTGGCGCAGGAATTCCAGCTGACTTTCGGTTTCCACACCCTCGGCGACCACACTGATCTGCAGGCTGTGAGCAAGGCTGATGATGGCACGAATGATGTGCTCGGCATCTGCGGATTCACCCAGATCCTGCACAAACGACTTGTCGATTTTCACCAGCGAGATGGGCAGATGTTGCAGGTTGCTGAGCGAGGAAAAGCCTGTACCGAAGTCATCCAGCGCAAAACTGATGCCCAGCTGGCTGAGCTCGCGCAGGCAGCGTTGGGCGTAGTCCGGATCGTGCATCATGGCACTTTCTGTCAGCTCCAGCTCCAGCAGGCCGGTATCGACGTTGCTGTTGAAAATGATACGGAAAATGGTTTCCGTCATTTTCCGGTCGTGGAACTGCCGGAACGACAGATTAACCGCAAACACCATTGGCGGCAGCCCAAGCTCCTGGCTCTCCTGCAACCGCTGGCAGGCCTGCTCGATCACCCAGTAGCCAATCGGCACAATCAGCCCGCTACGCTCGGCAACCGGGATGAAGCTGTCCGGCATAACCAACCCGCGCTCCGGATGATTCCAGCGCAACAGGCATTCAACCCCACGAACCTCTTCCGTGGCAAGATCAATACGGGGCTGGTAATACAATTCCAGCTCCCCACCGCGCAGGGCATTGCGTAAATCGGCCTCAATCCGGAGCTGATGACCCGCATTGATATGAAGCTGGCGATCGTAAAAACGATAGCTTGTGCCAGGGTCGCGTTTGGCCGCAAACATTGCCCGGTTGGCGCGTCGCAACAGGTTCTCGGCGCTGTCTCCGGCTTCCGGGTAAGTGGCCACACCAATGCTCACATTGACGACAAGTTTCTGACCATCGATAGTGAGAGGCTCATCCAGAGCAGCCACCAGACTGCGGATAAGCCGGATAAGATCCTGCGAGTCTTCCACCTTTTCGACGATAATGGCCAACTCATCGCCACCAATACGCATCAGTGAATCCACCCGCCGGAGACGCACACGCAAGTGCTCGGCCAGGCTCAGGAGCAACTGGTCACTTTGCTTATAGCCAAAGGATTCATTGATGCTGCGAAAATCATCAATGTTCAGGTGCAACAGAGCCAGTCGATGCTCCGACCGCTCTGCCCGCAACAATGCCTGGCGGAGGCGGGCAAAAAACAGATCCCGGTTAATGAAACCACTGGCCACTTCCCGGCCCAGTTGACCATGGGCCGATTCGGACAACTTTTCCCGGTACCACAGGTATTTGACGGCGCGGCAGAAATTCCAGCGGTCCAGGGTTTGCCGGCACAGGTAATCCACAGCTCCACACTCGGTCAGCGCCCCGGCCTTTTCAGCGGCAGGCTCGGAACTGACGGCAAGCACCGGTTTATCATCACTGCCCGCACCAAGATACTGCAGAAACGCGGTTTCCGAACTGCCATGGAAGGCACAGTCCCAGACAATGACATCAAAGCTGGCGTTGCGAATCAGGTCATCGCAATCCACCAGATCCGGGCACCAGATGGCATCCGGGCGGATTTCCGGATCTTGGGACAACATGGCCTCAAACCACAGAAAATCCGTGTGTTCGGGGGTCAGCACCAGCAGGCGCACCCTGTCAGCTCTGGAGTCCAAAGGCAGAGGCATCAAGAAGAGTCCGTTGTTCGGGTATAAAGGCGCATTAACTCCTTAAAGGGTAGTCGATACCTGATCTTCTGTCTGGTGTAGAATAGCCAGACTCGACAAAATCCTCCCCCGCCACCCGGTTTGGTCAAAAAATTGTGAACAAGCTCAACCCCAGACAACACGAAGCGGTTCGTTACGCTGACGGCCCCATGCTGGTGCTGGCCGGGGCAGGCAGTGGAAAAACCAGCGTGATAACCCGCAAGATTGCCTATCTGATTGAAGAACTGGGCATTCCCGGGCGGCACATTGCGGCGGTGACCTTCACCAACAAAGCCGCCCGGGAAATGAAAGAGCGGGTGGGCAAAATTGTCGACAAGGGCAAGACCCGTGGCCTGATTGTCTCCACCTTCCATAACCTGGGCCTGAACATGATCCGTGAGGAGCATGCTCACCTGGGCTACCATCCCGGCTTTTCCATCTTCGATGCCGAAGACGCCAAGGCACTCCTGCAGGATCTGATGCTGCGCGAAGCCAGTGCGGATGCTGGCGATGAGCTCAGCGACGTGCAGATGACCATTTCGTCATGGAAAAACGCCATGCGTAGCCCGGCAGAGGCCCGGAGCAAGGCGGCAGATGAACGCGAACAA
>Ga0209300_1000146_pt1 | contig 44302 bp, 40 predicted proteins | sample Shrwel_input2_RT_FD_187535 | JGI IMG/M metagenome (GOLD analysis project Ga0209300, IMG submission 187535) | Subsurface microbial communities from deep shales in Ohio, USA - Utica-3 well 1 S input2 RT (SPAdes) (version 2) ... | reverse complement strand
TCGGCCCGGGCCGAGGTGTAGGCGGCGAGTACCTGGCGCATGTCGTCCAGGCCGGTCAGGGCATGGTCGCTGTGCTGCAGGTGGCGCGGGTCGAAGTCGCCGTTTTCCCAGCCATGCACGACGCGAAGCCGCAGGCTGTCCGCCTCCAGGGCCGGGGCCAGCAGGGCCTGCAGGGCACGCGGCAGGTGGCTCCAGCGGTCCGGAATGTCATTGCCGAAGGCCTGGTAGGGATCGTCGAAGAGGCGGTGCAGGCGGCCCGGCACATGTTCCTGGGCTTCGTGGTATGGCATGGGGATCTCGGATCTGATCGTTGTCTGGTGTTCTGGTAGAGTGAGATCGCTTCACGACCCCGAGGCGGCGCGTTGCCGTCGGCAGGGGTCGAATGCAGGACGGATACTCGCTCCTATCGACCGATATCCGCAAAACTTTAATCATCCCGACATTCAACGTCGCCAGGGGAGCCCCGCTCGATCGGGGCTGAGAGTGTGCCGGCCGCGGCGCAGACCCTGGAACCTGATCCGGTCAATACCGGCGGAGGAAGTGCGACATGTATCTTGCCACCCTGGCCGTGCTGGGCGCGGCCCTGCTGCTGTTTGCCATTCTGGGGCTGCGCGCCGGTCGCGCCGACTCGCCTCTCGACGATTACGTGACGGCGCGCAATTCCCAGCGCGGCACCACGCTGGGCCTGTCCTTCCTGGCGTCGGGCATGGGCGCCTGGATTCTCTTCGCGCCGCCGGAAGTCGGCGCCTTCGTCGGCCCGGTGGCCCTGGCCGGCTATGCCATCGGCTCGGCGCTGCCGTTCCTCGTGCTGGCGCTGTGCGGCCCGGCGATCCGCCGTCGGCTGCCGACCGGGCGCAGCATCGGCGAGTTCGCCGCCGAGCGCTTCGGCACCGGCATGCGTCGCTACGTGGCACTTCTGTCGGTGCTCTACATGGCCTGCTTCCTGGCGGCCGAGCTGAGTGCCATCGGCGGCATCACCGCGCTGCTCTCGCCGCTGTCGGGCAGCGTGGCGATCGTGGCCGTGGCCCTGACCACGCTGGCCTACACCGCCTGGGGCGGCCTGCGGGCCAGCCTGGTCACCGACCGCTGGCAGGCGCTGCTGCTGGGCGTGCTGCTGGTGCTGGTGGCCGGTGCGGTACTCGGCGAGCTGCCCGCGCTGCCGGCCGAGGCCGCCATGCCGAGCGTGCCGGCCGGCGAGGCGCTGAACGTGGCCGTGACCCTGGTCATCGCGGTGACGGCGGCCAATCTCTTCCACCAGGGCTACTGGCAGCGGGTCTGGGCGGCCCGCGACGGTGCCGCGCTGGGACGCGGCGCGGTGCTGGGCGGCGTCACCACCGTGCTGGTCGTGGCGGTGGTCGGCGGGCTGGGCATCCTGGCGGCGATGAGTGGCGCCGATCTCGGCGAGCCGCCGATGCCCTTCTTTGCGCTGCTCGGTACGGCACCGGCCTGGCTGACCCTGCTGGTGCTGGTGCTGGCGGTGACGCTGGTGGCCTCGAGCGTCGACACCCTGCAGAACGGCATCGCCTCGCTGCTGGTCGGCGAGGGGGAGGCGCTGAGCCGCCACGGTGTCTCGCTGACGGCGGCGCGCTGGATCACCCTGGCGCTGATGGTGCCGGCGGTGCTGGTGGCCCTGCAGGGCTATTCGGTGCTGCGGCTGTTCCTGATTGCCGATCTGCTGTGTGCCACGGCGGTGGTGCCGGTGCTGATGGGGCTGTGGGCGCGGATGAGCGCACCGGCCGCCGCGGCCGGTGCGGTGGCCGGCCTGGTCGGTGCCATCCTGCCGGACTGGATCGCCCGGGGCAGCCTGGGGGAGGCGCTGCTGGCGGCGAGCTTCCCGGGCGGTGAAACCACCCTGGCGCCGTTCGCCGGGGCCCTGGTCGCCTCGAGCGGGGTGGCGCTGCTGGTGGCACTGGCGCGTCCGCACCCGGCCTGGCAGGCGGGCTGAGCAGACCGAGGTGGGCAAGAGGTCGAAGTTAGCATTATCGTTCGGGCTGATCCGTCGACAGGTCTGCGAGGGGGCGCTGTGAACCCTTCCATGGGCGCTACCGACGCCATCTGACCGCCATGGATGGCGGGAATGCCGAAATTGAAGGGAACTCTTTTCGGCCCTGACGTCGGACCCCCTCTTTGACCTGTCCCCGGCATCCCTTGCCAGACCCAGCGGCGATTGCCCTGCCAGGGGGCGCGGCATTTGCGTCCTCTCCGGTCCGCTCCCAGACTGAGACGCTATGTTGAACTGACATCGTGCAGCCGTGGAGAGGACCGATGAGCGATCAGAACACCACCCCGGACCCGCGCCGCCGTTATTCCGCCCCGGTGGTCGACGGGCCGGGCAAGGCCGCCAGCCGTGCCATGCTGCGGGCGGTGGGCTTTTCCGACGAGGACTTCACCCGCCCGCAGGTGGGCATCGCCTCGACCTGGAGCCAGGTGACGCCATGCAACAGCCACATCGGCGGCCTGGCCGACGAGGCGCGGGCCGGTGCCGACGCCGCGGGCGGCAAGGGCGTGATCTTCAACACCATCACCATCTCGGACGGCATCGCCAACGGCACCGAGGGCATGAAGTACTCGCTGGTCTCGCGCGAGATCATCGCCGACTCGATCGAGGCGGTGGCGGGCTGCGAGGGCTTCGATGGCGTGGTGGCGATCGGCGGCTGCGACAAGAACATGCCGGGCTGCCTGATCGGCCTGGCGCGTCTCGACCGGCCCGGGGTGTTCGTCTATGGCGGCACCATCCTGCCGGGCGAGAACCACACCGACATCGTCTCGGTGTTCGAGGCGATGGGCGCGCATTCCCGCGGTGATATCGACCGCATCGAACTCAAGCAGATCGAGGAGACGGCGATCCCCGGGCCGGGGTCCTGCGGCGGCATGTATACCGCCAACACCATGGCCTCGGCGATCGAGGCACTGGGCATGAGCCTGCCGGGCAGCTCGGCGCAGAATGCCGTCTCGCAGAACAAGCGCGACGACAGCCGTGCCGCCGGCGCCGCGGTGCTCGAGCTGCTCGAACGCGACATCCGTCCCAGCGACATCATGACCCGCGAGGCCTTCGAGAACGCCATCACCGTGGTCATCGCCCTGGGCGGCTCGACCAATGCGGTACTGCACCTGATCGCCATGGCCAGCGCGATCGGCGTCGAGGTGTCGCTCGATGACTTCACGCGTATCGGCAAGCGTGTCCCGGTGCTCGCCGACCTGCGACCGAGCGGCCACTACATGATGAGCGAGCTGGTGGCGATCGGCGGCATCCAGCCGCTGATGAAGACCCTGCTCGATGCCGGCCTGCTGCACGGCGACTGCCTGACCGTGACCGGTCGCACGCTGGCCGAGAACCTGGCCGACGTCGCGCCCTATCCGGGCGATCAGCGGATCATCCAGCCGCTCAATGCCCCGCTCAAGGCGCAGAGCCACCTGCGCATCCTGCGCGGCAACCTGGCCCCGGAAGGCGCGGTGGCCAAGATCACCGGCAAGGAGGGCACGCGCTTTACCGGTCGCGCGCGGGTGTTCGGTTCCGAGGAGGAAGCCCAGGCGCGCATCAACGACGGCACCGTGGTCGCCGGCGACGTGGTGGTGATTCGCTACGAGGGGCCGCGCGGCGGGCCGGGGATGCGCGAGATGCTCACCCCGACCTCGGCGATCATGGGCCGTGGCCTGGGGGACTCGGTCGCGCTGATCACCGACGGGCGCTTCTCCGGCGGCAGTCACGGTTTCGTGGTCGGTCACGTCACCCCCGAGGCATTCAACGGCGGCCCCATCGCGCTGATCGAGGATGGCGACGAGGTCACCATCGACGCCGAGGCCGATACCATCGACGTTGCCCTGAGTTCCGACGAGTTCGAGCTGCGTCGCGCCGCCTGGCGTCAGCCGGAGCCGCGCTACCGGCGTGGGGTGCTGGCCAAGTACGCGCGCACGGTGAGCTCGGCGTCACGGGGCGCGGTGACCGACCTGCCCGAGTGACGCGTGTCCGGCTCGGCCGTCGTGAGGGATACACACGGGCCGGGCGGCCGGGCCGGCGAGGAGCTGGCTGCTACACGAGAGGCGTTTGACGTCTAGGGTGGCGTGGGCTGCAGGCTGTCGTCGCTGTCCTCGGCGACGGCCGGCATGCTGTCGCGGATGGCCTTGAGCTCATCGGCGGTGAAGTGCTCCAGGCGGCCGGCCAGCAGATCGCTGATGCGCTGGCTGGGAACACCGGCGCGTCGGGCGATTTCCCGGTTGCCGAGTTCGGAGAGGGCGATGCGGCGGGTGACGACGCGCATCAGTCGGGTGCGGCGTTCCATGTCTCTGACATCGAAGTCGCGCTGTCGAGTGGCTGACTGTGCCGGTCTGACACAGTCGCTACGTCTTCGTACCGCGTCCATGGGGCTCCGTTTTCTGACGATTGGACGGCATCAGGATGCGCAATTTTTTCGCGTTAGGCCAGAGGGTCGAGCGACTTTTCCTTGACGGTCGTCAACGCCCCATCGACGCAGCGCATCGCTCATTCCGGTGCCGGGGTCGGGCGGACCAGAATCTCGTTGACATCGACATGCTCCGGCTGGCTCACCGCGTACATCACGGCGTTGGCGATGTCGCGATCCTTGAGGGCCGTCTCGGGCGGCTGGTCGAAGAACGGCGTGTCGACCATGCCGGGCTCGATCAGCGTGACGCGGATACCACTGCCGCGCAGCTCCTCGCGCAGATTGTAGCCGATGCCGGTCACGGCCCACTTGCTGGCGCTGTACATCGAACCGGGAATGGTGGTCCGGCCGGCGGCCGAGCCGGTGAGCAGGATGTGCCCCTGGCTGCGCCGCAGGGCGGGCAGGGCGGCCTGGATCGTCAGCCCCACGCCGTAGACGTTGGTCATCAGCATGTCGCGCCACACGCGATGATCGGCGCTGCTGAAGCCGCCGGGAGACCCGCCCATGCCGGCGTTGGCGAAGACCACGTCGATACGTCCGAAGCGCTCGAGGGTCTGGTCGACCATGGCCTGCTGGGCGTCCATGTCGGTGACGTCGCAGGTCAGGGCCAGGGCCTTCTCCGGGCCGAACTCCTGGACCAGTGATCCGAGCTTGTCCGTCGAGCGGGCGGCCAGCGCCAGCTGGTAGCCCTGGCGGTGGGCGGCGCGGGCGGTGGCGGCACCGATGCCGCTGGAGGCGCCGGTAATCAGGAATACGCGATCATTCATCGTCATCTCCTCGTTCCGGTCGGTCGTTGCCTGCTGTTCGCGAGTGTCGCGCGGGCACGCGAGATGATGAGGTGCCCGCGCGGCAGGACCGGCTACAGCACGCGGTCGGTGCGCAGTACGCTGGCCTCGCTGTCGTCCAGCGAATCCTCCTCGCCGTAGCGCGAGGCACCGGAGCGCAGCGTGGTCCGCAGGTTGAGGTGAGCGGCCTCGGTCTCGGCGGGCAGCAGGTGCTCGACAGCGGCCTTCTCGTCGACCAGTTCCTTCTCGGTGGTCTCGATGCGCTTGCGGCCGGCCTCGTCGATCGGCAGGCCCTGGACGATCTCGTAGCGGCCGTAGCGGCAGCGCACCGGGAAGGAGAAGACGATGCCCTTGGTCACGCCGTAGCTGCCGTCGGACACCACGCACATGCTGACGAAGTCGTCGTCGGGGGTGCCGAAGTACCAGTCGCGCATGTGGTCGATGGCCCCCTGCGCGGCCGAGGCGGCGCTGGACTGGCCACGGGCGGCGATGATCTCGGCGCCGCGCTTCTGGACGCGCGGGATGTACTCCTCGTCCACCCACTTGGGATCCAGCTCCGGCCAGATGGGCGCGCCCATGGCCGTGGCGTGATGCAGGTCCGGATACTGGGTGGCGCTGTGGTTGCCCCAGATGGCCACCTTCTTGACGTCGCTGGCGTTGCAACCGAAGCGGTTGGCGATCATGCCCTGGGCGCGGTTGTGGTCGAGCCGGCTCATCGCCGTGAACTGGGAGGGCGACAGGTCCGGAGCGTTGCGGCTGGCGATCAGGGCGTTGGTGTTGGCCGGGTTGCCGACCACCAGCACCTTGACGTCGGGGTTGGCGTAGTCGTTGAGGGCGCGCCCCTGGGCACTGAAAATCTCGGCGTTGGCGGACAGCAGGTCGGCGCGCTCCATGCCGGGGCCACGCGGCTTGGCACCGACCAGGAAGGCGAAATGCACATTGCGGAAACCGTCCTGAACGTTGTCGTGCAGGCGCACGTTGTGCAGCAGCGGGAAGGCGCAGTCCTCGAGTTCCATCGCCATGCCGCGCAGTGCTTCCATGGCCTCGGGACGCTCGATCAACTGCAGGATCAGCGGCTGGTCGGGACCGAAAACCTCGCCCGCGGCAAGACGGAAAAGCAGGGAGTTGCTGATGCTACCGGCGGCACCGGTGACGGCAATGCGAAACGGACGCTTCATGTCGGACTTCCCCAGGCTCGTTGAACGGTAATGCCGGCCGTGATGCCCCTCCTGTGATGCCGGAGAAGCCCCGGCCGGACGATGAACACAAGTTTCCGTCAGTCGTCATGACGACTGATTCCCCCGCAAGCATAGCAGGACTGACGGAAATTCCGCTTCGACCTTCATCGATGATCCGCAGAGGTCCCTTGCGGTCGGTTTCGTCCTTCGAAGTCTTGCGTATCGTCACGAGACAGTATTTTCTTGATGAAATGTTTCATGCTGTGGCATGAAGCGCGGCCATGAAGGCGGCGGGCACGAACGCCGGGTATCGTGCCGCCGCTTGTTCGTAAAAGCGTTCGTGAAAAAGTGGCAGGGAACAGGAGCCGGAATGTGACAGGCTGGCTGAGCAGGTCGGGTGGCAAACGCGAGGATCCGACGGAACAGTGGATACGCGATGAGCAGGTCGCGATGCTGTATCAGGGGCTCTGGCAGCCCTGCCTGTTCAGCGTGATAGGGGCTGCCCTGCTGGTGGGCGTGCTCTGGCCGGTGGTCGCCCATGGAGCGTTGCTGGCCTGGCTGCTGGTCATGCTGCTGGTCTCCCTGGTGCGCTGCGGGTTCGGCGTGCATTTCCGTCGTCTGACGAAGGACGCCCGGCGGCGCCCCCGCTGGCGTTGCCTGGCCCTGGGCGGTGCGCTGCTGACCGGCTGCACCTGGGGCGCGGCGGTGATCTGGCTGTTTCCGCACGACCCGGCGTACCAGCCGGCGCTGGTGCTGACCGTCGCCGGGGTGAGCGCGGGGGCCGTGACGACCCTGTCGCCGCTGTGGGCGGCGGCGATCGTCTGCCTGGTACCGGTGGCGCTGCCGATGGCGTTCCAGTATGCCCGGATGGACACGCCGCTGGCCTCGAAGCTGGCCCTGATGGTCGGGGTCTTCCTGGTGTTCGTGATCGGCGCCAGCCAGCGCTGGAGCAGCGTGCTGCGCGAGAAACTGCGGCTCGAGGCGGATCGCCAGCGCCGCGAGCAGGACCTGCGGGAAAGCGAGGCCCGCTATCGGGCGGTCTTCCAGGCCTCGCCCCTGGGGGTCTTTCATTTCGATGCTCGCGGCCGGATTCTCGACTGCAACGATCGCTTCGTGGACCTCATCGGCACGTCCCGCGCCGGGCTGATCGGACTCGACCTGCCCGCCACCCTGCGGGATACCCGGGTATGCCGTGCGCTGACGCAGGCGCTGACCGAGGGCCAGGGGCACTTCGAGGGCGATTACACGGCGGTGCTCTCCGGCCAGACCCGGCCCATGCGGGCCCTGTTCAGCGGCATTCGCGACGAGCAGGGGGCCATCGTCGGCGGCATGGCGATCATCGAGGATCTCACCGAACACCGGCAGGCCGAGGCCACCATTCACCGGCAGGCCTTCTATGACCCACTGACGAACCTGCCCAACCGGCGACTGTTGCTGGATCGGCTGGCCCGGGCACAGGCGCAGTGCCGGCGTCGTGGCGAGCATGGCGCGGTGCTGTTCATCGACCTGGATCATTTCAAGAAGGTCAACGAGTCGCTGGGTCATGCCGCCGGCGACCGGCTGCTGATGCTGGTTGCCGAACGGCTCAATACGCTGTCGGGCGACGGTGGCGTGGCCGCCCGGCTCAGCGGTGACGAGTTCGTGGTGGTGCTGGATTCGCTCGGCGAGACATTGGCCCGGGCCAAGACCGACGCCCAGCAGATGGCCGAGCGGGTCGTGGCGTCCCTGTCGGTGTCCTATCCGGTGGCGGAGCGAACGCTCACCATCACGCCGAGTCTGGGTATCGCCCTGTTCGGCGCGACGCCCGCCAGCGCCATGGAGCTGATCAAGCAGGCCGAGACGGCGATGTATCAGGCCAAGGCGTCAGGCAGGGCCTGCGTGCGCCACTACCTGCCGAGCATGCGCACCGCCGCGTTGCATCATCTGGCGCTGGAACAGGGGTTGCGCCAGGCCCTCGAATCGGGCGATCAGCTGCTACTGTATTTCCAGCCACAGGTCGGGTACCACGAGCGCATCATCGGCGCCGAAGCCCTGTTGCGCTGGCAGCACCCCGAGCTTGGCATGGTCTCGCCCGCCGAGTTCGTGCCGGTGGCGGAGGAAACCGGGCTGATCGTCGAGCTGGGCGACTGGGTACTGCGCGAGGCTTGCAACGCACTGCGCGGGCTCGCGGCGGCCCGGTTGCCGCGACTGTCGGTCAACATCAGCCCGCATCAGTTCGCGCGGCGCGATTTTGTCGAGCGGGTCGCGGCGTGTGTCGATGCGGCGAAGATCGATCCCTCCCGGCTGTTGCTGGAAATCACCGAAGGGGTGCTGATCGACGATCTGTATGCCGCCATCGAGACGCTCAACGGCCTCAAGCGCATCGGCGTGGCCCTGGCGATCGACGACTTCGGCGTGGGCTACTCGTCGCTGTCCTATCTCAAGCGCCTGCCGCTCGACGAACTGAAGATCGATCGCAGCTTCATTCAGGAGCTCGAGGACGCCAACGATGCGGCCATCGTCCAGACCATCATCGCCATCGCGCGGCATCTGGCGCTGGACGTGGTCGCCGAAGGGGTCGAGACCCATGACCAGCAGGCGTTTCTCGAGGCCAATGGCTGCCATACGTTCCAGGGCTTCCTCTTCCATCGGCCGATGCCGCTGGTATCGCTGACCGGGGTGCTGTCGTCGAGGGCCGGCAGCGTCGACGCCTGACCCCGCCGGCCATCCGCAGCCGGCAGCCGGCGTCGCGAGGTGGCCAGAGGCCCGGGTGCGCGGCGGCGCCGGTTGGTCCAGAATGGGCGCTCGGGACGGCGTTCCGTCCCCCCGCCATCGAACTATCGCGAGGCAATCCCGTGCGAGGCCCTTTCGGATTCGACCTGCGCAGCATGGAGGTCTTTGTCGAGACGCTGGAGCGCGGCAGCCAGACCGCGGCGGCGCGGAGTCTCGGCCTCAAGCAGTCGTCGGTATCGCAGAGCCTGGCGACCCTCGAGGAGGCGCTGGGCGTGATCCTGCTCGACCGTCACGCCCGCCCGCTGGAGCCTACCGCCGCGGGGCGCTTCTTCTACGATCGTGCCAAGCGGCTGCTCGGCGAGGCGCGCACCACCCGGCGCGAGCTGCTGTCGGGGGCCTTCGGCCAGCTTCACCAGGTGCGCATGGCGCTGGTGGACTCCCTGGCCACCGCCGTCGGCCAGCCGCTGCTCGAGGTGATCCGCCGACATACCGCCGACTACACCCTGACGACCGGGCTGTCGCACATGCATGGCCATGCGCTGCTGACCCGGCATGTGGACATCATCATCTCCGACGACAGGCTGGAGAACTACGACGGCCTCGAGCGTCATGCCATCCTCGGCGAACCCTTCGTGCTGGTCCTGCCCGGCGACTGGCAGGGCCCGGTGGACAACCTGCGCTGGCTGGCCCGGCAGCTGGACTTCGTGCGCTACACCCCCCAGTCGCTGATCGGCCAGACCATCGAGCGCCACCTGCGACTCAGTCAGCTGGAACTGCCGGCGCGCCTGCACCTGGACAATACCTTCGCGCTGCTCAGCCTGGTCGATGGTGGCGTCGGCTGGACCATCACCACGCCGCTGTGTCTCCACCAGGCCGGGCTGGACCGCCTGCGGGTGCGGGTGGTGGCGCTGCCCACCGCACCGCTGGCGCGTCAGCTGACGCTGGTCGCGCGACGCGACGAGCTGGGCAGCCTGCCGGCCCAGCTGGCCCGCGACAGCCGGCGCCTGCTGGAGCATCACTTCCTCGCCGACCTGCATCGCCACCTGCCCTGGGTGGTGCCTCACCTCGCCCTTTGAGCCGACCCGCTGCACCAGCACGGGGCGGCCCCGGGCAGGCGGCGCTCTGAGAGGGCAGTATCGGTTTTTTCGATAGCCCGGCGATCAACCGAACCGATGCTGTTTGCCGCCCTCTTCGGGGGAGCGCCACACTGATCCCCGCTCTTGCCATTACCCGTCAATGACAAACACAAGGGGTGTTCGATGAGCTCTTCCCACCACACCACCTCGGTGGACTACGAATCGGTCGACAAGGCCTATCTCGACAAGCGCTCGCTGAAGAAGGGGGCGGCAGGCTGGATCCTGCTGGCCAGTCTCGGCGTCTCCTACGTGATTTCCGGTGATTACGCCGGCTGGAACTTCGGCCTCGCCGCCGGCGGCTTCGGCGGCATGCTGGTGGCCACGGTGCTGATGGCGATCATGTATACCGCCATGGTGCTGTCGATCGCCGAGCTGTCCTCGTCGCTGCCCACCGCCGGCGGTGGCTACAGCTTCGCCCGCCGGGCCATGGGCCCCTGGGGCGGGTACATCACCGGCACGGCGATCCTGCTGGAATACGCGATCGCGCCGGCGGCCATCGCCATCTTCATCGGCGGCTATGTCAACGAACTGGTCGGCCTCAACGGCCCGCTGGTCTATGCCGCCTTCTATGCCCTGTTCGTCGGCATCCACCTGTGGGGCGCCGGCGAGGCCCTGAAGATCATGATGGGCATCACGGCGCTGGCGGTGGTGGCCATCGTGGTCTTCGTGGTCGGCATGCTGCCGCACTTCAGTGTCGACAACCTCTTCGACATCGCGCCCAGTGCCGGCGTCGCCGGGGCCTCGTCCTTCCTGCCCCAGGGCTTCATGGGCATCTGGGGCGCGCTGCCCTTCGCCATCTGGCTGTTCCTGGCCGTGGAGGGCGTGCCCCTGGCCGCCGAGGAGGCCGGTGACCCGGGCCGCGACATGCCGCGCGGCATCATCACCGCGATGCTGGTGCTGCTGGTGTTCGCCGCCTGCGTGCTGCTGCTGGCGCCCGGTGGCGCCGGGGCGGCGGCCATGAGCGAGCATGCCGCGCCCCTGGTCGGCGCCCTCCAGGCGGTCTACGGCCCCGACTCCTGGGCGGCGGGCTTCGTCAACCTGATCGGCCTGGCCGGGCTGATCGCCTCCTTCTTCTCGATCATCTTCGGCTATTCCCGCCAGACCTTCGCGCTGTCCCGCGCCGGCTACCTGCCGCGCTGGCTGTCGGTCACCGGTGAGCGCAAGGTGCCCTACCTGGCGCTGGTCGTGCCCGGTGTGATCGGCTTCCTGCTGTCGCTGACCGGCCAGGGGGACCTGATGATCACCATGGCGGTGTTCGGCGCCACCATCTCCTACGCCATGATGACCCTGTCGCACCTCATGCTGCGCCGCCGCGAGCCGGAGCTGGAGCGCCCCTATCGCACGCCGGGCGGCACCCTGACCTCGGGCGTGGCCTTCGTGCTGGCGATCGTCGCCTTTCTGTCGACCTTCGTGGTCAGCGTCGAGGCGGCGCTCTGGTCGGCGGTGTTCTACGCCATCATGCTGGCCTACTTCGGCCTCTACAGCCGCCACCATCTGGTGGCCCAGGCCCCGGAGGAGGAGTTCGAGGCCATCGCCCTGGCCGAGCGGGAGCTGTCCGACGATGCCGCCGCGGACGCTGTCTAACCCGTTGGCACGACGCCGGGCCCGTGACGCGGCCCGGCACCCCGATCAACAACAATCAGATGAATGAGGACTTTCCGATGAGCCGAATGCAGGCGAGAGATATCAAGACCGCGGAGGATGCCCGGCGCATCGTCGAGGAGCGCGGCCTGAGCCACGTCAAGGTGGGCATGTTCGACATCGACGGCGTGATGCTCGGCAAGTACATGCAGGCCAGGAAATTCTTCTCGGCGCTCGAGGATGGCTTCGCCTTCTGCGACGTGGTGCTGGGCTGGGACAGCAAGGACGAGCTCTACGACAACGTCCGCTTCACCGGCTGGCACACCGGCTATCCGGATGCGCCGCTGCGGGTGATCCCGGAGAGCTGCCGCGAGCTGCCCAGCGAGGGCGACGGCATGCTGCTGTTCCTGGCCGACTTCGACGGGCCCGCCGGGGAGATCTGCCCGCGGGGGCTGCTCAAGCGGGTACTCGAGCGGGGCCGCGAGATGGGCTTCGATGCCTGCGGGTCCCTGGAGTACGAGTTCTTTCTCTTCCAGGAGACGCCCGAGTCGGTGCGCGAGAAGGGCTTTCGCAATCTCAAGCCCCTGACACCGGACATGATGGGCTACTCGATGCTCAGGAGCTCGGTGCACAGCGAGCTCTACCATGAGCTGCTGGCGCTGTCCGAGGCCATGGACTTCCCCATCGAGGGGCTGCACACCGAGACCGGCCCCGGCGTGCTCGAGGCGGCCATCGCCGTGGACGACGCCATGGCGGCCGGCGACAAGGGGGCGCTGTTCAAGACCTTCACCAAGGTCTGGGCCCAGCGTCGCGGCCTGATGGCCACCTTCATGGCCAAGTGGTCGCCGGACTATCCCGGCCAGAGCGGGCACATCCACCTCTCGCTGCGCGAGCGCGACAGCGGGCGTTCGGCCTTCTTCGACGCCGACAAGCCTTACCGGATGAGCGACATCCAGCGCCACTTCGTGGCCGGCCAGCAGCAGCTGATGCCGGAGCTGCTGGCGATGTTCGCGCCGACGATCAACAGCTATACCCGATTGATCCCCGGCTTCTGGGCGCCCACCGACGCGACCTGGGGGGTCGAGAACCGCACCTGTGCGCTGCGCGTGATTCCCGGCTCGGACAAGTCGCAGCGCGTCGAGTACCGGCTGGGCAGCGCCGACGCCAACCCCTACCTGGCCCTGGCCGCGGCGATCGGCGCCGGCCTCTACGGCATCGAGCACCGCCTCGAGCCCGACGAGCCGGTCAAGGGCAGCGCCTACGAACTCGATCATCCCGACCACCAGGCGCTGCCGCGCACGCTGTGGGAGTCGGCGCAGCGGCTCAAGGCCTCGCGGCCGGCGCGCGAGCTGTTCGGCGACGCCTTCGTCGAGCACTTCGCCGCGACCCGCGAATGGGAGGAGCGGGAGTTTCGCAAGCATATTACCGATTGGGAATTGGATCGCTACTTCGAAATCATCTGAGTCAAGATTTCCTGCGCGACACTATTGATTGGGAGAACGCCAGATCATGGGCATACAACAGACGATTTCCCCGGTGGATGGCTCGGTCTATGTCGAGCGCGAGCTGGCCGAACCGGCCGACATCGAGCGGGCCCTGGAGCGGGCGGTCGCCGCCCAGCGGGCCTGGCGCGAGACGCCGCTCGGCGAACGGGCACGGCGGTGCTCGGCGATGGTCGACGACTTCGTCGCCCGCCGCGACGCGCTGGCCGAGGAACTGACCTGGCAGATGGGGCGGCCGATCGCCGCCGGGGGCGGCGAGATCGGCGGTTTCGAGGAGCGCGCCCGCGGCATGATCGCGCTGGCCGAGGAAGCGCTGGCGCCGATCCGGCTGGCCGACAAGCCGGGCTTCACCCGCTACATCGCCCGCGAGCCGCTCGGCGTGTCGCTGATCGTCGCGCCCTGGAACTTCCCGTTCATGACCGCGGTGAACGCCATCGTCCCGGCGATCATGGCCGGCAACACCGTGATCCTCAAGCACTCCGCGCAGACCCCGCTGTGCGCCGAGCGCCTCGCCCAGGCCTTCGAGGCCGCCGGCCTGCCCGAGGGGGTGTTCCAGTACCTGCACCTGTCCCACGACCATACCGAGGCGCTGATCCGCGACCCGCGCATCGACCATGTGTCGTTCACCGGCTCGGTGGGCGGCGGCGCGATGGTCGAACGCAATGCGGCGGGGCGCTTCATCGCCACCGGCCTGGAGCTGGGCGGCAAGGACCCCGCCTACATCCGCGCCGACGCCGACCTCGACGCCGCGGTGCCGGGGGTGATGGACGGGGCCTTCTTCAACTCGGGGCAGAGCTGCTGCGGCATCGAGCGGATCTACGTGCACCGCGAGATCTTCGATGCCTTCGTCGACCGCGCGGTGGCCTGGGTCCGGCAGCTGCGGCTCGGCGACCCCACCGACCCCGATACCACCCTGGGGCCGGTGGTCAGGCCGGCGGCGGCGGACTTCGTGCGGCACCAGGTGGAGGAGGCGGTGGCCGCCGGCGCCAAGGCGTGGATCGACCCCGGCGACTATCCGCTGTCGACGCCCGGCAGCGCATACCTGGCACCGCAGCTGCTCACCGGTGTCGACCACACGATGCGGGTGATGACCGAGGAGAGCTTCGGTCCGGTGGTCGGCATCATGCCGGTGGACTCCGACGACGAGGCGGTGCGGCTGATGAACGACAGCGACTTCGGGTTGACCGCGGCGGTGTTCACCCGCGACATCGCCGCCGGCGAGGCGCTCGCCCGGCGGCTCGAGGCGGGGACCGTGTTCACCAACCGCTGCGACTACCTGGACCCCGAGCTGGCCTGGACCGGCGTCAAGCAATCGGGCCGCGGCTGCTCGCTGTCGCGCCTCGGCTACGAGACGCTGACCCGACCCAAGTCCTTTCACCTGAAGCATGCTTGAAGCCGTAAGCCGTAAGCCGAACGGAGGTTTTACTTAAAGCTTACAGCTTCAGGCTTATGGCTCTAACGAAACGAGGTCCTTATGAACCAACACGATATTCGCCAGTTCACCACCGCCTGGAACTACCCGGCGCAGATCCTCACCGGCGCCGGGCGCATCGCCGAGCTGGCCGACGCCTGCCGCGCGCTGGGCATGCGGGCGCCGCTGCTGATCACCGACCCGGGGCTGGCGGGCCTGCCGATGGTCGAGACCGCGGTCGCGCGCTGTCGCGAGGCGGGCCTGAACTGCGCGGTGTTCAGCGCGATCAAGGGCAATCCCACCGGCGGCAATGTCGCCGACGGCGTCACCGCCTTCCGCGAGGGTGGCCACGATGGCGTGATCGCCTTCGGCGGCGGCTCCGGGCTCGATGCCGCCAAGGCGGTGGCGCTGATGGCCCGCCAGCGTGATGATCTGTCGCTGTGGAGTCTCGAGGACATCGGCGACAACTGGACGCGGGCCGACGGCGACGCCGTGGTGCCGGTGGTTGCGGTACCCACCACCGCCGGCACCGGCTCCGAGGTGGGCCGCGCCTCGGTGATCACCCACGAGGCGGAGCACGTCAAGCGGATCATCTTCCACCCGCGGATGGTGCCGGCCACGGTGATCCTCGACCCGGAGCTGACCGTCGGCCTGCCGCCGGCGATCACCGCGGCGACCGGCATGGATGCGCTGTCGCACTGCCTGGAGGCGTGGTGCGCGCCCAACTACCACCCCATGGCCGAGGGTATCGCCGTCGAGGGCATGCGCCGCATCCACGACTACCTGCCGCGGGCCCATGCCGACGGGCAGGACCTCGAGGCACGCCTCAACATGCTGGTCGCCTCGATGATGGGGGCCACCGCCTTCCAGCGTGGCCTGGGCGCGATGCATGCCCTGGCGCATCCGCTGGGCGCGCTGTATGACGCCCATCACGGCACGCTCAATGCGGTGCTGATGCCCTATGTGCTGCGTGCCAACGAGTGTGCGATCGGCGAGCCGATGGTGCGCCTGGGGCGCTATCTGGACCTGCGCCAGCCGGGCACCGCGGCGGTGATCGACTGGGTGCTGGGGCTGCGCGAGCAGCTGGGCATTCCGCACACCCTGGCCGAGCTGGGCATCGACGACGCCCGGGCCGAGCAGGTGGGGCGGATGGCCGTCGCCGACCCCTCCTCGGGCTCCAACCCCATCGCCTTCGATGCCGAACGCTACCGGGCGCTGTTCGTGACAGCCGTCGAGGGGCGGCTCTAGGCTCAAGGCTACCCCTGCTGCCTCCCGGATCGGGGGCAGCACACCTCATCGATGATCAAGGAGTCACCGTCCATGCGAATCGGTCTGCTGCAGTGTGATGACGTCGACGAGGCGCTGCAGCCTCGTCACGGCAACTACCCGGCGATGTTCGAACGGTTGTTTACCAGCGTCGATCCCACGGTCGAGTTTCGGGTCTGGCGCTGCCTCGACGGCGAGCGGCCCGACGATGTCGATGCCGTGGATGCCTGGATGACGACGGGTTCCAAGCATGGGGTCAACGACGGCGATGCCTGGATCGAGGCCCTGTGCGGCTTCGTGCGCGAACTCTGGGCCGCCGGCAAGCCGCTGGTGGGGATCTGTTTCGGCCATCAGCTGATCGCCCGGGCCCTGGGCGGCGAGGTGGTCAAGAGCGAGCGTGGTTGGGGCGTGGGCATGTCGTTCAACCGCCTCACCCGCCGTGCCGCGTGGATGGAGCCCTGGCAGGAGAGCCTCGACCTGGTGGTCAGCCACCAGGATCAGGTCGTGCGCATGCCGGAGGGCGCGTCGCTGCTCGCCGAGAGCGACTTCTGTCCGATCTACGTCATGCAGGTCGGCGAGACCTGCCTGGGCGTGCAGGGCCACCCGGAGTTCGCCAAGGCCTATTCGGCGGACCTGATGACGCGGCGCCGGGATGTGGTGCCGGCCAACCGGGTGCGCGAAGGGCTGGCGTCGCTCAATGCGCCGGTGGACGATCAGGTGATGGCGCGCTGGATTCTCAATTTCCTGCGCCAGGCGAACGAGCGTCGTGCCTCGCGCGGTTGAAGAGGCCCCCGGGCGGTGAGGAGGCCCCCCAAAAAGTGGCGGCGATACCCCGCGGGGTATCGCCGCCCAGGCGATGCGCCCGATTCCTTGCAGGTTCCATGCCAGTCCTTGCCTGGCGTGCGCCATGCGGGTCCGGGCGTGGCGCGGCCCGCGTGAACCGGCGTCCCGCTGGCCAGCGCGGGCGTGGCGCGCTAGGGTCTCCCACGAAAGGTCTTAGAGCGCGCCGGGGCGCGGCAGGAGGGCAATCATGAAGATCGGGGAACTGGCACGCCGGACCGGCTGCCAGGTGGAAACCATCCGTTACTACGAGCGCGAGGGGCTGCTGCCCGAACCCGCACGCAGCCGCGGCAACTACCGTCTCTACGGCAGCGCCCACGTGGAACGGCTGACGTTCATTCGCCATTGCCGTGCACTGGACATGACCCTCGGCGAGATTCGCACCCTGCTGATGCACCGCGACCATCCCGAGCGCGACTGCGCGGAGGTCGATGCCCTGATCGATGCGCATATCGGCCACGTCGAGAGCCGCCTGGCCCAGCTCGAGAGCCTGCGCGGGGCACTGCTGGAACTGCGGGCGCGCTGCCGGGGCGACGGGGGAACCCAGGATTGCGGCATCCTGCGCGAGTTGGCGCAACCCGCGGACGAGGAGGGCGGCGATGCGCCGCCCTCGGCGGTGGAGCATATCGGCGGGACCCACTCCCACTGAGCCACGCAGCGTCGCCCGGCGCCGTCTGCCCTACAGCCAGTTCTTGTGCTTGAAGTACAGGTAGGGCGACACCCCGGCGATCACCATCAGCCCCAGGGCGAACGGGTAGCCGTAGGGCCACGAGAGCTCGGGCATGTGCTCGAAGTTCATGCCGTAGATGCTGGCCACCAGCGTCGGCGGCAGGAAGACCACGGCGGCGATCGAGAAGATCTTGATGATCTGGTTCTGCTGGATGTTGATGAAGCCCTGGGTCGAGTCCATCAGGAAGTTGATCTTGTCGAACAGGAAGGCGGTGTGGCTCATCAGCGTCTCGACGTCGCGCATCACTTCCCGGGCGGTTTCCTGCAGTTCGCCATGGCCGCGCAGGTGGCGGATCAGGAAGGACACCGAGCGCTGGGTGTCCATCAGGCACAGGCGGATCTTGCCGTTGCTGTCCTCGAGCTTGGCGAGCTGGTCGATGGCGTCCTCGAGGTCCGAGTCCTCCTCTTCCAGTACCAGGTAGCTGACGTCCTCGAGCTTGCGATGGATGTCCTCCAGGGTATCCGCGAGGTTTTCCACCTTCTGCTCGAAGATGGTCATCATCAGGGTCTGGGCCGAGTCGGCCTCGACCTGGCCGCTGCGCGCGCGCAGGCGCAGCAGCCGGAAGTCGGCGAGCTCGCAGTCGCGAAAGGTGATCAGCCGCTCCGGCTGGAGGATGAAGGCTACCGTGGTGTTGCCGTGGCGACCCTCGCTCTGCGACAGGAACAGCGAGTGGACGTGGATGCCGTCGGCATCGACGAAGTAGCGCGCCGAGGATTCGATCTCCTCGACATCGTCGGTGGCGGGCAGCTCGTCGGCGAGGAAGGCATTGAGCCGCTCGCGTTCGGTGTCGTCGGGTTCGTGCGCGTCGATCCAGGTCGCCTGGGCCAGGCGCGTGGCAAGCGGCAGCGTGTCCTCGGCGACTTCCTTGATGGTCTGGCGCTGGAGTTGAAAGGTACGGATCATCGACGGCCTTGAGTGCAGCGAATGAGTCCGTCCAGATTAGGGGGTCGGGCGCATCAAGCCAACCGTGGCCGCGGTTTGGAGGGAAAACGCCCCGGGCGGTGCCGGGGCGTCGGGGTCATTTCTTGGTTTCGAAGTACTTGCTGTAGAGCTTGTCGTAGGTGCCGTTGTCCTTGAGCGTGGCGAGGGCGGCGTTGAATTTCTCGGCCAGCTCCTTGTCGCGCTTGCGGAAGGCGATGCCGAAGCCGTCGCCGAAGTACTTCTTGGGCTCGCTGATCATCTTGCCGACGATCTTGTAGTCGCCGTTGTTGCTGTCGAGCAGCGTGGACTTGCCCACCGGGAAGTCGAGGAAGACGATGTCCAGGCGGCCCGCGTCCATGTCCAGCACCATGTCGTCGGCGGTGGAGTAGCGGTTGATGTCGGCGACGTCACCGAACATGTCGGTGGCGTAGTTGTCCTGCAGGGTACCGCGCTGCACGCCGATGGTCTTGCCCTCGAGGGTCTGCTTGGAGGGCACCGTGATCTTGCTGTCGGCCGGGGCGAACCAGGCGGACGGCGGCGTGAAGTACGGATCCGAGAACAGGACCTGCTTGCGACGCTGGTCGTTGATGGTCATCGAGGACATGATGGCGTCGTACTTGCGGGCCAGCAGGCCCGGGATGATGCCGTCCCAGCCCTGGACGGTCCAGGTGCAGTCGATGCCGATCTCGTCGCACAGGGCGTTGCCCAGCTCGATGTCGAAACCGGTCAGGTCGCCGTTGGGCAGGCGGTATTCCATCGGCTCGTAGGGCACGTCGACGCCGAAACGCACGGTGTCGTAGTCGCGGGCCTGGGCGGTGCCGGCGAGCACGGCGGCGCTGAGCAGCGAGACGGTAAGCAGTTTTTTCATGAAACGAATCCCCAGTTTCTTGTATTGATCGACCATGGCCGATGACCCGGACACGTTAGCGCAACCGGGCACCGGTCGGAAGCCGGAAAAGTGGCGAGGGCCGACACTTTTCCAACGCTCGTTTGACGCCGGCTCAGGTCTGCGGCTTGAGGTGGGCCAGCAGTCGTTTCTCCAGATAGCGGAACAGGTAGAGGATGCCGAAGGTCAGGCACAGGTAGATCGCCGCGACGAACAGGAAGGCATCGAAGGGCGCGTAGAAGCGCGCATAGACGAAGCGTGCCGCGCCGGTGAGGTCCATGATCGTCACCACGCTGGCGATCGCGCTGGCGTGGAGCATGAAGATCACCTCGTTGCCGTAGGCCGGCAGCGCGCGGCGGAAGGCGCTGGGCAGCACGATGCGCCGCAGCATCTTGGCGCGGGACATGCCGTAGGCCCGGGCCGCCTCGATCTCGCCTCTGGGCGTGGCCTTGATGGCGCCGCGGAAGATCTCGGTGGTGTAGGCGGCGGTGTTCAGCGTGAAGGCGATCAGCGCCGGGTAGAAGGGCTTCTCGAGGATCAGCCACAGCCAGGTGTCCTGGATACCCTCCACGAACACCACGCCGTAGTAGATGATGTAGAGCTGGATCAGCAGCGGCGTGCCGCGGAACACGTAGGTGTACAAAAAGATCGGCCACTTCAGCCACGGGCGCGGGGAGCTGCGGCCGATGGCCAGCGGCACGGCGAGCATCAGGCCGATCAGCAGCGACAGCAGCACCAGCTGGGCGGTATTGGCCAGGCCGTGGGCGTAGTAGCCGATGGTCTGGGCGGTGAAGATCTCGTTGTCGGCCAGCAGCCGGGTGAACCAGGCGTTGAGCTGTTCCATGTTCACGACTCCCCGAAGCCGACGTTGTAGCGTTTCTGCAGCCGCGCGAAGCCCCACTCCGAGACGCTGGCGATCAGCAGGTAGATCACCGCCACCGGGATCAGGAAGGTGAAGGGCTCATGGGTGGCCTTGGTGGCTTCCTCGGCAACGCGGACCATGTCGGTCAGGCCGATCACCGACACCAGCGCGGTGGTCTTGAGCAGCACCATCCAGTTGTTGGACAGCCCCGGCAGGGCGTGGCGCATCATCTGCGGGAAGCGGATGCGCCGGAACATCAGCGACTCGGACATGCCGTAGGCCCGGGCCGCCTCGATCTGGCCGCTGTCCACGGCCAGGAAGGCGCCGCGGAAGGTCTCGCCCATGTAGGCGCCGAAGATCAGGCCGATGGTCACCACGCCGGCGACGAACTCGTTGATGTTGATGAAGATGTCGATGTCGAACTGGTAGTAGAGCCAGTCGGTGATCATGTTGACGCCGATCTGGCCGCCGAAGAACAGCAGCATCATCAGCACCAGATCCGGCACGCCGCGGATCAGCGTGGTGTAGAGCGTGCCCAGCCGATGGGCGATCCAGCTGCGCGACATCTTGGCGGTGGCCGTGAGCAGGCCGAGGATGATGGAGAGCAGCAGCGACAGAAGGCCCAGCTCGATGGTCACCCAGGCGCCCTGAAGCAGGCGGGGGCCGTAACCCTGCAGGTCGATCATGTGGTTTCCTCCTGCCGGCTCAGAACTTGGGAGCCAGGAACTGCTTGAGCCGTTCCGAGCGCGGGTTGCCCAGCACCTGATCGGGCGGGCCGGCTTCCTCGACCTGCCCCTGGTGCAGGTAGATCACCTGGCTCGAGACGTCGCGGGCGAAGCCCATCTCGTGGGTCACCACGATCATCGTGCGGCCCTCGTCGGCCAGATCGCGCATCACCTTGAGCACGTCGCCGACCAGCTCCGGGTCGAGCGCCGAGGTGGGCTCGTCGAACAGCATGACCTCCGGCTCCATGGCCAGGGCCCGGGCGATGGCACCGCGCTGCTGCTGGCCGCCGGACAGCTGGGCGGGGTAGTAGTCGGCGCGCTCGGCCAGCCCGACCCGCTCGAGCAGGGAGCGGGCGTGGTCGACGGCCTCCTTCTTCGGCTTGCCGAGCACGTGGACCGGCGCCTCGATGACATTCTCGAGCAGCGTCATGTGCGCCCACAGGTTGAAGCTCTGGAAGACCATCGACAGCTTGGCGCGGATGCGCTCGACCTGCTTCCAGTCGGCCGGCTCGCGGCCGCGGCGCGTCTGCTTGAAGCGGATCGACTCGCCGTGGACGATCAGGTCGCCCTCGTCGGGCAGCTCGAGCAGGTTCATGCAGCGCAGGAAGGTGCTCTTGCCGGACCCGGACGCGCCGATCAGGGAAATCACGTCGCCCTGGCGGGCTTCGAGGGACAGGCCCTTGAGGACCTCGTTGTCGCCGAAGCGCTTCTTGAGATTGCGCACTTCGAGAGGGAGGGGTGTTTCGGCCATGGTCGGGCTCCAGTGACGGGTCTCGCCGCGGATGGCGGCATGCGAACGTGGTTGGCGTGCTGGCGCGAAAAAAGCAGCGATTTTAACAGGCGCCGAGGCACGAACGAGAACCCTTTTTATCCCGGAGTGTTCGACTTTGGTCGATCGTTGAAAGGCAGTGCATCGAAAGAAACCTCTGACTTGTTGTTGTCGCGTGTCATATCTTGTGGTTCACCGGGCGCCTGGCTGGCGAAATCGCGGGTCATGCGTCCGGCGGCGGGGCCGAGCGCACCAGCAGGGCGGCCCGGGCGCCGAGCTCGACCTCGGCGTTGGGGAACACCACCGCCAGGGGCGTGTCCTCGACCACGCAGTCGCCGGCCGCGGCGTCCTCGGCGAGTTTCGTGCCCACCGCGAACTCGGTGAAGTTGGGCGTGTCGTCGGGAAAGCACAGCCGAAAGGCCTCGCTCTCGCGCATCAGCTCGCGGGCGACGCGGAAGAAGGCCAGGCGCTGCGGCGGCGCGCCGGGGGGCTCGCGGCCCTCGACGAGCGCCTCGAGCAGGGCCTGCATGGGGCGCAGGAGGCTCAGGTCGTTGGCCCCGAAGGGCTGGGCCCTGCCGAGCTCCAGGGTAAACGCCTGGGCGCCGTGATAATGCCGGGAGTAGTGCGAGAAGGTCCAGCTGTGACGATGCTGGTGCAGCACCGCCTGAATGTCCGCCGCGGCCAGCCAGCGCCATTGCTCCGAATCGGTCGTGGCCGACTCGTCGAACGGCTCGACGGCGAAGCGCGGGTAGCGGCTGTCGCGGATCGCGGTGTGCAGATCGTAATGCAGGGGCGGCCGGTCGTGCCGGGCGAAGAAGGCGTCGACCGCCGCCATCAGCGTGGCGGCGCGGCGGCCCTCGTCATGCTCGGGCAGCGGCGTGTCGCGCCGGAGCAGCCGGTTGAGGTTGGTGTCGCAGAAGCGCTGCCCGGCGCGGATCGCCGCCAGGTTGCCGAGCAGGATCAGGGTCGGGGCGCCGAGGCGCAGCAGGCCGCTCTCGAGCCGGGCCAGCAGCTCGCCGACCAGCTCGATGGGGGCGGTCTCGTTACCGTGGATGCCGGCGGAGAGCACCACGCTGCGGGCGCTGGCCTGGCAGGCGGCGGGGCGCAGCTCGAGGATGCCCGGGCCGTGCATCACGTAGTGGCCGAAGGGCAGCCAGCCCTCCCGCTCGCCGGGCACGTCGCCGTCGAGGGTCAGGCTCAGCCAGTCACCCAGCATGGTGCTCGCCCCGGGTACGGATGTCGGTGGACTCGAAGATCTTGTCGGCGCTGGCGGCGACGAAGCCCTGATACAGCTTGCCGTCCGCGTCGCGGTAGCGTCGGGCGAACTCGTAGTAGCAGGTGGGGATCTCCTCCACCTGGCCGCCGGCGAAGGTGAACGCGGCGCGGTCGGCCAGTGTCGAGCCCTGCTCCAGCAGCACCTCGGGCGAGCCCTTCACGCGCCCGCCGGATTCGTTGATGCCCAGCCCCAGCGACTCGACCTTGGCGAGCACCTTCTCGACGCTGTCGAAGGTCCGGAAGTGATTGATGCTGATGGTGAAGTGATTGGCGCGCAGGCCGATGATCGACAGCCAGGCGGCGTATTCGCTCTCCGCCATCAGGGTCTGGTAGTCCTCGAAGCTGGGGGCATCCCACAGGCGTCCGGCCCACAGTACCTCGGGCGAGGCCACCCGGGCGGGGTCGATCTGCGCGACCAGGCCGTCGATGATCCGCTGTGCGGTGGCCGAGAGTTCGTCGCACTTGAGCTCGGAGAGGAACACCCGCGGCTGGTTGGCGTCCGGCGGCAGGTAGCCGTAGGCACGCAGTTTCTTGGCAGGAAAGTCGTAGGGCTCGAGGCGGGTGTAGCCCAGCGCGAGCAGATGGGGCTCCAAGTCGGCCAGGGTGATCGGCCCGCGGTCGAAGGTCCGGAAGGCGACGTGGTCGTTGACGATGGTCTCGCCCGCGTCGATGAAGGCGTCATGGATGCGCTGCGCCTGCGGGGTCATGGCGGTGTAGTCGTCCCACAGCCGGGCGAAGAAGGAATCGAGGGTCATCATGAAGGCGCCTGCCTGTTGTTGTGATCGGTACGGGGTTGCCACGACGCGTGCCGACCCGGTCGCCGGACGACACGCTGAAGCCACCTTCCCGAGCCGGTCCCCGCCCGGCAAGAGCACACGTCGAGCTGATGAAAAACGCCGGTGCGAGGATGAAAACCGTCCCCCAAGGCGTGATCGATGTCATCGAACGGCGGCGTCGAAAACCTTGGCCGTGGTCGATGGCCCGGCCATCTACACTGGGTGAGGCCCGTTTCGGCAATCACAGACCTGAGGAGGATGCTCATGAGTACGGCAACACCGACCCGAGTCCTGGTGCTCTACTACTCCATGTATGGCCACATCGCCACTCTGGCCCGGGCCGTCGCCGAGGGTGCCGGCGAGGTGGCGGGCAGCGAGGTGACCGTCATGCGGGTGCCGGAAACCATGGACCCCCAGGCCTTCGCCCAGGCCGGCGGCAAGGAGGACGACACGCCGGTGGCGAGCCCGTCCGACCTTGCCGACTACGATGCCGTGCTGTTCGGCACGCCGACCCGCTTCGGCAACATGGCCGGCCAGATGCGCACCTTCCTCGACCAGACCGGTGGCCTGTGGGCCAAGGGGGCGCTGCGCGGCAAGGCGGCCAGCGTGTTCACCTCGACCGGCACCGGCGGCGGCAACGAGACGACCATCCTCACCGCCTGGACCACCCTGGCCCACCACGGCATGGTGATCGTGCCGATCGGCTATGGCCTGGAGGCCCAGTTCGACATCTCCGAGGTCAAGGGCGGTTCGCCCTACGGCGCGGCGACCATCGCCGGCGGCGACGGCTCGCGTCAGCCCAGCGACACCGAGCTGGCCCTGGCGCGCTTCCAGGGCGAGCACGTGGCCCGAATCGCCGCCAGGCTGGCCGGTTGACCTGCCCTGTGGTGTGACGTCCCGCCCCGCCTTCGGGGCGGGGTGCTCACGCCTCGCCCGTCGATGACGGCCGGTCCTGCCCCGGCTGGGCGACCCTGACCAGGTCATCGACCGGGAAGCCCAGTTCGCCGGCGCGCCCGACCAGGGCCCGGTAGGTCGTCTCGTCGAGCTGCGGCTGCCGGGCCAGGATCCACAGGTAGTCCCGGTCGGGGCCGGCGACGAGCGCATGACGGTAGTCGTCGTCGAGTTCGAGCACGTTGTAGCCGCCGTAGAAGGGACCGAAGAAGCTCACCTTGAGACGCCCGACGTTGGCCTGGTCGATGAAGTAGGCCCGGCCCTCGGCCTCGTCCCACTTGCCGCTCAGCCGGTCGTAGCCGCGGTTGATCACGCGGATCCCCCCATCCTCGCGACGCTCGTAGGTCGCCGTGACATAGTCCAGCCCCTCCTCGAAGCGGTGGGGCAGGCGGGCGATCTCGTACCACTGGCCGAGGTAGGTCGTGAGTTCGAAGTCGCGCACCGGCTCGGTGCCGTCGGGAAGGCCGGTACAGCCGGCCAGCAGCGAGAACGGGGCCAGCCAGGTCAGGCGCGGGAACTGGGGAAGTCGAGTCGACATTGGGCATCGTCCTGATCGGTGCAAGGGGCGCTCGTCCCCTGATGTGACGCTGCCGCGAGCAAAAAGTTGCGGGGCGAGCCGCCGAGGCGGCTCGCGGAACCGGTGGGTCGCTGGAGTAGCGGACGTGTCAGTCGCGCTGCTAGGGAAACACTGCATAAATGGCTGCGCGGGCAAATCACGTCGTTGTGCTTTACGCCGCTCGCCGATTTATTCAGCGCTTCCCTTGGTCATGGCCTCGCGGTAGGTCTCGGCCAGCCGGCGTTTCTGGTCGTCGGGCAGGGCGCGCCCCGCCAGCTGGAAGACTTCCTGTTCCTCCTCGTCGAGGTGGTGGATGACCTGCTCCTGGAGCCTGCGGGCGTGGGCGAGCCAGCCCGGCGAGCTGTAGCTGGTCTCTTCCAGCGTCTCGAGCAGCTCGTCGATCGCGTGATGTTCGGCCACGCTGTGGCGCGCCTTCTCCTGGGCCAGGTCGTGCTCCATCATCGGAATGTAGAGGGCGCGTTCCTCGGCGGCGGCATGCCGCTGCAGTGCCGCCTTGAGCCGGTGGAACAGCGCGTCGCGGCCGTCGCTGGCGCCCTCGGTCCTGACCAGAAGGTCGAGCAGGGTGCGCTGGGTGCGGTGATCCTCGCGCAGGGCTTCGAACAGGGTCACGGTGATCTCCTTGTGAAAGCATGTCCTTGTGCGGCGCCTCGGCGGCGCCGCCCCTGAAGCGTAGCGGGTCACGCGGCCGGCGTCGTCCTGGCCGGCCGCGCCGGGGTGCCGTCCTGGGTTTGTCCGAAAAGTCGGCGAGCGAAGACCAGGCAAGGCAAAAATCAGCGAAAAAGCGGAGTTTACGGAGTGTAAATGAGCATTTAGAGCTGATTTTTAACGCAGCATGATCGAGCGCAGCCAGTTTTCAGTCAAAGCCTAGCCGGCCGCCACGTGCTCGGCGATCGCCCGGCCGAGCTCCCCGGTGGTGCCACGGCCCTGCAGGTCCGGTGTGAGGATCGTCTCGTCGCCGCGGGCGAGCACCGCCTCGATGGCGTCGACGATCGCCTTGCCGGCGTCCTCGTGGCCCAGATGATCGAGCATCATCGCTCCGCTCCAGATCTGGCCGATGGGGTTGGCGATGCCCTTGCCGGCGATGTCCGGGGCACTGCCGTGAACCGGCTCGAACAGGCTCGGGAAGCGCCCCTCCGGGTTGATGTTGGCCGAGGGCGCCACGCCGATGGTGCCGGTGCAGGCCGGACCCAGGTCGGAGAGGATGTCGCCGAACAGGTTGCTGCCGACCACCACGTCGAACCAGTCGGGATGGAGCACGAAGTTGGCGGTGAGGATGTCGATGTGGAACTTGTCCACGGTGACGTCGGGATAGCCTTCGGCCATGGCCTGCACGCGCTCGTCCCAGTAGGGCATGGTGATCGAGATGCCGTTGGACTTGGTCGCCGAGGTCAGCTTGTGACGTGGCCGCTTCGCGGCCAGCTCAAAGGCGTACTTGAGCACCCGGTCGACGCCGGTGCGGGTCATCACGGTCTCCTGGACGACCACCTCGCGATCGGTGCCCTCGAACATCTTGCCGCCGATGCTCGAGTACTCGCCTTCTGTGTTCTCGCGGACCACGTAGAAGTCGATGTCGCCCGGCGCGCGGCCGGCGAGCGGGCTCCGGATGCCGGGCATCGAGCGGCAGGGGCGCAGGTTGATGTACTGGTCGAAGACCCGGCGGAACTGCAGCAGCGATCCCCACAGCGAGATGTGATCGGGCACCTTGTCGGGCCAGCCGACCGCGCCGTAGAACAGCGCGTCGAAGGGTTCGAGGGTTTCGCGCCAGTCCTCGGGCAGCATCCGGCCATGCTCGAGGTAATAGTCGCAGCTGGCGAAGTCGAAGTGGGTGAAGTCCAGGGCGATGCCGAAGCGTTCGGCGGTGGCCTCGAGGACACGAATGCCCTCGGGCATGACTTCGGTGCCGATGCCGTCGCCGGCCATGACGGCGATCTTGTGACTCATGCGATGCTCCTCTTGACGGGGACTGGTGATAGGGGCGTGCTGGCAGTGTAGCGTTTCGCGCTCGCCGGATAATCAGGGTATCGTGCAAGGCATTCTTGCGCCGTGGTGGAGAATCGTGCCGTGGACACCCTCAACGATCTGGCGTTCTTCCAGCGCCTGGCCCAATGCGGCAGCCTCACCGCGACCGCCCGGGAGCTGGGCCTGTCACTGTCGGCGGTCAGCCGGCGGCTGATGCAGCTCGAGGCGCGCCTCGGCGTGCCGCTGGCTCACCGCACCACCCGGCGGCTGACCCTGACGGCCGAGGGTGAGTTGTACTGCCGGCGCGGGGCGGCGATCCTCGAGGAATGGCAGGCGCTGGAGAGCGATCTGCACGATCGCCGCAGCGCCCTGACCGGGCGGCTGCGGATCAACGCCACCTTCGGCTTCGGCCGTCGCCACATCGCGCCGCTGGTGTCGCGCTTCACCGCCGAGCATCCGCGCCTCGAGATGCTGCTCGAGCTGACCAACTTCCCGCTCAACCTGGCCGATCACGGCTTCGATGTGGGGATTCGCGTGGGCCGGCCGCCGGACTCGCGACTGGTGGCGCGTCGGGTGCTGGCCAACCGGCGCATCCTCTGCGCCTCGCCGGCGTACATCGCGAGCATGCCGCCGCTGCGCACCCCGCAGGACCTGGCCGGCCACGCCTGCCTGGTGATCCGCGAGAACGACAGCGACTATGCCCTGTGGCGCTTCGATCGCGACGGCGAGACGCTGGCGGTGAAGGTGGGCGGTCGGCTGGCCAGCAACGACGGCGAGGTCATCACCCGGCTGGCGCTGGACGGGCACGGCATCATGCTGCGCTCCTGGTGGGACATCCATCCGGCGCTGGAAGCCGGCCGGCTGCAGGCACTGCTGCCCGAGTGGCAGGGTGTCGATGCCGATTTCTACGCCGTCTACGAATCACGGCGTCATCTCCCCGCGCGGCTGCACGCCTTTATCGCCTACCTTGAAGACACGCTGCCGGGACGCGTGCCGCCCCCGCCGTGAGGGTGAACGGGCACATGCGCCGCCGCTTCCTGCTATCATGGCGCCCCCTGCGGGTGGGTACCCAGTTGCCAAGGGAGTCGATGGCTTGAATATCCTCATGTTTACCAATACCTACCGACCCATCGTCGGGGGTGTCAGCGAGTCCGTCCAGCGCCTCAAGGGGCGGCTGCAGGCCGAGGGGCATCGCGTGTTGGTGGTGGCCCCCAAGCTGGAAGGGCAGCCGAAGCATGAGCCCGACGTCATCCGGGTCGCGGCCGTGCAGCACTTCAACGGCAGCGACTTCTCCCTGCCGGTGCCCATCCCCGGCCAGCTCTACGAGGCGATCGAGGCCTTCGAGCCGGACATCGTCCACTCCCACCATCCCTTCCTGCTCGGCGATACGGCCGCGCGTTCCGCCGAGACCTACGGCCTGCCGCTGGTCTTCACCCACCACACCCTCTACGAGCACTACACCCACTATGTACCCGGCGATTCGCCGCGCATGCAGCGCTTCGCCGTGGCGCTGGCCACCGAGTACACGCATTTGTGCGACGCGGTGATCGCACCCAGCGAGAGCATTCGTGACATGCTGCTGCTGCGCGGTGCCAACCGGGCGGTGAGCGTGGTGCCCAGCGGCGTGGACACCCAGCGCTTCGCCCGCGGCGACGGGGCGGCGCTGCGCCGCCGGCACGGCATCGCCGAGGCGGCCTATGTGGTCGGCCACGTGGGGCGGCTGGCCCACGAGAAGAACCTGCCGTTCCTGGCCCGCTCGGTGACGCGCTGGCTGGCGAGCCGGCCCGGGGCCCACTTCCTGGTGGTCGGCGATGGCGACGCGCGGGTGGTCATGCACGACATCGCGGTGCAGGCCGGCGTGGCGGATCGCGTGCACTTCACCGGCAAGCTGCACGACCAGACGCTGATCGACGCCTACCACGCCATGGACGTCTTCACCTTCGCCTCGCACAGCGAGACCCAGGGGATGGTGCTGGTCGAGGCGATGGCGGCGGGGCTGCCGGTGGTGGCGGTCAACGCCACCGGCGTACGCGAGGTGGTCAGACCCGGCGAGAACGGCCTGCTGCTGGCCGGCGACGACCCGGCCGCTTTTGCCGCCGCGCTGGTCCGGCTCGACGATGCCGAACGCCGCGCGACCCTGCGTGCCGGCGCCCTGGAAACGGCCGAACGCTTCGACGAGGGGTGCTGTGCCGAGCGCTGTCTGGCGCTGTATCGCAAGGTCATCGCCGCCGGCGGACCGGTCAGCCATGCCGATGACGGGGCCTGGGAGCGGGTGCGCGGGCGGCTCGAGGCGGAGTGGCAGCTGCTGCGCCATCGCGGCCGGGTGCTGCGTTCGGTGCTGCAGGATGAACCCATGTTCGGCCTGCCGCTGGTCAAGCCGGGCGAGTCCGAAGCCTCGCAGAAGTGACCCGACGCGCTCGCGTCAGGAGCGCCGGCGGCGCTGGCGACGATCCGCGTAGCGCTTGAGGCCGACCAGCACCACGATGGCGACCGTGATCCCCACCAGCGACCACAGCAGCTCGCCCTTGTTGCTGGCGGTCATCAGCTGCCCCAGCTGGCTGCCCAGCAGTGCCACGCCCGCCAGTCCGGGCACGATGCCCAGCAAGGATCCCAGCATGTAGTCGCGAAAGCGCAGATGGAAGGCGCCGGCCATCATGTTGGTCAGCGTGAAGGGGGCCAGCGGCAGCAGGTTGACCAGCGTCATGGTGCGCACGCCGCGACCGGCGAGATGCTTGGCCAGGCCGTTGAGCCGCTTGCCGCCGTGGCGCAGCAGGGCGTCGCGGCCCAGGCGCCGTCCCACCCAGTAGGTCACCGCCGAGGCCAGCAGGGTCCCCGCCAGCGAGTAGCCGAAGCCCCATACCGGCCCGAACATCAGCCCGGTGACGGCGACCAGCACGCTGAGCGGGAACATCAGCAGCGAGGCGCCGATGTAGACGCCGATCACGATCGGCGCCGCCCAGGGGGAATCGCGCCAGCCGAAGGCGTGACGGGCCATGGACAGCAGCCGCTCTGGGGCGAGGGCATCCTGCATGGCCAGCCATTGCCAGAGCAGGCCGAGCCCGGCCAGAACGGTCAGCAGGACGATGACGAGTCCGAGGGATCGGCTCATGGAGCGACGTCCGTGGTGGTGGATTCGCGGGCTAGGATACTGGCATCGGCCGCGCCGGCCAACGCCCGGGCGCCACAAAAAGCCCCGGTCGCGGAGGACGGCCGGGGCTTTGATGGAGGAGGACGTTACAGCGAGAGGGCCTGCTTCACGGCCGGCCAGGCGGGCTGGTCGTCGGCGGTGGCGACGCCGTCGAGCATGGCCTTGACGCGTTCGGGGTGCTCGTCGATCCACTGGCCGGCGACGTCGTCGGCGCTCTTCTCCTCGAGGCCGAAGCCGCGAATCATCCAGCTCTGTTCCTCGGCGCTGAAGGTGAACTGGTTGAAGAAGGTCTTCAGGTTGGGGTGGCTCTCGGCGAAGCCGCTGCGCATCAGGGTCAGCACCTGGCTCTTGCCGTTGTCGGGGCCGAACAGGTCCTTGCTGTCGGCCAGGTAGCGCATCGGCAGATCGAGGTTCATCCAGTGCGGTGTCCAGCCCACCCAGACGATCGGCTCGTGATTCTGGATGGCGTCCTTGGCGGCACTGAGCATGCCCACGGTGCTGGTGTCGACGACCTGCCAGTCGCCGAGGCCCCAGGTGTCGTTGTCGATGGCCTTGTGCAGGATCTCGCTGGCCGCCGAGCCGGCGCCGAAGCCGTAAATCTTGCCCTTGAACTCGCCGCGATGGGCGTCGAGATCAGCGAAGCTCTGGATGCCGTCCGCGTAGACATAATCGGGCACTGCGAGCGTCATCTGGGCGCCGTCGACGTTGTTGGCCAGACGCACGATGTCGCCGCTTTCCTCGCGCGGCTTCAGCATGTCCTGCTGGGCCGGCAGCCAGCCGCCGAGGAAAACGTCGAGGTCGCCGGTGCTCATGGCCTGGTAGATCACCTGCAGGCCCAGTTCCTGGCTTTGCGTGGTATAGCCCATCGGCGCCAGCAGCTGTTCGGCGATCCGGGTCTTGACGGTGATGCCCGGCCAGGCGGGGACACCGAAATCGAGGGTGGCGTCATCGGCCCGGGCGGTCAGGCTGACGCTCAGGGCCAGCGGAAGTGCGGTCAACAGTGTGCGATGGATCATGCGATCTCCTTGTCGTCAGGGTGTTCGGGGCGTCACGACGGCGGGCGCCATGACGCGGGGCGCGCTCAGCGGCTCAGGACACGCAGCCGCGACTCGAGCAGGTCCAGATCCAGATAGGTCCCCTGCAGATGCCGCTTGCCGGTGCTCGGATCGAAGGCCTGGCGACCGTGCAGCACCCGGCGGTTGTCGAAGGCCACCATCTCGCCCGGCCGGAGGGCGAACTCGAGCTGGTGGCGCGGATCGTGCAGCAACTGCCAGAAGCGGCGGTAGGCGGCGTACCAGGCGTCGATGCGCTCCAGCGGCAGGCGCAGGGTATCGCGGATCCAGTTGTTGAAGCGGATCTCCAGCGGGCGGCCGTCGGCATCGAGCTGGATGATCGGCGCCCGGATGGCGATGTCGTGCTCCTCGTCCTGGAAGCGGAAATCGATTGGCGTCTCGGCGAGCAGGCGGAAAGCGTCGGGGTCGCTCTCGCGCAGCGCCTCGGCTACCGCAAAGCCATCGGCAAAGGTGGATTCGCCTCCTTCGGCCTCGTTCTGCAGGCAGTAGAGCAGTTGAATGTCAGGTGGCTGACGCCAGTTGGGCAGGTCGGTGTGCAGGGCCAGGCCGATCGCCGTGTAGGCGGCGTTGTTGGGGTTGGGCTTGGAGCGCACGTCGAAGCGGGCACCGAAGTTGGTGGCGCGCAGCGGGCCGATGCGACCGGCCAGGCGGCTGACCTCCTCGTCGGCGATCGGTCCGTCGTCGAGCAGCACCAGGCCGTCGCGCAGCAGGGCCTCGAGCCAGGCGCGCTCGCCCTCCGTCTGCAGGAAGTCGCGGTGCGCGATGCGCGTCGGCTGGAAGCCGGTGGCCCAGGGGCGACGTGCCGGCAGGGGGTCGGCGGGCGTGTCGCTGCCGTTCTCCAGGCGCCGCTGGAACAGCCAGACCGGGTCGAAGCGACTTTCGTGGCCGTCGTTCCAGACGAGTTGCAGCACACCGTCATTCACCGTGACCGCCGGCGCCTCGACGACATCGTTCAGCGGCACGAACAGGCGCTCGCGGGTCAATGGGTGGCGGCAGGCGCTGCAGGCGCAGTGATCACGCAGCCACATCAGCGGGAAGTGGCCGCGAGTACCGTCCGCCCAGTCCACGGTGACGCGAGCACCGGTCGCCACGGCATCGACGATGGCTGGGCCGTCGACGTGGGGGGCGAGTTCGCCCATGGCCTGCCGGGTGTTTGGCGACGGAGTGGTGACGCTCATCATGACCTCCTGCGAAGCGTTCGGTAGCGAGTGGACGCAAGCAGGATGCCCGCTGGCCGTAGCGGCGACAAACGATTAATCTGGGGGCAATGACCAAACATAGCTAATACCTGGCTTTTCCATGAATACCCTGCCTCCGCTTCTCTGGCTGCAGGCCTTCGAGGCCGCGGCCCGTACCCTGAGCTTCACCCAGGCCGGCCAGGAGCTGGCCGTGACCCAGTCGGCGGTCAGCCAGCGCATTCGCCTGCTCGAGGACCGTCTCGGCCAGAAGCTGTTCGTCCGCCATCCGCGCAGCCTGACGCTGACCCCGGCGGGGCAGGCCTGGCTGCCCAGCGTGCAGGAGGCGTTCTCGCGGTTGAGCGATGGTACGGCGGAGGTCTTCGGGCCGCGCAGCGAAGCGCCGGTGACCCTGCGGGCCACGCCGGTCATGCAGCAGACCTGGCTGGCGCCACGGCTGCTGGCCTTCCATCGAGCGCACCCGGAGGTGGTGGTGCGGCTGGTGAGCGCGATCTGGCCCGAGGATTTTGGCCCCGAGGGGGCCGATATCGAGATCCGCTATGGGCGCGGCGACTGGGATGCGGTCACGACGGTGTCGCTGGGTGGTGAGCACATGCTGCCGGCCTGCGCGCCGGGCGTTGCCGAGCGGCTGGCCGAGCCGGCGGACCTGGCCGGGGAGACGCTGCTGCATGCCGTGGGCTTTGCCGTGGGCTGGCCGGCCTGGCTGGAGCATGCCGGCGTGCCGGACCTGGACCGTCGCTGCGGCTCGCTGCTGTGCGACAGTCAGGTGATGACGCTGTCGCTGGCGGCCCGCGGCGGCGGCGTGGCGTTGACCCATCGCAGCCTGCTGGAGGCCCGGGACGATCTGGTGGCGCCATTCGCGCTCGACGTGCCCAGCGATGAAGGATTCTGGCTGGTCCGGCCGGCCCGGCGCATCGTGCGCCCCGAGGCGCTGCTGCTGTGGGAATGGCTGGTCGCCGATGGGAGTCCCGGCGATGAGGCGCTACGCTGAGAGCAGAGCCTTGCTGGCAAGCCGGGAGGTGGGGTGATGACGACGAGGAAGACAATCCAGCGTAGCGCGCCGCTGCTGGCGGCGCTGCTGTGGCTGGCGAGCCCGGCGCAGGCCGCCGATGGTGGAGGTTACCTGCTGGGGGACGGCAACGGGGGCTGGACGGTGCATCGCTTCGATGAACGTCAGGACCGGAGCCGTGAGGAGTGGCGTTCCCGGGACGGGGGGCGCTATCTCCAGCAGCGCGATCCGCAGGATCGGCAGCGAGACGACTGGCGGGATCGACAGCGAGGCTACGAGCGTGACCGGACGCCGTACCGTCGTCACGAGGGCGAGTGGCGTGACCGGGACCGATGGCGGCATCACGACGACCGACGCGATCGCCATGACGAGCGCCGGCGGCGCGATCGCGCGGTCATCCTGCGTCCGGAGGTCGACATCCGCCTCGACGGACGCTCGGACCCGCCGCCCCGGCGCCGGGCGGGCGGGCCCGATGCCTGTCATCAGGCGCGCAGTGATACCTGGTCGACCGGGCCGGTCGATTGCCCCGACCCGAGGCCGCCGGAACGCCGGCAGCGCTGGTCGAGTTCGCCCTGACGGTGCGTCAGAGGGCCGGCCCTGCCACCCTGGCGGTCTTCAGGGTGGTCGGGGCCTTGTACAGCGGGGCCGCGTCGGCATCGCCCTGGCAGTCGGCGAAGGCGGTGCCGGGAATCAGCCACCACAGCTCGCCGTTCTGCTGGCCCAGGTCCCGGGCGCTGGACAGGTCGGCGCAGCTCAGGTCATCCCGCTTGCCCTGGTCGACGAACAGCCAGCGCTGCGTCGGGTTCGCCTGCAGCCAGGCATAGGCCCGCTTCAGCTGCGCCTCTTTCGGGGTCTTGAAGCCGAAGTGCACGGTGGGCTGGCGGCTCTGCAGCAGGAATTCTTCGTCGAAGGTGGGCATCGCCAGCCACGCGTCGGGGCCGGTGATGCCGACGACCTGCTGCATCATGTCGCGCGGTGAGCGGGTGCCATCGAGAACCTGATAGCCCCAGGTCGACCACAGCACCCAGAACACCGCCATCCAGCCGGCGAATACCAGCATGCCGCGACGTGGCTTCAGGGCGTAGAGCAGCGCGCCGGCACTCAGGCCGAGGGCGATCCACCAGCCCCAGGGCGACACTCCGTGCTCGGCGGCCAGGTCGGCCAGCGCCGGCAGGCCCAGTGCGCCGAGGATGCCGGCGAGCAGGAAGATCGTGCCCAGCACGGCAACCAGCGCCGCGCCCAGCCAGTGCACCCAGCGCTTGCACAGCAGGCCGGGAATCAGCGGCGCCATGGCCAGCACCAGCAGCGGCACGCCCGGCAGCATGTAGACGCCGCGCTTGCCCGGCGACAGCGAGAAGAAGAACACCAGCAGCACCAGGCCGCTCAGCGGCAGCAGCACCCGCGCGTCGAGACGCCGCAGGCGATGCCACCAGCCGCGCAACAGCCAGGGCAGCCCCAGGATCAGCGGCAGCCAGGCCCAGGGGATCACCTGGGCCAGGTAGTAGTACCAGGGCTCGAGGTGATGCCAGGACTCGGCATAGCGCTCGCCGGTCTGCTTGAACAGGATGTTGTCGCGGTAGGCGGCCAGGGTCGGATCGTCGCCGAAGGTGGTGAGCAGCACCATGGGCACCACCCACAGCGCGATGGTGCCCACCACGGTGGCCAGGCCCAGGCCGAGATCCTTCCACGCCAGCGGTGTCGCGCGGCCGCGCCAGGCGAGCAGCCCCCAGGCCGGCAGCATCAGCAGCGGCAGAAAGCCCACGCCCTTGGTGAGCACCCCCAGGCCCATGGCCACGCAGCCGATGTACCACCAGCGTCGGGCCGGCCCCAGCAGCGCGTGTCGCAACAGTCCGTAGACACCCAGTGTGATCCAGAAGGTGACCAGCATGTCGATCTGCGCGGCCTTGGCCTGCAGCACGAACTGCAGCGTGGAGAGCAGCGCCGCGCCGGTGATGAAGGCGATGCGGCGCCCGTACAGGCGCCGGCACAGGTCCATCACCAGCACCAGCGTGCCCACGCCGCCGATCAGCGAGGGGATCAGGAACCCCAGGCGCACCGAGCCGGTCAATGCGATGGAGGCCGCCGAGGCCCACATGAAGATCGGCGGCTTGTCGGGGTAGGGTTCACCGCCGCGATGGGGGATCCAGAAGTGCCCGGTATCCAGCATCTCCAGGGCGTTGAGGGCGAAACGCGGTTCGTCGGCGGGCCAGGGATCGCGCAGGCCGATGCCGATCGCCAGCAGCACGGTGGCGGCCAGCAGCAGCAAGAGCCAGGTCATGCGCTGCTTGCCGCGAAGGTAGGCGGGACGTTGCATGGGGCGACTCACGAAGACGTTGGGGTAAGGGGGTCAGCCCTGGCGGGAGGCTTCGGACTGGCGCGTTTCCCGGCGAATCAGCATGATGTTGCGCAGGTAGATGAACAGCCCCGAGGCCTGGCCGACAATGAACACCGGGTCCTGGCGATAGATCGCATAGGCGAGCAGGGTGGTGCCGCCGCCCAGGCTGAACAGCCAGAAGGCCTTGGGCACGATGCTGCGCCGGGCTCGTTCGCTGGCGATCCACTGGACCAGGAAGCGGGCCGAGAACAGCGCCTGGCCGAGAAAGCCGATGGCGACCCAGATCCATTCTGTCGTCATCGCGGGGAGCCCTCCTGCGGGAGTGTGTCGGTCTCGGCCGACGCCGTGGCGGTGCCCTCGCCGAGACCGAGAATGTCCTGGGCCTGGTCGACCGGCGCCGGCAGGCGGCAGCGCTTGCGCAGCCACATCACCCCGGCCATGTCGAGCAGGCCGGCCCACAGGCGGTTGTTGAGCCCGTAGTGGGAGTGGCCGGTGCCGCGCGGGCGATGGTTGACCGGCACCGACACGCAGCGGCCGCCCTGCATCTGGATCAGCGCCGGCAGGAAGCGGTGCATGTGGTCGAAGTAGGGCAGGGTCAGGAAGGCTCGGCGCTCGATGACCTTGATGCCGCAGCCGGTGTCCGGGGTGGCGTCCTTGAGCAGGGCGGCGCGCACCCGGTTGGCGACCCGCGAGGAGAGCCGCTTGAGCCAGTCGTCGCGACGGTTGACGCGCTGCCCGGCCACCAGCGTGACGTCGCCCTGGCGGGCGCGGGCCAGCAGGGCCGGCAGGTCGGCGGGATCGTTCTGGCCGTCGCCGTCGAGGGTGGCCAGCCAGGTGCCGCGAGCCGCATGTGCCGCCTGCCAGACCGAGGTGCTCTGGCCGGCGCTGCGGTCATGATGCAGCGGGCGCAGGCGCGCGTCCTGCTCGGCACGCCGGGTGAGCATCGCCCAGGTGTCATCCTGCGAGGCGTCGTCCACCACCAGAACCTCGAACGGGGTGTCCGGGAAGGCGGTGTCGATCTCGTCGAGCAGGGTGGGCAGGTTTCCGGCCTCGTCGCGGGCGGGAATGACAATCGAGAGTAGCGGTGTTGTCACGGCGGTGAACTCTTTTCTATCGACGGCAGGGCAGCCTGCCGGATGCGGCTTAAGATGGTCTTAAGGTCTTAAGACTGTGTATCGGTGCACCGACCCCGGCGGGGACCGAGCGGACTGGACCCGGCGCCATGCGGGGCAGGGGGAGACGGAGGACGCATTGTTATAGCCGGGTATGATGCCACCGGGCGTCGCCGGGGTACAGGCCCGGGCTCCGCGGTCCGGCGCTTAAGTCACCGTTAAGGAAAGCGCTCGATGCTGGGTTGCCTGTAATCAATACGCCGGGAACAATAGGATACGCATGCGTTTACTACTGGTGGAGGACGACCCCCTGCTGGGGGACGGCATCAAGACGGCGCTGCAGCGCGAAGGGTATGTCGTGGAGTGGTTCGACAACGGCACCGATGCCATGGCGGCAGTGCGCTGCGAGGCCTTCTCGGTCGCCGTGCTCGACTTGGGGCTGCCCGATGTCGACGGCATGACGGTGCTGCGCCACCTGCGTCGGCACAGCGATCTGCCGGTGCTGATTCTCACCGCGCGCGACGATGTCGATGATCGAATCGCCGGGCTCGACGGGGGCGCCGACGACTACGTGCTCAAGCCCTTCGACCTCAAGGAACTGCTGGCGCGCCTGCGCGTGGTGATGCGCCGTGCCGAGGGGCGGGCGTCCCAGGTGCTGGAGATTGGCCCCCTGCGCATCGACGAGGCGCGTCATCAGGCCAGCTGGCGCGGCGAACCGGTGGCCCTGGCGCGCCGCGAGTATGCCCTGCTGCTGGAGCTGGCGCGACACCCGGACAAGGTGATGACGCGACCGCGTCTCGAGAGCCTGCTCTACGGCTGGGACGAGGAGGTGGCGTCCAACGCGGTGGAGGTGCATATCCATCACCTGCGCAAGAAACTCGACAAGGCGCTGATCGTCACCGTGCGTGGCATCGGCTATCGGCTGGATTCGCGCCTTCAATGATCTCGATTCGCCGTTATCTGACCCGCACGCTGGCCTTGGTGCTGGCGCTGGTGACCGCCCTGGCGATCACTGCCGCCTATCTGATCACGGCGCACGAGATGGAAGAGATTCTCGATGCCCAGCTGAGCCTGGAAAGCCGGGTGGTGGCCGGGCTGATCGGCCCGAATACCGACCTGGCCGACTATCGACGCATCACCGAGCAGCTCAGCCAGCCCGGGCATTTCGCCAGGCTCTACGAGGCGGGGCGGGCCCAGCCCGCGGGCGACGGGCGGCAGGCCCTGCTCTATCACCATGAAGAGCATCTGCTGTCGGTGGGCTTCTGGCACCCGGACGGCACACCGCAGCTGCTGGGCGCGGTGTGGAACGACGCCGGGCCCTTCCCGGCGCCGCAGCAGACCGGCTACGACTGGGTCGAGTACAACGGCGCACGCTGGCGGGTGTTCTCGATGTTCGATGCCCAGAGCGGCCTGTGGATTCGCACGGGGGTGCACGAGGAGTTCTTCAGCGAACTGGAAAGCAAGGTGGTGCTGGGCAACCTGATCCCCATGCTGCTGGCCCTGCCGGTGCTGCTGTGGGCGATGGGCGTCATCATCCGCCGCGGCGTGCGCCCCATCGGCGCGCTGTCGCGCCAGGTCGAGGGGCGCAACGATCGCGACCTGAGCTTCCTCGACGTTACCGTGCCTCGCGAGCTGGCCGGGCTGCGCCAGGCGATCAACGATTTCATCGCCCGCCTGCGCGAGACGCTCGAGCGCGAGCGTCGCTTCACCGCCGATGCCGCCCATGAGCTGCGCACCCCGCTGGCGGGGCTGAAGATCCATCTTGACAATGCCCGCGCCGGCGAGTCGGCCTCGCTGGACAAGGCCTACAGCGGGGTGGAGCGGTTGCAGCGCGTGGTCGAGCAGCTGCTGGTGCTGGCCCGGATCGACCGCGAGGCGCCGTCCCAGGAAGCGGATGTGGATATCTACCCGCTGGCGCTCGACCTGGTCGCCGAGCTGTGGCCCTGGGCCCAGGCCCGCCATCAGGAGATCGAGGTCACGGGGCTGGAAGCGCTGTGGGTGCGGGCCGACCCGGTGGAGCTGGGCATCCTGATCCGCAACCTGCTGGACAACGCCCTGCGCTACACCCCCGAGCACGGCACCGTGACGCTGGAGCTGGCCGAACGCGACGGCCGGGCCCGGCTGATCGTGCGCGACAGCGGCCCGGGGATTCCCGAGGCCCTGATCGACAAGGTCACCGAGCGCTTCCGCCGGGTGGCCGATCAGCGCACCACCGGCAGCGGCCTGGGGCTGTCGATCGTCCTGGAACTGACCCGGCGCCAGCAGGCCAGCCTGACCCTGCGCAATCGCGAGCCCCACGGGCTCGAGGTCAGCCTGTCCTGGCCGTCGGTCTCCCCGGCCACGGCACGGCGCCTGCCGCGGCCCGACACCATAGGCTGAGTCCCGTTTCAGGCGTGATTCGCGGGGCGCCGGCGGGCCAGCGGGTCCTGGGCGAAGTAGCGCGAGAGCAGGGCATAGAGGGCAGGATAGGCGTGGCGCAGCCGGCCGGGGGCGCTGAAGAACAGCTCGCAGCACACCGCGAAGCACTCGCCGGGGTGACTGCCCGCGTAGTCGTCGATCGGCGTGGGCCTGCCGTGGGCCAGGTGGGCCTGCAGGTCGTCCCAGACCGCGGTGAAGACCCGGTGCCACTCGCGCGGGTCGATGTCGCGGGGCAGCGGCGGGAAGCCGTCGGCGTCCCGCGAGTTGCTCATGTCAAGCTTGTGGGCGAACTCGTGGATCACCACGTTGAAGCCGTTCCAGCCGCCGCTGTCCAGCAGGTCGATCCGGGAGATCACCACCGGCCCCTGGAACCAGGTCTCGCCGACCCGTTCGTCCTCGTACTCGTGGATCACGCCGGCGTCGTCCATCTCGGCGACGTGGCGCCGGAAGGCCTCCGGCACCACCACCACCTCATGGACGTTGGCGAAGGCCTCGCCGGCCTCGGCGTCGCTCCAGCCCAGCGTCAGCAGGCAGGCCTGGGCGGCCAGCCCCAGCCGTGTCGCCAGGTCGAACTCGGCGGTCTCCGGGGTACTGATCCGCTTGTGGCGCAGGAAGGCCCAGGCGCGCTCGCCGAGCCGCTCGGCCTCGTCCGCGGGCAGCGCGGCCAGCAGCGGCAGGCGTCGGCAGGTCGCCTGCCAGGCCTCGGTCGGCAGCGGGTGACGGCTGGCCTCGCGCCGGCGCCGCCAGGCCTGGAAGGCTTGCCACGGGGTCACGCGGGCCGCCTCAGTGGCCGTCCTCCTGGCGGCTGCCGGACTTCCAGCTCCAGTCGCGCAGGCGCAGGTCGAACAGGTCCTGGCGGCGATCCTTGAGGTTGGTCACCGTGCCTTCGCTGCGCACCACCTTGAGCCGGGTCAGGTCGAGATCCGAGAACATCACCATCTCGGTGTTGGGCGTGGTCTCGGAGAGCACCGCGTCGTGGGGGAAGGCGAAGTCCGACGGCGAGAACACCGAGGACTGGGCGTACTGGATGTCGAGGTTCTCGATCGACGGCACGTTGCCGACGCTGCCGCACACCACCACGTAGCACTCGTTCTCGATGGCGCGGGCCTGGGCGCAATGGCGTACCCGCAGGTAGCTGTTCTTGGTGTCGGTCCAGAACGGCACGAAGAGGATGTCCATGTCCTGATCGGCGAGCAGCCGCGGCAGCTCCGGAAACTCCACGTCGTAGCAGATCAGGATGCCCACGCGCCCGGCGTCGGTGTCGAACACGCGCAGCTCGTCGCCGCCTTCCACCACCCAGTCGCGGCGTTCCTGGGGGGTGATGTGCAGCTTGGCCTGGCGGTCGATCTCGCCGTCGCGACGGCACAGGTACGAGACGTTGTAGAGCTTGCCGTCCGCGCCTTCCTCGACCATCGAGCCGGCGACGATGTTGATGTTGTAGGACACCGCCATCCGCGAGATCTCGGTCTTGAAGCGCTCGGTGAAGCCGGCCAGGAAGTGGATCGCGGCGAGCTGGTCGGACTGGTCGGTGAGCCCCATCAGCGGCGTGTTGAACAGTTCCGGCAGCACCACGAAGTCGCTCTGGTAGTCGGCGACGGCGTCGACGAAGTACTCGACCTGCTGGAGCACCGACTCCACCGAGGCGAACTCGCGCATCTGCCACTGCACGGCGCCCACGCGCACCTGGGTCTTGCGCGTCTCGAGCACCCGCTCGGCGGGCTCGAAGAGGATGTTGTTCCACTCCAGCAGCGTCGCATAGCCCTGCGACTTCTCGTCCTCGGGCAGGTACTTGCGCAGCAGGCGCTTGACCTGGAAGTCGTTGGCCAGCTGGAACGAGAGGATCGGGTCGTGGATCTCCTTGCGGGCCACCGCCTCCAGGTATTCCGCCGGCGACATCTCCTCGGCGTACTGATGGTAATTGGGGATGCGCCCGCCGGCGAGGATCGCGCGCAGGTTCATCGAACGGCACAGCTCCTTGCGCGCCTCGTAGAGGCGCCGGCCCAGCCGGTAGCCGCGATAGGTCGGGTCGATCAGCACGTCGAGGCCGTAGAGGGCATCGCCGTCGGGATCGTTGAGGATGATCTCGCGGCTTCCGATCAGGTCGTCGTACTGGTGCGGGTTGGAGAACTCGTCGTAGTCGACCAGGGCGGTCAGCGCCACGCCGACGATACGGTCGCCGTCCTCGATGAGGATCTGGCCGTCGGGAAATTCCTGGATCAGCTTGTCGATGGTATGCCTGGGCCAGGCGCCGCCGATGTCGTGGTAGACGGCGTCCATCAGCGTCTTGAGCTGGGGGTAATCCTCGGAAGTCAGGTTGCGCAGGTTGAGGTGCAGATCGTCGAGGGACATGGGCGTCGATTATCCTGGTGAAGCGTCGGAGCGTAGCGTAACACGCCCGCGTTCGCGGGCGTGTCGACCGGTGCGTGATCGGTTCACGCGTTCTCGAGCGCGCCTTCGAGAAAGCTCAGGGTACGGCCGTGGGAGAGTGCCGCGGCATGACGGTGGTAGGCGCGGCGCGCCCAGCAGTTGAAGCCGTGGTCGGCGCCGTCGTAGACGTGGATCTCGACGTCGTCGCGGTCGGCGAAGGCCTGACGGGTCTGCGCGACGTGCTCGTCGGTGATGTGGCCGTCGTTGCCGGCGAAGTGGAACTGCGCCGGCACCGTCAGGTCGGCCGCCTTGTCGAGGTGGTTGTGAATGCCGCCGGGGTAGAAGCACACGGCCCGGTCGACACCGGACGCGACGCCGGCCAGGTAGGCGAGGATACCGCCCATGCAGTAGCCCAGCGACGCCACCTCGCCCTCGCATTCGGGGCGCTGGCGCAGTGCCTGCACGGTGCTGGCCAGGTCCTTCACCGCCACCGTGAAGTCGATCTCGCCGACCAGCCGGAAGGCCTTGTCCATGTCGTCGCCCTCATAGGCGAGTTCCACGCCGGGTTCCTGACGCCAGAAGACATCCGGGGCGAGCACCACGTAGCCGTCCAGGGCGTACTGCTCGGCGACACTGCGGATGTGGTGATTGACGCCGAAGATCTCCTGAATCAGCACGATGCCCGGGCCCTTGCCGGCGGGCGGCAGGGCCAGGTAGCCCTTGAAGGTCTGTTCATCGTGGCTGGTGATGTCGATCCACTGGGTGCTGACGGTCGGTTGGGGCATGCTTCCTCCATGATAGCTGGCGCCGCCGGTCCAGCGTCGATAGTGGCCGGGCACGGCGCGTCCACGAATAATTCGTTGACTAATCGTAGGCGGGGAGAGCGTTCAGGACAATGGTAAGAACGAACACCGAAGACACGGTGGCGTCGGGCACGATCAGCGCAGCTGGCTGTCCTTGCTGCCGCGGCGGTTGTAGCCGCTGAAGGCCGACTGACGCCTGTCGGCCTCGCTCTGGCAGGCGATGCACAGCCGCACGCCGGGTACCGCCTCGCGGCGCGCCTGGGGGATCGGAGCGTCGCACTCCTCGCAGTGGCTCAGGCTCTCACCGCGCGGCAGCCGGCTGCGCGAACGCTCGACGGCATCCTCGATGGTGCTGTCGATCTGCTCCTGTACCGCGCCATCCTTCGACCATCCTCCGGCCATGACGACCTCCTGACTCCGCAACCGTTTCGTTCCCAGTCTAGCCGGAACAAAGGGCTATGGGCGACGAGCCGCGAGTCGCTCATGGCGTGGTGTGGATTGATGGGCTGTTGTGGGAGGGGTTTGATCCCCGACGGCGGGGCCCGGTGGCCGGTCCGTCGCGACTGACGTCGCTCCCACAATCCGACCGACCCTGTCGGCCGGCCAGGTTGCGGGGGGTTGTGGGGGTAGCGGCTCTCCCGGAGTCCGTCTTGTGGGCTTGCGTGAGTGGCGGGCGACGAGCATCAGCCGGGCTCGCTGCCCGCCGCTCGTCGCCCGCCGCCGGGGTCAGCCCCTGGCCTTGTCCACCGCGCGCCAGTGATGCAGCAGCGGCTCGGTGTAGCCCGCCGGCTGCTCGCGGCCCTTGAAGATCAGGTCCGAGGCCGCCTGGAAGGCGCTGGAGTCGGCCAGGTGCGCGGTCATCGGCGTGTAGGCCGGGTCACCGGCGTTCTGGTCGTCGACCACCTTCGCCATGCGCTCGAGCGTCTCCTTGACCTGGGCCTCGCTGACGATGCCGTGGTACAGCCAGTTGGCGATGTGCTGGCTGGAGATGCGCAGCGTGGCGCGGTCTTCCATCAGCCCCACGTCGTGGATGTCGGGGACCTTGGAGCAGCCCACGCCGTGCTCGACCCAGCGCACCACGTAGCCGAGGATGCCCTGGCAGTTGTTGTCGAGCTCCTGCTGGATGGCCTCGGCTGTCCAGTCGGGGGACTCGACCACCGGCACGGTGAGCAGGTCGTCGAGGTAGTCGGTGGCCGGGCGCGACTCGAGCTCCTGCTGGACGGCGGCGACGTCGACCTGATGGTAGTGCAGGGCGTGGAGCACCGCGGCGGTGGGCGAGGGCACCCAGGCGGTGTTGGCGCCGGCCTTCGGGTGGCCGATCTTCTGCTCGAGCATGGCGGCCATCAGGTCGGGCATCGCCCACATGCCCTTGCCGATCTGGGCGCGGCCGCGCAGGCCACACTGCAGGCCGACCTGGACGTTGTTGGCCTCGTAGGCCTGGATCCACGGGGCGCTCTTCATGTCGCCCTTGCGGCGCATCGGCCCGGCTTCCATGGCGGTGTGCATCTCGTCGCCGGTGCGGTCGAGGAAGCCGGTGTTGATGAACACCACCCGCGAGGCGGCCTCGGCAATGCAGGCCTTGAGGTTGACGCTGGTGCG
>Ga0209300_1000145_pt1 | contig 44454 bp, 43 predicted proteins | sample Shrwel_input2_RT_FD_187535 | JGI IMG/M metagenome (GOLD analysis project Ga0209300, IMG submission 187535) | Subsurface microbial communities from deep shales in Ohio, USA - Utica-3 well 1 S input2 RT (SPAdes) (version 2) ... | reverse complement strand
CTTGCCGACTGGGGTGGAGCCGGTGAACGAGACCTTGCGCACGCGCGGGTCGGTGGTCAGGACCTCGCCGATCGCCCCGGGACGCTCGCTGGTGACCACATTGAGCACGCCGGCCGGGATCCCGGCCTGCTCGGCCAGTCGTGCCAGCGCCAGTGCGGTCAGCGGGGTCGCCTCGGCGGGCTTGATCACCACCGTGCAGCCGGCGGCGATCGCGGGGGCGCACTTGCGGGTGATCATCGCCAGCGGAAAGTTCCACGGCGTGATGGCCGCGACCACGCCGACCGGCTCGCGGGTGACCAGCATGCGCTTGTCCGGGCTCTGCATGGGCAGCGTCTCGCCGCTCAGCGTCTTGGCCTGCTCGGCGAAGAATTCGACGAACGAGGCGCCGTAGGTCACCTCGCCCCGGGACTCGGCGAGCGGCTTGCCCTGCTCGCGCGTCATCAGCTCGGCGAGCGTCTCGCCGGCGTCGACGATGGCGTCGAACCAGGCCCGCAGCCGTCGGCTGCGCTCCTTCACCGGGGTGGCGCGCCAGGCCGGTAGCGCCCGGTGGGCGGCGGCCACGGCGTCGCGGGCGTCGGCGGCGTCGAGATCGGCGACCTGCGCCAGCGTCTCGCCGCTGGCGGGGTCGGTGACCGGGAAGCGGCGCCGTCCGGGGCGCCACTCGCCGCCGATGCAGGCATCGACGGGCTGACCTTGGGTGAACAGGTCGATCATGGAGCGTGTTTCCTCAGCGTACGTAAACGTCTTGCATGACTTGGTTGCTGTAGTCCCGCCCGTAGCGGTTCAGTGCGTAGCCGTACATCGCCAGTCCGGCCACCATCCAGATACCGAAGATCAGCCATTCGGTGCCGGTCAGGGCGGAGGGGCTGCCCGGCAGGTAGAGGCAGGCCATGATGAAGGAGAAGGCCACCGCCAGGCTGCCCACCAGCTTGGCGTTGCCGACCCGGAAGGGGCGCTCCATGTCCGGCTCGCGGACCCGCAGGACCATGAAGGACAGCGCCACGAACAGGTAGGCGATGACGATGCCCAGGCCGCCGGCATCGACCAGCCAGACCATCGCCGGACGGCCCAGCAGGGGCGCGAGCATCGACAGCAGGCCGATCATCAGGATGGCGTTGGTGGGCGTCTTGTGGGTGGGGTGCAGCTTGGCGAGGAAGGCCGGCAGCATGCCCGAGTGGGCCAGCGCGTAGATGGCGCGGGAGCCGCCGATGTAGAAGGCGTTCCAGCTGGTGATGATGCCCGCGATCCCGGCCAGTACCATGAGCTTGCTGCCCCACGGGCTGCCCATGACGACGGCCATGGCATCGGGCACGCTCAGCGTGCTCTCGACCAGGGTGTCGTGGCCGAGCATCAGGCTGGTGCCGAGGATGATCAGCGCGTACCAGGCCACCGCCATCATCACCGAGACGATCAGCACCTTGCCGATGTCGCGGAACGGCAGGTTGATCTCCTCGGCGGCCTGGGGAATCACGTCGAAGCCGACGAACAGGAAGGGCACCATCACCATCACCGCCATGATGCCGCCGGCCAGGCCGCCGTCGGCGCCGTGGTTGAACAGCGGGGTCATGTTGATGCCGTCGCCGGTGAACAGCGCACCGGTGATGAACAGCACGCCGACCACCAGGATCAGGCCGGTGACCAGCTTCTGGATCAGCGCCGCCGTCGAGATGCCGAGGTAGTTGATGACCATCATGACCAGCGAGCCGATCACGCCGACCGCCACCCAGCTGGCCTTGACGTCCCAGCCGGCGACGGTCCACAGGTGACCGACGGCATAGCCGGGCAGCAGCTGCTCGACCACCGTCGGCAGGGCCACCGCCTCGAAGGAGACGACGCCGACGTAGCCGAGCACGATGCTCCAGGTGCAGATGAAGGAGGCGAAATGGCCCAGCGCCCGATAGCTGTAGACGTGCTCGCCGCCGACCTTGGGCATGGCGGCGGCCAGCTCGGCGTAGGTCAGGCCGACCAGCAGCACGGCGATGCCGCCGACGATGAAGGCGAGAATGGCGCCGAGGCTGCCGGCGTCCAGGATGGCGGTGCCGGTGAGCACGATCCAGCCCCAGCCGATCATGGCGCCGAAGGCCAGGGCGAGCACGTCGCCTCGGGCCAGCACGCGGACGAGCTTGTCCGTCTGATGGGAAGTGTCTTGCATCATTGTTGTCCAATCCAGGTTTCTTGATGTTGTCATGGTGAGGACCGACTTACCTTGCAGGCCCGGTCCTGAAGGCACGCTAGCAGCGTGCCGGTCGGCATTGAATAGACCAATTCGGCGTTCGACTGGACCAATTGCCGGTCCACGCCGAGAATGGGCGCCTTGTGGGGAGGAAAAAGACACGATGGCAACGCAAGATGCCCGACTGAGCGCGTTGTGGGCCGCCTATCAGCGACAGCCCGAGAGTCTCGGCAAGCAGGTGCGCGTCGAGCAGGCCCTGCGCGGCGTGATTCATTCGCACTGGCCCGGCGGGGTGCGCCTGCCCTCCCAGCGACGCATCTGCGCCCGGCTGGGGCTGGCGCGCGGCACCCTGGTCAAGGCCCTGCAGCGGCTCATCGACGAGGGCCTGCTGGTGACCGGGCAGGGCAGCGGGACCTGGGTGTGCCGGCCCTGTCAGGCGCCGGTGGCCCCGCTCGCCGAGGCCGCGCTGTCGCCTTCCGGCGAGGCGGCACTGTCGGCACGGGCGAGGGCGGTGCTGGCCAGCCCCGGAGCCAGCTCGATCCAGAGCGGTGCCTTCATGCCCGGCATTCCCGATATCGCGCACTTTCCGATGCGCAAGTGGCGCTCGCTCTACGCCAGCGTCACCGTGCCGCAGAACACCCTGCTGCTGTCCTATTCCACCGGCGGGTATGGCCCGCTCAAGCGCGCGATTCGCGACTTCCTGCAGCGCTGGCGCGGCATCCGCTGCGAAACCGACCAGATCATCATCACCGAAGGGGCGCATCACGGCATCGAGCTGTGCACGCTGGCGCTGGCCGATGTCGGCCAGCGGGTACTGCTCGACTCCCCCTGCTACTGGGGGGCGCGCAACGTCTTCATGGCGGCGGGGCTCGAGGTCGAGACCCTGGCCTGGCACCCCGAATCGGGGTATGTCCCGCGCACCGCCTCGCAGCCGGTGCATCTGGCCTACTTCACCGGCAGCCATCACTACCCGCTGGGCGTGCCGACGCGGACCGCGGACAAGCGGGCGCTGTGTCGCGAGGTGGGGGCGTCGTTCGTCATCGAGGACGATTACGAGTTCGCCGACGACGGCGGCAGTGACCTGCTCTTCGATCCGCAGGGCAGCGCCGGCGTGCTGGTGGGCACGTTTTCCAAGCTGCTGTTTCCCGGGCTGCGGCTGGGCTACCTGGTGGTGCCGCGCGGGCTGGCGGACCCGCTCAACCGGCTGCGCAGCGAGGTCTTCCGCGAGGGGCGGATGATGGACCAGGCGGTGCTGGCGCAGTTCATCGACGACGGGGACCTGGATGCCTGGAACCGGCGCATTCGTCGGGACTACCTCGCCCGTCAGCAGGTCCTCCACGACCGGCTCTACGACCTGCCCGGCGTCAGGCGGCTATCCGCGCCCAGCGGCACCATCAGCCTGTGTCTCGAGCTCGATCCCGAGATCGATGATGTGGCGCTGACCCAGCGGCTGCTCGAGGCGCAGCTGGTGGTGCGCCCGTTGAGCCTGGCCTGCGGGCGGGACGACCCTCGCCGCGGGCTGGTGATGGGCATCGGCATGGTCTCCGGCGACGGGTTGCGCCACGAGGCCGATCGGCTGCGCCGTGCCCTGAAGCGTCATCTGAAGGCGTCGCGCCGTCGCGGTGCCCGGCACGCGGCACCGCGATGATCGCCTGCACGGCTGGCGACGCTCAGGCGTCCACCTGGGCCCTGACCTTCTCGACGATGTGCGCGCCGATCGGGATGGCCGAGGTCGCGGCGGGAGAGGGGGCGTTGCAGACGTTGACGGTGCGGGCCGTGTTGACGAACAGGAAGTCGTCGATCAGCTCCCCGTCGCGGGACACCGCCTGGGCACGGACGCCGGCCGGGTAGGGCGTCAGGTCGTCGGCCGTCAGGCTCGGGCAGTACTTGCGCACCTCCTCAAGATAGCCGCCCTTGAACAGCGAGTTCTTCATCTCGTGGAGCCCGGCGCGCCAGTGGCTGCGCAGCACCCGGCGAATGCCGGGATCGGTGCCCATGGCCATCAGGTCGCGCAGCGAGATGTCGCGCTTGCGATAGCCCTCGCGCTTGAAGGCCAGCACGGCGTTGGGGCCGACGGTCACGGTGCCGTCGATCATGCGGGTCAGGTGCACGCCGAGAAACGGCATCCCGGGATCGGGGATGGGGTAGATGAGGTGATTGACGATGGTGTTGTGCTGCGGAGCCAGCCGATAGTACTCGCCGCGGAAGGGGCAGATCGTGAAGGAAGGGGTCAGCCCCAGCATGCGCACCGTGCGGTCGGCCATCAGGCCGGAGCAGGACACCAGGTGGCGAGTGGTGAAGGTGCCCTGCGAGCTGGTCACCACCACTTCGTCGCGGCGTTCCTCCAGGGCGGTCACTTCCGCGTCGTAGCGGATCTCGCCGCCGGCGCGGCGAAAGACGTCGGCCATCCGGGCGGTGACCTCGGCGTAGTCCACGATGCCGCTCGAGGGGACGAAGATGCCGCCGACGCCGGTGATACTGGGCTCTCTTTCGCGCAGCGCCTCGGCGTTCAGCCATTCGCGCTCCAGCCCGTTGGCGCCGGTGCGCTCCCAGATCGACTGCATGCGGGTCATTTCCACGTCGTTGGTGGCGACCAGCAGCTTGCCGCAGGTTTCGTAGGCAATGTCGTGGGTATCGCAGAAGGCCCGGGTGGCGCGGTTGCCGGCCAGGCAGAAACGGGCCTTGAGGCTGCCCGGCGCGTAGTAGACGCCGGCATGGATGACGCCGCTGTTGTGGCCGGTCTGGTGGTGCGCCGGCCCGCTTTCCTTCTCGAGGACCAGCATGCGCCGGTCGGGATAGGCTTCGATGAGCTGCATGGCGGTCGACATGCCCAGAATGCCGCCGCCGATGATGATGAAATCGTACACCGGAATCTCGCAGGTTGAGGGAGTATGGCCCAGGGCGATGCGTTTAGCGAAGCACCCACCGCCTTGCGTGGCGAATGGCTTAGAACTCGTTTCCAAGCTCTCGGAATGATGGGCGCCGGGGGCAAGGCGAAGCGAGGGTCCTTTGCCATGGATGGCAAAGGTAGCGCCCAGGGAGGGGTTTACAGCGCCCTCGCGAGGTCTTGCCGCCGGAAAAGCCCATTCCGTCCACCGGTTGTGAAAGCAGCTCTCAGTCGATCCGCGAGGTGGCCAGCGTCTTCTTGTGGGTGAAGTAGCCCCGCTGGCGCATCAGTTCGCGGCGCAGCTCCGGGTGCGGGGTGAAGCGGTCGCGGCCGTGCAGCCAGAAGTGGTTGTTGATCAGCAGGAAGCTGCCGACCGGGACGGGCAGTGACAGGCGCGCGTCGCTGCTCTCCAGGGATTCCGAGAGGTCGGTGAGCCAGTTGCCCTCCTCGAAGTCCCGGGGCTGCACGAACTGGTCGATGTAGGCCATCACCGGTCGTCCCTCGGCATCGACGTCGAACACGCTGTGATGGATGTCGCGGGCGACCTTCTTGCTGGGCGGCGCCGACCAGCGCATCTCGCGGCGCGCCAGCGGATGGTGGTAGAAGCGCTCCAGATCCTCCCAGTCATCCAGGTGCAGCAGCAGCGAGTTGCCGCCCTCCATGTTCCGCTCGTCGATCTTCATCATCAGCACGTAGTCGGTGTCCTGCTCGACGAAGGTGCCGTCGTTGTGCAGTTCCATCACGCGGTGCGGCTGGCGCAGGTAGCTGTCCGACTCGTCGACATTCCTCACCACGAAACGCGCATAGTACTGGCCGCTCATGGCGTCGAAGTTGGAGCGCCCGAAGCAGTGCGCCACGGCGGTCGACAGCTTGATCATCGCGTCGACCTGCTCGACCTGATTCACCCCCTCGGCATCGATCAGCAGTGCCCCGTGAGCGCGGTCCACCAGCGTATCCACCAGCAGCGGCTGCAGCGTGTTGCGGCACAGGTCATCGAGCACCCTGGCGACGCGAAAGCGCAGCATGGACTTGTACTCGAGTGCCTGGACGGGCAGGTCGTCGACCGCATCGAGAAAGGCCGTCACCGTCTGTGCCTCGAGGGTCAGCCGAAGCAGGCGGGGGGACTGGGGCAGCGGGGCGAGCCGGAATCCATGGGTATCGATCTCGGCGAGTGATGGCAGGGCTGTCATGGCGAACCTCCTGGGTGTTCAAGGGCGTGCATCGTGGGTCAACGAGAGGAAAAATATCTACATTTTATTCATATGTCAAAATTATAAGTTTTTGGAGAAATTTCATCGTTTTTCCGGTCCCGCCGGAGTTGGGTATGATGGGTCCCTCTGCCGCAAGGAATGCTTCATGACCCAGCCCGCCCCGCGTCCCAACCTGGCCATCAGTGCCTACCGCCAGCTCAAGCGCGACATCATCCGCGGCGTCTACGCCCCCGGTGAAAAGCTGCTGATGAGCCGGCTCAAGGCGCGCTATGACCTGGGCGTGGGGCCGGTGCGCGAAGCGCTGTCGCAACTGGTCGGCGAGCATCTGGTGACGGCGGTCAGCCAGCGCGGCTATCGGGTCGCCGGCATGTCCGAGCAGGAACTCAACGACATCTACGATGCGCGGGCCCATCTCGAGGGGCTGATGCTCGAGCTGGCGATCGCCAGGGGCGGGGACGAGTGGGAGGCCGACATCCTCGCCAAGCTGCATACCCTGGCGAAGGTGGTGGAAGTGCATAATGCCGACGAGATGCTGGATGTCTGGGACGCCCGCCACAAGGCGTTTCACTACGCCATCGTCGCCGGCTGCCAGTCGCCGCTCCTGCTGCGTGTGCGCGAGTCGCTGTTCGACCAGGCGGAGCGCTATCGGCACCTGTGGCTGTGCGAGACGGTCTTTTCCGAGGCGGCGCTGGAAGCCAAGCGCCGCGAACACGCCGCCCTGGTCGACGCCATCCTGGCCCGCGACAGCGAGCGGGCCTGCGAACGCATGCGCGAGCACCTGATGACGCCGGTGCCCATCATCCGCGAGGCCCTCGTCGCACGGGGCATCGTATAGGCGAATGTCCTCGGTCCGTGCCCGGGCGGAGTGCGCGGGTCGTTTCTGGGCTGGTGGACGGGATGATCTTGCCCTCCCGGCCTGCTAGAATGCGACGCTTTGCCATGTACCGCTTCGACGAAAGGATGAACTCGCCATGAGGTCGCGCGCGATCATCGCCAGTCCGCCCTAGTACCGCCCCCGCCTTGCGTGCCCGACACGCGCCCGGCGACGCCCGGCGTCTCGACCGCCGGTGAGCGTTGCGATTCCGTTCGCCCGAACGGCTCCCGTTTTTGAAGACCGAATACCGCACGTACCCTTGTTGTGGGACGCTCCCGGAGAGCGCGGCGAGGGTACGTCGCCCCTGACGATACCTGGACAACTGCATGATCCGATCCCTGAAACAGACCTGGTTCTTCAACCCCAAGAACGACATCCTCGCCGGCCTGGTGGTCGCCATGGCGCTGATTCCCGAGGCCATCGCCTTCTCGATCATCGCCGGGGTCGATCCCAAGGTGGGGCTCTACGCCTCGTTTTCCATGGCCGTGGTGATCGCCTTCGCCGGCGGCCGGCCGGGCATGATCTCGGCGGCCACCGGGGCCATGGCTCTGCTGATGGTCAGCCTGGTCAAGGAGCACGGCCTGCAGTACCTGCTGGTCGCGACCCTGCTCACCGGGGTGTTCCAGATCATCGCCGGCTACCTGCGGCTCGGCGAGCTGATGCGGTTCGTCTCGCGCTCGGTGGTCACCGGCTTCGTCAATGCCCTGGCGATCCTGATCTTCATGGCCCAGCTTCCCGAGCTGACCAACGTCACCTGGCACGTCTATGCCATGACGGCGGCGGGCCTGGCGATCATCTACCTGTTTCCGCTGCTGCCGAAGATCGGCAAGTCGGTGCCCTCGCCGCTGGTCTGCATCGTCACCCTGACGATCGTCTACATGCTCACCGGCATGGATATCCGTACCGTGGGCGACATGGGCGAGCTGCCCGACAGCCTGCCGGTATTCCTGTGGCCGGATGTGCCGCTCAATCTGGACACGCTGCTGATCGTGCTGCCCTATTCGCTGGGGCTGGCCGTGGTGGGGCTGCTCGAGTCGCTGATGACATCGACCATCGTCGACGAGCTCACCGATACCGGCAGCGACAAGAACCGCGAGTGTCGCGGCCAGGGGATGGCCAACATCGCCACCGGCCTGCTCGGCGGCATGGCGGGTTGCGCGATGATCGGCCAGTCGGTGATCAACGTGAAATCCGGCGGGCGCGGGCGGCTGTCCACGCTGGTCGCCGGGGTGTTCCTGTTGATTCTGGTGGTGTTCCTCGGCCCCTGGGTGTCGCAGATTCCCATGGCCGCGCTGGTGGCGGTGATGATCATGGTCTCCATCGGCACCTTCAGCTGGGAGTCGCTGCGCGACCTGCGCAAGCATCCGATGAGCACCAATATTGTCATGCTGGCCACCGTGGTCGTGGTGGTGGCGACCCATAACCTGGCGATCGGCGTGTTCGTCGGCGTGCTGCTGGCCTCGTTGTTCTTCGCCAACAAGGTCGGCCGAGTGCTCTACATCGACAGCCAGGCCAGCGACGACGGCCAGGCCCGCGAGTATCGGGTGATCGGTCAGGTGTTCTTCACCTCGGCGGATCGCTTCACCAACGCCTTCGACTTCAAGGAGTCGCTGGAGCGGGTGCGCATCGACCTGTCGCGGGCACACTTCTGGGACATCACGGCGGTGGATGCCCTCGACAAGGTGGTGATTCGCTTCCGGCGCGAGGGCACCGAAGTCGAGGTGGAGGGTCTCAATGAGGCGAGCGCCACGCTCGTGGATCGCTTCGCGGTGCACGACAAGCCCGAGGCGGTCGAGAAACTGATGAGCGGCCATTGAGTCGACGCCGCGCTGCGCCGACGATGAAGCGAACAATGGACAACCTGGGAGTGAGTGCCCGATGAAAGAACACGTCATGGCCTGCATCGACGGCTCCGGCTATGCCACGGCGGTATGCGACTGTGCCGCCTGGGCGAGCCTGCGCCTCGAGGCGCCGCTGACCTTCCTGCACGTGATCGACAACCATGCGCCGCCCGAGGCCGGCAACCTGTCGGGCAACATCGGCCTGGGTAGCCGCGAGCACCTGCTCGAGGAGCTGGCCTCGCTGGACGAACGCCGCGCCAAGCTCTCCCGGGAGCAGGGTCGGGTGATGCTGGAGGCGGCCTGCCAGCGGGCCGTCGAGGATGGCGTGGAAGACCCCCACAGCCGCCAGCGCAACGGCGAGCTGGTCGAGACCCTGCATGACCTGGAAGGCGAGACGCGGCTGCTGGTGATGGGCAAGCGCGGCGAGTCCGCCCATCGGGCGTCCGAGCACCTGGGCTCCAACCTGGAGCGGGTGGTGCGCGCCGTGCACCGGCCGATCCTGATGGTGCCCGAGAGCTTCCGCGCGCCCCAGCGGGTCATGATCGCCTTCGACGGCAGCCGCACCACGCGCAAGGGCATCGAGATGATCGCCGCCAGCCCGCTGTTCGCCGGCCTGACCTGCCATGTGGTGACGATCGGCGCGGATATCGCCGACATCCAGGCCCAGCTCGACTGGGCGATCGACACCCTCAACGATGCCGGGATCAAGGCCCACAAGGCGGTCCGCGCCGGCGACGTGGAAGCCACCCTGCGCGACTACCAGCGCGAACAGGCCATCGACCTGCTGGTCATGGGCGCCTACGGCCATTCGCGCATCCGACACCTGCTGGTCGGCAGCACCACCACGGCCATGCTGCGCAGCGCCGAGGTGCCGTTGCTCCTGCTGCGTTGACCCCAACCCCCACGAGGAAAGAGCGATGATCCAGCGTCATGACACCAAGGCCCGCATGAGCCGGGCAGTGATTCACAACGGCGTGGCGTACCTGTGCGGCCAGGTGGCCGGCCCGGAGGCGCGCCACGGCGACGTCACCGAACAGACCGAAAGCATGCTGGCACGTCTCGATGCGCTGCTCTCCGAGATCGGCTCGGATCGCGAGCACCTGCTCGCGGCGACGATCTACCTGAAGGACGGCGCCGACGCCGCGGCGATGAACGCCGTCTGGGATGCCTGGGTCCCGGACGGGCACGCCCCGGCGCGTACCTGCATCACCGCACCGATGCCCGCCGACGAGCTGCGTGTCGAGATCACGGTGACGGCGGCGGTCAGGCAGGGAGATACCGGCAACCGCCTCTACTGAAGGCGATCAGGCCTCGATGCGCTCGGCCTCGGGCCGGGCCTGCGGCTGGAAGCGCAGGAAGGGCTCCAGCCGCGTCGGGTCGGCCTCGCCCACGTGGCAAAGCTGATCGGCGATTTCCGCATACTGGCGCAGCACGGGCTCCATCAGGCGTTGCCGGACCGGGTCCTGACCGGCCGCCTCGGCCTCCTGCGCCAGCCACTCGAACAGCCGCGCCAGGCGATGGTAGTTGGGATCGCCGCGGCCGGTATTGCCGCGCAGTGCATCGATGGACAGGCAGCGCAGTACGCTGCGCTTGTTGGGGTCGAGGCTTTCCCGCTCCAGCAGCAGTTCCGCCTGATGCACGAAGCGCTCCATGAGCTGCGTGGTTTCCAGGCCGCGCTGCTGGGCCTGCTGGAGTTCCAGGCTCCGGGTCAGGGCGCGCTGTTGAAGGCGCTGCTGGTGGGCCAGCATCACCAGCAGGATGAGCACGCCCATGGCCGCAACCAGGGCCAGGGCATAGCCGCCGTAGGCGGCCAGCGTATCGGCCGGCAGGGGCCAGCTCGGGGCGCTGGCCATGACGCCCAGGCCGCCCAGCGCCAGCGTGGCCAGCACGATAATGACAACGACTGCAATCACACCACGTCTCCCTCGATCCGTGAGCCGGAGCAGAAATCCGGTATTCCCCGGTGTTATCGGCCGACGGGCGCAAAAACTTAGCAAGCCTGTGGCAACGGCCTGTCGAGGCCTGCCTAGCACAGCCCGCCGTTGACCGAGAGTACCTGCCGGGTGATGTAGCCGGCATCCGGGCCGCACAGGAAGCTCACTGCGCCGGCAACCTCGTCGGCAGTGCCCGGGCGCTGCATGGGAATGGCGCGCCGGGCCGCCTCGGTGGCCTCGGCGTCGACCATGTCGGTTTCGATCAACCCCGGCGCCACGGCGTTGACGGTAATGCGCCGCTTGGCCAGCTCCACCGCCAGCGCCTTGACCGCGCCGATCAGCCCGGCCTTGGCGGCGCTGTAGTTGACCTGGCCGCGGTTGCCGATCAGCCCGGACACCGAGGACATCACCACGATGCGGCCCGGCCGCCGCCGACGAATCATCGGCATGACCAGCGGGTGCACCACGTTGTAGAAGCCGTCGAGGCTGGTCGACAGCACGCTGTCCCAGGCCGTGTCGGTCAGCGCCGGGAAGGCGCCGTCGGCCGTGATGCCGGCGTTGCAGACCACCCCGTAATAGGCGCCGTGGGCCTCGATGTCGGCTTCCAGGGCGACGCGGGCCGCCGCGCGATCGGTCACGTCGAAGCACAGCACCCGCGCCGCGCGCCCCAGGGCGCGAATCTCCTCCGCGACCCTCTCGGCCTGCGCCTGCTGGCGACGGCAGTGCAGCACCACATCGAAGCCGTCGCGGGCCAGGCGCAGGGCCACGGCGCGGCCGATGCCGCGGCTCGAGCCGGTGACGAGGACGGTGTCGGGGCGGGAGTCAGGCATGCGTGGCCTCCTCGTCGGCGGGCTGGAAGATGGTCAGCCGGCCCTCGGCCAGCAGGGTGTCGTCGTCGGCCGCAAGCACCCGGCCCGCGAAGTGGGCCAGGCCGTTGTCGGCGACGAAATCACGCGTGACCTGCACGCGCAGCGCCCGGTCCACCGGGAAGGCGGGGCGGTGGCTGGTGAAGCGTCGCGTGCCGACGAGAAACCCCACCGCCGGGGTCGCACCGTGCCGGGCGGCGTGCCAGCCGGCCCAGGCGGCGACGCCCTGCGCCAGCCACTCGAGGGCGACCCAGCCCGGCACCGCGCCGTCGCTATGGAACAGGCGATTGGTGGCGGGGTCGACGCTGGCACTCAGCGAGGTCTCGTCCACCGCCAGCAGGCGATCGAGCAGACACATGGCCCCCTGCTGGGGGACGTAGGGCGCGATCGCGCAGGGCAGGGGCGTCATGGACCGTCCTCCGGCGCGTCGCGGGCCAGCAGCAGGCTGACGTTGTTGCCGCCGAAGGCGAAGGAATTGGACAGCGCGACGCGGGGCGCCCCTTCGGGAGTGTTGACCAGCGGCAGTCGCGGCAGCTCGGGGTCGTCGACGCCGTCATGCACATGGCGCGGCAGGAAGCCGTGGTGCAGGGCCAGCCAGCAGAACGCGGCCTCCAGCGCGCCGGCCGCACCCAGCGTATGCCCGGTCAATGCCTTGGTGGAGCTGCAGGCCGGGGGTGTGGCGAACAGCTCGCTGACCGCCCGGGCCTCCATGGCATCGTTGTGGCCGGTGCCGGTGCCGTGCAGGTTGAGGTAGTCCACCGCCTCGGGCGCGCAACCGGCCTGGTCCAGGGCGGCGGCCATCGCCGCGCGGGCGCCGCTGCCGTCGGGGCGCGGGGCACTGACATGGTAGGCATCGCTGCTCTCGCCGGCGCCGAGCAGCTGAATGCCGCCGGGCTCGCGGGTCACCAAGAACAGCGCGGCGGCCTCGCCGAGGTTGATGCCGGCGCGGTTGGCGGAAAACGGCAGGCTGGGCGCGTCGCTGACCGCCTCGAGACTGGCGAAGCCGTTGACCGTCAGCCGGCAGAGGCTGTCGGCGCCGCCGGCGATCACCGCGTCGCACTCCCCGGCCAGCAGCAGGCGTCGCGCGCTGGCCAGGGCCTGGGCGCTGGAGCTGCACGCCGTGGACAGCACATGTACCGGCCCGGTCAGTCCCAGCCGCTCGGCGACGAAGCGGGCCGGGGCACCCAGCTCCTGGCGCGCATACTGGAAGTCCTCGGGCAGCGGGCCGTCACGCCCGGCGACGGCCAGGGCCTGCTCGGTCTCGCCGATTCCCGAGGTGCTGCTGCCCAGCACCACGCCGATGCGCTCGCGGGGGTGGCGTGCCAGCACGGCCTCGAGGCTTGGCCCCAGGCGCTCGAGGGCCCGGGCCAGCAGCCGGTTGTTGCGGCTGCGGTGCGCCGCCGGCCAGGCCTCGTCGGCGGGCAATGGCACGGTCACCCGGCCCAGCGGCAGGCGTCGGCCGGGGGTGAAGGTATCGCTCGTCGTCAGCCCTCGGCGGCCTTCGCGCAGGGCCGCGATCAGGTGCCGCGGGTCGTCGCCCAGGCTGCAGACCACGCCGGGGGCGGAGAGACGGCACGGCGATCGAACAGTGGCATCACTCATGGGAGGTCTCCGGCAGCGGGGAAATGCGCAGGCGGTAGCCACCCCGACGATCGTCGAGCCGCACCGTCTCGGCGCGGGCGAACTCGGTGTCGGCCGGGGTGATCCGGGCTACCGCGCGTCCATGATGGCGAATGATACGGGCTCCGTCGGCGACGTCCACCGTCCACGACGTGCCGTCGAAGGCGGCCCGCAGCGCGGCCGTCGGCCACAGGCACCAGTCGAGCCGGGCGGCGAGCCAGTCGGCCGGCGGCAGCGTGTCGCCGAGCGTCGCCAGCGGCACGTCGCCCTCGCGATAGCGGCTGTCGCCGTCCTCGTGGATCAGGGTCACCAGCCGCTGACCGTAGGGCGTGAGGAAGGCCGCCCGCCAGCCGGCGCCCCGGACGCGCAGCACCGCCAGCAGGGTCCGGGGTGCGCGCCGCGTGTCGTCCGGGATCAGGCTGATGCGCCGCTGGACGGTGGTCGCCGTCGCGGCCAGAGACTGGCGCGGCGCGGGCGGCAGCGGCGGGGCCAGCGAGCAACCGCCGAGCAGCAATGCCAGGCAGGCGGCCGGCCAGACCGGACGGCGTTTCATGGGCGGGCCTCCGGAAGAGGCCCGCACAGCTCGGCCAGCAGGTCGAGCCGCCGCCGGCTGGCGGTGACCAGCGGGTTGTCGCGGTCCCAGGCGTAGCCGGCGAGTACCGCGCTGATCCGGCGGCGCAGTTCGGCGGGCGGGTCGGGGTGAAAGATGATGCGCTGCAGGCGGCCGTCGTACCAGGCCTCGACGAAGGCGCGAAAGGTGGCGGTCCCGGCGCGCAGCGGGCGTTCGAACTCGCCCGCCCAGTCGGGCGACTCGCCGGCCAGCGTACGCTCGACCAGCGGCACGGCCATGTCCGCCGAGCGCAGCGCGATGGTCACCCCGGAGGAGAACACCGGGTCGAGGAATTCGCCGGCGTTGCCGAGCAGCGCAAAGCCCGGGCCGTGCAGGCGCTCGACGTCGGCGGAATAGCCGGCCAGTGACTCCACCGGACGCACCGGCTGGGCCCCGGCGAGCAGCTCGCCGAACCGCGGTTCGGCGTCGACCAGCGCCCGCCAGCGGCTTTCGGCATCGCTTCCGGCGGCCTCGAGGGTTGCGGTGTCGCCGACCACGCCCACCGAGGCGCGGCCGTCGCGAAACGGGATCAGCCAGTACCACAGCCGCGCGTCGTCAGGATGCACGCCGATCAGGATCTTGTCGCGGTCGAAGCGCGCATCGAGATCGGTCGCCACATGGGTGAACAGGGCCGTGCGTGACTCGAGTCGCGGGTCGCGGGCCAGCCCCAGTCGGCGGGCCAGCACGCGGCCGTAGCCGCTGGCATCGAGGATGAAGCGCGTCTCGAGCCGTCGAGTGTGGCCGGTGTCATCGCGCACCGTGAGCCGGGGGTGCCGGGCGTCGGGTTCGACGGCGTCCACCGTGGTGGCGAAGTCGACCCGCGCGCCGCGTGCCCGGGCGGCCTCGATCAGGCGCTGGTCGAAGTCGGCCCGTTCCACCTGGAAGGTGGTGGCCCAGCCCGGCGTGGTCTTGTCGTGGAAGTCGATGACGGTCGACGCGCCGCGGCGGGTGAAGGCGGCGCCGTTCTTGGGCTGGTAGTCGCCGGCCAGGACGGCGTCGAGCAGCCCGGCGCGCTCGAGCGGCGCCATGCACTGGGGCAGCAGGCTCTCGCCGATCGAGAAGCGGGGGAATTGCGTGCGTTCGACGACCTGCACTCGATAGCCGGCATCGGCGAGTCGGGCGGCGGCCAGGGCGCCGGCTGGGCCGGCGCCGATCACGACCACGTCGCTGGTGTCAGTGTTCGCCATGCGGTCTCTCCTTGATGCGAGGCGGGGCGGGACGCACCCAGGGCACCAGCAGCCCGACCAGCGTCAGGCCGATGAGGCAGGTCAGTCCCAGATAGTGCAGCGCCGGGGTGGCGCTGAACGCGAGCAGGCCGAAGGCCAGCACGCTGGTCAGCGTGGACAGGCTGACCGCCAGCCAGGTCGCCGGGCGCCGCGCATGCTCGGCGCTGAAGATGCCGGCGTCCAGGCCAATCCCCAGCACCAGCAGCATGCCCAGCTGGCTGAACACGTTCAACGGCACCCCCGCGATGGCGTAGACCGCCAGGGTGCCGAGCAGTGCGCCCAGCGCGGGCGTCACCACGCGCCAGGCCTGCCGGCGGTAGCGCAGCACGAGTCCGGCGGTCAGCAGGGCCAGTGCCAGGCCGACCCACAGGCTGACATGCCGGCGCAGCTCGCCGAGCAGGTGAGACAGGCGGGCCACGCGATCGACGTAGCGGACCCCGGGCAGGGCGTCGGCGATGGCCGCCAGGCGCCGGCCTTCCGCTGCGCTGTCGACGCCGTTCAGAACCAGGGTGGCGGCCAGGCGCGTGGTGCCGTCGTCGGTCGTGACCGGCCCCAGCCACAGCCGACGGTCGGCCGTGCCGGCGGGGGCGTCGAGCCAGGTGGCGACATCCAGCCGCGGTACGCTGTCGAGGGTGGCGCGGGCCTTGTCGATCACCGAGCCCGGCAGGCCGGCGCGTTCGACCAGCGTCGCCAGCGGCTCGCCGTAGAGGCGGCGCACCGCGGCGAGATTGGCGTCCTGCATGCGGGGCGGCGGCACGCGGTCGGCCAGATTGCGGTAGCCGATCGTCAGGCCGTCGGCGCTGGCCGTGTCCAGTCGCTGACCGAGGGTGGCCAGCCGCTCGAGCAGGGCGGGCTCGTCGTCGGCGGTCACCAGAAAGTAGCGGCTGCCGGTGTCACGGCCCAGCAGGCTCTGGACCTGGCGCTCCTCGGCCAGCTGCGCGGACGACGAGGGGTTGAGCAGGCGCAGGCTGTCGTCGGCGGTCAGCCGCCAGGCGATCACGCCCAGCAGGATCAGTGCCACCACGGCCAACCAGCCGGGCGCCAGCGTACGACGCGGCGTGGTGAGCGACCACCAGCGTGCGGCGATCCGGGCGGTGGCGGGGTGCACCGGCAGCGCCAGGCGGGGCAGCCACAGCACGCCGGTCAGCCAGGCACCGGCGAGCCCGGCGGCGGCGAACAGGGCCATCTGGCGCAGCCCCGGCATCGGTGCGAGGGCCAGGGCCAGATAGGCGGCGAGGCTGGAAACCAGCCCCAGGGCCAGGCCGGGTAGCAGCGGCCGCAGGTGAAAGCGCCGGCCCTGGACGGCGCGTTCGCACTGCAGGTGCAGGGCATAGTCGATGGCCACGCCGATCAGGCTGGCACCGAAGGCCAGGGTGAGCAGGTGCAGCCGGCCGAACAGCGCCAGCGTCAGCGGCGTGGCGACCAGCAGGCCGCCGGCCAGCGGCAGCAGCAGGGCGAGCAGGGTGCGTGGCGAGCGAAACACCGCCAGCAGGATGACGATCAGCGCCAGAAAGGCCCCCAGCCCGATGGTGGTGATCTCGTGGCGGGCCTGACGCGCGCCGGCGGCGGCGTGGAAGATCAGCCCCGAATGCAGCAGCCGGGCATCGGGATGCGCGGCTTCGAAGGCACGCAGCGCCCGAGTGAGTGCCTGCTGGGCCGACGGGGCATAGGGGGTGTCGGCCAGCCGGCCGATCAGCAGCGAGCGGCGCGTGCCATCCCGGTCACGCACCGTGAGCAGGCCCTGCCAGCTCGAGACGGGGCTGTCGTCCTGCTGGGCCAGCCAGCGGTCGAGCAGCCCGAAGGGGTCGGCCACCGGCTCGGGGTCGCCACCCGGCGAGAACAGCCGCGCCAGGGCCGGCTGAACCAGCGAGGTGCCGCCGTCCTGCTCGATCGCCTGCCGCAGCGACGGAGTGAGCAGCCGGTAGCGGTAAGGGCCTAAAACGGCGGCGGGATCGCTGTCGGCGAAGTCCACGTCCCGCCAGTCGAGGCGGGTCAGCAGCCGGCCGCCGTCGGCGGCGGAGAGCCGCTCGGCGAGATCGGCGGTGGCCCGGGGCAGGGCCGGCGCGTCAAGCAGCAGCACGAAGCGATCCTCGAAGGCGCGGCCGAGCCGGGCGTCGGCGCGTTCGAGCAGCGGATTCTGGCGGTCCTGGGGCAGCAGCGCGGTCAGTCGCGTGTCGCTGGGCAGCCCGTCGCGCAGCTGCCAGGCCAGGCTCACCACGCCGGCCAACAGCACCAGCCCCCATAGCCGGGCGAGGTGCTTGCCGAGGGCCGCCGGGCGCGTCACGGGTCGCTTCCGGCCAGTGGCTGCAGGTCGCTGAAGCGCACCGTGAGGGTGTCGCCGTCGGCGGTCTCGAGCCGCAGGCGCTCGACGTAGCGGCCGCCGGCGAGCGTCACCCCGGCGAGACGCTCGCGCAGGGCGGCCTGGCGGGGCGCGAGCGCCACCTGCCAGGCCGTGGCGTCGCCGCTCAGGGTCAGCGAGAAGCGCCGTTCGAGCGCCTGCCAGTCGCCGTCGAGCAGGTTCAGCAGCAGTGCGGCGATCTGGCGACGGCGTCGGTCGCTGCCGGTATCGCCCGGCGCGTCGTCCGCCGCGCGAGCGTCGGCGGGCGTGAAGACCTGGCGGTCCTCGACCGGTTGCTCCAGCGCCCAGACGACCCGCTTACCGCGCTGATAGGTGAAGTGCCCGCGGCTCTCCAGATCGGTATCCAGGTCGGCGAGGTGGCGGGTCTGCACGAAGCGACCGCTTAACCCCTGGGTGGCGCCGAGCCGGTGCTGGAGGTCGGCGAGGTCGAAGGCCAGGGCCGGACTCGACAGCAGTCCCAGCATGAGCAGTACGAACAGGCGCATGGCGATCTCCGGTCGATGGGTCAGTCGGCGGTGTGGGCCGGGGTGTCGGGGTACAGCGTGGCAGCGAGTTCGGGCAGGACCCGACACAGCCGTCGCAGCTCGTCCTCGAGGGGGCGGTCCTCGGCCAGCGGCGCGATGTGCACGCGGCAGGTGGCGAGCCAGGCGGCCAGCACCGCCGGCGGCTCGTCGCTCAGGCTCCGGCGCAGCTCGAGTGCCTGGCAGGCGGCGTGGAGCACGCCGGCGACGACCTGCTCGACGAGCGTGAGCACGCGCAGGACATCGCGGGCGGCGATGGTGCCCAGGCTCACCTTGTCCTGATTGTGGCACTCGGTGGAGCGCGAGAAGACGCTGGCTGGCAGGCTGTGCTGGAGCGCCTCGGCCGTCCACGCCGAGACACCGATCTGCACGGCCTTGTAGCCGTGGTTGAGCGGCGCCCGCTCGGGCTCGGCGCCGCTCAGGTTGGCCGGCAGGCCGTGGTTGTAGCGGGGGTCGACCAGCAGGGCCAGCTGGCGGTCGAGCAGGTCGGCGAGGTTGGCGGCCAGGGGCTTCAGCGCGTCCATGGCGAAGGCGATGTGACCGCCATAGAAATGGCCGCCGTGCAGCACCGTCTCGCCGTCGGGGTCGATCAGCGGGTTGTCGTTGGCACTGTTGAGCTCGTCCTCGATGAAGCGCCGCAGCCAGCCGAGGCTGTCCTCGAGCACGCCGATCACGTGCGGTGCGCAGCGGGTCGAGTAGCGATCCTGCAGGCGCGGCGAGTTGCGCGGGGTACGGGCGTCGGCCGCGACGGCGAGATCGTCGCGCAGGCGGGCGGCGATGCGCTGCTGGCCGGGATGCGGCTTGGCGGCGAACAGCGTGGCGTCGAAGTGGTAGGGGTTGCCGTCCAGTGCCCAGACGTTCATCGCCGTGGCCCGGGTGGCGAGCCGCGAGAGGCGTTCGGCGCGCTCCCAGGCCAGGCAGGCCAGGGCGGTCATCACCGCGGTGCCGTTCATCAGCGCCAGGCCTTCCTTGGGACGCAGCCGGTAGGGGACCAGGCCGCGTTCGGCGAAGACCTCGGCGGTGGCGCGGCGGCGGCCTTGGTCATACACCTCGCGTTCGCCGCAGAGCACCGCGGCCAGGTAGGACAGCGGGGTGAGATCGCCGCTGGCGCCCACCGAGCCTTCGGCGGGGATGACCGGCACCACGTCCGCCTCGAGCAGCCAGACGAGGCGCTCGAGCAGTGTCCACGAGACCCCGGACAGGCCGCGGCACAGCGAGACCAGCCGTACGGCGACCACGGCGCGGGCGGTCTCGACATCCAGCACCTCGCCCAGGCCGCAGCCGTGGAAGGTATAGAGCTGCCGGGGCAGGGCCTCGAGCTGGTCGGCGGGGACCGCGCGGGTGCAGGCGTCGCCGAAGCCGGTGGTCACGCCGTAGATGACGCCGTCCTCGTCGAGCAGCCGATCGAGGAAGGCCGGGCCGGCCTCGATGCGCCGGCGGAACGTAGCGTCGGCGGCGAGGCGCACGCGGCATTGACGGCGCGCGACCCGCGCGACGCTCTCGAGCGGGACGGGGGTGCCGTCCAGCGTCAGCCAGGGGGAAGGGGTGTCAGCGGTCATCGGCGTGCCAGAAGGGAAAGAAGTTGAACCATTGCAGCGGGTGGCGCCGGCACTGTTCGGTCAGCCAGGCGACGTAGCGCGGCATGGCGGCCTCGCACCAGGCGTCGCGATCGCGGCGCCTGAGGGTGGCCGTGTCGTCGAAGGCCTCGAAGGTGATGCGATGATGGTCGCCCTCGCGCACGCAGCCCAGGGTATAGATCGGACAGCGCAGCAGCGCGGCGAGCCGGAACGGGCCTTCGGGAAAGGGGGCGGCGTCGCCGAGGAAGTCCAGGTCCCGGGTGCGACCGGACTCGCCCACCGGCACGCGGTCGGCGGCGATCACCACGAAGCCGCCGGCCTCGATGCGCCGGGACAGGCACATCGCGGTGGCGGGGGTGATCTCGCTGACCTCGACGATCTCGGGGGGGGCGGCGACGGGTCGCCTGGGCCAGCAGGGTGTTGAACTTCTCGGCGTTGCGGGTGTGCATCAGCTGGGTGACGTGGAAGTCATCCCGGGTGTGGCTCATGGCGCTGCAGATCTCGAGGTTGCCGTGGTGCGAGACCAGCATCAGCCCGCCCCGGCCGCCGCGGATGGCGGCGTCCAGCCGGGCGCGGTCGGCCTCGGGAATGCGCACGTCGAGCGCCAGGCCGCTCCAGACGTCGACCTTGTCCATCAGCGAGCGGCCGAAGGCCCAGAAGTGGCGCATCACCAGCAGCGCCATGCTGCCGGGCGCGCTGTCGGCGTGGTACGGCCAGATGCGCCTGAGGTAGCGCCGCGAGGCACGCCGGGCCAGCGGGCGGCGCAGATAGTAGTAGAGAATCACCCATGCCAGCATGAAGCGAAATGGCAGGGGGCCCAGCCGGCGACGGATCCAGACCATGATCCGCATGCCGGCGACGCTGCCCGATTCCTGGATGCGCGCCCAGTGGCGCGGCGCCTTTTCCGTGGCGTTCACGCGTCGTTCCTCCCGGTGGTTCGCTTGACGTGGCGCCACACCAGGCGTGGCAGGCGGCAGAGCATGCCGGCGAACAGCCGCAGATGCATCGCCACCAGCAGCGCGTTGTCGCGGCCGAGGGCGAAGTGCGACACCCCGTCGAGCGGATAGTGTACCCGAACCGGGAGGTTGAGCACCTCACCGCCCGCCCAGACCCAGCGCACCGGCAGTTCGGTGTCGAGCTGCATGCGCTCGCCGCAGCCGTGACGAGCGAGGAGCCGGCGGGTGGCGGCCACGGGAAACAGCTTGACGCCGCACATGGTGTCCCGCAGGGCGAACGACAGGGTGTCGAGCCAGACCATGCCGTGGGTCAGGTAGCGGGCGTAGAAGCGGTGGCGCGGCACGCTGGCGTCGAAGCGCGGATAGCCGATGCGCAGGCGTTCGTCGTCGGCGGCGAGGTCGGCGACGAAGGCGGGCAGGTCGGCGGGGTCGTGCTGGCCGTCGGCGTCGACCTGCAGGGCGTGGGTGTAGCCCCGGCGTTGCGCCTCGGCGAGGCCGGCCTTGACCGCCGCGCCCTTGCCACGATTGCGCGGCAGGCGGATCAGCTGGACATCATCGGCCGCCGCCAGGGCGTCGAGCGTCGCGGCGCACGCCGGGTCGCTGCCGTCGTCGACCAGCAGCAGCGGCAGGCCGAGGCGCTCGCGGATCGCCGCGCAGGTGCGGCCGATGGCCTGTTCGTGGTTGTAGACCGGGATCAGGACGCAGGGGCGAGCCGGGGTCATGACGGGTCTCCTGCACGGAAGTGCATCCGGCCGCTGGCATGGCAGCCGTGACGGCCGCTGAGGCGGAAATCCAGCCGCTGCATGTCGCCGTGCCACTCGAGGGCCAGGGTGACGCGTTCGCCGGGAGGCAGCAGCTGGGGGAACTTGACCCGCTCCAGGCGCGAGAAGGCCCCGGTCACGCCGAGGTGTTCCCGGGCCAGGTCGCACGTCCACTGGATCATCACCACCCCCGGCACCACCGGCCGGCCGGGGAAGTGCCCGGCCAGATGGGCGAGGCGTTCCGGCACCTCGAGGGTGACGTGGCAGCACCCGTCGGCGTATGCCTCGACGCCCAGCCAGCGCGGCTGCCGGTGGTCCAGCCGGTCGCGGAACAGCCGCTCGACACGTTCCACGGTGAGCTTGCCCTGGGCGTTGACGGGCCAGGTCTCGACGAAGCGCCAGGCGCGGGGGATCACCGTGGGCTCGAAGGCGCGGGCGAGTCGCTCGCGCAGGGCGGTGATGCGTCGCCGGCGGGCACCGTGCTCGACGGGGATCCCGGCCGGGTCGAGCTGGACGATCGCCCCGAGCCGGCCGCTGGGCTCGGGCAGCACCACGGTGCGGGCCCGGCGCACGCCATCGGCCGCTTCCAGGGCACGATCCATGGCGGTCAGCGACAGGCGCTTGCCGCCGACCTTGGCGATGCGATCGGCGCGACCCAGCAGCTGAAAGCGGCCGTCGCCGGCCTCGCGGATGCGATCGGCCTGGCGTTGCCAGTCGCGGCTGTCGAGATAGGGCGAGCGCAGCCACAGGTGATCGTCGTCGCGGTCGGCACGCACCGCGATCCCGGGCAGCGGCGTCCAGGCGTCGTCCTGGCGGGGAACGCCGCGCCAGGCGATGCCGCCGGTCTCCGAGCTGCCGTAGAGCTCGCGGACCGGCGCATCCAGCAGCCGATGCGTGCGCCGTCCCGCCGCGGCCGGCAGCGGGGCGCCGGAACTGTAGACGGCGGCCAGGCGCTGTCGCACCCGGGGCCAGTCGAGGGTCTCGGGCAGCCGTTCCAGCGGGGGCGGGGCGCTGATCAGCACGGCCTGGCTCGTCTCGTCCAGCGCGGCGAGCCAGGCGTGCAGGGTCTCCGGGTAGCGGCACAGGGCGCCGGCCATCGGCGCCGCCTCGACCAGCGGGCGCAGGATGGCGAACAGCAGGCCGTAGATGTGCTGATGGCTGACCTGGCTGATCGTCAGCCGGCCCTCGAGCGGCCAGAGGTCGCGATGCGTGGCCAGTTCGGCATCGAGCTGGGCGAAGGACTTGGGGAGGCGCTGTGCGGCGCCGGTGGAGCCGGAGGTGTACAGCCAGACCGCCGTGCGCTCGGCGCTCAGCGTTCCCCAGCGCGGGGCCGCGCCGGCATCGCCCGGGCGATGGCCGCCGGGCACGCCGCCCAGCCGGGCCTGGGTCAGGGCATCCACGCCGGCCAGGGTCTCGGGGCGATCGTCGGCGGGCAGCAGCGCGCTGTCGCCGCGCTCCCACAGGGCCAGCAGCGCGCTGGCGAAGGCCAGCGGATCCCGCTCATGCAGGGCGTAGCAGCGCCCGGGCGCGGCGAGCGTGTCCAGGCAGGCCTGCCAGGCACCGATGCGCCGCTGGAAGTCGGCCAGGGTGACGCGACCGGCGGGCAGCCAGCCGACGCACCGGGTCGGGTCCGGATCGCGCCAGCGAGCCCGGCGCAGGGAGGAGTCGTTCATGACGAAGCCCTCTTCTTGACGCGCTGGCGCACGAGCCACTCCCCCGCGAACAGCAGGGCCATGGCCAGATAGGCCAGGCCGCCGTTGTACAGCGACCACAGCGCGGGGTCGCCATGGATCACCGTGGCCAGCGCCAGACTGCCGTTGACGACGAAGAAGCCGCACCACAGCTGGGTGACCCGGTAGGTATAGCGCACCCCGCTGGGCGGCAGGTCCGGGGTCCGACGCCGCGCGAGTCGTTCGATGGCACTCGGCGGGTGGCGCAGCGAGCGGGCGAACAGGCCCAGCAGGACGGCGTTGACCAGCACCGGCCAGAGCCGGATGACCAGGCTCGCCTGCCCGCCGGCCGCCAGCAGCACGACGGGGATGCCCAGCCAGGCGGCCCAGTGCCTGTGACCGGCCGGCAGGCGCCAGGCGGCGAGCCCGACCAGCATCACCAGCCAGGGCCAGCCGCCGGCCAGCGGCCAGCGGGTGACCAGCCAGGGCCAGGCCAGGGTCGCGGCAGCGATCAGCAGGCCGGCGGGCGGGCGTGCGGGGGAGGGCCGGTCCATGCGGTGGCGTGCGTCAGCGCGGGTTACTGGGTGCGGCGCGCCTCGACCAGCGCCGCCAGGGTGCGCAGGTTGGCGAAATGGCGCCGGGTTTCCTCGCTGTCGGCTTCCAGCTGGATGCCGTAGCGCTTCTGCAGTGCCAGGCCCAGTTCGAGCGCGTCGATGGAATCGAGCCCCAGACCCTCGACGAACAGCGGCTCGTCGGGGTCGATGTCCTCGGGGGTGACGTCCTCGAGTTCCAGGGTGTCGATGATCAGCTGCTTGAGCTCGTGTTCCAGGTCTGTCGTCATGGCTCCCTCATCCCTTGTGGGGGCGGTTGAAATAGGCTTCCAGATGCTGCGTCAGGTCGCCGATCGTCCGCGGTGCGGCCTGCACCGGCATGCCCGGGGGGATCGGCGGGCCGACCTCGATGCGAAACGCGAGACGGCGCGGCGGCACACGATACCACGGCTCGCCCTTGGTCAGGGTACTGGGGCGGCAGTCGATGCGCACCGGGGTGATGACGGCCTGGCTGGTCACGGCGATGGCGGCACCGCCGCGGCGCAGCCGCACCGGCCGTCCGGGCGTCGAGCGGGTGCCCTCGGGGAACACGATCAGCGACTGGCCGTCGGCCAGCGCCCGGCATGCCGCCCTGAGCGTGGCGCGTGGCCGGCGGTTGGTGATGAAGCCGGCGGCGCGGATCACGCCGGCCGTGACCGGGTGGCGGGCGAGCGGTCCCTTGACGATGCAGTTGGCATTCGGGGTGAAGGCGAGCAGGAACAGGGCATCGATCAGGGTGGGGTGGTTGGCCAGCAGCAGGCGGCCGCCGGCGGCTAGCCGCTCGACGCCGGACACCCGGTAGTCGATCAGCCGGGCATGGCGCAGTGTGGCCAGAAAGCCGCGGCAGGTCAGGCGTACCAGATGACGGGTGCGCCGCTGGGCGACGGCCCGGTCGGGGCTGGTCAGCCGCATCAGGGGCGCGCACACCGCGCCCACCGTCAGGGCGGCGAGGGCGAAGCCGGCAAAGGCCAGGGGGGTGACCGACTGGCGCCACAGCTGATCGAGATGGCGGGTCATGCGGATTGCCGGAGTCGAGGCGAGCGCCATCAGGGGGCCAGTCGCCAGGCACGGCCGCGCAGCGGGCTCCCCAGTTCGCCGCCGTCACGCAACCAGGCGATGGCATCGGCGGGCTGCGGCGGCTCGCCGCCGCCCGGCCAGGGGGACTCGTGGATCACCGGGCCGGTGTCGAGCGCCAGGCGCATGGCGAGCGCCGCCGCCCCGCGGGACGCCGGCGCGTGGCCGGCAAAGCGCGACGGTACCGGCACGTCGCTGAACACGGCGACGACCTGCGGCGCCCCTTCGGCCAGGTAGCCGCGTGCCTCGCTGAACAGGGCGGCCAGTTCGTCGCCGCCGGCGGCAATCGCCTGCAGGGAGCGACGGTTGCCGCTGGCGATGGAGTAGACGCCCAGCACGGCGTTGTGCACGGAGAGCCCGAAGCGGGCCGGTGACAGCGGGGCGTCCTCGGCGAGCGCGTAGAGCAGTTCGAGCGTGCGCTCGCCGTCCCCGTGGCGCGAGGCGTGCAGCAGGATGCTGTCCGCGCCGGGGTCCAGCTCGGCGAGCAGGTCGGCGACCGCGCGCCCGGCCAGGTTGACGCGGCGGCGCAGCATCGCCGGCAGCGAGCGGCCGGCGGGGCGGGCGTCGGTGGTGATGCGGGCGTCGCCTCCGGCATCGCCGTCGGGAAGCCAGGCACGCCAGTCCTGGAGATGGAGAGAAGGAGAGTTCATGGTGCCGGGTCCTGTCACTGCCGAGGGCCTGCGCGTCCTGCCGGAGTGGCCGTCGACGCAGGCTATACCCTACGCGAGTCGCCGCCTGCGGGCCACTGTGGCGCCCATGGCCCGGCTCAGGCCAGCATGCCGAGGTGCTCCATCAGTAGCAGCGTGCCGATGCCGATCAGGATCACGCCGCCGACGATCTCGGCACGCTGACCGACCACATGGCCGAGCACGCGGCCGAGCATGACGCCCAGCGTCACCATGGTCAGGGTCGCCAGACCGATGAACGCGGCGGTGGAGACGATATTGACGTCGACGAAGGCGAGCCCGACGCCCACCGCCATCGCGTCGATGCTGGTGGCGAAGCCGGTCAGCGCCAGGCGCAAAAAGGAGTGCTGCGTGGGGCGCTCATCGGCCTCGTCGTCGTTCTGGGAGAAGCCTTCCTTGATCATGTGGCCACCGAGCAGCAGCAGCAGGGTGAAGGCGATCCAGTGGTCCCACTCGGCGACGTAGCGCGAGGCGGCCATGCCCATGGCCCAGCCGATGACGGGGGTAGTGGCTTCGATGGTGCCGAATATGAGGCCGGTACGCAGGGCTTCACGGAAGTGGGGGCGCTGGAGGGCCGCTCCCTTGCCGATGGCGGCGGCGAAGGCGTCCGTGGACATGGCAAAGGCCAGCAGGAGGGTGGAAGCCAGGGTCATGGTTATCTCCGGGTCGGGCGATTGGCCAGGGGCATGCCGCGCGCGCCCGACCACGAGCGCGCGGTATGCCCTTGGTCTCGCCAACCGGAATCGGTCGCCTGCACCACGACGCGGGCGTCGAGCTTGTTGATGCAGGCCTCCTCGCCGTCGTCAGCAGCGAGGATCGGCTACTCCCCAAAGGAACGCCGATGCTAAGGCATCGGCCGGGAAAATGCCAGGAGAGGGGGCCGCCTCGGCCTGTTAACGGCCGAGACGGCGATGGGTGGCGCGTCCGTCTCCGCCTCGGGCTGCCGTCAGGGGCAGCACGCGAGGCTCGGGCGACTCGGGCACGGCAGGGACCGGCGATAGCACCATCAGACGGTCCCCGCGGGCGAGGGTCTCGAGTGCCGCCAGGTCGTGAATCCGCACTTCACGGCCCCGGGTGGTCACCAGGCCCTGCTGCTGGAACTGGCCGAGCACGCGACTGACCGTTTCCATGGCAATGCCCAGGTAGCTGCCGATTTCGGCGCGGGACTTGGAAAAACGAAAGCAGTGGGCGGAGTAGCCGCGGCGGCGAAAGCGCTCCGACAGCTCGCAGAGCAGGGTGGCCAGGCGCTGCTCGGCCGACTGGTGCGTGAAGTGCCCCATCAGCAGCCGATCCTCGTGCAGCGTCCGGCTCATGCTGCGGAACAGCTGGGTGCGCAGGTCGGGCAACTGCGTGGCCAGCGTGTCGAGACTCGGATAGGGGATGTCGCAGATGGTGGCGGCTTCCAGCGCTCTCACCGACCCCGGGTAGCGCAGTGTGTCCAGGCCATCCAGGCCGACCAGTTCGCCGGGCAGGAAGAAGCGGGTCAACTGTTCCCGTCCGCCGGTATGGCTGACCTGCTTGAGGCTGCCCGAGCGCACGACGAGCAGGCTGTGCAGGGGCGCGCCTTCCCGTGCCAGCAGGCTGCCCTTCTTGAAGTGGCCCGGCCGTCGCACGATGGCGTTGAAACGCTCCAGATCCCGGTCGTCGAGCGACTGCGGCAGGCATAGCGATCTCAGGCTGCAATGCCGGCAATGGACGTCGTCGGCGTCGCCGCGACGTTGGGTCAGATCATTGTTGTCCGCCATCGAGTCCCTCCCTGAACTGGTCTTACCAGTCCGAAAGTATAGTGAGACGTCTCAACTTTCCAGCCTAGCAGCCTTGATGACGATCAATATTCGGCGTGGCTCATAAATGTGTCTAAGGATAGAACAGGGGGGGGGCGGCGGGTCTCGATCCTATAAGCTTTGTACGAAAAGTCGGCGAGCGAAGGAAAGACAAGGCAAAAATCGGCGAAAAAGCGGACTGGGCTCGCACGCGAGTTTACGGGGTGTAAATGAGCATTTTGATCGGACTCGCGCCCGAGCCGGTTTTTAACGCCGTATTGCCGAGCGCAGGCAGTTTTCGGACAAAGCCTAGCGGCTGCACGGATCGTCCATCACCACCTCGCGAGGCCGGTAACGCCGCGCCAGGGCGTCGACGGCGATGTTCAGCCCGGCGGTGACCAGCAGCAGGAAGAACGCCTGATCGAACATCAGATACTGGAAGCTCGAATCGATGTGAAAGCCCAAGGTCGCGACCCCCAGCATGCCGAGCAGGGCGGTCTCGCGGATGATCACCTCGGCGCGGTAGAAGACCAGGGCGAGCAGGCCGGGATAGAGACGCGGCAGCAGCTCGTAGGCGTAGCGGCCGCTGGCGGAGAGTCCCGGCATGCCGGGTTCGAGGCTGTCGGCGTGGCGGGCGGCGAGAAAGGCGATCAGCGCGCCGTTGTGCAGCGCCAGCGCCAGCCAGGCGGGCAGCATCGACGGGCCCAGCAGCAGCAGGAAGATGAACGCCAGCATCAGCTCCGGCGTCGAGCGCAGCCCGACCAGCAGGGCGCGTCCGCCCAGCCGCGTGGCCGGGTTGCCGAAGTGGCGGCTGGCCAGCGGCCACAGCAGCAGCGCGATGACCAGCGCACCCACGGTGCCCATCAGCCCCAGCAGCAGGGTGTTGCCGATCGCCGGGCCGAGATCGGGGATGTCGCCCAGCCAGGCGATGAGCCCCGCCCAGTCGCCATTCAGCAGCGGCGCCGGCCACAGGTCGTGGCTGAGAAAGCGCCACAGCAGGTCGCCATCGACGTGCGGCCAGGGGCCGAGCAGGAACAGGCTGGCGAATGCCAGCAGCGGCAGCAAACGGCGGTGCCCCCAGACACCGATCGTGCCGATCAGCAGGTAGAACAGCCAGAGCAACGCCCCGGCCTGATGGTAGTGGCCCTCGCGGAAGGCGCTTTCCAGGTGGAAGCCCAGGGTCGGCAGGCCGACGAAGCCCAGCAGCACACTGGCGCGCAGCGAGCATTCGAAGCGGTAGCGGGTGTAGGCGGCCAGTCGCTCCCAGGCCAGCGGCAGCTCCGCGTAGACGAAGCGCGACAGGCGGCCGACGCCGGGGGGCAGGCTGTCGGCGGCGTCACGCGGGGTCTGCTCGAGAATCTCGGCGTAGACCTTGGCGAAGATGCCGGCATAGGGCACGGCGAGCGCCGCCAGGGCGGTCACCGCCGAGAAGCCGAAGACCTGCAGGAACAGCAGCGCCCAGAACAGCTCGTGGATGGCCCGCACGAAGGCGCAGCCGGTGCGCACCAGCCGCGAGCGGAAGAACACCAGCGCCAGCGGGAAGCCCAGCAGCACGCCGAGCAGGGTCCCCCACAGGGCCACGCTGACCGTCAGGCCGATGGCCTGGAGCGGCGAGCTCAGCTCGCGCCAATGGGGCAGAGCCAGTCCTGTCGCCATGCGGCTCAGCTCCGCCCAGGGGTCGTGAGCGACCACCGACAGGTCGGCGAAGGGCAGCAGCACGATGCACAGGGCGACCAGCACCAGCGAGCGTCGGGCCAGCCGCAGCCCGGGCGAGTCGCCGTGCAGCATGCCCGGAGCGGTGGGTTCAGCCATGCGCTGTCTCGTCGGCCGAGGCGCTGGAGGCGGCGTCGGCGTCGGGGTAGAGACGGTCGAGGTCGTCGAGCGTCAGCGTATCGGTCGTGGCGTCGAGCACCAGCCGGCCGTCGCGCAGCCCCCAGACACGATCGAAGTGGGACAGCGCCAGCTCCCGCTGGTGCAGGGCGACGACACTGGTGTCATGGCGGGCATCGATCAGCGCCAGCAGGCGCAGCGCCTGATGAGGGTCGACGCTGGCCACCGGCTCGTCGCCGAGGAAGAGGCGGCGCTGCTGATAGAGCGCGCGGGCGATCGCCACGCGCTGACGCTGGCCACCCGACAGCCGGGCGACCGGGCGCCTGAGCAGGCCGGCCAGGCCCAGTTCCCCGCACAGGGTTTCGATCTCGGTCCAGGCCCGGCGATCGGGACGGATCAGGTTCCACAGGTTGGCCAGCGCCGAGTGGCGCTCGAGGCGGCCCATGTAGACGTTGTGGTAGACCGCCAGTTGCGGCACCAGGCCGTGGCTCTGCGGGCACCAGGCGGCATCGGTGTCGAGGCGCCGGCGCAGGGTGGCCAGCAGGGTCGACTTGCCGGCGCCGCTCTGGCCGAGCAGGGCAATGCGTTCGCCGGTGCGCAGGGTCAGCGACAACCGGGGAAGCACGACCTGGCTGCCGTGGCCGACATCCTCGCCGGCCAGCGACAGCAGTTCGGCGTCACTCATGCTCAGCGCAGCAGGCCGAGGTCTTCGCCGACGGTCTCGATCGGTGCGTAGGCATCGTTGGAGACCGGGATGAAGCCCTGGCGCGGGAAGCTCTCGAGCAGGTCCGGGTCGGTCATGCCCAGCAGCGCCTGGCGGACACGGTCGGTGAAGCCGTCGCCGAAGTGCTCGTCGACATCGCCGCGAATCGTCCACTGGTAGTCCGGGTAGGCAGGGGTCTCCCAGACCACATGGACCTTGTCGGTATCGACCCGTCCGGCCTCGACGGCGGCATTCCACACCGAGTAGTTGACGGCGCCGACATCATAGGTGCCGGACTCGACCAGGGCGATGGTGCGGGTATGGTCGCCGGAGAAGCCGACCCGCGAGAACAGTGACTCGGGGGCCTCGCCGAAGCGCTCGCGCAGGTAGTACTCGGGCATCAGCCGGCCGGAGGTCGAGGTCTTGGCGCCGAAGGTGAAGGAGTGGCCCTCGAGCGACTCGGGCAGCTGGTCCTGGTCGGCGGCGATGCCGGTATCGGCATTGGCGATGAAGTAGCTGTGGAAGGCGGCGTCCTCGACCCCCTGAGCCAGCGCCTGCGAGCCCGGCACCAGGCGGCGTGCCTGCACGCCGGACAGGCCACCGAACCAGGCCAGCTGCACCTGATCGTTGCGGAAGGCGCTCACCGCGGCGCTGTAGGACTTCACCGGCACGTATTCGACGTCGACATCCAGGGTGTCGGCCAGGTAGTCGGCGACCTTCTGGAAACGCTCGACCAGGCGTGTCTGGTCCTCGTCGGGAATGGCGGTAAAGCGGAAGGTGTCCTGGGCCTGGGTCTGAGCCACCGGGGCCAGGCCCAGCAGCATCAGGGTGGTCGCGATCAGCCGTCGCATCGCGGGGCTCCTGTCGTGAATGGGGGCGCTATTGTTGAGCCTGGCGGCGGAGGGGGCAAGCCCGGCGAGCCCGCCCGGCTAGGATTCGACGTCCGGGGCGGGAAAGCGGGTGGCCTGCAGGCTGTCCTTGATCTTCTTGAGATGGGTCTGGAAGTCTTCGCCGCGGCGCAGTGTCACGCCGGTGGCGAGGACATCGATCAGCGCCAGGTGGATCATGCGTGAGGTCATCGGCATGTAGACGTCGGTGTCCTCGGGGGTGACCACCTCGAGCGTCTCGGTGCATTCCCGGGCCAGCGGTGAGTCGGGCGCGGTGATGCCCAGCACCACGGCGCCGTTGCTGCGGGCGAGCCGGGCGATCTCCACCAGTTCGCGGGTGCGGCCGGTATAGGAGATGATGACGATGGCGTCGCCGGTGTGGCTGGCGGCAGCGACCATGCGCTGCATGAGCACGTCCTCGTAGACCATCACCGGCAGGTTGAAGCGGAAGAACTTGTGCTGGGCATCCTGGGCGACCGGTCCCGAGGCGCCCAGGCCGAAGAAGCTGATCTGCTTGGCCTGGATCAGGTAGTCGACGGCGCGCTCCACGCGCTTGGCGTCGAGCGCGCGGCGGGCGTCGTCGAGGGCGGCGATGGTGGCGCCGAAGATCTTGTCGCCGTAGCGCGCGGCATCGTCCTCGCGTTCGACGCTGCGGCTGACATACGGCGTGCCGCCGGCCAGACTTTGTGCCAGCTTGATCTTGAAGTCCGGGTAGCCCTTGGCGTCGAAGTTGCGACAGAAGCGGTTGACGGTGGGTTCGCTGACCGAGGCCGCCTGCGCCAGGGTGGCGATGCTCAGCCCGGTGGCAGTCGCCGGATCCTGGAGGATGACGTCGGCCACCTTGCGTTCCGAGCGATTGAGCTCGTCGAGGCGGGCGCGAATGCGCTCGAGAAGGTCATGGCTGGCCATGCGTGTAACGGCTCCTGATGCAATATGTAGTGATTTAACTACATTGGTAGCCACATCCTAGCGTGACGCTCGGGATGACGCCAAGTGCGGGCCACGTCAGGATTGCATCTTTGGTAGTAAAATTACCGATAAATCTTGCCGTTAAACGCATCAATGGCATATTTTATACGTAAGATTACCAGATTGAAGGGGTTCGAGGCATGACCCAAGACACCACGCCCGACATCGATCTGGCGCTGTTCGGCGCCCTCGGTGACCTGGCCCTGCGCAAGCTCTACACGGCGCTTTACCATCTCGATCGCGACGGCCTGCTGGGCGCGTCGACGCGCATCCTCGGCCTGGCGCGCCAGGACATCGACGCCGAGGCCTTCCGCCAGCGCGTCCAGCAGGCGCTGAAGAAGCACGTCAAGACGGCGCTGCTGGAAAAGACCTGTCTGGAGCGCTTCATCGCGCGCCTCGACTACCTCCAGCTCGATTTCGCCACCGTCGAGGGTTACGACGCCATCGCCCGGTGGCGCCAGGACGTCGAGCGGCCGATGACCGTCTATCTGGCCGTGCCGGCGAGCATCTACGGCGATATCTGCCGCAACCTGAGCGCCAGCGGCAGCCTGGACGAGCAGACGCGCGTGGTGGTGGAAAAGCCCATCGGCTACGATCTGGAATCCTCGCGGCAGATCAACGACGCGATCGGCGAGGCCTTCCCCGAGTCGCGCATCTATCGCATCGATCATTACCTGGGCAAGGAAACCGTCCAGAACCTGATCGCCCTGCGCTTCGCCAACCCGCTGTTCGGCAACCAGTGGAACCAGAACCAGATCTCGCACGTCGAGATCACCGTGGCCGAGCAGGTGGGCATCGAGGGGCGCTGGGGCTACTTCGACAAGGCCGGTCAGCTGCGCGACATGGTGCAGAACCACCTGCTCCAGCTGCTCTGCCTGATCGCCATGGACCCGCCGTCGAATCTGGATGCCGATGCCATCCGTGACGAGAAGGTCAAGGTGCTCAAGGCCCTCAAGCCCTTCACCCAGGAGACCATCGGTCGCGACGTGGTACGCGGGCAGTACATCGCCGGGTCGATCAACGGCGAGAGCGTGCCGGGCTATCTGGAAGAAGAAGGCGCCAACACCGAGAGCCGCACCGAGACCTTCGTCGCCATGAAGACCGAGGTCTCCAACTGGCGCTGGGCCGGGGTGCCATTCTATCTGCGCACCGGCAAGCGGATGCCCGAGAAGCTCTCGCAGATCGTCATCCACTTCCGCCAGCAGCCGCACTACATCTTCGATCCCGACCAGCGCGACCTGGCCGCCAACAAGCTGATCATCCGCCTGCAGCCGGAAGAGGGCATCGCCCTGCAGGTGCTGACCAAGGACGGCGGGCTCGACAAGGGCATGCGCCTGCGCCCGGGGCCGCTGCACCTGGACTTCAACAGCGCCTTCCCCAAGTCGCGGATTCCGGATGCCTACGAGCGGCTGCTGCTCGAGGTGATGAAGGGCCAGCAGTACCTGTTCGTGCGCCGCGACGAGGTGGAGTACGCCTGGCGCTGGTGCGACCAGCTGATCGAGGGATGGAAGGCCCGCGACATGCCGCCGCGGCGCTATCCGGCGGGGTCCTGGGGGCCGGTGGCGTCGATCGCCATGATCACCCAGGACGGCCGTAGCTGGTACGAGGACTATTGAGCGAGGCGTGACTCCATGACGACCGAGATTTCTCCGCGGGAGCGGCTTGCCGCCCAACTGGCCGAGGCGGTGGCCGGGGCGTTGAGCGCCGACCTGGAACAGCAGCCCCGGGCGCTGCTGGTGGTGTCCGGCGGCTCCACGCCGGTGACGTTCTTCGCCCGGCTGGCGGCCATGGCGCTGCCCTGGGAGCGCATCGACGTGACCCTGGCCGACGAGCGCTGGGTCGGCGAGGACAACGCCGACAGCAACGCCCGGCTGGTCCGCGAGCAGCTGCTCGTCGGTCCGGCGGCGGCGGCGAAATTCCATCCGCTGACCAGCGACGAGGCCACGCCCGAACAGGGGGCGGCCGCCGTGGCCGAGCGCATCGCCAAGCTGCCCTGGCCGGCCAGCGCGGTGATTCTGGGCATGGGCGGGGACGGCCATACCGCCTCGCTGTTCCCCGACAGCGGTGAACTGGGGCTGGCCCTGACCACCGACGAGGCGGTGGTGGCCGTGCGTGCCCCGAGCGTTCCCCAGCCGCGCATCACCCTGAGCGCCGCCTATCTGCATCGTGCGCGCCGCCACATCCTGCACATCGTCGGCGACAACAAGCGCTCGGTCCTGGCCCGGGCCCTGGCCGGTGACGATGCCCGCGAGCTGCCCATCCGTGCCTTCCTGGCCTGTCCGCTGGCCGTCTACTGGGCACCCTGAACCGATTCCTGGAGCATGACATGACCACTGAAAAGCAGCTGCCTTCCACCCGTACCACCGAACTCGACAGCATCTGCCAGAAGGCGGAAGTGATCCCGGTGCTGACCATCGAACGACTGGAGGATGCCGTGCCGCTGGGCCGCGCGCTGGTCGAAGGCGGGCTGCCGGTCCTCGAGATCACGCTGCGCACCGATTGCGCGCTGGCGGCCATCGAGCGCATGCGCGAGGCGCTGCCGGGAGCGAGCATCGGCGCCGGCACCGTGCTGACGCCGGCCCAGTATCGTCAGGCCGAGCAGGCCGGTGTCGATTTCGTGGTGACGCCCGGTGCCACCGAGGCCCTGTATCGCTACGGGGTCAGCAGCCCGGTGCCCATGCTGCCGGGCGTGGCGACCCTCTCCGAGCTGATGACCGGCTGGCAGTACGGTTACCGGCGCTTCAAGTTCTTCCCCGCCGAAGCCAGCGGCGGCGCGTCGGCGATCAAGGCGTTCGGCGGGCCGATCCCCGAGGCCCGCTTCTGCCCGACCGGCGGCATCACCCCGGACAACGCCGAGGATTACCTCAAGCTGCCCAACGTGATGTGCGTCGGGGGCTCCTGGGTGACCCCCGGCAAGCTGATCGAGGCGGAAGACTGGGCCGGCATCAAGGCGCTGGCCCGCGAGGCCGCCGAGCGTTTCCACCACTGAGCCGATCCCGCCCGCGGGACGGCCGACAGTTCTCTCTCGACAGCCGACGCTGTTGCTTGACCCGCCTGCCAGGCGGGTCTCTTTTTGTCCGGCCGTTGCCGGGGGGCGGAAGTGGCGGCGCGTCGTGGACGCGCCCGGCTAGCGAGAGGGCTCGTGATAGTGCTCGGCGTGGTAGCGTGCCTTCCATGCCAGGAAGCGCTCGGCCGGCAGCGGGGCCGAGAACCAGTACCCCTGGGCGTGTTCGCAGTCCAGCGACGCCAGCAGCCGAGCCTGCTCCGGGTTCTCGATGCCTTCGGCGACCACGTCGCAGCCGAAGCTGTGGGCCAGCTGGATCACGGTGTTGGCCAGGTTGCGATCGTGGCTGCTGTGCAGCATGTCGTCGATGAAGGCCCGATCGATCTTCAGCGTGTTGACCGGCAGCGTCTTCAGGTAGGCCAGCGAGGAGTAGCCCGTGCCGAAGTCGTCGATGGCGATCTTGATGCCCTGGTCGGCCAGCGTGAGCAGCGTCTGACGGGCGAGGCTGACGTCCTCCATCAGTCCCGACTCGGTGACCTCGACCTCCAGCGCGTGCGCGGGCAGCCCGGCATAGCGCAGGCGGGTCAGGACACGCTCGGCGAACCCCGCCGTCATCAGCTGGCGGGCGGCGACGTTGATGGCGATGCTGAAATCGTCGTCCACCTCGCCGCGCCCGCGCCATTCCCGGGCCTGGCGCAGGGCCTCGTCGACCACCCAGTCACCGATGGCCAGGATCTCGCCGCTGGTCTCGGCCAGCGGAATGAAGTCGCCCGGCGAGACAGGTCCCAGCTCGGCGCTGTTCCAGCGCAGCAGGGCCTCGGCGCCGATCAGCCGGCCACTGCGCAGCGATACCTTGGGCTGATAGACCAGCTGCAGTTCGCCCCGGCTGGTGGCGTCGCGCAGCAGCTGATGGATGCGGGCCCGCTGCTGGTGGCGCCGCTCGAGGTCGGCCGAGTAGAGGCCCACCGGTGGCTCGCCCGGCGACGGCAGGGCCAGGGTGGCCTGGCGAATCAGCTGCTCGGGGGTGTCGGCATCGATGCCCGCCCGACTGATGCCGATGCGGGCCGTCAGCGACATCAGGGCGTCGTCGATCTGGTGGTCGCGGGTCAGCAGGGTCAGGATGCGCCGGGCGCGGGTCTGCAGGGTGCTTTCCGCCAGGGACGCGTGGCAGATCAGCAGCAGCTCGGCACCGCCCCAGCAGCCCATCACGTCGCGCGAGTGGGCTTCGCTGGCCAGCAGGCGGCAGGCGTGCTTGAGCAGGGCGTCCGAGGCCGGGTAGCCGTGCAGGCGGGCGATGTCATCGAGGCCGTCGAGGGCGATGAACAGCAGGCAGACCCCGTGACCCGTTTCCAGGTGCCGCTCCAGCCACTTGACCAGGGCACCGCGATTGGGCAGGCCGGTAACCGGCTCCTGAAAGGCCAGGCGTTCCAGCTCGGCGGTCCGCTGGGCCACGAGCTGCTCGAGGCGCGCGTTCTGGTCCATCCGCTCCCGGTACAGGTGACCGGCCTGCAGGGCATTGTGGATGCGCTGCAGCGCCTCCTGATGGTCGAAGGGCTTGTTCAGGAAGTCGCGGGCGCCCAGTGCCAGCGCCCGCGAGCGGGTGGCGCGATCGGTCTGGGCGGTCAGCACGATCACCGGCGGCCCCTCGCCGTTCCATACTGGCTGCAGCTCGCCGAGCAGGGTGAGGCCGTCGACATGCGGCATGCGCACGTCGAGCAGCAGCAGGTCGGGCGGGGTGTCGCGACAGTAGTCGATCACCCGACGGGCGTCGTCGAGGGTGACGACCCGAGTGAAGCCCGCGTCGTCGAGCAGGTCCTCGAGCAGCACGAGATTGGCGGGGTTGTCGTCGACCACCAGTATGTGACTGGCGAGCAGGGCGTCCCTGTCAGGCATCGCTGGCTTCCTTGTTGCAGCGGGGGGAGGAGGCGGCGAGCGACGCATCGCCCTCGCCGGCGGGAGGGCTGTCGGCGAGGGGCAGTTCGATCCAGAACCGACTGCCGGCCCCGCGTTCGCTGGTGACGCCGATGCGGCCCTGCATGCGCTCGATCAGCTGGCGAGTCAGTGCCAGGCCGATGCCGGTGCCTTCGATGGTGCTGCCTTCGGCCTCCAGGCGGTTGAAGGGCTCGAACAGCTCGCCGAGCCGCTCCGGGGCGATGCCGATGCCGGTGTCCTCGATGCTGACCCGGGCGGTGCGGGCCTGTTCGCTGATCGCCATCTCGACGCGTCCCGCCGGGCGGTTGTACTTGATGGCGTTGGACAGCAGGTTGAGCAGGACCTGCTTGAGACGGGTGTGGTCGGCAAGCACGCGGGGACGAGCGTCGCCCGCAGGGCCGTGCAGGGTGATGTCGGCGTCCCTGGCGAGCGGAGCCAGGGTCTCCAGGGCCTCGCGGCAGACCGCCTCGAGGGGGATCGTCTCGAGGCACAGGGTCAGGCGCCCGGCCTCGATCCGGGACAGGTCGAGAATGTCGTTGATCAGTGCCAGCAGGTGGTCGCCGCTGCTGCGGATCTGGGCGACCTGGCGCTGCTGACGGGCGGAGAGCGGGTCGCGTCGGCCGTTGGCGAGCAGCTGGGCGAAGCCGAGGATGGCATTGAGCGGGGTGCGCAGCTCATGGCTCATCGCCGAGAGAAACTCGCTCTTGGCGCGACTGGCCCGCTCGGCCTCGTCGCGGGCTCGGGTGATGGTCTGCTGGATGCGGTCGCGCTCGGAAAACTGCCGATAGAGATTGATCAGCAGCGCGCAGGTGGCGTTGAATGGCGCCAGCCAGGCCACGGTCTCGGGGGAGTAGCCTTCCGCGCTGTTGGCGGTGGCGTACATGCCGATCACCCGACCGTCGTGGACGATGGGGACCCCCAGGTAGTTGTGGATCGGCGGATGGCCGGGGGGGGAAGCCGCCCCGGAGCGGGTGGCCGGCCAGATCGTCGGTGATGACGGTGTCGCCATGGGCGAACACGCGCCCCAGCAGCGAGCCGGGATTGGACAGGCGCATGTCCCCCGAGCGCAGCTGCCCCATGAGCCGGCGGGACTGCGTGTTCCACGAGAGGTCGGTGATGGCATGTATCTTCAGGGCTGGCCCCTCGCCCTCGTGCAGGACCTCGCCGATCAGGGCGTAGTCGCTGCCGGTCAGCTCGCGCAGGGCTTCCATCAGGAAGTCCCAGAGCCGCCGCTCCGACATCAGGGCGCGATAGTCGGTGATGCCCTGGTGCAGGACCCGCAGCAGGGCCTGCTGGCGATGATTCCGGCGCTCGCGCCCGCGGGACTCGAGGCGGGCCAGGTGCAGGCGGATCAGCGCCTCCGCCTGGGCGGCGAACAGCGCCAGGCTCTCCCGCTGCCGGGCATCGAGCCGGCGCGGACGGGTGTCGATCAGGCACAGGGTGCCGATGACATGGCCGTCGAGAGGGCGCAGCGGATGGCCGGCATAGAAGCGGATGCCCTCGACCTGATCCACTAGAGGGTTGTCATGGAAGCGTGCATCCTGCCGGGCGTCCTCGACCACCAGCGGCTGGTCGTCGGCGACGACATGGCCGCAGAAGGAGACCTCCCGCGGGGTTTCCCGGCAGTCCAGGCCGTGCGCCGACTTGAACCACTGGCGATGGCTGTCGACCAGGGAGATCAGGACCGTGGGCACGTCGAACAGGCGCGCGGCCAGCTCGGTCAGCTGGTCGAACGCGATCTCCGGGAGGCTGTCGAGGAGCTCGAGGCGCTGCAGGGTCCGCAAGCGTTGTGCTTCGGTGTCGGGAAGGCGTGGAGGCTGCATGGCAAGAGTGATCGTTCCTGACGCTTGATGACCCGCGGTGGTGAAGACGGCGCCGCGCCCTGACCCCGGCGTGGCAGACCGCATTTGCTGTCTTATCGGCCTGTGGCCGACGAAACTTGAACGGGGTGACACCCGCTCGGGGTGCCACCGCCGATACCGAGGCGAGTACCGAGCAAGGTACCGAGGAGACTGTCACGATGCAGAGCATGGACCCGATGACGGGCCATTCGGACGAACGCCTGTCCAGCCCGGCGGCCCGGCGCAACCGCGAGCCGATTCTGGCCACGCTCGCGCCGCTGCTGAGCGGGGCGCGAACGGTGCTGGAGCTGGCCAGCGGCACCGGCGAGCATGCCGTGCACTTTGCCGCGGCGCTGCCGGAGGTGCGCTGGCAGCCCAGTGATCCCAGCGAGTCGGCCCGGGCCTCGATCGCGGCCTGGCGAGCGGAGAGCGCCCTCGGCAACCTGGCCGAGCCGCTGGCCCTGGATGTGGAACGGCGCCCCTGGCCGGTCGATGCCTTCGACGCCCTGGTGGCCATCAATCTGCTGCACATCGCCCCCTGGTCGGTGACTGAGGCCCTGCTCGGCGAGGCCGGAGAACGTCTGCCGGCCGGTGCCCCGGTGTTCCTCTACGGCCCCTTCCTGCGCGACGGCGTGCCGACGGCGCCCAGCAACGAGGCCTTCGATGCCGAGCTGCGCCGCCGCGACCCCCGCTGGGGGCTGCGCTCGCTGGCGGCGGTGTCGACCCTGGCACGCGCCAGCGGCCTGCATCTCGAGCAGGTCGTGGAGATGCCGGCCAACAATGTGGGCGTGGTGCTGCGGCGGCAGGGGGCTCGATAGGCAGGGTGCTTGATAATCGGGCCGATGCCCCAAACACTGAGGGACAGGGCCGCTGGCGGCCCGTTTTCATCATCAAGGGAGTGAGTGCCAATGACCCATCATGATTTGTCCGAGGATTTTCGTCTGCCGGTGGGGTGCCCGTCGTGCGGCAGCCATCTGATGCGGGTGTCCGAGGTCCACAATCCCGACGACAAGGTGTTCTGTGCCTCCTGCAATGCCTACGTGTGCCTTTATCACGAGGCGCAGGAGATCCTGCGCAAGGGCCCCGGCAGCGAGAGCGAGGCACTGCTCGAGAAGGCCGTGAACGCCCGGCACTGACACGCTTTCCAGCCCGATGACGCCGGCCCGGCGGCCCGTTGCACGAGCCGCCAGGCCGGCGTTGTCGTGTGTGACGCCTGCTACAGCAGGTCCTCCGCGGCCATGGCCAGCCGCGAGCGCTCGACGCTCTTCAGGGTGATGTGGCCGGCATGCGGCCAGTCGCGGAAGCGTTCGACCACCGCGGCCATGCCGCAGGTATTGGCGGTGAGGTAGGGCGTGTCGATCTGGCCGACGTTGCCCAGACAGATGATCTTGGTGTTGCGCCCGGCCCGCGAGATCAGCCCCTTGAGCTGCTTGGGGGTGAAGTTCTGGGCCTCGTCGATGATCAGGAAGGTGTCGTTGAGCGTGCGCCCGCGCATGAAGGTCGGCGAGCGGATCTGCACCCGTGAGCCGATCAGCTGCCGGGTGGCGCCCTCGCTCCAGTTCGTGGTGCCATCGCGCTCGTCGCGCAGCAGGTTGTCCATGTTGTCGTGGAAGGCGCCCATCCACGGCGACATCTTCTCCTCCTCGGTGCCCGGCAGGAAGCCGATATCCTCGCCCATGGGGATCGGCGCGCGGGTGAAGACGATGCGCTCGAACCGCTTCTGGTCGAAGGTCTGCTCGAAGGCGGCGGCCAGGGTCATGTAGGTCTTGCCGGTACCGGCGGTGCCGGCGATGGTCACCAGGTCGATCTCGGGGTCCATCAGCAGGTTGAGCGTGAAGTTCTGCCGGCTGTCATGGGCGTGCACGCCCCAGACCCCGGCGTGATGGCGGTAGTTGGTCAGCAGCTCGAGCCGGGCGCCGCCGACCCCGCATTCGCGCACGATGGCCTCGAAGTCGGCCCCGTTGTCGCTGTCGGCCACCAGCATGCCGGCATGCCAGTCATCGGGCAGTGCGCCGGTCAGTGCATAGCAGGTCTGCTGGTCGATGCGCTCGACGCTGACCTCGACATCGAGGGACTCCCAGAGCCCGGCGCCATCCGGCCCGGCCTGGGCGTAGACCCGGGCCCCCTCGATCATGGCGTCGTTGTCGCTGAACGCGCGGTCGTTGCGATAATCCTCCACCGGCACATTGAGCGCCGCCGCCTTGACGCGCAGGTTGATGTCCTTGGTCACCAGGATCACGGAGGCATCCGGGCGTTCGTCGCGCAGCCGGCAGGTTTCGGCCAGCAGGCGGTTGTCGGGGCTGTCCTCGAGCGGGTCGAGCGGCTTGAGGTCGCTGTAGCAGAGAAAGCGCAGGCGTCCGGTCTGGCCGGTGCCGGGGAGTGGAATGCCGGCGCGGATCTCGTCGAAGGTGGCGCTGGCGGTCAGTTCGGAGAGGGTGCGGCTGACCTGGCGCGCGGTGCGGGCGATATCACGCAGGCCGTTCTTGTGCTTGTCGAGTTCCTCGAGCACGGTCATGGGGATGACCACGTCGTGTTCCTCGAAGTGATACAGGGCGGCAGGGTCGTGGATCAGGACGTTGGTGTCGAGCACGTACAGGCGGGTGGCCTTCTTGTCGATACGTACCATCGGCGTGAGCACTCCTTGGTTGATGGCCTTCTCGACGCTGACAGTCGAGCATGGCACGGCGATGACAACCACTGGCATGAGCCCCGTCACGGGGCGTCGGGAGTTGCGGGTCGATGGTTCTCCTTGTGTCGTGGGCGGGATGAGTCTCTTTTCGTCAAGATGGGTCGAGATCGCGTGAAACGCCAGCCACAGCGTTTCACGCAAGGGCGTCGAGCCTCATGTCTTGATGCCGCCCCAGCCGTGCTGATGGCAGTCACAGTCCGCATCCTGGCAGGGCTCGCGGTCGGGGTGGGCGCTGGCGCAGGCTGCGCAGCAGTAGTAGTGGCCGTTGACCGGCAGCGCCGTGTCGGGCACCACGCACCGGCAATAAGTGCACTCGCAGATGCGTTTCTCGTCCATTCGAAGCCTCCGTTACCATGTCATGATGGGATTCAGTGTAGAAGGGGGAAGCTCGGGTGTGGCAAGCGCCTGCCGGGGTCGGCAGGGCGAGTGGCACACCGGGGAAAGTGGACAAGGTCAACAGCCGGATCAGGGGCAGGGGTGGTTCATGCCGGAGTGGCGTCGTGTTCTGCAGGTCGAGCACAGCGAATCGAGGGTCGCCAGGACACGGGCGGCTCGGGAAGCAATGATCAGGGCGGGCCGGCCGCACGGGACGGTCGGGAGGGGCATGGCATGACGCCCATGGCGAACGCCGATATTCGGGCCCGGCTCGAGCGCATGCGACATGACTACGGGCTCTGGCTCGGCCGGGAGTGTGCCGATCTGTCGGCTCGGGCGCTGGAGCTGGGCAATCCCATCCTGAACGGCGCCCCCTGGGAGCCGATTCGCGAACGGCTGCATCGCATCGCCGGTTCGGCGGGCACCTTCGGCTTTCAGGAGGCCAGCGAAATCTGTCGGCTGCTGGAGCATCGCCTGGAGCGGATCCTGCAGACCGGCGCCTCCGGCGACGCCGGGGTCTTCCTGCGCGAACTCGACTCCCTGCCGGCGCTGGTGAAGTCGCTGACCCCCGAGCGGCTCTCCATCGCCGACGACCTGCTGCATTCTCCGGTCGTGGCACGGGCGCCGGAGGAACGGGAAGCTCGCCAGCCGCTGATCTTCGTGCTCGATGACGACGCCACCACGGGGCAGCAACTGTGCCGCATGCTCGAGAGCTTTCACTACCGGACATGCCGGTTCCGTTCGGGGGAGGCGCTCGAGCGGGCGTGCCGCGAGCAGCGCCCGGAGGCGCTGATCCTCGATTTGCACCTGAAGGTCGAGGATGGCCTGGCCATCGGCGAGGCGGTGCAGCACCTGTTCGACGAGCCACTGCCGCTGTTCGTCACCAGCCAGGCCGAGGCCTTCGAGGACCAGCTGCGGGCCGTGCGTGCCGGCGTCGTGGGGATTATCTCCCATCCGCTGGACCCGATCCGGCTGGCCGACATGCTCGAGACGCACCTGCGCCGGCATCGCCTGCCGCCGGCACGGGTCCTGCTGGTCGACGACGACGAGATGATGCACACCTATCATCGCCTGTTGCTGGAAGAGGTCGGCTTCACGGTGATGACCCTGAGTCGCCCCGAGAAGATACTCGAGGCCATGGAGGGGTTCGCGCCCGACGTGCTGGTGCTGGACGTGCACATGCCGCAGTGCAGTGGCCCCGAACTGGCCCAGATCGTGCGCTACCATCCCCGCTGGCTGCAGGTGCCGATCATCTACCTGTCGGCCGCGCTCGATGCCGGCGCGCAGCTCGAGGCGATGACCAAGGCCGGCGACGACTTCCTCACCAAGCCGATCGCCCCCGAGGCCCTGGTCGCCGCGGTCACGGCCCGGGCCCGGCGCTCCCGGGAGCTGGCCGCCGCGCTGTCCCGCGACGGCCTGACCGGCCTGCTCAAGCACGCCGACATCAAGGCGCGGCTGCAGGCCGCCATCGCTCAGGCCCGCCGGCGGCACACCACCCTGTGCGTGGCCATGCTCGACATCGATCATTTCAAGTCGGTCAACGATACCCACGGCCACCTGGCCGGCGACGAGGTGATCCGCGCGCTGGCCAACCTGCTGCGCCGCCGGCTGCGCGAGAGTGACCTGATCGGCCGCTACGGCGGCGAGGAATTCCTGCTGGTGCTCAATGATTGCGAAGGCGCACAGGCCTTCAGGGTGCTCGACGAGTTGCGCGAGTCCTTCGACGCGTTGACGTTTCATGGCGACGAGCGCGACTTCCAGTGCACCCTGAGCGCCGGCATCGCGGTCATGGCGCCCGACGTCGCCGGCAGCGATGGCCTGATCAACGTGGCCGACCAGAACCTCTACCGGGCCAAGCAGGCCGGTCGCAACTGCGTGATCGGGGCTCGCGGCCCCGATGCGTCCGGCATGTCGCACTGACGCGTCAGGGTGCCTCGGGCCGGCGGCGCCTGGCCTGCCCGGCGATCAGTCGCGCGAGGTGCGGTCCGAACAGCAGCACCAGCACGAAGCGGGCAAGCTGCATCGCCATCACGTAGGCCATGTCGACATGGGTCGAGGCGGCGATGATCGCCACCGAGTCGGCGCCGCCGGGGCTGGTGGCGAGATAGGCGGTGAGCGGATCGAGTCCGGCGAACACCACCAGCAGTGCGGCGAGGCCGCCGCAGATCCCCACCAGGCAGAGGATCGAGACGAGCACGCCGGGCAGCGAGCGGGCGACGTGGACGAGGATGGTGCGGTCGAAGCGCAGGCCGATGTTCCAGCCGACGAAGGCGTAGCTGACGGCGAGCAGGGGCGCGGGCAGCGCGAGGGTCACGCCGCCGAGATCCTGCAGCAGGGTGGCGCCGAGCAGGGTCACCAGCAGCGGGCCGGCCGGCAATCGCGAAACCTGACCGGTAACGGCGCCGAGAGCGATCACGCCCAGCGTCATGGCCAGGGCGGCAGGGTCCACCGTGGCGAACCATTCACGCCCCGGGGCGTCACCGCCGGCGCCGTCCGGCATGAAGAACGAGGCCACCAGCGAGGCGACCAGGGTGACGATCACCACCCGCAGGTACTGCATGAAGGCGACCAGCCGCACGTCGGCGCCGAACGACTCGGCCATCAGCACCATGGCGGTGGCCGCGCCCGGTGCCGAGCCCCAGATCGCGGTGGTGCCCGGCAGTATCTGCCCGCGTGCCAGCAGCCAGCCGAGCAGGCTGCTGGCGGCGATCACCGCGACCACCGCCAGGCCGAAGGTGGGCCAGTGCCGGCCGATCTCGTGAAGGATCGGCAGGGTGATGCTCTGGGCGATCAGGCAGCCGATGCTCGCCTGGGCGAGCAGAAACGGCCGCCGAGGCACGCGCACCCGTCCCCGCCCCACGGCGACCAGCACCGCGGCCGCCATCGGCCCCAGCAGCAGCCCGGCAGGCACCTGCAGGCTCACCAGGGCGACGGCGAGCAGCGCCGAAAGCAGGATCAGGGCCAGCCACTGCACCGCGGGGCCGCGCGAGGACAGATCGAATGTCGGGGCCTGCCGGGCGCCGCC